>ERZ772807.43-NODE-43-length-81922-cov-9.563585_pt1 | contig 81922 bp, 70 predicted proteins | sample MGYA00511472_ERZ772807 | MGnify/ENA primary metagenome ERZ772807 (study PRJEB29015, sample SAMEA2737947) | human oral metagenome | biome: human oral; feature: human-associated habitat; material: dental | place: China | collected 2039 ... | reverse complement strand
AACTGCTTACGCGTGTCACCATTGCTGTATCTAAATGGTATATATTCCTTTCCCTTGCTTTTAGCTTCTTTTATCTCCTCGTTCTCTTTATCTCTTGCCATCCATCGGTAAGCGATACGCATGTCATCCAGAGCATCATAATATAGTTTCTGTACATGAAATCTATCATTGGTAATAAGTGCTTTGGGAAAAACAGAGCGGGCTATGCGCATCATAGAAGATAACAAATCGAGTGTTATCTCCTTGACAGTCTTTCGTTTAGAAAGGTTTATCTTCTTGAGAACCTGAATAACGTCCTCTGCTTTAGTCCCTTTAACCACAGCCACTAAAGTTCCTTTTCTGCCCTTTCCCGCCTTGTTGGTCAGAAAAGTATAAACCTCGCCACTGCTTAGACAGGTCTCATCAATACTTAGACTCTCACCTATGTTATCTTCAAACAATAGCCAGTCTTGAGCATGATCCAACTGATCCCAGCTACGGTAATCACTGAAATATTCCTTGTACTGTGTGGATAACAGCTTGCCATTTACGCCATAGTGCGCACCGATACTTGCGATGCTCTCTGCAGTGGACTCAATTCTATTCTTTTAAAAAAGAAACGAACTCGGGGGATAGTTTACTGCCCTCGGCCGTCAAGTCATCATATGAATAAGTAAATATCTCTCCGTTGGAACTGTCACGCCACTTGCGACGGCGAACATGGAGGTAAACTGCTTTGCCACGAAGGGGGAAGTCCTGAATAACACGCTCGCTGGTAAAACCATAACTGCTTACAGTGCCTAACTTATGGTCTGACTTTTCCATAAAGTTACGCTCGTCAAGCCAAAAGTCAAACTGGCAAGCACTCTCTTGAATATCGACAACATCAAAGTAGTCGGCAAGTACATCTGGAAAGATGCAACGTAATAATTGGTGACTCTTCATGATGCAAAGGTAATAAATACTTATGAAATTATGCGCTTAAGAGTATAGACTTGCAACTGGGTTTTAGGACTGACCCCAAAAAAATAGAGGCGACTAAGCCCCTAAATAGATTGGCGAAGGAGTTGAACCTTGCAATATGCAGCCTTTCGGGTGCCTCGCTACCGATGCGACCATCAACCTATTGCAAATGTAAAGAGAATATTCGATAAAAGCAAATTATAATCGTTAAAAGATATGGCAGGACCAGTGCGATATCTAATTAAAAATTTAGGCGTATAAATCAAAATCTACTAATATCTAAAACAAAACAGACTGATGCCTAAGAAGAATACAACAGATATCTGTAACACGAGTATATATATCCAGCTAATTTTCCTAAACATTTGAGTTGTTCTATTAGATTGTTTAGTAAACAGCAATCACCCTCTATAATTTTCCCACATATCTCTCTATTGAATCATTATTCTTCCTATCTGTTTATACGAAATATACAAATCTATTTATGGTTACGCTTATAGTAAATAATAAGTCTCCTGTTTAAGTAATTCACAATAAAAGTATTTCTGTCTTATCACTCAATGATGGTTAAAAGATAATCTGTACATCACTGCCATGTTTTTTCTTTATCAAATCCACCACTTCCTCTATTGTATACTTCCGCTGGTTTTGAATAGTGAGGAAAACCATCTGAAACATTACGTCCAAATCTTCATTATATCCAGTTGGAATCTTAGGACTTTTTGCCATATTAGTAGAAAATAATTCGTTTTTGATTTGAGGAACATCTAATCCCAAATATTTGCGCACCTTTTGCAAATTAATCAGCTCCATAGGAATCATTCCTGAGGTCAAAAACTCTTCATTTTCCCATTTCTCACCACGCTGTAATCCTATACCTTTCAAATGATATTCACACAGTTCGTCCCAATAACTATTATCTATTTGTGAAAGATCTTTCCAATTATCAATAATTTTTTGATAGATACCATAACCAGTTCCATAGTTCATAACAAGTTCTTTCACCAGATTATACCCAAGCCATTTCTCCAATAGAAAATGAATCAATTGCGTACTCGCATACAGTTTTTGTTTCTTAAAATACTTATCCGACAAGTTTTGTTCGTTTGTCAATATAGATAAAAGAAAATCAAACAATTGGTCTATTAAGTCTTTCCGTTCTACATATAAAGCATACGCAAGAGGAAAGCTCATTTCCTCAATCCAATCGCCATTACTATGACCATTTGTTAAAAATACAGCTGTTCTTTCAAAATATTTCCAACAGTCTTCATCTCCTTGAAACAAAAGTTTCTTAGCCTTAATATGTGTACTATTTGGAATTCCAGATAAACACAATCGTACTGTTTTTATATTCTTACGAAAATCTTCTTTTTGGGTATAAAGATCGTACATATTCAAAAAAGTCTTTACGCTCTCATCCCTATCTATAGGCTCAACATATTTATAATGCTTAACAGCCCTATCTATCCATTTTTTCATTATTCGAATTATAACATAACAGAATGTAACTCTATATTTATCCAAAGAAACTTGTTATTATATGTTGTTAAAGTGTACTGTTTCAAATGCAACTATTTATTTTTGTTCATCTGAAAACTATTCCACTATGCAGCACATACCTTAACTTCTGCTAAAAGTTCCCCCAACTCAACAATTTTTTTATTGTTCTCAACTATCTATACCCATCAAGAATAACTCTTGTAAGTCTCCACTTATCACATTTCCATTTATTGTAAGTTCAAAGTTGCCTTCTTGGTTTTCAAATGAAGAAATATTATCTAACTTTCCAAATATCATAGATACCACATCTTGCATAACCAACCTTGTAAAAGCTTGCATTTGTTGTTTTTGTTCTTCGTTTAAACTATGATATAATTCCTTGCTCGCTTTCCAATTTTTATCTGTCCCAACTATCGAATTAGGAAGTGTTTTAAAATAATACTCAAACGCTTCCTTAAAAACTTCATCTTTTACGTTACTTACAAATTCTTCTGCGGTCATATTCGTATTGCCGATTCTATGTTTTTATAATATTATGAGTGTAAATCTATTAAGTGCTGCGCTTGTTTTTTTAGATAATCAGGAATTTCCATCTGAAGAATATTTCTCAGCATTTCAATATAGCATTCTTTCTCTTTAGAATCAGAAGTTCCGTTTATTATTCTGTTCAACATCCACAACGTATAAAAAGTTGGTTTCCTGTTAAGCGACTTGAACAATTCCTGTTCGAGTCCTTTCTTATAATATTTTTCTAACGTATGCACTATCTGCCCTGGCATACCGAAATCAAATTCAGGATTTTTCTCAAGAATTCTGAAAAGTGGGTCCATAAGTATGGCTGTATCCCAACCTTCATTATTCAATTCTATTATATCTTCACACAATGCTTCTAAATCACTTATGTTAGAATCATCAACCGTATCAATAATTTCTATCTCTTTTTTTATCTCCTCTATCTTATCCATATATGCTATTTTTGTATTCTTATTACCACGTTATTGTTCATTACCATACAAAAGTAAAGAAACTTAGACAACCGAACAAATAAAAAGCAGTTAAGAAGATAAAATTATGAAAACAAAATAAGGGCATATAAAAGTAAACTACTACATTTGTAGCGATAAACTTTGGTGTAACATAAATGTAACGCTATATGAATATAGAAGAGCAAGAAAAAGTTTTGAGAAATCTGTTCTCCAGCGATATCTCTTCTCTCTTCAAACAGAAGAAAGAATTTGAATATTCTTATTGCATTTGGGGAACATCTTTTCTATTTGAAATATATCCTTTTGATATGGAGAGGAAAAACATAAAAAGAGGAGGAAAGTTAGCCAAAACACCATCGAAAAAGAGTGGTAAATTTCAGCATTTTTTAGATGCTGAAAATAAAGTTGTTGCTATTTATGGCTATACCGACAATTACGATTTGCCCGCCCAATATATATTCTTTGAATACCATAGTTCGGAAACCATTGTTTATAGTTTCGATATTGTAGAGAAAATAGATTACATTCAGCACTCAATCCTTAAAAATGGAAAGACAATATCCATGCTGAATATGGACTGCAAAGGAAATTTCGTAGCAGAAGAATATGAGTATGACGAAAATAATCATATTGCTTCTATCGAAAGACAACATAAAGACAGGTCGTTATTTAAGGATACAGATTTCTTTCCCAATAACGTGTATAAAAGCAAGTTTGTTTTAGAATATTCGGACGGCAATCTGTCGCAAATCAAATGGAATGCCAATGCAGAAAAAGTGATGAAAGTAATATTTCCTCTTTAATAATGCAGGTATGTAGTAAAGCAACAAAAGGAAAAGAAATTGCAAAATAAGATGGAAAAGATGTATATAAATTGGCAACAATATCAAGCACCGAACAAGGAGGCTATTAAAGAAATACCTTCTCAATTAGATTATTTATTTTCTGCCAATGACTCACCAGAAAATATTGAATATTTTCTTTATAACGAATTAGCTCCCAACATAAAACACCAATTTAAAATATATGATATTATAGAACCTGTAATTGAAGTTATAGAGTTCAACATTCTTCAAAAAGGGAAACATCAATATAAAAATGAGATTTTAAACTTCTTTGGTTACATATTCCAAGAGTTTATTCGAGACGAAAATTCTATTTTAATTCCTCCTATAGAATATCAATTTGCTGCACCCAAATTATCTTCGCAATATTCCGATGAATTTAAATTTTATAAGCGATTTCAATCTTTCGTGAAAAGCGTATTTCCTGACAATATAGAAACGCAAACGCCAGAAGTTATTTTTTATAAATCAGCATTAAACAACAATCAAAAAACTTTTGAAACGTTGATTCATCTTGCTAACTTGCAAAATATTAGAGAGATACTTTTTGCATGTGGATTGATGAGTTTCAAAAATCCAAATTTAAAAATCCATGATTTAAATATTACCACCCAACAAGATGGTATTACCAATTTGGGCTTCTGTATAAATGGAATGGAGTTTGACAAAGAACTTGCTATTACTTCTCTTTCTACACCCAAACAACAATCATTTGTATGGGGAAATGGTTATGAATGTGTTTTAGCAACATCTGCTATGATGATTGATAGTTTACATAAAGATGCAAGATATCAGAAAAACACTATCAATCATATTATGAATGGATACGACACAATAAGAAAAATAAATATTGACGAAGATTTTAATTTTCCACCCCATAAGTTTATGTTAGAAGATTTGAGCAGCATCTTATTTCATGAATATCTTGGTAAAGGTATATTGATTGATAAAAAGATGCTTACTGAAACGCAATTATATTTTTATAATTTAATGACTGAAGAATTTCGCACTCACACTTATTCGCTCCTTTATGCAGGAATAATGCCCAAAGGAATGTCTATTGAGAGCGCAAACAATATAGACGATATTTATAATTGCTACAACTAAAAAATAAATGGAAGAGTTATTAGTTTTTTCGGACAACAAGACTGGCGAAAAAGTTGGTATGTATTATAACGCATGGCTGTTTATTATCAGGTGTATTTTGATAAAATATGGACACAAAACAGAAGCCGAAGCAGATGAAATTCTAAAGAAACATTATTATAAAAAACCAGCAAATTTTGATGATGTAATATGTATTAGTCATGAAACTGAATATCATTGGGCAATGTTGGGTGCTTATGGCGAACAATATTGGCTGAAAGGAATGAGTGCCGATATACCAATAGATTATAACGAATGGTATGAAAACTGCATAAATGACAACCATTTGACCTCTCCGTTTGAATGGTTTTAATATTCTTATTAAGGACATAAAATCAGGCTATAATAGTCTTCCGAAATTTTATTATTATAAATTTTAATTTTATAATTACAAAATAAAAAATTATAATAATAAACTTGTGCGTTTTTAATTATAAATTTTCAGGTCATAACTATCTATCCTTTACTCAAGGGCTAAATCACTCGTTGAAAAAGATAGATGTTTGCTACATCGTTACATGAAAATGAACAAAGAAAATCATTCCAAAAACAACTTATGAAAACAAAATAACGACATACAAAAGCGTCTTTCCAAACTTTTTGCTACGCTCATTAAAAACTTTATTTTTCTTTGGCGGTTACATGCAAAAGACCTATATTTGCAAGTAAGATAAGAACTTGAAACTATAAAACTTTTGAAGATGAAATCACGAAAAATATGTCGTATTGTCTTTAAACAAACAACAAAAAATACTTATTTAGCCAAATACTATGTATTATTCTTTGTTTCGTTGAGTCTATTGCATATTTCTTCTGTTGCAGCAAGAAATACGAATTCGTGCAATACAACCCAGCTTTTATCGTGTAAAGATTCTTATAAAACAGACTTCAAAATCTTAGAGTTCATAGAATATGCCTGGAATAAAAAAGCATATCCTAAGGAGGCTCATACCACAATTCATAAAGTAGAAAACATACATCAATTTTATATTATTCCCTTCTTTGAGTCACTCACCCAAAGGGATAGAAAATCGTTAAATCTGAAAATCAACAATATAAAATACAATTGTCAGCATACCTATTTAAATGCTCCATACAGAAACGATAATGATAGCATTTGCAATGCGCGTTTCGTTATAGATAAACTTGATTTTCCGTCCGACCAACAAAATCTATTGAACTATCTAAAAAGAAAGATAGGCAACGAACCTATAAACGTAGACGTTGTATCGGAATCCCCCACTCTATGTTTTACTTTCTGGAGAAAAAATGCTTTAATAATCGCTTGGTACAATATTTTTGATGATAAAGAAATGATACAGAAAGAAATTGATACTTATTTGGGGAAATGATTATGAAAAAATAAAAGCTTGACGAATCAAAAAGTACTTAAATAATTAAAAATCAGCAAAAGCCAAAGAGTCTACAGAAGTAGCTAATATAACAAAAAAGGGTCTAATAAAATCAGGAAAAACCAATTTTTTCATATCTACTTATTCGTTTTTACTACTATAAATAAGTAACTTTGCAATTACAAAATATTAACCGTATGAACCGCAAATCAATTTTAGAAATGTCACATAAAGAAGCCAAGGACTTCTTCTTAAAAGACAAAAGCTATTGTAGTATAGATCTTCCTAAATACTTTTTGTTTTCTAAGCTATTAGGTAAAATAAGTAAAGCCGTAGATAAAGAAAATAACATCTCACAGTTTTATTCTGAAAAAAAACTAAAGAACTGTGAAGAAGTAAACCACTTATTATTTGCAAATAAAGATGGGAAACTTTCTTGGCGTCCACTTCAAATCATACACCCTTTTCTTTATGTTTTATTGGTTAAAGATATCACAAAACAATCCAATTGGGATAAATTATTGGAAAAATTCCGAGAATTTCAAAGCAACGATAAGATCAGATGCTTTAGTATTCCAGTAGAGTCTGTTAGTAAACAATCAGATAAAGCAGAACAGATACTTCAATGGTGGGAAAACATAGAACAAGAATCTATAAACCTTTCATTGGATTATAAATTCTCATATGATACTGACATTGCTGATTGTTATAGTTCTATATACACTCATTCTATAGCATGGGCTGTTGAAACTATTAGTATTGCCAAAAAGCAGAGAGGTAACAATTTGTTAGGAAACAAAATAGACACTCATATAAGGAATATGCAATATGGACAAACTAATGGAATACCTCAAGGTTCCGTATTGATGGATTTTATTGCAGAAATTATCCTGGGATATACTGATAAATTACTCACTGATGAGATAAATAAAAATAAAATAAATGACTATATGATTTTAAGATATAGAGATGACTATAAGATTTTCGTAAACACTCCAAATGATGGAGAAATGATATTAAGACTACTTTCGGAAGTCATTGTTCCTTTCGGATTAAAACTAAATTCGTCTAAAACAAGAGAAAACAAGAATATTATTTCAAGCTCTATAAAACCTGATAAACTATCATGGTTCCAACTTAATCAAGATAATCTTACTTTGCAAAAACAATCTTTATTGATTCATCAACATAGTCTTATATATCCCAATTCAGGAAGTGTTGTTCGAGGATTAACAGAATTGAACAAGAAGATAACAGACAAAGAAAAATCTCTTCAAATTATTAGCATAGTGGTTGACATTATGCTTAATAACCCTAAAGCTGTACCAATATGTTGTTCTATTATAAGTAAAATATTGAAAAATATAGAAGAAACAATGAGATTATCCATTTCAACAAAAATATATAAGCGGTTAATGGAAACACCAAATTCTGAATTTGCTCAAATTTGGTTACAAAGAATGCTGAAAGGCAGTATTGATAAATTTGACTTTAATGAAAAATTGTGCAAATTAGTAAAAGGGGACAACATTAATATTTGGAATAACAGTTGGTTTATTGGAAATAATAGAATTAAAAAACTAATGCTTTCAACATCAATTTTCGATAAAAGCTTATTTACTAACATGGATGAAACTATAAAGAGCAATGAAGTTGATATCTTTATACATTCTCTATACTTTTTAGGGAAATAATAGCCGAATTTACTTCGTGCGCCTTAAATTTTCTATGCCAGTCCAAATAGCATTTTCGAAACGTGCCATTGAACTTGCTCTATAATGATTTACCCACGTATCCGAATTGCTTTGAATGTTTATTTCAATTGTGCATAACACATCGTCTTCGGTTGTAGATTGTGGCAAATCTTTTATGAAATAAGCATCTTGATTACTTTCAGATGTCTTTATTGTATCGAGTGGAACATTTGCCAAACGGAAAAAATCTGTAGAGCTTGTGAAATCTAATTCACCCTTATTACTAATTGAAGCTGATTCTTTTTGGTAAACTTCATCTTTATTCGTACCATCAAGTGGCGGACCAGAAACAAATTGTCCTAATGCAAAAGGCTGACAATAAGCAAGTGTAAATGTTTTAAATCCTGGACAAATAATATCCAATTCATCGAAAAGGGCATTACCTTCTCCAAACTGTTCCATAGTTTGGCGTACAGTTTCGTCTAAAGTAGGCACATCGTTGTCTAACTCTTCAGCTACTTGCGTATTGTTTGCTATTGTGTTCCACAAGTTTAGTCCAATTTCTTTTATCAGCTCGCGTTTATTGTTAATTATCAAGCTACTCATATCTTTCGGAAAAGTAATAATTGGTTTTACACGTTGAAAAGCTCGAGTTACAGCATCTATTATTTTACGCTCCTGTTCGGTTACCACTTTTGTTATGTTGCAAGGCTTCGTAATATCAAGTTCCATAGTGTAAGTATAGTTCGTACATTCTATTACTTTCAACGAGAATGCATTGACGTAAACTTCACCTGGCTTTGCCCCATCGAAAATATTATTCATATTGTCGGTTTGCAACAATTGGTAACCATTTATCGTGTTATTCGTTGTTCCGTCTGCAATATTCTTACAAATCACTTTGTACGAATACTCATAGCTTACGCATTGTCCTTTTTGGAAATACGGCTGATAAGTTTGTTGTGGCTGCGCTGCAACAGCAACAAAAGCATATACAATAAATATAAGCGTTATTAATCTTTTCATATTAAAGACTCACAACCAATGGTGGTTTCTTTCCTTTAGCAGATACCCTTTGCTTGGTTATTGTTGTTTATGGAGAACAAAAATAGCCAAAAGTTTCTTCATAGCAAAATAAAGAGGATATTTTTACTTTTATTATAAAAAGAAGAATCCTAAAACATTTTTTGTCCGTCCAAAGAATGTTTTAGGATTTCCTTTATTTATTGTTGTATCGTTATTTGTTTACCGCTCTATTATTATAGTCTACCTTGATATTGTTATTAAATTTATCTGAGTATGTCTTGATAGAGATTTACAAATACCTCATTAACGAAAACACTTTTGTTTCTACTTGTCTTCGAATGCAGTCATCAATGTTGAAACCACAAATGCTGTTGTTGCTAATAATGCTGTTATCATAATCAATCCTTTCTTTCTGTTTTTCAGCAATGCATCATTTTGCTGTTTTATTCTTTGTTATCCTTAATTTCCGATACAAAATTAATAAAAGTCTTGTTATTAAGTAACGATAAAGTGCAATTTTATAAAAATAAACTTGTGCCTACTATTATTTTATGATATAGATCAAAAGATTTATTTCATTTATTTGAAAATAATATATGTCGATTTTTATAATCATAAAGGAACGGAAAGAATAATTATTCTAACAAAAAGATATTAATTGTCTACTCAAACTACAATAATACGATTAGAAATAGATTTGAAAAAGCATTCAAGAAAGACAGACTAACCTTTAAAAGAACTTAACTGCCATACAAAAAAACAAGAAATAATACAAAAAAGCCTTGACTGATATCACATCAATCAAGGTTCCAATACTAAAACTAAATTAACCACTAAAAAAACTGAGACAAAGGTAATGATTATATTTTATACTACCAAATATTTCTAATACTTTTTTTGTATATTTTTTTCTGCAAAATATTAAATCTGCTGTATCGTATTATCTGTTAGTGGTTTAATTGATAATAAAAAACGAATAATGTAAGTTTTTATCGACTAAAAAAACTTTTCATAGCTAATAACGCAAGAAATGGCGTAATGGACATTTCAGAAATCCATATCCTATACAATATGTCTACCCTAAAACAACATCTAATGTCATCATTAATGCAAAACCAATTGCAAATCCAATTGTAGAGAGGTTGGAGTGTTCTCCTTCTGAAGCTTCTGGGATAAGTTCTTCTACAACCACATAAAACATAGCACCAGCAGCAAAACTTAATAAATAAGGTAAAGCTGGAGTTATAATGCTTGCCAAAAGAATTACAAGTATACCACCAATAGGTTCTACAACACCGCTGAGCGAACCAATTATAAACGATTTCAAACGTGAATTGCCAGCTTCACGCATTGGCATAGAAATAATTGCCCCTTCTGGAATATTCTGAATGGCAATGCCAATAGCCATTGCCATAGCTGCAGTTGTAGAAATAGCACTGCCCATTTGTAATGCGCCTGCTAAAACAACACCAACTGCCATACCTTCTGGCAAATTATGAATAGTAACAGCAAAAGTTAGCATAGCTGTACGACTTAACCTGGTACGAGGTCCTTCTGGTTTATCACTTCCGATATGAAGGTGTGGAGTTATATAATCGATGAGCAACAAGAAAGCTATTCCAATAAGAAAACCAATTAAGGCGGGAATTATACGTAACCGTCCTTGATCAGCCCACATATCCATCGACGGAATAATGAGCGACCAAATAGATGCCGCCACCATAACTCCGGAAGCAAAACCTAATAGTGCCTTTTGTAAACGAGCAGGCATCTCGTTGCGCATGAAAAATACGAAAGCAGAACCTAAAACTGTTCCCATTAGTGGTATTAATAAGCCAAATATTGTTCCTATCATTATGTTGCCCTTCTTTATATTTTATATTTATTTTCCAAGTAATACTTCCTAATTACGTGATGCTTAAATAAAGCTTACTATTATTGTATTCGATTTTATAGATAATTTATTCTTGGTTTTCTTTTCTCGTCAGAATTCGTCCTGTTTCCCATAGCAAGTTCTTTGCCCAATAAGCAGCAATAAGTGCGGAAATAATGGCAACAGCAGCATCAATCCACAAAATATCCCAAAGCATAGCACAAACAATGCCGATAACTATGCCTGCTTTCGATAATATGTCGGACAGCAGATGCAGATAAACAGCATGGCTATTATAGTCGGTCATTCCATTTTTATCGTGCATCACGCGCGCGCAAACAATATTTGCCAATAGTCCTATAACAGCAGCAATAATGGCAAAGTTATGGTTTATAATATGTTCTGTATGCCCATTTAAACGTTCGAATGCTTCAATAACGATAAATACAGCTGTTGCAAGTAGAAATATTCCACTTGTGAAAGCAGACAAATTCAATATCTTATTAGTATCGTAGCGTTCCGACTGTCTATTTTGCAAACGACGCACCAAAATATACGCAGTCCAATTCAATCCTAATATTAGCTCGTGAGACATTAGATGAATTGCATCGCCCAAAAGTGCCATTGAACGAGAAACAACACCAACAGCAACTTCAATGGCTACAATAAACAACGTGAAAAGTACTACAAAGCGTACTCGTTTTTCTTGTTTGGTGGTCTCTATATATTCTGTTTCCAAATTTTTAGTCCTGTCTTAATGTTTCTTTTTTGCTGCTTTACATCTTCCATACTTGAAAAAAGCAAGATGTCATCTGTATTTATGCCTTCTATATAGCATTAAAATGTTTCAATGCATTCCAAATTCCATCTTCATCTACTGATGCTGTAACATAATCTGCAACCGCTTTAACATCATCGTTCCCATTTCCCATAGCTACACCTATTCCCGCTGCTTTTAGTATAGAAAGGTCGTTGCCACCATCACCGAAAGCAATACATTCTTTAATATCAAGTCCTAATTGCGTTGCTACTGCAATTAAAGCATTCCCTTTGTTAGCTCCTTTTACAGTAATATCGGTAAATAAGGGGTGCCAGCGTGCCGAAACGCAATGCGATATCTCAGGCATTATTATTTTTTCTTCATCTTCCGTAAAGAAAGGAGTCATTTGCAATATAGGCTGCCCTTTTAGATCTGCTATTGTCTTACTCTTGTCTACATTATTTACACCTAAATCATTTACAAAAACATCTGTAAAAACTTTTTTGTAGTTATATATTATTACCTCTTTCTTCCCACATATAGCAACACAATAATCGCGTTTTCCAGCATCGTCTATCATTGTTTTCACATCATTATCAGGAATAGGCGAAAGCAAAAACTCACGATTTCCCATAAAACAGTAGGCACCATTAAAAGTAATATATCCGTCCACCAAATGTTTTATGGCATCAATATTAGTAATGAGTGCAACAGGACGACCTGTTGAAATAAATATCTTTATCCCATTCTGTTTGGCCTCTGTTAAAGCGTCGATTGTAGATTGTGGAATTTTGTGAGTTTTAAACGATATAAGCGTACCGTCTATATCAAAAAATGCAGCCTTTATTGTCATATCCTATCTTTTTACATTTGCAAAGTTACTAAAAAAAATCAGTATATAAGCGTGATACAGAAAAATACCAAAAAATGAGTATTATAAACAGTTACGAACAATGTCAATAGAATAAGACCGGAATAAAAAATAAGAGGTTGCACAAATTATTTTGTCCAACCTCTCATATCTAATTTCCCTAAGAGGGAATAAACTTTGTTTTATTTCACAACAACTTTCTTGCCGTTGATGATATAAATACCCTTCTTAGTTGCAGACTCAGCCGGGAGACGGCGACCTTGAAGGTCGTAAACAGTCTTTATTTCAGTTTCGTTGTTATTGATACCGTTAATGCCTGTTGCAAAATCATTGTTAAACAAGATATTAAGTTTATTCAGACCATCATGACCGATAATATATGCACGGAAAGCATTAACTGTTGCTGCCGGTTTCAACTCAAATGACTTAGCATCAGAAGAGAGTACATATTCGTTATCTGTCAATGTTCTCTTTGCAGAAATACCTGTAAAAATGAAGTTTTCATTGTTTACAGAGCTGAAACGTGTAGCGTTATCAAGGATCTGAACGTTATTTGCGCTGAAAGTTATGTTCTTTCCTACGAGAGCCTGAGGAACAGCCATCAAGTAAGGAACATTGCAGTTGAATGTTTCGTTGGCATAAACAAATTTCAAATTATCTGCATTAGAACCTGCAAACTGCATTAGGTAAAAATCGTTAGCTTCACCATCTTTAATCTGCCATTTCAAATTCTTTGCTCCATCAGAAATAGAGGTTGGAGTAAATGGAATATAAAGACCATCGTAATTTGTCTTGCCATCAGAAGCCTTGTCGAATTTACGTGTATAAGTAATTTGGTCTGCGGTAAATGCTGCCGGACAATAGAAATCGTTACCATCAGTTAGAACAACTTTTGCTGCTTTACCGTCTACAACGACATTTTGTGCTGGCAATCCTGTTGCAGAAGCCTTATCGGCATCTACATAGTATAATATGTTTGGATTGTTGTTTCCTTCAACTGCTGTGAAAGAATTGCCACGCAAATCTACTGCAGCTGCATTTTCGGGGATTTTAACGGTAGAAGTAGGAGCATAACCTTGTCGTGAACCATCACCGTTATAAACAACAATACCTTTCTTGATTGTTGCATACTTATATGAACCAGGCTTAATATCTACCTTTTGACCTTTAATAAATGTTATAAGTAACACATGCTGACCAATTGCACAATTATCGAATACGAAATCAATTGTAGTTGATTCGCCTGGTTGGAGTGAAACATCTTTAGATTTACCAAACTCTTGGTCAGAATTGTTATCAGCTTTTACTCTTGCTATTGTTAATTTGTCGTTAAATGCAGCAGTTCCGTTATTTGTAATTTTAACACTACCGGCAAGTCTATTATCGTATATAGTTGAACCTGTAGCACCATTCAAAGAATAGCTATAACCTAACTTTTCTTTTGCGGTAGATGCATTTACAACATTAACTTTACCATTGCCAAGTGCCTGATAGTTCTGGTAATCTTCTGTTACACATAAAGAAATTTTGTGTTCGCCAACCTTATCAGCATAGAAGCCCATTGGAATTTCTATGCTGCCCTTTGCAGGAACAGTAACTGGTGCTTGTGAATGGATTTGCCTTCCTGTCTTTCCTGCAGCATTTGTTGTTTCATAAACCAAATAAACAGTTGTATGCACTTCATGGTCGCCTACATTCTTCACTGTAATATTTACATTGTTCATTTTACCAACAACGCCACTTGATGTTACATAGAAGTTTGAAGCTCTCAATTTAGTGAAATCTCCATAATTATCAAATTTCAATTCGGTAGTCTTACCTGTGTTGTCAATTGTTACAGTTGCATATACGTATGGGTCATAGAACCACTTATCATTAGAATCCTTTGGACGCTGAATAGGTGTTACTTTGTATACACCTGCAGTTTTTAGACCTGTAATCTGAACGGTACTTCTTTTTAAATAACCAGGCTCTACAGACATAGTTGTAAAATGAGAGATTGGAGTTACACTGCCGTTATCTTCTATCTTACCTAAACCTGTTTGAACACTTACAGCCTCGTTGTTAAAGTTAGATAATGTGTACGAAACTGTATTTTGCCATTTTGATACGCCTGTAATATCTGGCTGCAACATTAAAGCGATAGGTTTTTCTGTGGTATTTGGAGATAGACCAATAACGGCATTCTGTCCCATACCATACCCATCAGAAGTAGAACTTGCACCAATACCTGCAGTATTTTCCGGATTAAGAATTGCTACTTTAAAATATCCGTTAGAAGAGCCACCCCAGCCCCAATTTACATGGAAATATCCTTTACCATCATAACCATCGAGAACAAAACAGTGCCCACCACCTGTAGACTGACCGCAGAAAACAACTGGACGTCCTGCTGCCACTTCATTATAGATTCTTGTTTCAAAATCAGCTAAATTATAGTCTTCACGAAGAATAAAAGAAGCATTGTAGTTGAAATATTTATTGAAAGCAGGAGCAATGCTGTAAGCTGTAGTACCTGAACCACCATTTATGGCTCTATCGTATTGCATCTTAACAGAGCGACCAACATACGCCATCAATTCAGCAACAGCTTTCTTCTTCTCTGCTGATGTACTTGCACTATATGTTGTCTCGATATTTGCCCAATCAATTTTCGCTCCAGCAGGAACACCGTCTACAGAAACAGTTTTATATTTATTCGAACCATATTTAGCCTCATTTTCATGAACTCTACAACTATATGAATTCATTGTATTCATTACTTCGTTTGGCCACTTGTACTTATACATGGCTTGTGCCATTGCAGTAGCGACACAGCCTGTTACAAGATTTTCGCCTGTTGTGCTATATGGGTCTTTCGGACATAAATCACTGTAAGGTGCATCTTGGTCCCACAATGTTTCCACCAATGGAGCAACAGGTGTTCTTGCTTCCATCTTGCTTGGCACCTTTGCAGTCTTTTTTACATGATATTTATCTAACAGACTGATTTCTTGTGCCATTCCGTCCATAAAGCTTCTTATGTTTTCAGACATATTGTTAATGTCGAAGCTTGTTGTTGTACTATAACCAAGAATTTCTGAGGTACGATCGTCACCAGACACTATTACAAATCCTTTGCCATCTTGAGCATTGAACACATAATAAGGAGCTGTAGCATTTGGTCCCTGCGCATTCATTCTCGGAGCATAGACAGCATTTGTACCTTTTAATTGCTTGCCATACTGCTGTAGAAATTTTTTAGCAGTCTGACTTGCAGTACTTAGCTTCACTGGTGCTGCCCACGATACTGGCGAAAGCAACAACATAAGAAGCAGGCTCGTCAAAGTTTTTTTCATGTTTGTGTAATATTTAAATGAAACTTAAGTATTAAAATCTGAGATTATATTTCTTCAGTGGTTGCAAATTTAAATAAATAATTGCAAACCACAATACTTTAAATGCAGTTTTTTCAAAAAAACTTTTCAGTTTGCTAAGAGAGCTGTGTAAAATAGTACTTTTCCTCCATAAGACTTATGGGTACAATGTGTTTATAGAGATTATAAGAAACAGAGAGATTTTTAAACAAGTTTCCCAAAATATAATTAGAAACTTGAAAAATTCTAATTATAAATTTTTATTTTGTTATTATAGATTTATATTTTGTTATTACAATTTTTCTCATGGTTATAAAATGCTGATTATTATATATTTACCCAGCCTAAATTATTTTAAAAAGTAGTAAGTCTTTGTACTTTCAGTAATTCTAAGTATTTTTGCACTATGATTTTCTATTTCTCAGGCACAGGAAACAGTCGCTGGGCTGCTAAATTGTTAGGACAATGTCTCAACGAACGTATTGTCTCTATGAACAAAACTGCCGAAACGAATACGAAGATTGTCTTGACAAACGACGAGGTCGTTGGTTTTGTTTTCCCTGTCCATGGCTGGAGAGTGCCTCGCATTGTATCCGACTTTATGCATACTCTTGAATTTCACGAGGGGAATTTGCAGAACAAGAAAGGTCATTATACCTTTTGTTTGCTAACAGCGGGCGACACTATCGGGCGTACTATGGAGCGTTTTGCAAGAGAATTGAAAGAGGTAAAGTCTGAAACAACATTAGAATTAAATGCTGTCGAATCGGTAATAATGCCAGAATCGTACGTCGGATTGCCCGGAATGGATGTGGATAAACCTGAAAAGGAATTGGAGAAAATAAAGTCTGCCGAGAAAGCAATCGTCCGTTTTGCGTCGATTGTTAAAGGAAGAGAACTTAGCCAAGATAACTTTCCCTTAGGTTGGAAAGATTTGGAACGTGGTCCCATACCAGACTTCTTTTCCGGACCAGTGGGAGGTTTCTTTACCCGTTACCTTATTACGGACAAACCTTTCAAAGTGGACAGAAAGAAATGTATTCGGTGTGGAATATGCGCAGAGGTTTGTCCGGTAGAAGATATAGAAGGAGGAAAAGGAAGAGAACCAAAGTGGAAGCATAATGGAAAATGCCTGACTTGCTTTGCATGTTACCACCATTGTCCGATCCATGCTATTGAATACGGCAACAGAACGAAACATAAAGGACAGTATTTCTTTGGAAGAAGAGATGGATAAGGTTCAATAAGGATTGGACGAACAAATATTATCATAGAATTTCAATATAAACAGAAAACTATAAATTAAGGTTAAGATGAAAAAACTATTACTCACATTTTGCCTGATTGTTACTGCAGTCGTTGCAAGGGCAGCTAAAGCTGACCCTACTCCATTTACAGTAATTCAGCCCGATGGCACTAAACTTACATTAGTATTGCACGGAGACGAACACTTCAGTTGGACTTCCACGCTCGACGGCGTATTGGTTGCCAAGAAAGACAAAGGCTATTATGTTGCGAAGATTGCTCCTGACGGCACATTGGAAGCTACGGACTTACTGGCTCACAATGCCGATGTCCGCACCACAGCCGAAATAAAGACGGCAAAGGCACAAAAGAAAGCTTTCTTCTTCAAGAACGCTGCCCGGAAGGTAACAGCAGCCAGGCGTGCGATTGGCATTGGACAGTCTTCGGTTCCTTACTTCCCACACGTTGGCAGCCCGAAAGTATTAACAGTCTTGGTAGACTTCAGCGACAACCCCTTTACGGTAAAGGATCCCAAGGCAAGTTTCGAGCAATATCTTAACGGAGAAGGCAAGCCTGTATCGTTAGGCACCAATGAACAGCTGAACTACGGCAGCGTCCGCCAGTACTTCAAAGACATGAGCAACGGAAAATTCACTCCACAATTTGGTATAGTCGGTCCATATCGCATGCCAAAACCTCTCGCCTATTATGGCAAAGATGCAGGTTCTTCTCACGATGTGAACATTACGGAACTAATAAAAGATGCCTGCGAGGCTGCAAAAGGTCAGGTAGACTTGAAAGACTACGACAGCAACGGCGACAAAATCATAGACTTGGTCTATGTTGTCTATGCGGGTTATGCGCAGTCGATGGGTGGAAATTTAGCTACGGATATCTGGCCCAAGTCGTCGGTCTCATACGGAAGCATCGCCCTTGATGGTTATACCATAGGGCGTTATGGTGTCAGCAACGAACTGAATGCCAACAGAACTTCGCCTAAAAAAGAAGGGAAAGTTGTAAAAATGATTAATGGCATAGGTCTATTCTGCCACGAATTTTCGCACACGATGGGACTGCCCGACTTCTATCCGATTGCCACAGAAGCACAAATTGACAACCAAGGCATGGAATACTGGGACCTGATGGACGGTGGAGAATACACCAACAACGGCTTCTCGCCCACTCCCTATACGCCGTGGGAAAAGGAAGTCATGGGCTGGACGTCGCTAAGAACACTGAAAGATGCTGCTACGGACGTTACGCTGCAACCCGACGAAGCATGGAAAATAGAGAGCGACAAGAGCGACGAGTATCTCATTGTGCACAACATTCAGAAGAAAGGCTGGCACACGGGAATAGCCAAGTTAGGGCACGGAATGCTTGTCTACCGCGTGAACTACGGTAAGGACAAGGTGAACATGTACGACCGTGTGAACGACACTCCCGGCAAACCGGGCATGACGATTGTTCCCGCCGATGGAATGTTGTACTCAAGCTACACGGCAAAAACAGACGAAGAACGAAAAAGATACAGAACAAGCCATGCCGGCGACCCATTCCCCGGCACGAACAATGCCTCCGAATTGCTGGAAGTACAGCTCAATCTGAGTACTTTAAAGAAGCCTCTATATAATATAAAGGAGAACACAGAGGCGCAGACCGTTACTTTCGACTATCTGAAGAAGTCGGATCCCACAGGCATCAGCACGGTTTCTACCAATGGAAAAGCAACCGACGACAGAATTTACACCCTCGACGGACGATACATAGGTACAGCCCCCGCTGCCTTGCCGAAAGGTATATATATAAAAGGTGGAAAAAAGTTTGTGAAGTAAGCTGGACGATACACATAACCGGCATTACATTTTATATAATACTCACTACAAAATCAGAGGTGCTTCCCATCGCAGGGAGCACCTCTTTCCGTAAATATCAGCCCGACCACCCTATCCTTTTACACATTTCCTGCTACTCTCCCACTCGATTGCAAGCTATAATTGCCACGAAATTAGTTTACAATTTTAAGGTCAAATCCTATCTTTTTCCAAGAAACATTATACCTTCCAAAAAGAACATTTATATCTTTTGTCAAAAACGTATATACCTTTTACCCAAAAAGTATATACTTTTCACAAAAAACGTATATACTTTTCACAAAAAACGTATATACTTTTCACTCAAAACGTATATACTTTTCATCGAAAAAGTATATACCTTTTTACAGAATTGCATCTACATTTTACAAACAACTGAATATCAAACACTTAACTCAATCCGTTTTTATGGATTTTGTCATTGAGACTATGGTCTGAAAAGGTTGCATCGGTCAGCTGTTTCCTCTCATCAGACAAGAGGATTGTATAAGAGAAAGAGACGATTTTTTGTAATAAAAAAAACTACTGACGTATTAAATTCCGCCCCGCATCAATACGCAAGAAAATGAAAAGCAACAGCGTAAAACCCCAGAGTGAAGAGCCTCCGTAACTGAAAAATGGCAGCGGAATGCCAATGACCGGCGTCAGACCAAGCACCATTCCCACATTGATAAACACGTGGAAAAGGAAAATTCCAGCCACGCAATAACCATAGACCCTGCCAAACTTGAAAGGCTGTCGCTCTGCCACATACATCAACCGAAGAATTAAAGCCAAGAATAACAACAGAACTGCAGCTGAACCAAGGAAGCCTTCTTCTTCGCCTACGGTACAAAATATAAAGTCAGTGTCCTGTTCCGGCACGAAATTCAGCTTCGTCTGTGTACCATTTAGGAAACCTTTTCCTTGCAATCCGCCCGAACCAATAGCAATTTCGCTTTGATGCACATTGTAACCAGCACCCGCAAGGTCTTCGTCCAATCCTAACAGAACATTAATTCGCACACGCTGGTGGGGTTGCATTACATCGTTCAGAACATAGCTTGCAGAATAAAAGAACGCAATGGAACCAACAGCAAATAAAGCAATAAAAAAGTAATGACTAATGCGTGTGCTCAGTGCGTTATAGACCAAATAGCCTATCATACCTGCAGAAATGATGAGTTGTACCCAGACAACATCGAACGGTATGACAAATTCGGAGAATAAAAGGCAGAGCAGAGTGACGCCAAGAGAGAACAAAAGAATCTTTCTCGCCTTTTCCTTGCTGCGCAAATATGTCCACACCATTCCTGCACTGAACATCTGCACAAGCAGCAGCACACAGAACTTTCCCACGGACGTAGGCGTGTCCCACAGCATGACATCATCGTATTTCACGCCTACAACAAAATAAACTATCATTGCGACACCCGTGAAAAGGAACGAACCAGGCATTCCCTCACGGTAGAACATCAGGAAGAACGACAGATAAACAAGTGCGGAACCCGTCTCGCGCTGCCCTACGATACACAACATCGGCAAGAAGATTATGCCTGCAGCAGCAGCCAGATGCTTCCAGTTGGAGATGGTAAAACCATATGCCGACATGAATTTTGCAATAGCCAGAGCCGTTGCGAACTTGGCAAACTCCGCAGGCTGCAGGCGCAACGGACCTAAAACGATCCAGGAACGCGAGCCCTTTATGGAATGCGGATTGAAAATTGTGAGGAACAACAACAGCAGCAACAACGCATAAACAACATAGGCAAACGTATCGTAGACACGGTCGTCCATCATCAACAATACAAAGCCAAGACAAATGGAAGTGCCGATCCAGACAATCTGCATGCCAGAACGCGACGACAGCGACAAAATGTCGGTATCGCCATAAGTGTAACTCGCACCACAGACACTAACCCAGCCAAAAGAAAGCAATGCCAAATAAATTCCTATCGTCCACCAGTCCAGTGAACGCAGAACGCCTGGTTGTTTGTTCGATTTATAATTACCTGCCACTATTCTGTCCTTTTCCTTTTATAAAGTCACTATTTCTTGTCGTCATTCCTACGATTTTCTTTGTCTTTTTTCTTCCCGCTATTGGGTTTGTCCCTCTCTTTGCCTTTATTCTTCTCTTCCTTTTCAGTCCTTATTTTTATCTCCTCGTCGTCCTTTATAATGGGGTCGCTCAACGGTTGCTGCTTCTTTTCTTTCTCTTCCGCATCTCGTTCTGCCTTCAACTGACGGGCACGTTGCTTCGCCTCAATATTCTGCCGCTCGCGAACGATGCGCAAAGAATCCTTTATATGATTTACACGCTTTATCGAATCTAACCGCAAAGAATCCGAAATACTCAACTTACGTTTAAAAGGATAGCTGATATGACGCCTTTGTATCGATGTAGCCTGAGTTTCATCGTGAGGAGTCAACTTCCCATTTATATATTGCTCCATCATCAGAGAGCCGATAGGGACACCATAGACTGCCCCGAATCCACCATTCTCTACATACACGGCAATTGCAATCTTGGGAGATTCCACAGGAGCAAATCCCATAAACACAGAGTGATCCTTACCACGATTTTGTGCAGTACCCGTCTTTCCTGCAAGTGTATATCCAGGATGTACGGCATGGGCACAGGTACCACCACGTGCAGATGAGACCATTCCTGCAACCACTTCGTTAAAAGCCCGTGGCGTTCCCATTACTTTATGCATCTTTAAATATTTCCGGTCTAATTGTGTTCCTTGAATCTTCCGTACAACATGTGGAGTATAGTAGTATCCACGATTTGCAATAATAGCACCAAGATTTGCAATTTGCAATGGAGTCAGATTAATTTCTCCCTGCCCTATAGCAATTGAAATGACCGATAATGGATTCCATTTCCCAAAAGCATTATCGTAAAATTCTGCATTCGGAATAAGTCCTCGCTTCTCTCCTGGCAAGTCGATCCCCAATTTATAACCAAATCCCATTGACACCATATAATCGCGCCATCGGTTCATTGCATCGTCAAGATTCTTATACTTTCTCCTGTTAGAAAGCATATAATATAGCCCCCAACAAAAATAAGCATTACACGAAGTACTTATTGCCGGTACAATAGAAATAGGCGAAGCATGTGCATGACAGCCTACATGAAGACCACGAAAAGAAAAACCATGATGACATGGAAAACGAGTAGAATCACTCACAATTCCTTCGCTGAAATAAGTAATTGCCTGACTTGTCTTAAAAGTAGAGCCAGGAGGATATTGTCCCATTATAGCTCTATTAAGTAAAGGTTTAGAGGGATCGAGTGTCATTCGCTGTTGATTCTTCCCACGCATCTTCCCTATCATTTCACGAGGATCGAAAGTTGGCGAGGAAACCATTGCTAATATCTGACCGGTCTTAGGCTCAATAGCTACAATCGCTCCTATTTTTCCTTCCATCAAACGTTCGCCAAGAGCTTGCAAATCGGCATCAAGACCTAATTGCAAATCACTTCCCGGCTTAGGTCGCTGGTCGTATTGACCATCTTTATATCTTCCTTTAATACGCCCATGAGCATCACGAAGAAGAATTTGCACTCCTTTCTGTCCACGTAGTTCTTTCTCGTATTTGCGTTCAATTCCCATTTTACCGATATAATCGCCTGGTTGGTAATAATCATCAGTTTCAATATCACTTTGACTCACCTCTGCCACATCACCCAGAACATGTCCTGCGATTGTCCCGCTGTATTGGCGAATACTGCGCTTTTGTATATAAAAACCAGGGAAACGATAAAGTTTCTCTTGGAAAGAACTAAACTCTTTATCGCTTAATTGCCCCATAAAGAGTTGCTGGGTAAAACGAGAATAACCTGGATTCTTTGTTCTATCCTTTATATCTTTCATACGTTGAACAAAGAAATCCTTCGTAATATTTAAAGCTTTACAAAATTCTAAAGTATCAAGACGACCTTTTTCTTCGTTCATTACCACCATAATATCATACGCAGGTTGGTTATAAACGAGAAGTTTTCCCTTTCTGTCAGTAATTATACCTCGGGAAGGAAATTCTATCTTCTTTAAAAAAGCATTAGAATCGGCACGTTTGCGATAGTCGTCACTTGCTATCTGGAGTGCAAATAATCGTATTAAATAAACAGTGATGATAGCAATAGCAACACCACTAAGAATAAAACGGCGTTTCTCTAAATCATAGTTAATCATGCCCGACTCCTTACATGTTCAATTACTAAAAGGAATAACAACGTTAATATAGTACTCCCTACAACACACTGTAACCAAACAAAGAAATTAAAGAAATTAAACATATCTAAGGAGAAAAACACAATGCAATAAACAAATGTCAATATCAGACTGTACCAAACATATCGTCCGAAACCAAGACTCGTTACTCCTGGCTGCAAATCTTCAGCATTATCGTGCGAAACGAACGCACGTAATATATAGGGTTGTAATGCTGCAATCAAAGTTAAGGAACCTGATGACACTCCTGGAGTATTTGAGAAAGTGTCTATGAGTAATCCCATAATAAATCCCCACAAGACAATTACCCATTGTGGACAGTTTCTTCGAAATAAAAGAATGAAATAAACATAAGGTAAAGGGGTGGCGAAACCAAACAAATGAATATGATTCAGCACAAATACTTGTGCAAGTACTAATATCAGAAACCAGCCTAATGTCTTTACAAAATCTATATTCATTTCTCTAATCGTGTACTATAAGTTCCTTATTTTGTTTTATAACACTTGCCTCCTGACACAAAAATGCAAAATTTGAGCGCATTTAGTTTGTTTCAGAAAAATCTGTATTCAAATGTCTTATAGAATCGTTTGCAGCATTAATCACCTTCTTTTTCTCTCTTACAGTAGCATCATCAATAATACAAACATCTCGTAAATTACCAAAATCGGTAGACAATTGCACCGCCAAACGGAAAGAAAGTCCGTCTTCTGAATTATAAACATGCTTTACCTTACCTACTAAAATACCAGCAGGGAAGATTGCGGAATATCCACTTGTAACTATTCTATCGCCTAATTTAAATTTCGCATGACGTGGAATATCATCTAAATAAGCAACGTCTTTTGCACCGCCAGTCCATCTTAAATAGCCAAAATAATTCCTATTTTGTATGGAACAACTAATATTCGACTTAGAGTTCAAGACAGGTAATACTATAGAATAATGTGTTCCTACCAAGTAAACCACTCCAACTACACCATTCCCACATGCAACCCCCATGTCTTTCCGAACTCCGTCCCACGAACCTTTATCTATGGTTATAAAATTCTCTTCTTTATCAAGTGAATTAGATACGACCTTCGCAGGAATCAATTTAAAATCAGAAAGAAATCTGTATTGTCCTTTCCGTACTATGTTTGGATCTCGAGTCTTGTCATAAAGCTGATCTGAAAGTTCTTTTATTTGATGTTCTAAAAGTAAATTTCTTTCTGTCAGCTCTTTGTTCATTTTACCCATCGAAAGATACGATGTCAGTGAAGAACTCAGTTCATAGACTTTACCCGCCATGATATTGGCAGAGGTAAACCACACGCTTCCTTGGTAGTTGTTGAAGCGGAACAGAAGTACCAAACTGGCGATTTCCAGCAAAACAAAAAGAAACCAATGCTTATATTTGGCAAGAAATTCAGTGAGGTTATTCATTCTTACAGCTTATCGACAAAACGAAACCGACCATTGAAGAAACTTTCAGTGCATTTCTCCAACAGTCAGCCCTATTCAGTTTGTTTATCTCATCAGGAACGAGAAACGGTCTACATTATTCAATGCTATACCCGCTCCCTTGGCAACACTGTGCAATGGGTCTTCAGCCACATGGAACGGAATGTTAATCTTATCGGTCAAACGCTTGTCAATTCCACGTAACAAAGCACCGCCACCACTCAAATAGATGCCATTCTTTACTATATCGGCATACAATTCAGGCGGTGTATTCTCCAAAGCAGAAAGAACTGCATTCTCTATTTTTGCCACAGTCTTGTCCAAACAATGCGCTATTTCCTGATAGCAGACTGGTACCTCCATTGGCAACGCCGTGATACGGTTTGGCCCGTGAACGATATAATCCTCCGGAGCCTCGTCTCCTAAATCGGTCAAAGCCGAACCGACGTGCACCTTAATACGTTCCGCCATACGCTCGCTGACGCGAACATTGTGTTGGCGGCTCATATATTCCTGAATATCAGCAGTAAGGTCGTCGCCAGCAACACGAATAGAGTTATTGCAAACGATACCACCTAACGAAATAACAGCTATTTCTGTACTACCGCCACCAATATCAACTATCATATTTCCTTCAGGTGCCTCTACGTCAAGCCCCATACCAAGAGCAGCTGCCATTGGCTCGAAGATAAGATAAACATCGCGCCCATCGGCATGTTCGGCAGAGTCGCGGACTGCACGCAGTTCTACTTCGGTAGACCCAGAAGGTACACCAATCACCATACGCAAAGACGGAGAGAACAAGCGATTACCACTATGCACCATCTTAATAAGTCCCCTCATCATTTGTTCGCATGCCGTAAAGTCGGCAATCACACCATCTCGAAGTGGGCGAATGGTACGAATATTGGGGTGTTCCTTCTCATACATCATCTTGGCGTCGTTGCCAACGGCTATCATCTTGTCCGTGCGGCGGTCGAGTGCTACTACTGAAGGTTCATCAACAACTATCTTATCATCACTGATAATGATAGTATTTGCTGTTCCCAGGTCCATTGCTATTTCCTGGATAAATGAAAAAAATCCCATTCTAAAATATTTGATATGTGGTGAAAACGGGGACAATCCCCATCGTCATTTTATTATTTTCTTTCTTATATGCTTGCCATCTACAAACGCTTACGGTCTGCAAACACTGTTTTTACTTACTTCGCAAACCAATTATGTATTGCCGTATCGTACCGACTGGTAACCGCAAACGCACGCTCTGCAAACATTTTCCGGTCTTCGAGTCCTGTCTTTGCACCCTGCTTGTTCAGCAGTTGCAACAACACAGGGTATTCTGCCTTGCTTGGAATAATAACAACATCATTGAAATTCTTTGCACCTGCACGTATCAAAGAAATGCCGCCAATATCGATTTTTTCGATAACATCAGCTTCGCTTGCACCGCTTGCTACGGTTTGTTCAAATGGATACAAATCAACAACAACCAAATCAATTGCCGGAATTTCGTATTCAGCCATTTCTTTCCGATCGTTCTCAAGTGCACGACGTGCCAAAATCCCACCGAATATCTTGGGGTGCAATGTTTTTACACGACCACCCAAGATAGAAGGATAAGTCGTTATATCTTCAACTTTCTGACATTCATAGCCTAAAGACTCTATAAACTGCTGCGTACCGCCAGTACTAAGGAATTTCACGCCCTCATCGTTCAGTTTCTTTAAAATATCTTCCAAACCATCTTTGTGGAATACGGAGATTAAAGCAGTCTTAATTTCTTTTGTATCAACCATAGTTGCCTACTGTTTCAATTTGTTTTGCAAAGATACAAAATAGTGCAATAAGCAAACAAGATTTTTAGATAAAAAAACTTTAATTCAGCTACATTATTAATCAACATCAACATTAAAGGTGTCCATTTCTGAGATCACAACATTGCGAATTACTTATAAACAGAATGCAAAGATACTAATTCGCAAAGACAAAATAGCATTTCGGAGAACCTATTTGTAATTCTTGGAGCAGTAGAAAAATACTGCGAACAAGCATTTCGATTCAGCTTTCTGAATAAAAGAGTGTCTTTTATTCGTTGCATAGCTTCGCCTGCATACCTTATTATATATAGAAAAATAAGACAGCAAAAGTGTAAAAAAAAATCATAAATGTACCTATCATCTAACCAATTAGTTATCAATATGTTATAAAACCTATTATTTCATATCTCAAAAGAACCTCTTTTATATGTAAAAAGCGTAGGTTTTACCTCGCCAAACAGCCTCTTTCGCAATGCCAAAGTACAGTCATCTCTTTTCAATAAAATTATATTTACAAATTCAAGAACGTTTTTTATTCACAGCTTTCAGCAAGAACAAGAAAATAGTTCCACCAATAAACTTCTACAAAACTAAAACTTTGGAAGACAGAAATTAGAGACATTCAGTACTTTTCTCATAATTTCTGAACTGCAAACTTCTTGTTCCTACTAAATTATGATGATAATGCAGATATTCCAAAGCAAGTATGTAGCCTCGAAAGAAGTTTCCTCCAATATTTTAAGTACCTTTGCACTATGAACTTTAGCAAGACTATATTGAATTGGTATGCCATAAACGGACGAGAACTTCCATGGCGACAAACCACCAATCCATACGCTATCTGGCTGAGCGAGGTTATTATGCAGCAAACAAGAATTGCACAGGGAACAGCCTACTGGGAACGTTTTATGAAACGTTGGCCTAACGTTCACGAATTAGCAAAAGCTACCGAAGACGAGGTTTTAAGAGAGTGGCAAGGACTGGGGTACTACTCTCGGGCACGAAATTTGCACAAAGCAGCACAACAGATAGTAAGTTTAGGGCATTTCCCACAGACTTACAAGGAGTTAATGCAGCTGAAAGGGATTGGCGAATATACTGCAGCTGCAATTTCTTCAATATCATTCGCAGAATCCATAGCAGTAGTAGACGGCAATGTCTATCGTGTTCTTGCTCGCTATTTCGGTATTGACACGCCAATAGATTCTACCGAAGGGAAAAAGGTTTTCAAGGCTATGGCGCAGGAATACCTACCAAAAGAGGCTCCTGCAGCTTACAATCAAGGAATGATGGACTTCGGTGCCATACAGTGCACACCAGCTTCGCCCAACTGTAAAGTATGCCCATTGGTAGAAACTTGCTTTGCAGCAAACAACAATAAAGTGGGCGAGTTGCCTGTAAAGGCAAAGAAAACCAAACAGCGCGAACGCCACTTCTCCTTTATATATATAAGGTGTAATGGCGAAATTGCCATTCACCGCCGTGGTGCAGGCGACATTTGGCAAGGCTTATGGGAGCTGCCAACGAAAGAATTGCTGGGCAATGCCTTTGAAAATGCCACATTAATAAAGAAGGACGTAAAGCACGTACTTACCCATCAAATCATCTTTGCCGATTTCTATCTGTTAGAAACTAACGTTCCTCCCACCCTACCTGCCGATTATATATGGATAAAAGAAAGCGAGATAGAACGTTACGCCCTGCCTCGCCTTATAGATTTGCTCGTTAAAAGTCTGTGAAATAATTATTTTTCGCTACGCATCCTTCTTACCAAACTTAGGGTCTACCTTCAGCAAAGATGCCACAATAAAAGGGAAGATACACGATGCCATAACCAAAACAAAGAAGAGGCTGTAGCCTACGGCATCTGCCAAAGTTCCTGCAAATAATCCCGGAAGCATCATTGAAAGTGCCATGAAACCCGTACAAAGGGCGTAATGGCTGGTTTTATGCTCTCCTTGACTGAAGTATAGCATAAAAAGCATATAGGCACTGAAGCCAAAACCATAGCCAAAGTTTTCTACAAAGATGGCTGCACCGACGGCAAAAAGCGTAGAAGGCATTGCAAAACCAAGATAAACATAGGCGATATTGGGCAAGGTAATGGCAAGCGTCATGGGCCAAAGCCATTTTTTCAGTCCGTCCTTGCTGGCTACCAAACCACCTAAAATACCTCCAAGCAGCAGTCCTACCACCCCAACAACACCATTGACAACGCCGAATGCCTCTAAAGAAAGACCTAATCCGCCCTTATCGGATGTTGCTCTAAGGAACAACGGACCTACTGTGTTCAGTAGCGCTTCGGGCAAACGGAACAGAAGCATGAAAGCAATGGCAACCAGAACCTCCTTTTTGCGGAAGAAACTTGCGAATGTATCTAAAAACTCTTTGAACAGTTTGGAAGCTGAAAGTTGCGTATGTTCGGCATCGGCATCGGGTTTTGGCAATACGTATCTATGGTAAAGACTCAGTCCGATGAACAAAGCTGCCAAGCCATAGAATACCAATGCCCATGAAAGTTGCACCTTCATGTACTTGTGCAGCAGTCCGGCAAGGGCTACCAAGCCACCTTTTCCAACAACCATCGAAATGCGATAGAACGTTGAGCGAATACCTACAAAGAAAGCCTGCTCGTGCGAATCAAGGCCTAACATATAGAAACCATCTGCCCCGACATCGTGAGTAGCACTCGAAAAAGCCAGCAGCCAGAAGAAACAGATAGTGCCTTGCAACCAAAACGATGTGTTAATGGTGAACGCCACGCCTGCAAAAGCTGCCCCAAGCAGCATCTGCATCGACAGTACCCACCAGCGTTTCGTGCGGATAAGGTCGAGAAACGGGCTCCATAAAGGCTTTATCACCCAAGGAAGATAGAACCATGAAGTGTAGAAAGTTGCTTCTGCGTCAGTCAATCCCATTTCCTGATAGAACACCAACGACACCAATACTACTGCTGCATTGGGCAATCCTTCTGCAAAATAGAGTGTAGAGACCCACGCCCAAGGCGATATTTTCTTTTTAATATTCTGTTCTTGCATTTTAAATCCACATTTATAATAATGTGCAACTCTGCACATCGCTTGCAAAGGTAAAGAAAAAAGCTAACATAAAAACAGAAACTACTGCCATTTTATGGGAATGTTATCTTAACTTTGCACCCACAAAGGAATTTAGAAAGGTATGAAAGAGCAATTTTCAAGAACAGAACTACTGTTGGGCAGCGATGCGATGAACACCTTAAAAAACAGCAGCGTGCTGGTTTTCGGTATCGGTGGCGTGGGTGGTTACGTCGTAGAAGTATTGGCACGCAGCGGCGTTGGGACAATAGGAATCGTAGACGACGACCACATTGGACTATCAAACATAAATCGACAGATTATTGCTACGCACTCTACACTCGGACAAGCAAAGGTAGATATAGCAGAAGAACGCATAAAAGATATAAATCCAAGTTGTGCAGTAAAGAAGTTTCAGACATTCTACCTTCCTGAAATTGCCGACCAATTCGACTTTACAGCATACGACTATGTGGTGGATTGCATTGACACCATAGTGGCAAAGATTGACATTATAACACGTTGCCACAACCTTAGAATACCTATGATTAGCAGTATGGGGGCAGCCTTCAAGTTAGATGCAACACAGTTTGAAGTAACCGACTTATTTAAAACGATTAACGACCCTTTGGCAAAAGTATTAAGAAAGAAACTCCGCAAGACCAACGTGCGTAACGTAAAGGTGGTTTACAGCCCCGAAGAGCCGCTAACATCTTTATATTCAGACGACAATGAAGATATTGACAACGATGTTGCAAATATAGAAACTATTGCACACAAGAAGCGTTCCACACCAGCTTCAAACGCATGGGTGCCTGCCACTGCAGGATTAATAATAGGTGGAGAGGTGATAAAAGACTTGTGCAAAGCTGCAAAAACGATGCGTAAAACAGACATCAATAAATAGATATTTCTTTGGAACGAAAGAAGGAATGTAAATAACTCAAATAGGGGTCTAAGTGTTAAATATCACATAAAAAACGCATAAAGTTCAGGTTTTTGCAAGATTTAAAAGCCAAGAATTTTGTTTATACTCTAAAAAGTCTTAACTTTGCGCTACTTTAAATCATACATAAACAGTTTTATGCCTAACATCGTTACAGAGAAAAAGAATAGAACGGTTCTCTATCATCTCATTGCAATCTTGGTTGTAAGTATCTGGGGTGCAACGCTTGTAAACACAAAGGTTGTTATACAAGGGGGTATGCGTCCCGACGAAGTATTTCTGTCACGCTACATCATAGCCTATCTTGCTATGTGGACTCTGTCTTACAAACGACTATGGTCCGCTAATATCAAGGACGAATTGCTCATGGTGGCATGTGGCGTTTTAGGGGGTTCGCTCTATTTCATACCCGAGAACTTTGCAGTACAAGTGGGTAGTGTAAACGATATTAGCTTCATTCTCTGCACATCGCCGCTGTTTACAATGTTCTTGGCAATACTTTTCTGCAATGAGAAACTAACAAAACCTCTTGCCATTGGTTCGATTATCGCCTTGATTGGCGTATCGTTCATTATATTTGGTGGCAATAACGAATGTGCTACGGCAAGCAACCGTGTGTTGGGCGATGCTTTAGCACTGCTTTCAACAGCTTGTTTTGGTGCTTACTGCTTACTTCTTCGTCCATTAGGTCTGAAATACGGCGCAGCTTTCATAACCCGTAAAATGTTCTTCTATGGCGCATTAACAAGCATTCCATTATTCATTATTACACCTTGGCATTATCCTGTAGAGAACTTCCTTACCGATTTGCCCGTTACTTTTAACCTTCTCTTCCTCGGTTTGGTTGCATCTTTCTTCTGCTTTGGTGCATGGAGCTTTGTTACAGAGAAAGTTGGTGCAGTGAAAATAGCCAACTATAACTATTTCAGTCCTATTTGTACTGTTATTATCAGTGCCATCTTCTTAGGCGAGAAAATGACAATAGAAGCAGCTATTGGTAGTGTGCTAATTCTGATTGGTGTATTCTTTGCCAATAAGAAATAAATACATAGAACAACAAAACAGTCTTAATGCGATTTGCATGAAGGCTGTTTTGTCTAAGGTCTCATCAAATATTAAACTGCATAAACCTTAAAGTTTACCATTACAATAATCCATTTCTTCTAACTCAACCCAACCTGCATCTTTTATTTCTCGTAAAAAAAGACGTGCACACATCTCTGCATCATCGCCGGCACGGTGATGTTTTCCATAAAATATCTCAAATTGATTGCACAGATAATCGAGCTTGTTACAGTCAAAATCGTAAAGATGCCGAGCTGCACGAAGCGAGCAATAATAGTCAACATCGGGAGTTGGAAGAGCATAATGCTTTAAAGAATGGCGAATACAACTTATATCAAATGCAGCATTGTGAGCAACTAATACTGGACAATCTTTTAAATACTTGGTTATCTTATTCCATATTTCAGGGAACATTGGTGCATCAACAGTATCTGACGGCTGAATACCATGTACTTGAATATTCCAATAATCATAACTATTACCTTCAGGACGGACTAACCAAGACTTGGTTTCTACAATCTTACCATTTTTTACAACACAAATACCAGCTTCGCAAATAGAATTGCGTTTAGCTGTAGCTGTTTCAAAATCGATAGCAATAAAGTTTATATTATCCATTTTTTTAATTATAACAATTCAATCTATTTTTTGGATCCACACTTTCTATAGAGTCAATCAGCAAGTGCAAAATTAAGAATAAACTTCGAGGTACTCCTCCTTAGATGTATAAAAGTTTAGTCTTTCTCTCGGTCTTCTGTCTATTTTCTATTGAATAGAAGCAATTCTTTTATCGATGACCTACTTGGTCTATTCCTTTGGGAATATATTGCCTCACAAGTTTATGGGTGTTTCCTACTCCATCTTTCTGCCATAAGCAATAAGCATCCATAAAGAACACGGTAACTCCAAGCAAACATTCAAGATAGAAGTGCAATGTTTATTATTTATAACCAGAACAATAACTTTTATGATTCAAGCCATTTATCTTTTTTTCATATGCCGTATATATTTTTTCGTGCATTAAAGCTTCTAATATATCTCCTTTTACTCCCGATTATAAATCTTTATAAACAATTTGGGGTTGCATCAGAAATGATACAACCCCAGTCTTATAAAATAAATATTAAAATTTAAACTAAAGTCCTAAAGCTTTTTTTGCATTTTCATTATTTGGATTTACACTCAATACTTTGTTAAAGTATTGTTTAGCCGTTTCAGCATTTCCTAATTTTGAATAGTAATAACCGAGACCATAGTAAACTTGCTCAAGATATGCTTTTGAATCTGCATCGAGATTTGGTTTGGCTTCTTCAAATGCAGCAATCTTCTTATAAATATCAGCAACTTTATCAGCGTCATTTTTCATTTGTGCAGCATTAGCTTGATTTGACCAAATCCAATCTGAAATAGAAGGGAATTTAACCACCATCTGATCATAGATAGCAATAGCCTTATCTAAATAAGAATCTTTTAATGTTCTATCTGTTTCCGTTTCAGCTTTCTCTACCCATGTTGAAGCAAGCTTCGCCCAATCGTTAGAGTTTGCATTGGGCTTCTTTGCCAAATAGTCCATTTGAATTTGCAAAGCTTTATCGCCATCTCCTTGCGCTGCATAAATCTCTGCAATGGTTTTCATTGGTTCAAAATTTTTCTTATCCATATCGAGTGCCTTGTTAAGGTTCTCCAATGCCTTATCATACTCTTTATTTCCAGCTAATGCCTTTCCGTAAACAGCATAATCATTGGCAACTTTTTTACCTGTGCCAGCAAACATTTTATTAGCAAAGTCTAAAGCTTTTGGATAATCACCTTTTTCGGTTGCAGACATCATGCCAACACGAGCAATGTACTCGCTATTGGGGAAACGCTTTAAACCATCTTCAACAACTTCTAAAACTTTGTCGTACTTGCGAAGGATAAAGGCAGTATAACCATACTTATAAAAATTATCTTCAGTTAGGTTAGAATGATTTGCTTTGTCAAACCATGATAGTGCTTCCGCATACTTTCCATCACTAAGCATAATCTCTGCAGCAGTTGCTTCCACGGGGTAATTCGGTTCAACTTGACGAAGTTCCTCAAGTTTCTGGATTGATACTTGTGGGTTTACATGACGATATACCTTTGCATAACGCTCGTAAGCTGCTACATTATGGGGATCAAGACTAATAGCAGTTGCATAATTTTGAGCTGCAGCACCAGCATTACCAACACTATCTTGCAAAGCAACAATATCTCCAAGAAGAAGATATCCTAAGGTTCCATTCATCTTCTTATTAGAAACAATGGAATTGGCAATCTTCATTGCTTCAGTAAAGTTACGCTGAGCCAAATAGACATTACCAAGTGCTGTTAGTGCCTGCTCATCTTTCTTATAAGTTTTTAAATAATCCTTTATAAGATTTTTGCCAGCGTTCACATCATTAGGAGCAGCTTCTATGGCACTAATAATAGGATTAAGCGCAGCCTTATAGCTATCAGACTGAGCTAAGGCAGGAGATGATAAACTTAGTATCAAAGCTCCAGCTAATAAATATTTCTTTGTCTTCATAATCATCTATTATTCAATTAAACACGATATGAAATCCTCAAATAAAACTTATTACATAGTAAAAAGTCTAAGAATTCCATCAATTCTTTACCTTTACTTCACGAATGTTAATCTCAGCACGAGAAGGGAGTAGCCCCGTCTTTAAGATTATTTTCTGTCCGATTGGACCAGCAATAAAATTTGCAAATGCCCATGGCAATGCTTTATGTGGGTCTGCAACAATTGCATATATAGTTCTCACAAATGGATAACGCCCATCAAGGAAATAAGCTTGATAAGGTTGCCAACTGTTATAATCTTCAGCTTTGCTCGTTTTAGATATTGCCATTACACGAATATCATTTCTGAATGTAGTGTTTGTAGAATCGCTTCGATCGTTCAACCAATTCGAACCTATCACACCTATTGCGTTTGGAGTCTTCTTCACGTAGTCTATAACTGCTTTACTATTTTTAGCTGCTACAATATTCTGACTCTTTATATTTTTTCCTTCCAAGATTGAATCAACAACAAAATGAAGTGTTGCTGATGCTTTATTATCGAAAACAACTTCGATATTACCTTTATTTGAACGTGGATAAAGTTGATTCCACTTTGTTACTTCGCCTTTAAGCAGACGTTTCACATCAGTAACTGTTATACAAGAATCTAAGTTACTTTTATTTATAATAAAGGCTATTCCATCGTATCCAACCGGAAAAACAGATGGTATAGGTCCTTTACTCCTCAAGATTGCATCTTCACCTTTTTGTAGACCATGAGAGGTAAAAAACAAATTAACCTTAAGATCTAACAACATCTTCATTCCCGTATTATCATCAGTATAAATCGGTAAAAGGTGTGTCTGAGGATAACGATATTGATAAACTTGCAATTCCTCTTCGAGAAATTGACTAAAACTTTCGTCAGAGGCGAATTTAATCGTCCCTGACGTTGGTGTATCTGTTCTACCATCTACGGCCTTCTTTCTTCCACAAGAAGAAAGAGAGGCTACAGAAAGTATCAATCCTACAAAAACGTAGAATATGGTTCTTTTCATAAATTTAAATTGATATTAGTTCAGTTTGAAAGTAATTGGAAGTTGGAACCACACATTCGCAGGCTGTCCGTTATTCATACCAGGATTCCATTTGGGCATACTGTTTACTACACGAAGAGCCTCACGATCGAGAGCGGGGTCTACACCACGTATTACTTCTGCTCTACTTACAGAACCATCACGTCCAACAACGAATTTCACAACTACTTTTCCCTGAATATTATTATCAGCAGCAGATGCAGGATACTGCAAGTGAGAAGTAAGCCAAGCTTGAACATTTCCTTTGAAAGTTGGTTGCTGTTCTGCGAAAGTAAAGATCTTCTTTTCGATATCCTCCTTTGGAGCTTCAACCTTAGGAGCCTCTGCAGGCTTCTCTACAGGAGGAATAATCTGCTCTGGTGTTGCCACTGTACTTCTTTCAGCTACAACATTACGATCTTCAACACCTTCTTTGGTCTCAGTACCGATAGCCTTGGTTTCCTTATTCATCTTAACCATTGGAGGCATTTCTTCCTTAACATCTTTGTCATCTTTGATGACAGGTGCCGTAAACTTCACAGTAGCACGAGTTTCAGGAACAACTTTTTCGGGTTCAACTTTCTTAGGTTCTTCCTTCTTTTGTTGTTTCTTCCGCTCAGCTTGTTCCTTCTTTGCTTGTTCTAAAGCTGCTAATTCCATTTTTGCAGCATAAGCTTCTTGGGCTGCAAGCTCATCGTTGTGCTTCTTTATCTGGTAAGCCAGATATCCACCACCGATGAATGCAGCAACAAGCAAAATAACTAATGCCTTGATGTTTCGCTGTGAAACAGTCTTACGGAGCTGATAGGCTCCATACGCCTTATTTTTATCAGCGAACACCATATCGACCCATTTAGGATCGTATAGATCAATTTTTGACATGTCTTTTTTCTTTAATTGTTATACATCATTAAACTTTAAACCCTTTTGTTGAAAGTACTGTCTTTTCTTGTGGGGTAAGTTTATCTATGACATAAGTTGCAATATATGAAATCTGCATTTCATCGAGAATATCAACAAGATGCTTATAAGAAGCTTTATCAGTTGGCTTGATGATAACGGTTAAGGTTGAAACCTTCTTTCCATTTACATTACCTAACTTAATGTTTGTAAGTTCAGCTTGGTAAATACTATCAGGATAAGCCTTTTCATTAGCAGCTTTTTTCTTTTGCAATTCTTGTACGGCAAGACGCATATCATTATAAGGTATACTTGCACCATTATCGACTTCCTTGTGTTGAAGAACATAACGAATACCAGTATTCCCAGTTCCCCAATCTGCTTTTTTCAGCCAATTAGGGTTATCAAGCTGTGGTTTACCTTCACCATAAAGGATCTTATCTCCATCGCCTATAAATATAGTTATAGAATGTGATTCTTTTGCTTCATTCTTTTTTACATCAGGCTGTTGCTTATCATTACTTGGCATAGTCAACTCCATAGCTGAAGGCTTGCTAAGTGAGGTACAAAGCATGAAGAATGTGATAAGCAACATAAGCATATCAACCATTGGTGTAAAGTCTACACGAACAGTCATTTTTTTCTGTTTGCTTTCTTTTTTATTCGCCATTATTACTTCTCCTTAGAAGCTGCCTGCGCAGCCTTTTTAGCGTCCAACTGTGTAATCATATAGTAATGACTTTCATCCATATCTTGAAGTTCACTCATTACTTTCTTAACTGTACCATAAGGTGTATTTGCATCAGATTTCAAAGCAATTCGAACTTTAGGATTTACTTGGCGAGCCGCATTAATCCATTGTTGAAATTCTGTCATCTCATGCCCTTGAATACTATCGAGAGGGATTCCCATCTTGGGAAGTTCTTCGCCACGACTTCTTGCAGACATACTCAAATAAGTCGGCAATTTATCCATCGGGACACCAAACGTAGATTCTGCCAAGAAAGTTTTCTTTTGTCCTGGCTTCAATTGTGGTGCTACCATTTCGAGGATTTGAGCTAATTCTTTTGTATTGTCGTAGCTCATAAATACTTGGCCTTCGCCAGTTGGTTGACCTGCAACATTCTTTTCAGGACTAATAAGTACTGTAAGAATGCCATTTTCCGGCACCTTCATTTCAGATACAGACCCAGGTGTATTTACTTTCACAGGCTCATTCTTTACAAATGTCGAGGTGAGCATAAAGAAAGTAAGCAACAAGGTCATAACATCTGACATTGGTGTCATGTCAATCCAAACGTCTTCTTTCTTAATTTTTACTTTACCCATAGTGATAATGTATTTAGAGGGTTAGCAAAAAATTAAGCTTCTTCTGCGTGGTTTACTTCGTATGTCTGAGCAATTGAGTAACCAACCTCGTCGAGTGCGTAAGTTAATTTGTCTACCTTGTTTGAGAAGTAGTTATAAGAGACTACTGCAAACCAAGAAGTAGCAATACCAAAAGCAGTATTAATCAACGCCTCAGAAATACCTGCAGAAAGTGCAGCAGCGTCAGCACCACCACCTGCAGAAAGAGCAGAGAAAGACTTGATCATACCAGTTACAGTACCAAGAAGACCTGTAAGAGTACCAAGTGTAACAAGTGTAGCAATGATAGGAAGATTCATTGTAAGGGTTGGCATTTCAAGCTGAGTTGCCTCTTCGTGAGCTTGTTGTATCTTTGCCACCTTTTGTGCCTTCTTCATATTTGCATTTGCTCCACTTTCCATTGCTTTGTAAGCATTAATAGATGCCATAACAACGTTTGCAACAGAGCCTCTTTGCTTATCACAAAGTTGAGAAGCCTTGTTCATATCGTTTTCTTTCAAAGCAGACTTGATGTTTGCAACAAATTTAGGAAGAGTGCCCTTACCGAAAGCGGTCTTCAAAGCCAACCAACGTTCGATAGACATTGCAAGCACTGTTAGCAATAATGTCTGGATAACAGGAACCACAACACCACCTTTATATATAGTTCCCCATACATCAGCTGGATTTTCTTTTGTTAATGGATCTTGGAAGTGCATGCCGTTCGCAAACCATGTAAAGAACAAAATGAATGCTACGACAGCGCAAAATGCGATAATCCAAAATGCGCCTCTAACTCCTGTGAAGCCCTCTGATTTCTTTTTTGGGGCTGCTTTTTGTTGTGTAGTTGCCATAAATGATAAAATTTTAATTTTTTAGTTATAAATGAATTGAATTATTAATATCTATTTGATTTTAAACTGTTTGTAAATTTAGCCTCCAAATGAATGTCAGCTTTTCTCACACATCTTTGGCAAAGATAGCAATTAATAGAGAACTATGCTCACAATTGACATCTTTTAACTGTTATTTTTTGCTTACATTTATTTAATATTTACATCATTATGATAGTTTTTTCACCCATTCCGTTCAGTTTCTTCCATTGACTTTACGAGTAGTATCTCCTGTCAAGAAACAATATTGGTATCTTTACTTATCTTCTGAAATAAATTTCTCTTACATTATATCTCATATTATAATTTTTTATTTGCAATCCTTTTTTTTACTAAACGAGTTGTTATAAATGCAAATCGTGCCCCATTCGTTCCTTTTTCGTCTTTAAATAACGATAATCGTATTGTGTCGGACGTATTTCAATTGGAATATTTTCTATGATTTCCAAACCAAATGCTTCGAGTCCAACTCGTTTAGTAGGATTATTGGTCATTAATCGCATTTTGTGCACGCCCAGATGACGTAACATCTGAGCACCACAACCATAATCGCGCTCATCAGGCTTAAACCCCAAATGCAAATTAGCATCTACAGTATCAAGCCCTTGTTCTTGCAATTTATAGGCCGCAATCTTATTCATCAATCCTATTCCCCTTCCTTCTTGCTGCATATAGACAAGAACACCCTTTCCTTCTTTTTCTATCATTTCCATAGCTTTATGCAATTGTTCGCCACAATCACAACGCTCGCTGCCAAGAATATCGCCAGTTGCACAAGATGAATGGACACGCACTAATACTGGTTCGTCTTCCCCCCATTCACCTTTAATTAAAGCCATGTTCTCTACTCCGGTAGATGTCTGACGGAAAGGAATTAAGCGAAAGTGTCCATATTTCGTAGGCATATCTACTTCCACACCAACTTCAATACTTGATTCTCGCTTTAAACGGTAAGCAATAATATCTTTAATACTGATAATCTTCATTCCCCACTCTTTGGCTTTTTCAATGAGCTGGGGCATACGAGCCATCGTACCATCGTCGTTCATGATTTCCATTAATACACCTGCGGGAAAACAACCTGCCATCTTACACAAATCGACTGCGGCTTCCGTATGACCAGAACGACGTAGCACACCATTGTCTTGTGCATACAATGGATTTATATGTCCAGGCCGCCCAAATGTTTGTGGCGTCGAATTCGGATCCGCCAATGCTTTTATTGTTTCAGCACGGTCATGAGCTGACACCCCTGTTGTACATCCCTCCAACTTATCTACTGTTACAGTAAATGGTGTTCCCAGTACTGACGTGTTATCAGAAACCTGATGTGGTAAATCTAATTCCTTTGCACGTGAGAGCGTTACAGGTACGCAAAGAACACCACGTGCATTCTTCAACATAAAGTTTACCTTTTCTGGCGTAATCATTTCAGCAGCCATTATAAGATCGCCTTCGTTTTCTCGATCTTCATCATCGACTACTATAACGAATTTACCTTCTTTAAAATCCTTTACAGCATCTTCAATGCTACTGAGTTCGAAGTTCTCCATAATTGTATTGTATTTTAAGTTTAAGATCTATATTAACCATATAATGCGATCTTCAGTTTAATTTATGTTTATTTATCGTTACTTCTTTGTTTTTATTGTCTTTATTTCTGCAATAATATTCTCGTTAGTCTGCTTTATTGTTTTAAGATCTCGATATAGACGTAATCGGAATCCCCACATTCTGCAATACAAGAATAATCCGACAGGAATTATAATAGCAGATATGATATTCAACCATCTATATTCAAAAGGACGAGTATGTGCCCTTGTTATCAATATTGGATACTGGTTAACTTCCGAGAGTATTATTCCATTACGTGTATTGCTCAAATCTTCGATAACCATTTCGAGCTTTTTGCTTAGTTGCTCTATATCGTGGTCTGGCTGATATTTAAAGAACGTTCTTATAAAGTTGGGAGGCGACTTAAGTCTATTTTTTATAACATATGAATTTATATCTGCGTTCATTTTCGTAAGTCTATCAGCATCATCAACATAGTTTGGCACCCTAATAATAACTTCTTTACTACTGATATTTCTTTTCATTCGTAACCCTAAGATGCGCATCAAGAAGTTACGATATAAATCGATATTGAAAACAGCCGAATCGTTATTCGCTTTATAAGTAATGAAGATAGCTGTTGGAATAAGAATTGCAGGCGAAAGACCTCTTCCGAACCAAATAGCCCAATCGCCCTGTCGTGCCATTCTGTAACCCGTATTATTCAATATGTAATAAATAATAAAGACGAGTACGCTTATTATTATTGGGACGCCCAAACCTCCTTTTCGAATTATAGCTCCTAAAGGTGCTCCAATGAAAAAGAAGATAAGACAAGTCAGTGCTAATAAATATTTATTTATTTCCGCAATGTCATGCATTCTAATGAGTTTATCGCCATCACTCGTTACCATACTTTTAAAATCAAGATCGGAGATAATTTGTTGTGTATTCATCAATGTACGCTCTATAATTTGTCTCCGTTCCTCAGGGCGCATCTTCTTATATACTGAATCTAAATTACATTTTTTAGTCGAAGCCAACGTTATGGCTTTAGACATATCAGCCTTTTTAAGTTTCAAGATGGGATAGGTTGCTTGCTGTGCATCACGATAATATGCGTTCCCAACACTATCGTAAACATGAATGAGCGAATCTTTATCATGATGGATTTTAGCTATACTTTTCGTACGGGCATCGTCTGCAATTCCTGCCATATTGGTTAGATTAAAATCCGCATTGAAGTCTATTATAAGCTTTTTATGGACAAAAGACTCACGGCGATAAGGAACACTTGCACTACTACTCAACTCTTGTGAACGCATATTTTCGAACCATTCGCCATTCCACAGGTTCAAAACAAGATGCTTTTTCTCTGCCGTCGACTGTAACATACCCGAATCTGCAAGTATGATAGCCTGATCTTCGTATGAGTCGGTCATACGATAAATCATTATATTGTACAAATGCCCGGTCTTCAAATCGCGTTTTTCAACATAGAGATTAGTATCTGGAATACCATTATAGAAGATTCCCTCCGGTATTTCGAGTTCCGGACTCTTCTGTTTCATAGAGATTAGCAACTGATTGAAGTATTTCTTCGCATCAGGACCAATGCTGTTCTGAAAATAGAACGATATCAGCGCAATAAAGAGTGTAAAGGCTATAACTCCACGGAAAGACTTTATCAGCGATATTCCGGCAGCCTTAATGGCTGTCAATTCTGAACTTTCGCCAAGATTTCCAAATGTTATGAGCGATGATAGCAGTACGGCAAGCGGCAATGCTTCAGGAACCATCATCAGGCTCATATACCAAAAGAACTCTCCAAGCACATCAAGCGTAAGCCCTTTTCCTATCAAGTCGTCGACATATTGCCACAAGAACTGCATCATCAGCACAAAAAGGCTGACGACAAACGTCCCTATGAAGAGCATTCCAAACTGCTTTATTATAAAAATGTCTAACTTTCTGATGCGGAACATTCTGTTTGTGCAATATCTTTAACGCACGATTCTCTTGCAAAAGTACATAAAATAATTAGAGTAATCGCCTATTTCCAAATTTTTTATATTCATAGAACGGTCTTAATACACTACAAGGTGCATAAATAGAGTATATTTTCGCTTATACAATCAATAAATTTTAAAATAAATTTTGTTGGTACATTTTTTTTATATACCTTTGCAACCGCTTTTCAAAAGCAACCTATTGGTAATTGAAGGCGGGATAGCTCAGTTGGTTAGAGCGTCGGATTCATAATCCGGAGGTCCGGGGATCGTAGCCCCGTCCCGCTACAAAGAAAGGAAGTTTGATGCTTCCTTTTTTTTATTTCCACATTTTGAGGTTCATAATAAATATATGAAAAGTCTGACTGCTGATTATGAACACCTACTTAAAAACAAGAACTGAACTTATCAATCAGGCTTAAGGTTTATTCTAAAAATTAATTAGCTACGAAGCATCTACAAGCCTTCCGGCAACTCTTTCTTGGGTGTTATGCCCAACATTTTCATATTGTCGAGGCGGCGGACAATGTTTCCCTTACCCTCACTAAGCTGCGAATGGGCTTTTTCGTAGTCGCTTTGAAGTCGCTGTATGCCTGTTCCGATTTTCAGGAAAGTCTCTCCAAACGAAACGAACTTATCGTAAAGGTCGTTCGATGCACGTAGGATTTCCTCTACATTCTTATTCATACGATAGTTCTGCCACATCGTACGGGTAAGCTGTAAAGCCATCAGGAGGTTACTTGGACTTAGCAAGATGATGTGTTTGCGGTAAGCATACTGCAGAATAGAGGGGTCTGTCTTAATTGCTGCAGCGTATCCGCTTTCGTAAGGGACAAACATCAGCACGTAGCCAATGCAGTTTGGCACTATCGTTTCGTAGTTCTTAGCCGATAGTTCGTCAATGTGCTTCTTTATAGACTTGATGTGTTCTTTCAGGAACAGCTCCTGTTCTATTGCATCGGTAGCGTTTACAGCAGCCTGATAAGCTGTCAGCGAAACCTTTGCATCGATAACAGCGTGCTCGCCGCCTGGCAAATCAATCACTGCATCGGGGCGGAAACTGTTTCCTTTTGCATCTTGATAGCTTCGTTGCAGGAAGAATTGTTCGTTCTTCGTCAGTCCACAACTTTCCAAAGTGGTTTCCAGTATCATTTCACCCCAATCGCCCTGCATCTTCGTGTCGCCTTTCAGTGCCTGTGTCAGCGATGCTGCATCGTTGCCAATGCGCTCGGTCTGTTGGCGCAACTCCCTTATGGCGCGTTCGTTATCTTCACGAATGCTTTTCACGGTTGAGGTTTGAACTTCCTGCAACAGCTTTATGGTCTCTTCAAATGTTGTTTTTATTTCGGTTTTGTTGCTTGCTCCCTCTTTTGTTGCAGCCGTTACGTTCTGGTTGAACGCCTCTATGCGCTCGTGCAGCGGCTTCAGAAGCGCGTCTAATCGTTCTTTGTCGGCAGCATTCAGGTGTTCCCTGCTTTCCGAAAGCATTTGCGCAGCCATTGTACGCATTTCTTCTTGCATCAGTTTTTTGCTGGTTTCCATCTGCTTCTGCATTTCGCTGAGCAGCTTCTGACTGTGCTCACGCTCTGCATTTACGCTGTCGGCAGCATTCTTCTGTGCTGCTTCCAACTGGCTTTTTGCAACGGCAAGGTCGGCAGACATCTTCTGTGCGGTAGTGGCAACTTGGCTTCGTGTCCACAGAAAGGCGAGAAGCGCACCGAGAAATAAACCTGAAAAGAAATAAAGGAATGCCATTTTGCTTGTATTTAATCTTGAAAATAAACTCTTTTTACACGGTTGCTGACTGTTGTCAGCACCTCGTATGGAATGGTTCCCATCGCATCGCTCAACACTGTTACGGGCAAATGGTCGCCAAATATTTCAACGCTGTCGCCCTCTTCGCAGTCTATTCCCGTTACATCTATCAATGCCACGTCCATACAGATATTGCCTATATAGTACGCTCGCTTGCCATTGACGAGGCAATAGCAGTTACGATTGCCCAACCTACGGTTCAGTCCGTCGGCATATCCAATAGGTATGGCTCCTATGACGCTGTCTTTTTCGATGATGCCACGCCGAGAATAGCCCACGGTTTCGCCTGCCGGAACATTCCGAAGCTGCAATATGGTAGTCTTAAGGGTCGATACATTGTTCATAATCGCATTGTTGCGCGGGTTGATACCATAGAGTCCGAGTCCCAACCGGCACATATCCAACTGACGTTCGGGGAAGTGTTCGATGCCTGCCGAGTTGTCCATGTGGCGCAAGATGCGATGACTGAAAGCTGCCTGCAACTTCTTGCTGCCTTCATTGAACAGTGCAAACTGCCTGGCAGAGAACGAATCGAAGTCGTTACTGTCCGAGCCGACGAAGTGAGAGAATACCGAACGCGGTATCAATGCATTCTGATGGTGTAGCTTTTCTATGATTTGGTCGATGTCGGTACGAGGATTAAATCCCAGACGGTGCATTCCCGTATCGAGTTTTATATGCACTGGGTAGCCTGTAATGCCCTCTTTCTCCGCTGCTTTAATCAGTGCGTCCAACAGACGGAAGCTATAAACCTCTGGCTCGAGGTCGTAATCGAACAGCGTTTTGAACGAACTCATTTCCGGATTCATTATCATTATGTTGCCCGTAATGCCGTTTCGGCGCAGCGTAGCACCTTCGTCAGCCACTGCAACCGCAAGATAATCTACACGATGCTCTTGCAAAGTCTTTGCTATCTCTACGGCTCCGGCTCCATAGGCATCGGCTTTTATCATGCAAACCAGCTTTGTTTCGGGCTTTAAGAAAGAGCGATACCAGTTCAAATTGTCTACTACGGCATTCAGATTCACCTCCAAAACAGTCTCGTGCACCTTCTTTACCAACAGTTCGGTGAGCTTATCGAAGCCGAAAGAGCGTGCTCCTTTCAGCAAGATGACCTCGTCGTGCAGTGATTTAAACACTTTGCTCCCGATGAAATCATTTATATTGTCAAAAAAGTACTTTGTTTCCAAACCTTCAAAAGCCTGCTGTTGTCGTCCAAGTGCAGTTCCAATGCCGATAAACTTCTTTACACCACGCTCCTTCACCAATGCTGCCACATCGGCATAGAGTTGTTGTTCGGTCTCTCCACTTTGGTAAATGTCGCTCAAGATGAGTGTACGCTCGCGTCGTTTCTGGTCGGGACGGCGGTTCATAAAGTCGAGTGCGATGTCGAGCGAGTTTATATCGGAATTGTAAGAGTCGTTGATGAGCGTACAACCGTGCTGCCCCTCCTTCACTTCAAGGCGCATAGCGACAGGTTCGAGCACTGCCATGCGTTGCGCCAGCACATCGGGCTGGACACCAAAGTGCAGGGCTACCACTGCACAGGTCATGCTGTCGCTGATGCTTGCATCGTCGATAAAGGGCAGAGTGTAGCTTCCTTGCGTAGTCTGTTGCCATATATAGTTGATGGTCGATGTTGTTTCGTGCTTCTCAATGCTGTTTACATAGAAGGCGGCAGTGGTGTCGTGTTCCGACCACGCCAGCAGTTGCCCATCGTAATGGGCTGCTGTTATGCACTTCGCTGCTATCTTGTCGTCGAGCTGATAGACCAAGGCTTGCGCGCCTTTGAACAGCAACAGCTTCTCGTTGCACTTCTCTTCCAACGACGAAAAGTTTTCTTGATGGGCAGCTCCAAGACTCGTCAGTACGCCCACCGTAGGCAGAATGATATCGTGTAACGCCTGCATTTCGCCTACTTTGCTGATTCCTGCCTCGATTAAACCAATTTGCGAACTTTCATTCAGCAACCAAACCGACAGCGGAACGCCTATCTGCGAGTTGTAGCTCTTGGGCGAACGCGTTACATTCCTATTGTAGGAGAGCAGTTGCGACAACCATTCTTTCACCATTGTCTTGCCGTTCGACCCTGTAATACCGACGACAGGAATATCGAATGCCTTGCGATGGTGAGTTGTAAGCTGCTGAAGGGCAACGAGCGTGTTGCTCACTTTCAGGAAGTTTGCGTGCTTGTAAAGCGTAGAAAAGTTGTCGGGAACGTTCTCAACCACAAAGTTTCGCACGCCACGACGATACAGTTCGGGAATGTAATGATGCCCATCGTTGCGGTCGGACTTCAGTGCAAAGAACAGCGTTTCTTCGGGAAAGCAGAGCGAACGGCTGTCTGTCAGCAGGAAACTGATGCTCGCAGCAGCATCACCATACCGTTCTGCATTTATGAATTGTGTTATTTTTTCTATTGAATAGTTCATTGTTGAAATATTGAAGGAAAGCCTGCCGGCTACTATAAAATGTACGATGTCGGTTGCTTTCTATAATTTACAGGGTGCAAAGATACTGCAAAAACGAAGTTGCTGTATAGCTTTGACTTTCTTTTTCACCTTTTTATCCTTATCGTTTCTGCTTTGCCGCACATTCAGGACATATTCCTTTCAGCATAAAGTTTACGTTAGAGAGTCTGTAACCCTCGGGCAAGCGGACTTCGGGAATGTCCACTTCGTGCAGACAGGTGGTGCGCTGGCACTGCTCGCAATAGAAGTGGGCGTGCATGTCGCTGTCGGTTTCATCGTCGTTGCTCATGCAAAGCTCGTAGCGAACAATGTCGTTGCCGTCTTCCATCTGGTGTACAACGTGCTGATTGCTGAACAATGTGAGTGTACGGAATATGCTCGACTTGTCTATGGTCTGCAGTTTCGTTTCCAATTCCTTCATCGAAACAGGTCCGTTATATTGCGAAATAGCCTCTGCAATCAGTATTCTGTTGGCAGTAGGCTTTACATTGTGTCTGGCAAGATGCGCTAAAATCTGTTCCGTGTTCATTGGTTTTCTACTGTTAATCCGTTGTACTTTTGTGCCAATAGCTTTGCCTGCTCCATTGTTCGCACCACAAAATCCTTGTATTCGCTGCTTTCCGGGTTGAAAGGACGGTGGGCAAGGGCTTCTTTCACAGGTTTCCACTCGCGCAGAAACTCTTTGGCTGAGGCGGAGAAATACACATCGACAAGGCGTTCCCAGATGTATTTCACAGCCTGCTCGTTGGGGTGCAGCATGTCGGCTTTGTAGAAACGATAGTCGCGAAGTTCATCGTTCACAATCTCGTAGGCTGGAAAATAAGCCACATTGCTGTCGGTACGGTCTGCCATTACTTCGCGAACGGCTAAGAGCAGTACAGCTTTAGAGAGCTGACTCTCATGGTAGCCATACTTTGCATAGCGTATCGGGCTGACTGTAAATATTATCTTCACATCGTGGTTGCGCTCTCGCAGCAGTTCTATGGCACGGCACAGATAGTCTTTGCAGGCAGCTATGCTGAGTTCCTGCTCGCGGAACAGTCGTTGCGGACGCTTGTTGCAGTTGTCCACAATCTCGCCCGTCGCCTTCTCGATGTAGACGTGGTTAGTGCCCAAAGTGATGAAAACGGTGTCGAAAGCCTCTGTTCTCCGTTCTACCGTGTGCAGTATCGAAGCAGGGTTGTACATTACACCGAACGGATTTACAAGGGTTCGGAATTTCCAATCAACGAATTTCGCACCGATATTGCTTGCGAAACATGAGCCAACGAACAGCACACGCTCGCACGGCATTATCTCGAAACTCGGCTTCGGCACATTGACTATCGTTCTAAATTCCATATTTACAAAGGTACTGCTTTTTGTTCAGAAGCACAAAAAGTTTAGAAATGTTTTTCGTAATCTTCTGTCGGAAAGGTGGATTGAATGTGCAAAGGCGTGTTTTACTGCTTTCCTTCCACCTACAAAAAAGCAGTGCAGATATGAGGGAAATAATCAATCGAACGCTTAGAGTAAACCTTAGATTTTGTAAAGATAATTCGGAAAGAAAATGATAATTTCGATTTGACGTTGCGAAAACGTAGGTTTTGCGATGCAAAAGAGCCGCTTTTACCTTGCAAAACCTATGCTTTTGGAATGCAAAACAATAGGTTTTATAATACACTGACAAACAATCTGTTATGCGAAAGATATGCTTACGAAAGATATTTACACCTTTATAATGACTTTTCTCCAGTACAATAAAGGTATATGGGAGAAGTTGAGCTGTGGATAAAAGGGCTGTTTCTATTCAGAAAAGCAAGACTATACAGTTTTCTTGGTTGCCTAAAAAGCTTCTCGGTATTTGTTTTCGTCCTTGTCTTCGAGCATAGAGAGGTAGCTATTATAGCGACTTTCGGCAATGTAATGCTCTTCCAAGGCTTTGAGAACGGCACACCCCGGTTCGTGTGTATGGGTACAATTACGAAATCGACAATCCTTTGAAAACTTAAATATCTCTCGGAAATAACTTGTGAGTTCTTCCTTGTCGATGTCGAAAGTACCGAAACCCTTAATGCCCGGCGTATCTATGATGTACCCTCCATAGGGCAATTGCAGCATTTCGCTGAAGGTTGTGGTATGCATTCCTGTGTTGTGCGAGTCGGAAATTTCAGCTGTACGCAAGTGAACTCCAGGTAACAAAGCGTTAATGATTGTAGATTTGCCAACGCCACTATTGCCACTCAGCAGCGTTACCTTATCTTTTAGCAATGGTTCAAGCTGTTTTATACTTCTTTCTGTAGGTGCATCGTTGGTGGCTTGCAGTGTTACGCATTTGTAACCTATGCTTTCGTACAAATGAATGGCGGCTTCTTGGTATCGCCTTTCATCTTCATCGAGCAGGTCGTATTTATTGAAGACCAAAACAACAGGAATGCGATAGGCTTCGGCACAAGCAAGAAAACGATCGATAAACGTAGTTGATGTTTCGGGATAGTTTACTGTTACAACGAGAAAAGCCTGGTCGAGGTTGGCTGCTATGATGTGGCTCTGCTTGGAAAGATTGGGCGATTTGCGTATAATATAGTTCTTTCGGTCTTCAATTTCGGAAATAAAGGCGGTACCTTCTTGATTGATGATGAGTTGTACATAGTCGCCCACAGCCACCGGATTGGTAGAACGAATGCCCTTTAAGCGGAAATTACCCTTTATTTTGCTTTCGATAGTTCGTCCATCATCGGTCTTTACGGTGTACCAACTACCTGTATTCTTTATAACTAAGCCACGCATTACTATACAATAAACCCTTTACTTACCTTCAACGAGGTAAATAAAGGGTAATGTTTTTATACTGTCATTATTTCTTTTTCCTTTTCGGCGAGAAGTGCATCTATGCGTTTGATGTATTTGTCGTGAATCTTCTGCAAGTCTGTCTCTGCGTCCTTTTCGAGGTCTTCAGACAATCCGTCCTTGATAGCCTTCTTCAATTTATCCTTAATATCCGCACGGGCGTTGCGCACTTCCACCTTTGTGCGTTCTCCAATCTTGTTGCTTTGCTTCACAAGGTCGCGGCGGCGCTCTTCTGTTGGTTGGGGAAGATTGAGGCGTATGACCTCTCCGTTGTTCTCAGGAGTAATGCCAACGTCGGAGTCCATGATGGCTTTTTCGATGTCTCGGATAGCTTTTTTATCCCAAGGTTTAATAGCAATGGTGCGTGGGTCGGGCACTGTTACCGATGCAACTTGGTTGAGCGGTACCATTGAACCGTATGAACTGACTCGCACTCCGTCGAGAATTGCTACGTTGGCACGTCCTGCACGAATACGCTGCAACTGCTCGTCGAGATACATTGCAGCCATTTCCATACGTTCTTCGGCTTCGTTTAATGTTTCTTTAACATCTATCATAAGTATACGTAATTAATTGTTTTGAGATACAAATTTAGGGATTTATTCGTAATTGCGCAAAGTTTATCAACTTTTTTCTATTCGTCTGCGTAGATTTCAGCTGCCAAAATGCGCATTGCTTGCTCCAAATAATGAGCGTCCATATCGTCGAATGCATTCAGTTCTTTACTATCAATGTCAAGCACACCCACTGTTTCGCCTGCCCCATTGTATATTGGCACAACTATTTCGGAACGAGAAAGTGAGCTGCAAGCTATGTGTCCGGTGAACTTTTCTACGTCGGGAACAACAAGCGTCCGGCGTTCTGCAAATGCAGTTCCACAGACTCCTTTTCCCACAGGTATATTAAAACAAGCTGTAGTTCCTTGGAATGGACCTAACTGCAACGTGTCTTCTTTATTCAGAAGATAGAAACCCGTCCAGAAAAAAGTATCGAAAGTGTGGTGAATGGCTGCTGCAACGTTTGCCAAGACGCCAACCGTGTTGTCTGCTTCGCCTTCTATGAGGGCGGCAATTTGCTTTAACAATAGTTCGTATGTTTCTTTTTTATTCATTGGTTCTTTACTTGTTTATGCGTTTATGGCTGCCATTTCGGCTTCTACCATATTGGTTAGTTCTACGAATTGTGCAATCGTCAGCTGTTCGGGGCGTTTTGTCATCACTTCCTGCTCGTAGAAACCTTCGCGCGGTTCGGCTGGGAACATCTGGCGCAGGCTGACGCGCAGCATCTTGCGGCGTTGGTTGAACACCGTCTTTACCAAACGCTTGAAGAGTTTTTCGTTGCAGTCGAGCTTGCTGACACTGTTGCGTGTCATTCTGATAACGGCACTCTTTACCTTTGGAGGCGGATTGAATACGTCTTCATCGACCGTAAACAAGTATTCCACATCGTACCACGCCTGGATTAATACCGACAGAATGCCATACGTCTTGTTGCCGGGTTGCGCTGCCATACGCAAGGCAACCTCGCGTTGTATCATACCCGTGCAACAAGGAATAAGGTCTTTGTAGTCGAGCATCTTGAAGAAAATCTGCGACGATATATCGTAGGGATAGTTGCCAGTAAGCACGAATTGCCTGCCACCAAACACCTCTTCGAGGTGCATACGCAGGAAATCGGCACCCAAAATATTATTTTTTAGCGTAGGAAAATTCTCGTTAAGGTAGGCTACACTTTCCGCATCTATTTCCACAGCCTTTACTTCCCGGGGCTTTTCAACGAGGTATTGGGTGAGCACTCCCATGCCCGGTCCTATTTCTAAAATCGGTATATCGGGGCAAGCGTCCACAGTATCGGCAATGCGCTTCGCTATATTCAGGTCGGTTAAGAAATGTTGCCCAAGATTCTTTTTAGGCTTAACTGATTTCATAAATTTTCTTTATTTGGCGACAAAGATAAAAAAAATATTCTATATTTAAAAGCATTTGTGTATCTTTGCTTTCCGAATGGAAACGAAGAAGTTACTCTATAACATTGTGAAGATTGTGCTACCTCTTGTTTTGGGTGGTGGCATTCTTTATTGGATGTATAGAGATTTCGACTTTGTACAGATGCGCAAGGTGGTAACGAACGAAATGGATTGGACATGGATGCTGCTGTCTATGCCGTTCGGAATACTTGCACAAACCTTCAGAGGCTGGCGCTGGAAACAAGTTTTAGAACCGTTGGGGGAGAAAGCGCGCAATTCTGTTTGCGTTAATTCTATATTTCTCTCTTATGCAGTCAGTCTTGTGGTGCCTCGAGTAGGTGAATTTGCACGCTGTGGGGTATTGAGCCAATACGACAATGTACAATTTCCGAAAGCTTTAGGAACGGTTGTTACAGAACGGGCAGTGGACATTATAATTGTCATGTTGATGGCACTGTTTGCAATTCTGTCGCAAATAAAGATATTCACAAACTTTTTCTTCAGAACAGGCACAAGTGTTGACAATATCTTCGACAAGTTTTCATCAACGGGCTGGATTGTTACAGGCATCTGTGCAATCGCTGTTGTCATCTTGTTGTATATTATTCGGAGACACTTACCATTATATAAGAAGATGAAAGGTGCGCTGACAGGAATTTGGCAAGGCATTACTTCCGTTCGAAATGTACGAAATATGCCCTTATTTGTTTTCTACAGTTTGGCTATATGGGGTTGCTACTTTCTGCATTTCTACTTAACGTTCTTCTGTTTTCCTCAAACGGCATCATTGGGGGCTACTTGCGCTTTGGTATGTTTCGTTGTTGGATCGATAGCAGTAATTGTTCCGACACCGAATGGAGCCGGACCATGGCACTTTGCAGTGAAAACTATGCTTATAATATATGGTGTAGCCGATGTAAGAGCACTTTACTTCGTGCTGATTGTACATACATTGCAGACGCTATTAGTAATTTTACTTGGCGTTTATGCCTGGATAGCCTTGGCATTCACGCAAAAAAGGAGAATTAGAATGAGTGGTATCCATTAATTAAGAGACAGATATCAAACAAATATATACTAACCCTTTAAAATAAACAAAACTATGAGTGAAATTAGAAATCTCAAGCCAGAACTTCTTTGGCGCAACTTTGACGATTTGACACAAATACCACGTCCAACTGGACACATGGAAAAGGTGCAGGCTTTCTTGCTCGACTTTGCAAAGAAAGTTGGAGTTGAAGCATTTGTAGACCCCGCAGGAAACGTTGTTATGCGCAAACCAGCCACTCCGGGCTACGAAAACCGCAAGGGCGTCATACTTCAGGCACACATGGATATGGTGCCACAGAAAAGTCCTGACAGTAACCATAACTTTGAAACAGACCCTATCGAAACTCACATTACCGATGGTTGGGTTTATGCGAACAATACAACACTTGGTGCCGATAATGGTGCTGGCGTTGCCGCAATTATGGGTGTTATGGAAGACAAGACTTTGAAACACGGGCCTATCGAAGGACTTATTACAAGGGACGAAGAGACGGGTATGTTCGGTGCAAACGACCTTCCTGAAGGCGAATTGCAGGGCGACATATTGCTAAACTTGGACTCTGAAACATGGGGCAAGTTCGTTATCGGTTCAGCCGGCGGTATCGATATTACATCAACATTAGCGTATAAAGAAGTTGAGAACGATCAGGAAACTGCCGTTAAGGTTACTCTAAAAGGCTTCCGTGGCGGACACTCTGGTCTCGAAATTCACGAAGGACGTGCTAATGCAAACAAAGAAATGGTACGCCTTGTTCGCAAAGCAATGGTTGAATTAGGTGCTCGCTTGGCAACATGGCAGGGTGGCAATATGCGTAATGCCATACCTTTCAAAGCAGAAGTTGTGCTTGCTCTGGCAAAGGACAAAGTCGCAGCACTTAAAGAGATGGTAGAAAAACAACGTCAATTGTTAGAAAGTGAATTTAGAACAATTGAAAGCTACATCGAATTTTTCGTTGAAGACACAGAGAAACCTGCAGCTCTTGTTCCTGAAGAAATTCAAGACAACATTATTAACGCCATCTATGCTGTACACAATGGTGTCTTGCGCATGATTCCGGTTTATCCTAACGTTGTTGAAACATCTTCAAATCTTGCCATTATTAATATTGATGCCAATAACACCAATATTAAAATACTTGCTCGTTCGGCTCGCGAGGATATGAAAGCATATCTTGCCACACAAATAGAAAGCTGTTTCGACTTGGCAGGAATGAAGACAGAGTTCAGTGCAAGTTATGGCGGTTGGGACCCAAATCCTGACAGTGAAATCCTTAACTTGTTAGAAAAGGTCTATAAAGAGCAGACGGGTGAAGACGTTATAGTACAAGTAGACCACGCAGGACTTGAGTGTTCTATTATTCTTGGCAAGTATCCATACCTTGATGTTGTTAGTCTTGGACCGACTATCCGTAGTCCGCACACTGCAACAGAACGCTTCAAGATAGACACTGCACAGCCTTTCTGGGACTTGTTGGTGAAGACTTTGGAAGAAATTCCTGCTAAATAAGGAAGAATTTCCAGTAAATAAGGCAGTAAACCACTGCTTCTTATAACACAATAAATCCGTTAGTCAAGTTAAAAACTTTGTGTTTTACTTGTGCTAACGGATTTTTTTGTCTACTTTTGCAAGCGTAAAACCAATATTTTAATTTATAAATGGACGATTACCTTTCGAATGTTTTAAACGAATAACGTGAGGATAGCAATCTGACAGTTGCTAATCCCCACCAAAACTAAACTGATTGGAGATTAGCAGAATGAAAACATATTGGAATATTAGTGGGAAACTAAACACGATTAAAGAATGGCAGCCTAACTGCTGGATACAGGTTACTTGCCCTACCGAGCAAGAACAACAAGAATTAGAAGAGACTTATAACATTCCAGATTATTTTATTTCGGACATCAGCGATACCGACGAGCGTGCACGCTACGAGTACGACGACGGCTGGATGCTCATCATCTTGCGTATTCCCTACGTAAAGGAAATACGTTCCCGCACGCCTTATACAACAGTACCATTGGGTATTATCCACAAGCGCGACGTAACCATTACCGTGTGCAACTTCGAAACCAACATGATGCTCGACTTCGTTTCGTTCCAGCAAAAGCGCGGAGAGGGCTTCACCGACTATGTGGATATGATATTCCGACTTTTCCTTTGCTCTGCTGTCTGGTACTTGAAACGATTGAAGCAGATAAGCAATCTTATAGACAAAGCAAAGCACAATCTTGACCAAGAGGTGAACAACGAAAGCCTTATCGGCTTGAGCCGTCTGCAAGATTCGCTCACTTACTTCGTTACATCTATTCGTGGCAACGAGAATTTGTTGGCTAAACTGAAGTTTAAGCTACAGGTAGATGAATTGGATGCCGACTTGATTGAAGACGTAAATATTGAGATGAGTCAGGCACGGGAAATAACAAGCATTTATACCGATATTCTCGAATCGACAATGGACACCTATTCGAGCATCATTAACAACAACATGAACACCGTGATGCGAACACTTACTTCAGTATCTATTATAATGATGTTCCCCACGCTCATTTCCTCGCTTTTCGGAATGAATCTTATAAATGGTATGGAAACATCGCAATGGGGATTTGCCATTGCACTTATCCTTTCAGTTCTTGTTTCTGGAGTTACATGGTGGATTTTACGCCGTAAGCGATTAATATAATCCGAAAAACATTAGTATAATTCTTATATATAAAGAGAATTTCTGTATCCAATAAAAAAAATAAGTATAAATTTAGGTGGTTTAAAACTTTTTATCTAAGTTTGCACCTTATTAAATAGTACTGCGCTTGTAGCCATTATAAAAAATAGCTACATCGGTATATAATGAAAAAACTCGAATCATAAACTAATAGTGAAATGATGGACTCTCAAGAGAATGCCCTTAATCAGGGATTAGAAGACGCAAAACAGCCTGAAATGACTGTAGAACAAACCGCCAATGATGCCGAAACAACAACAGATGATGCGAAGAAGACAGCAGCGACGGTAATCGATAACCAACAATTAAGGGCTGAGAACACCCTCACCAAAAAGATTTACAACTCTAAAAAAGAGATTGTGGAACGACTAAAAGAAATTGCTAACAGTGAAGATACCCCAGAAAAGGCAGAGATAGATTATCTGAAGACATCTTTTTATCGTATTCATACAACAGAACGCGATGCCCAGCAAAAAGCTTATATCGAAGCTGGTGGCGATCCAGAAAAATATCAGGTGTTACCAGACGAGGAGGAAGAGGAATTCAGAGCTGAGATGACTATTATCAAAGAAAAACGTCAGAAAGCATTCTTGGAGCAAGAAGAACTTAAACAAGAAAACCTGAAGAAGAAAGAAAGCATTATTGATAGAATAAAGGCAATGGCTACAACGCCAGAAGAAGCAAACAAGAACTTCCAGGAATTTAAATCGTTACAGCAAGAATGGAAAACCATAAAACCTGTGCCTGCAGAAAAGGTTAACGAGCTATGGCGCAACTACCAGCTGTACGTTGAACAATTTTACGATTTGCTGAACCTCAACCGTGAGGCACGCGAATACGATTTCAAGAAGAATCTTGAGAAGAAAACGCAACTTTGCGAAGCTGCGGAGAAACTTGCAGACGAGCAAGATGTCATCAGCGCCTTCCATCAACTACAAGATTTACATCAGGAATATCGCGAGACTGGTCCGGTAGAAAAGGAACTCCGCGAACAGATATGGCAACGTTTCAAGGCTGCCAGTACCGTAATCAACAAACGACACCAGCAGCATTTCGAGGAAATACGTGCTGAAGAAGAAGAAAATCTTGTCAAGAAGACAGCACTTTGCGAGAAGGTAGAAGACATTGTAAGACAGGAACGCAAGAACACAGGCGACTGGGACAGCCAGTCAAAAGAAATCATAGCCTTGCAACAAGAGTGGAAAGCCATCGGTTTCACACCTCAGAAGATGAACACTAAAATCTTTGAACGCTTCCGTGCCGCATGCGATGAGTTCTTTACGAAGAAGGGCGAATACTTCAAAGAACTAAAAGAAAAGTACGCCGAGAATGCAAAGCGCAAACAAGAACTTGTAGAAAAGGCACAGGCATTGAAAGATTCTACCGATTGGAAGAAGACGTCAGACAAGCTCATTGCCCTACAAAAGGAATGGAAAACAATTGGAATGGTTCCTAAGCGATTGGGAGACCAACTTTGGGAAGACTTCCTTGCAGCCTGCAATCATTTCTTTGAAGCTCGCAATGCCATACATGCAGATGAACGAAACGAAGAACGCAAAAATCTGGCAAAGAAGAATGAGATAATAGATAAGCTTAAACAGCTTACAGAAAACACAGTTGACAATCTGCAAGAAGAAATGCGTAAACTCACCGACGAGTTTAACACTATAGGACATGTTCCCTTTAAAGAAAAAGATAAAATGTTCAAAGAATATCATGAAACCCTTGATAAACTCTACAAGACATTGAACATTAAGGCATCTAACCGGCGTATGGACAACTTCCGTAATAATTTAAAGAAGGTTGTCCAACGTGGTGAGAATGCAATCGATAATGAACGTGGACGTCTTGTTCGTCGTTTTGAACAATTAAAACAAGACATCAACACATACGAAAACAACCTTGGATTCCTCAGTATCAGCAGTAAGAAAGGAAATAATCTTATCGATGACATGAATCGTCGTGTGCAAAAACTAAAGGACGAGCTGGAAGAAATAAAACAAAAAATCAAGACTATCGATGCAGAGAGAAAAGATTAAATCTTCCTTTCTGAAATAAATAAAAAAAGAGGGTGACAACGCACCCTCTTTTTTATTTATTATATAAACATCAGCCATTATTCTTCTAACTTTTATATTATAAAATCCCATTTGGTAATTACATCTTTCTATTCCAAATATAACTCAGAGTTTAGAAGAGCAACCCTTGTTGTTTCCATATGCTTGTAGCCATATATTTAAGCATTCAAAATAGATAGAAGCAGATAGGATTTAACCCAAGCACATCACCAGTCCAATTATTTATTATTATTATTTTATATTGATTATGTCGATTTTTGTTATCTTTTATTTGCTTGTCTCTTCTTTCTTAGTGCCTTCTCTCAACATAGACTGCTTTTATTTGGATAAAATGGAACAAATGCAGGGCAATCCAGTCTCTATTATTTCATATAAAAAGCTAATATATTGGCGAACAATATATTAGCTGAATAATAATCTAAATTTATTGTTGGGATACTCGGACTCGAACCAAGAATGACAGGACCAGAATCTGTTGTGTTACCATTACACCATATCCCAATATGTCTGCATTTCTTTCTGATTTGTGGTTGCAAAGTTACTACTTTTTTAATTAAGTACAAAAAAATATCCAAACTTTTTTCAACATCTTATTTTCTGCGACAATGAAAGCTGTTTCGTGGTTACATAGTCTCCCCGCCAAATAGATGCTTATAATTCATTCCAATACATTTAAATCAATTTTTTAATTAGCCCAACAACTTGAAAACGAGGTGTAATTATCCGAAAACTAAACATTCAAGATAGAAGTGCAATGTTTGGTGTAAAAATATAACACCACTTTAACTTTTTATGTTATTAGTTTGTAGACTCGGAAACTTTAACTATCTTTGCTGTCAAATTATAATTAATAGAATGTGAACGTATTAAGGTGATAGTATAAACCACTGTATTTTTCTCCATCTTTAACAAAGATGTGTGTAAAACGAAAAAATAATATACGTCTCTATTTCTTTATTATACATAATGTTATCACGCATACGAGTGCGAAAAACTACCGCAAATTACAAGCTACAAGGTAATCCCAAGGATTTCTTTGCAGATATTTTCGTGTTGTTTTATTTCAATGCAAAAGAGAGAATTAACAACCACTTAAGTAATATTACACCCATAAATTCAAATTAAAATGAAAAAAATGCAATTAAACAGAGAGGCTTATCTTAAGCCAGAAGTCGAAGTAATCGGTGTCAATGTGGAAAACTTACTAGCTACGGTTAGCGGTGATCATGAACACATTGGACAGGGAAATACCATAGAAACTGCAAAGCAAGGAGAGTTCGATGAAGAACAATTGGGAAACTAATTAATAACAAATAACAAAATGGAGATGACAATGAAGACAGCCAAATTATTCTTCAAAACCACATGCCTGTTTACGGCAGCGATATTGACTGGTTGTACTGCAGATGTGACACAAGAAGAGGAAAAAAACAAAGAACCGAATCCCACAGCTACTAACATAACTTTCACAAGTGAAAATCCATCTACCCGAACCTCGATCACCCATTCTATTGGCAACGGTGCGACACCATTCTGGTCAACAGGAGACAAGATTTGGGTAAAAGACATTACTAATCAATGGCAACAAAGTAGCGCGGGAATATTCAGCAACGATATGTCTAATGGTGTATTCTCGCTTTCATCGGGTACATTCAGCGACAATTGTGAAGTCCATTACACTGGTGCTAATGGAACAGAAGGAGATAAGGTAACGATTGCGAAGGAACAAACACAATCTGCCCCCAATAACTTTAGTCACGCCGGAGCGTCAGGTGACTGTGGAATGGGTAGAGCTAAAGGAAACGGTAAGGATTTTAAGTTTAAGCTTTCACATAAGTCTTCTTATCTTTGCTTCTTGCCGACAACTTCCAATGAATTGTTGAAGAAATACGGCAAGCTATTCAAGATAGAAGTAACATCTAAAGATGCTATTGCAGGTACATACGGTTTCAGTAATGGCACACTTTCCAATACGCCAATTAGTGGTGGCTCAAAAACCATATCACTCACTACTGGCGATGGATTTTCTATTGAAAACTCAACCAATATAGATAAAAATGGTTCCTATATTGTCATTGCACCGGGAACCCATACATTCACTGTACGTTATTGGTTACGCTATAAAGAAAATAGTTATAGTGAAGAAAGAAAAGGAACCGTAACCAAGACTTTTACACTTAATTGCGAAGCCGGTAAAATCTACGACATCAAAGCCAAATTAGACCCAACCGATTATTCTGATAAAAAATATTATATGTGGGATTGCGACAACGGACAACACTATTGGAAAGGATATGAGCAATATCAGCCAAAAACTAAATATCTTCCTGCTGGTCAACACTATCCTGCTAGTGTTACTGATTCGCGTTGGTATAATGAACAAGCATTCCCTACCCCAGCAAATCGTAGTTGTAAAGATTGTCCCAATGCCAATGAGACTTGGTGGTATATTCAAGACGGTGACCCACATTGGGATTCGGAAGAACTCTGGGTGATGTACAATCATTTATATACTGGAGGAATATGGTTTAAGAAGAAAGACAATATCCCGACTTTCAGTTCTACACAAGCCCCTGATAATAAGGATTACACCACACAGGATATATCAGCTTATTATGAAAATCCTGATGTGCCATTCGGTCGTCCCGATAACAGTGAAAAATATTTCTATCTCCCAGCCTTAGGCGGTTATGGTTATGGTCATTTCGATAACATTGGAGAAGTCGGCAACTATTGGACCTGTTCTCCTACACCATGGAACGGTTCGCCCAGTGTGGCTACCAAAGGTGCATATTACCTTTATTTTTATCTGTCTAACGATGGTAAAAAGTGTACCGCATCTTTATATGGTGGTCTGAATCGCGAAAAAGGATTTACTTGGTGGAAGGTAGAATAAAAAGACAAAGGTATTTATCTAAATAAAAATAACAAGAGAGTGTGTCAAAACTCAGAATTCAGAAGAGTTTCCTTTCACATTGACAGCTTTAACTCCTCATAAATATCAAAATAACCGCTATCATTGAGTAATTAGCTCTTTGGTAGCGGTTATTCTTTACAAACGATAGTTATCTTTAGTGGGAAACGAGTTTTGACATACACTCTCTCTTTTTTGCGCAAAGCCCCGACTTTCTCAAGCCAGGGCTTTGCTATGTCCTAAAGTTCTTGTACCTTTAGGCAATAAATCTTATTATGGCAAAGGTACACTTTCGTTCTTACAATGACAATAAAATGGTTCTTTTTCCTCAAAGAATCGATAAGGATATTTCAGAAGATACCCCTGTCCGTCTGCTGAATAGACAGAAGACCGAGAGAAAAACTAAACTTTTCTACACCCAAAGAGGAGTTCTTCAGAGTTTATTCGTAATTTTGCACTTGCTGATAGTCTCTATATATTATCCGAAACTATAAAATTATAATAAATTAACGTATTTTATTCTATGTAACCGACATTTGTATGTACCTTTGCCGCCGTATTTCAGTATTTTAAAGTAAATTTCACTAAAAGGAGCAAAAGACACCGAGCAAAAGGTCTCATGCTTTCTGTTCTGATGTGTTAGTTCCTAAAGAAACTCAATGTTTTTAGTAGAGACAGAACCCATATAACTCAGAAACATACAGGAAATAAATATTTTACAATAGAATTAGAAGAAAATGAATAAAAAACAAATTAGCAAAACGGTTTATACTAAACCAGAGATTGAGGTAATGCACCTCCTTATAGAAAGCCATCTGTTGGACGCGTCTTACCCAGGCGACCACAATAAAGGAAATCACAAACAAGGACCTACGGAAGAAGAAAGTTACGGAGCTAAGGTAGGAGATTTCGATTACAGTGAAAGCAATGTTTCCAAAGCATTTTAAAAAGTTTTGAAAAGAGACGAATGACAACAAAATACATCACAATGAATATAAAATTATCATACCATTGGGCTGCAGCAGCCCTTTTGGCAATAGCCACTGGTTGTTCGAACGACAACATAACGCCAGAAACAAAGCCAGATTCAGGCAAGCCCGAAACAACACAGGTAAGCTTCATTGCTGGAAATGAGGGAACACGTACATCACTGAATTATGGCAGCGGAGACTTCTATTGGGAAGATGGCGACCGTATTTTTGTGGAAGACGATGACCACACTTTCCATGCCAGCAGCAATAATGTATCAGGCACACAAGTATCCCACTTCAAGTTCATGATGCCGGGCAAATATGCTGCCAGTGAATATCTTGTATACTATCCAGGCAAGAATGGTAATAACAACCACGTAACCATCAGTGCCGAACAAACGCAAACCGAACCTGACAATACCCTCCACTTCGGTACGTCAGGCGATTGCGGAACAGGAAAGGCTACCCGGCAGACAAATGGTCAGTACACATTCAAGCTTAATCACTCTGCCGCATATCTTTGTTTCAAGCCAACTTTCGACCATCCGCTTGCAAGCACTTATGTAACAAAGATAGAAGTAACAGCAGACCAACCGATTGCCGGCAGCTACACGCTTAACACCGATGGCAAGCTTACGGGCACGGGCAGCAGCACCACCATAACGCTTAATCTTAAGGGGACAGGCAGTTATGCAAAGGGCTTTCCTATGCAAAATGATGCCACAGATAAAAATTGCGCTGCAGGTCGCATGTTCATGGTTATGATGCCAGGTAAATATAAACTCACCGTAAAGTACTATGTAACGGATACTGAGACACAAGTATCTGGTGTCATAACAAAGAAATTCCCTGCATTCGAATATGGTGCAAACGACTACTACGACATTCCATCTGCTCTGAACATAAAGTATTACGGAGATGATTACTACACTTGGGATGCCAAAAAAGATTATTGGTATGGTCATAAGAATGATCAGCCAAAAGAAATGGGAATACCGGGAAGCAACTATCCTACCAGTGCTGATGCTGACCGTTGGTGCAATAAGGATGCCACGTTCCCGACCAAAGCCAGCAACACAGCCAAGAACTGTCCGAACGTCAATGAGATTATGTGGTACTGTGAGAAAGGCGATCCGCATTGGGACAACAAAACCCTTTGGACAGTATGGCAACATCTTTACACAGGTGGTATGTGGTTCAAGAAGGCAAGCGTCATCGCTTCAGAAAATAGTATGCCTAACGCAGCTGCACTCAAGAATGCCTCTCCTGATGGAAAAGATCGTACCATTGGTAAAGGGGTTTACGAAACTCCCCCCAATAACAATAATATTACGCCATACGCACCCACCAACCGCAGCAATTATTTCTTCTTGCCTGCCTTGGGGAATTATGCTGCAGGAAAACTCAAGGAGTTTAGGACATACGGATTCTATTGGACGAGTACACCACTTCCATATAATAATACAAACGATAAATCCTACAATCTGGCTTTTAATGACCACGATGTAGTAGTGAGCAACACCAGCGACCGAGGGAACGGATACCGCTTGTGGACTTCTGAATAATTTTTGCAATACAATATACACTACGACAGGTGTGTAGCTGGGAAATCTTTCCCGATAGGCTGCACACCTGTTGCTGCTTTCCGGGAGTTGTTCGTTGCAAAATGAAATAAGAGAAACCCCTTTCGGTAAGAAAAAGCATAGCACCAATATCGAGAAATAACCAACTTCAGAATAACTGTCAAGATAGAAACAGAATTACTCTATTTGTCGTAACGGAGTTACGGCAGTTATCGCAACGGAGTTACGGCAAACACAGTAACTCCGTTACGATAAACGTCGCTGTGGAATCACACTTTAGTCCGTCAAGACAACAACAGTTTAAGTTGATACCCTTATGCAGCCCTATAAGCGTGTTTGCGATTGCTTTAAATTCGCAAAATAAAATGAATTTATTTTGTCCTTCAACGTATTTGCACTATCTTTGCAACTCAATAATATAAAGCATTTTTAATGAATACAGAAAAAAAGTTAGTAGACACAATAGTAGAAGGAATACAAGAAAAGAAAGGATGTGGCATAGTTATTGCAGATTTATCGGAGATTGACGGTACTATCTGTAAATACTTCGTAATATGCCAGGGCAATTCTCCACAACAAGTGGAAGCCATAGCAGGTTCAGTAAGCGATTACGTTCGTGAGTGTTATGGAGAAAAACCAATCAATTGTATCGGATTAGGTACTAATCAATGGGTGGCAATAGACTATGCCGACGTGCTTGTGCATATCTTTATTCCGGAGACAAGAGCGTATTACGACCTTGAACATCTGTGGGAAGATGCAACATTAACACAAATCGCAGACTTGGACTAAGAATGTTGCCATGAAGAAGTTAGTTTTATATCTTTATTAAATGAATTAAATGGACAATCAGAATCCAAACAACAATCCGAAGATGCCTAAGTTCAACATGAACTGGTTGTACGTAATGGCACTTATTTTTTTAGTGCTGCTCTTTTCATCGAAAGGTATGGATAGTTTCTTTTCAACAAGCGAAAGTATGACAAGAGACTATACTACTTTTGTGAACTATATTAATAAAGGTTATGCCACACGCGTCGTCATAAACAAAAAGGAAAGTACGCTCCAAATGTATGTACGTCCCGACCACGTGCGAGACATTTTTAAAAGAGGCGTAGAACAAGTTGGAAAATCGCCTTATATAACGGTAGAGATTGGTTCTATAGACAATCTTGAAGTTTTCTTAAATGCAGCACTCAAACAAAAGAAGATTTTAGGATACAGTTATGAGAATAAAGACGAACATGGTTTTACCGATGTAATTGTAGGCTTGTTGCCTTGGATTCTGATTATAGGCTTCTGGCTCTTCATAATGCGACGCATGAACAGTGGCGCAGGCGGTGGAGGTGTGTTCAGCGTTGGAAAGTCTAAGGCAAAAATATACGAAAAAGGTGGCGAATTAGGCGTTACCTTTAAAGATGTAGCCGGTCAGGAAGGTGCAAAGCAGGAAGTACAAGAGATTGTAGACTTCTTGAAGAATCCACGGAAATACACCGAGTTAGGTGGCAAGATTCCTAAAGGTGCATTGCTTGTTGGTCCTCCGGGAACTGGTAAAACATTATTGGCAAAGGCAGTAGCAGGCGAAGCAGGCGCACCATTCTTCTCCATGAGTGGTTCCGACTTTGTAGAAATGTTCGTGGGTGTGGGTGCAAGCCGCGTTCGCGATGCATTCCGACAAGCCAAAGAGAAAGCACCGTCTATTATATTCATCGACGAAATAGATGCAGTGGGGCGCGCTCGTTCGAAGAATCCATCTATGGGAGGCAACGACGAACGCGAGAATACGCTGAATGCGCTGCTTACGGAGATGGACGGATTCGGTACAAACAGCGGTGTTATCGTATTGGCAGCTACCAACCGTGTAGACATGCTCGACAAGGCACTGCTCCGTGCAGGACGTTTCGACCGACAAATCCATGTCGATTTGCCCGACTTGCCAGAACGTAAAGCCATCTTCCAAGTGCATCTCCGTCCATTGAAGTTGGAGAAAAATCTCGATATAGACCTTCTTGCACGCCAGACTCCAGGTTTCTCGGGTGCTGATATTGCCAACGTGTGTAACGAGGCTGCGCTGATTGCGGCTCGCCACAACAAAGAAGCCGTGGGTAGACAGGATTTCTTGGATGCGGTAGACCGCATTATCGGTGGATTGGAGAAGAAGACAAAGATACTCACAGCAGCTGAAAAACGTTCCATAGCACTTCACGAGGCAGGACATGCCACCATTAGTTGGTTCTGCGAGTTTGCCAATCCACTTGTAAAAGTAAGCATTGTGCCGCGCGGTCAGGCTCTTGGTGCTGCATGGTATCTTCCCGAAGAACGCCCCATTACAACTAAAGAACAAATGCTCGACGAAATGTGTGCATTACTTGGTGGACGTGCTGCAGAAGAACTCTTCACTGGACATATTTCTACCGGAGCGATGAACGATTTGGAACGGGCTACGAAAAGTGCATTCGGAATGATAGCCTATGCAGGTATGGGCGACAAGTTACCAAATATCTGTTATTATAACAACGATGCAAGTTTCCAAAAACCTTATTCAGAGACAACAGGCAAAATAATTGACGAAGAAGTATTAAAAACTGTGAACGAGCAATATGCACGTGCAAAGGAAATATTGGTTGAACACAGCGAAGGACATGCCAAACTGGCACAACTGCTTATCGAACGCGAAGTTATCATGGCTGAAGACGTTGAAAGAATATTTGGTAAACGTCCTTGGGTCAGTCGTACAGTGGAACTGATGGATGCAGAAGAGAATACTAAATTATCGCTCGACGCAATGCCGGAATGTGTAAAGCAGGCACAGGCAGAACACGAAGCAGCGGTCAGACAAGCAGAAGTGGGGGACAAAGCAAATGTTGATACCACCGAAGATGATGTTGAAACCAAAAAACAATAGAGCACAATGACAGACAAGCAGAAGAATCTCGTTACACGTGCCATTACAGGCGTACTCTTTGTGGGTGTCATGGTGGCAGGCTTTATGGCACCGCACTATATGATTGTGCTCTTTGCTGTAATTACCGGAATGACTTTGTGGGAATACACAGGATTGGTTTCGCAAATAGAGGGTGTCAGCGTTAATCGCTTTATTTCGGTTGTGGCTGGTGTCTATTTCTTCATTGCAATGGCGGGGCTGCGGTTGGGATATGTAAAAGACTTCAGCGTGTTTGTTCCTTACATTCTTACAATTGTCTATCTCATCATTGCTGAGCTGTATTTGAAGAACGAGAACCCCATTAACAACTGGGCGTACACCATGTTGGGACAGATGTACATAGCATTGCCCTTCTCCATGATTAACGTATTGGCATTCCAGCACGATGCGAACGGCAACATAATGGCTGATATGCTTTTGCCTTTAAGCATCTTCATCTTCCTGTGGACAAACGATACGGGAGCCTATTGCTCAGGTTCGCTTTTTGGCAGGCACAAGCTCTTTCCACGCATCAGTCCAGCAAAGAGCTGGGAAGGCTGCATTGGCGGTGGCATATTCGTTATTGCCGTGGCTGTACTGATAGGTTATCTTACCGAAAATCCGACGGCACCCAATATGCTGACCATTCCGCAGTGGGTTGGTCTTGGCATTGTTGTGGCAGTCTTCGGTACTTGGGGCGACCTTGCAGAAAGCTTGTTCAAGCGCACACTTGGCATAAAGGATAGTGGAAATATTCTCCCAGGACACGGCGGAATGCTCGACCGTTTCGACTCGTCGCTTATCGCAATTCCTGCTGCCGTCATCTATCTTTACGTGCTTACACTTATATAAAAGATATTGCAGACACACGCTACTCCAAAAGGAGCAAAGCAACTCTTTATGGGTTACTTTGCTCCTTTTCTTATTGTCGATGATGTACAGATTTGCTGTTTCTTAAACTACGTATTGAAATAGATAAATTCGGATTTACCTGTATCTCTTCATAATGTATTTCAGCTTTGGAGCCTCAATTACCTCATTGATTTCAAACCCAACTTTTTCATAAATTCTCTTTGCCCTTTGGTTGAAATCAAAGACCGTCAGGGAAATACTTTTAATATTATCACTTCCAAAAATGAAATCTACAAATCTTTTTAATGCCTCTGTCCCCAAGCCCAATCCTGTTTTTCGAGGATCTATTACAAATCTACCTATGTGTATGTTATCCTTGTCAATCCGTACTTCTTGTATCATTCCGATAAATTCTCCTTGGTTGAATATCGAAAATACATTCTCCAGTTCTTTTATTTTGCCATAGTTCAGCGGGTAAGAAATTTTAGGCCCCATCCATTGCTCCTGAAACTCTTTTCCTTGTTCATTGGACCATTTACATAAAAGTAAGGCATTGTTTTTATTAATTCCCTTTTCAATCCTTACATCCCCCATCTCATCAAAAGTTTTGTTTACATTGCAAAGATATACAATCTGTTTGAAATATGAAATAAGTATCACCTTGTTTTTCGTTGTAACTTTACAAACTGTAGCTTGATATTGTCCACCATAGAATAGATACAGGACGTTGTAGTTCTCGACAGAGATATTTCCCGAACAAGTATCCTTCTGTGCTGTCTAAGATAAAGTATCTGCTTATTCTTTATCTGCCTAATCCTTCAGTATATCCACTGACTTTCAATCGAAACCGCCATCAGAAGACAAGTTTTATACCACAACAAATCCAGCAAACAGACCGAAGAAACTAAAGAAACCTTATAAACTATTAAGAAAAAGCTTATAAGTTATTTATGAAAAGCTTATAAGCTATCAGTAAAAAGCTTATAAGCTATCAATAAAAAGCTTATAAGCTTTGTGAACTTTTACACGTCTCTTCCATGACGGGCTTAATACTGATAAAATCCTAAATATTAGGTATTGCGGGAATAAGATAATGGCAATACCTTTGCATCGTGAGACTTACACCTATGAAAGGCTGTACGAAAAATAAAGGTTCTCAATACTTTAGAACAAATAAAACACTATAAAAAAATAAAATGGAACAACTGCGCATAAAAGCTCTGAATGTAGTAAGGCTAATCATGTTTATTATAGTGCTGGCTATGTTGCCAACAGTAGTAAATGCAAACGAAGAACTAAAAACAAATGCAAACGTAGTGGGACACATAACTGACAAAGCCACTGGCGAGCCAATACCGCACGTGGCAGTGCAGGTGCTGGGTACGATGATAGTCAGCGTTACCAATGCCGAGGGGTATTACCATCTGGAAGACTTGCCGCTTGGCAAGCAAACAATAGAGGCTCGTGCCACGGGATACCACGCTGAAAGGCAGACGATTGAAGTGGAGAAGAATGCAAGACTGACAACAGATTTTGTATTGAAGACTGATGAAATATCGTTGGACGAAGTTGTGGTATCGTCAAATCGCAGCATATCGTTGCGACGTAACGCGCCAACGTTGGTGAACGTGATAGATACGCGCACGTTCAACATCACCAATTCTATGTGTCTGGCACAAGGTCTGAACTTTCAGCCCGGTGTGCGCACCGAAGACAATTGCGCCAATTGCGGCTTCTCGCAAGTGCGTATAAACGGGTTGGACGGGCATTATTCGCAGATACTTATCGATTCTCGTCCCGTGTTTTCAGCCTTGCAGGGCGTTTATGGCTTGGAGCAGATACCTGCCAATATGATAGAGCGGGTAGAAGTAGTGCGAGGTGGAGGCTCGGCATTGTATGGCTCGTCGGCAATAGGTGGAACCATCAACATTATTACGAAAGAACCATTGAGCAATTATGCTGAATTGGCGCATACGTTCACGGCTTACGAAGGAGGAAAGACATTCGATAACAACACCACTGTAAACACTTCCATTGTGTCGAGCAACAATAAAGCAGGCTTCTCGGTTTATGGGCAGAGCCATAATCGTGGCGGTTACGACAGAGACCAAGACGGTTTTACCGACCTTCCAAAGCTAATCAACAAAACCATTGGTATGGGTGCTTTTCTGCGATTGAACAACTATTCCAAGCTGAAACTGCAATACCACGCTTTGAACGAATATCGTCGTGGTGGCAACAACCTGCACCTGCCTGTACACGAATCGAATATTGCAGAAAAACTCGACCATAATATCAATGGCGGTTCGCTGAGTTACGACCTCTTCACTCCTAACGGATTGAACCATCTTACGGCTTATGCTTCGTTTCAAACCGTATCGCGCGATAGCTATTATGGTGGTGCGGGCGACGGTTCGGAAGAAAGCAAGGCAGAGGCTTTGAAGGCTTACAGCAAGACCCACGACACAAACTTAATGGGAGGTATGCAGTTTGTTCACAACTTCGGACGTTTGCTTTTTATGCCTGCCGACCTTACTTTGGGTGCTGAATATACTTACGATGCACTGAAAGACCACGCACTCGGCTACGATGTCATTACCCGACAAACCGTGCGGACTGGTAGCTTGTTCCTTCAAAACGAATGGAAGAACGAGCATTGGGGCATACTCTTGGGTGGTCGTTTCGACAAGCACAATCTCATTAACCATCTTATTTTCAGTCCGCGAGTGAATCTGCGCTTCAATGCAACTCGCAATGTTCATTTGCGTTTAACCTATGCAGGCGGATTCCGTGCACCACAGACATTCGATGAAGACTTGCATACGAGTATGGCAGGTGGCGAGCGAATAAAGACCTATTTGGCGAAAGACTTGAAGGAAGAACGCTCTAACAGTTTGAGTCTCTCAGCCGATATGTACTATAACTTCGGCAATGTGCAGACCAACTTCTTGGTGGAAGCCTTCTATACACACCTGAACAATGTGTTTGCACAGCGTGTATTGAAGGAACGCGACGAAAATGGCATTCGCATTCTCGAACGTTTCAATGCCCATCAGGCAACGGTCTGGGGTATGAATGCAGAAGGAAAGGCTGTGTTCTCTAAGTGGTTCTCTTTGCAAAGCGGACTCACAGTGCAGCGCAGCGAATACAAAGACGCTGTGGAATGGGACGAAGATGCGCCTGCCGAAAAGAAGTTCTTGCGTACACCGAACGTATATGGCTACTTCACGATGCAGTCGTCGCCCATTAAGCGTTTGTCCATTACCCTTTCAGGCAACTATAATGGACGTATGCTCGTAGGGCACGCAGCAGGTTCAGGCGTAGAAAAGCCTGTGGCAGTGCACACGCCATCGTTCTTCACATTGAGTTTAAAAGCAAGTTACGACTTCGATATTTACAAACAAGTAAAGGTGCAGTTCAATGCGGGCATACAGAATATAGGTAATGTTTACCAGCGCGATTTAGACAAAGGCTGGAACCGCGATGCTTCCTATATCTATGGTCCGTCGCTCCCACGCTGTTTCTATGTAGGGTTGAAACTGATGTACTAGAAATACCCCTCTGACCACATATTTATCATTTTTATTGACTATCGTTTGCATTTCTCAAAAAAAAGATTTACATTTGCAAGCGATAGTCTAACAATTATCGACTTTTCAGCCCACGATACGACGAAACTGTCAGCGAAATAAAAACTAAAGACTCTCAAACAGTCTGCTCTACTCTATCAGAGCAGCCTAAACTCTTACAAAATAGTTCATCTAATTATAAAACATTAAAACAAAAGATTATGAAGAAAAAAACATTACTATCTTTTACGCTCGCCATTATGGCGACAATGTGGACAACAGCAATGCAGGCTCAAGAGTATTACGACCTTACAATTGCACTTGTACAAGTAACATCACGCAATTGCAACGACCTCTCGTTTATTACAGGTGTGAGCGGAACTGTAAAGTACGACAATGCTACGAAGACGCTCACGCTGAAGAATGCATCTATCAAGGTAGATAAATACAAGAATGCCATCTCGTCTAAAATAGATGGTCTGACAATAAAGGTTATAGGCGACAACTATCTATGCTCAGAGAACAATTCGGCTATTCTGTACGAAAACTCTATTACCATTACTGGTGGTGGTTCGCTTGAGGCAGAATGCCAAAAGAATTGTGCTATCTATGCTAATAAAGGTAATCTAACTATAGACGACTGCAATATAAAAGTGAAAAGTCCAGAGTATGGCATTGCAGGATTTAACGGCGAAACTGAGAACCTTGTCATCAAAAATGCTAACGTAACTGCCGAAGGGACAGGCAAAGGTTCTATCTGCGACTTCGCAACGCTCACACTATCAGGTTGCAAAATTACAGAACCATCAGGTGCAGCATTCGATGAAACGATGCACTGCGTAGCTTTAAACGGAGAAAAAGTAACAGGCAAGGTTGTTATCGTTAAGGACGCAACAGGCATCAACACTCCGGCTACTGCAACAACTACAACTCAACAAAGCATCTACACGCTTAGTGGAGTTCGCCTATCTAACGACCTTAACAATTTGCCTAAAGGCATTTATATCGTGAATGGTAAGAAAGTTGTAAAACAGTAAAAACAACATAACCCCGCATCTTTTATTGGTGCGGAGTGCTGCTCTTTCTATTATCCTATACTTGCCTGACAAGGCACTTTGTTCATATAAAGATTGAAGCCAACAGAATAATTCATTTTATTATTCATTATTAAAACAAGATAATTATGAAGAAAAAAGCATTACTCACGTTCGTTTTCGTCATAGTGGCGACAATGTGGACAGGTCTGGCACAGGCACAGACAGAAGACTATGAACTAATAATTGCCGGTGCACAAGTTACCTCTGACAACTGCAACGACCTTTCTGTTATTGATGGTGTGAAGGGAAATGCTAAGTATGACCCTGCTACCAAAACTCTTACACTCGACAATGTAACTATCCATAACACAGCAGAGACTATTTATGGAATAGGCATCTATAATCTTGGTGAAAGTTTAACTATTCATCTCATTGGCAACAACTCTGTTACTGCGGAGAAGAGCGTAGGATTATGGAATGGTAGGGACAATAGTATTATTTTCACGGGTAATGGTAGCCTTATAATAAATGCGTCAACGACTGCAAGTAATAAAGACTATCAGAAAGGCATCTTTAATCGAGGTTCTATCACCGTGAATGATTGTACTTTGGAAGTTTGTGCAGGAGAATACGGACTGTGTGACGGCTATTGGATATTTAACCATTGCAATGTACGCGTCAAAGGCGAAGGTATGAGCGATGATCAATATGCTGGTAGCATCAGTTGGGTATGGGATAATAAGCCCGAGTTCAGAGGTTGTGATGTTACTGGACCTGCAGGTACATATTGGAAAGAGTTTCAAGATGGTGAATATACTTACTACACATTATTTGGAAAAGACAATAAGGTCGTAACAGATTGGGTAACTATCGCGCCAGATCCAGCTTCCATCAATACGCCAATTGTGAATACGACCAATCAAAATCCCTATACACTTAGTGGAGTTCGTGTATCTGACAACTTAAATAAATTGCCAAAAGGCATATACATTATTAACAATAAGAAAGTGGTAAAACAGTAAAAACAATATCTCTCGTAGCAAAGCGTCAGTGCATTGGTCTTTGCTTTTTGACTTCATTATTGTTTTTGCAATATAATTTCAGTATATTTGCAAACAAAATAAAACGAAACTAACAAAGTAGAGCTTTATGGCAATAAGTATCAGACTACAACAAAGTAAGTTTAAAGAAGCCAATCGTGGAGGTAAATGGCACGCACGGGTTGTAAGCAACGGAGAGACATCGACAGCCGACCTTGCAGCAGCTATTCAGGCTAATACATCGTTCACACGCGGAGAAGTTACGGGCATTATTATGGCATTAGTCGATGAAATTAGTTATAATCTAAGTCTTGGCAACACTGTTGTACTCGACGGATTAGGACGATTTCATCTGACAGTAGAGAGCGATCCTGTTATAAATAAAGAAGACTTCAACATTAAAAAGAATGTAAAAGGAGTGAAATGTAAATTCTTGCCAGCAAGTCGCCGAGACCCTAAGACTCGGAAAAGCACACAAGACTTCGCATCAGGCGTACAAGTGGTGTGGGCTGACCCTGAAGATGAGGAAGAATAACATTCCTCCTCTTCTTAAAGAAAAAGTTGCAAGAATACGCTTAAAAAGAAACTATCGCCACACAAGTGGCAAAAATAAAAACAACTATGAGGAAAACCTTACCCATTATAGCATTCCTGCTATCAGTAGCCTTACAGATATGCGCACAACAAAAGAATTATGACTTCAAAGAAGGCAAACTCTTTTACAAAATTACAGATGCAACAAAGCAATATGTACAAGTTACTACAGAAATGGACGAACTTGTAGAAGCTACAGGAACATTGTACAACAACCCTATTGAAGGCGATATTACAATCCCAGCCAATATAAACCACCAAGGCAAACAATATACTGTTACCGGCATTGCTGACAATTCGTTCGGAGGCTGTAATAAAGTTACATCAGTATCTATCCCTGCCAGTGTAACCGAGTTTGGCGAACAAGTCTTCCTTTCTTGCACAGGAATGAAGTATATCACAGTAGATAAAGACAACTCCGTGCTAAAAGATATTGATGGAGTTCTCTTTGATAAGAATGGAGACAAACTGATTGCTTACCCAAATATGCGGGCAGCCAACTACGATATTCCTGAAGGGACAGTAGAGATTGGTGCTGCATCGTTCTTCATGTGTAACAAAATTAAAACCATCAAATTCCCATCTACATTGAAGAAAATTGGTATGCTTGCCTTCGGTCATTGCATTAAGATGCATGAAGTAACCGTACCTGATAATATAACCGATCTTGGAGATTTCTCCTTCTATAATTGCACCGGTTTAGAGAAAGCCACTATCAAAGCAAACATCACTGAACTTAAACGATATATGTTTAGCAGATGTACTGCTTTGAAAAACGTTGTGCTACCTTCTACCATAGAGGTTATCCAGACTTGGGCGTTCGGTAGCTGCGCAGCAATAAAGAACATAAAACTACCAGATAACTTAAAAGCTATAGAGGCAGAGGCTTTTAATGGTTGCGAAACATTAAGCGAAATAACGCTTCCTGCAAGTTTAGAACAGATAGGAATGTACACTTTCGATGGCTGTATTTATAACCATAGAACAACCAAAACTAATCAGAAATATCCGAGTGTAAATCTTTAATTACCAGCATATTCTAAAATTTAACACTTTTCGGTTGCCATTTGTCGCTTCCCAAATTTCCACATATTTTTGAGACGTATTTCTGACGTGGAGAATTTGCGGGGCTTGTTTTTTGTCACACCGTGCAGACAGTTGACAAGGGTTTACAACCGTTTACGACAAGCGACAATAACCGCCCCGATATGCGGAAACAGTCACACTGTGTAGAAAAGCGACAATGGTTGACTTCCGTTCACATCCGTTTACCATTTCAGAGATATAGGATTGAAGAAATGAACCATTAAACGATAAAACGGTATGAAAGCAACCAGAAAATGCAGTTTTTGCGGCAAGTCCTTTGTAACCCGAAGCGGTATGCAAAGATATTGCAGTGAGGCTTGTCAGGCAGAAGCCAAACGAGCCAGAGTGATGCAGAAGAACAACCTCTTCAAAGTCGCCCAACCCTTGATGGAGATACAGCATCAGGAGTATCTCACCTTTTCCAAAGCAGCCATCCTCATGGGCTGTTCCCGACAGTACATTTACAAACTTGTAGCCATCGGCAAGCTGAAAGCCTCACGCATCAGCAACCGCATGGCATTCATCCGCAGAGCCGACATCGAGCAGATGTTGGAGGGCAATCCCTATCACCGCATCCTGCCCGGCAACACCTCCACACCAAGGAAATCATCTTCATCTTCCTTACCTGCCAAAAGAGAAAAAAGGGAAAAGGAAAGCGAAGAAGTGTTGGACTTCTATTCGGGCGAGGAGGTGATGTCCCTTTTTAAGGTAAAGCAGTCATGGCTTTACACTTCCGCCAAGCGTAACCATATCCCCATCTGCCGTATCGCAGGAAAGAACTATTACAGCAAGAAGCATATTGACGAGTTTTTCGGTGTGGCAGTTGATATTAGCGAAATTACCGACTGGCTACTGACCGAGGAGGTGGAGGAACTGTTCGGCATGAAGCCGACCGCACTCCGTGCCTACACCTATCGCCATAAGATACCCACTAAAAGAGAGTACGGGCGTACCTATTACTCCAAATCACATTTGAACGAACTCCGCAGAACTGACCTTGTGAACGATGAACGCTACTATACCGTTGAGCAGGTGCAGCAAATCTATGGTCTTTCGTCAGCCAACATCTGCCATATCGTCAAGGTGAAGCACATCGAAAAGATAAAGGTGGGTGTGAAAAACCTGCTTTTGCGCTCAGATGTGGAGCGTGTCATGGCTGAAAGGAACAAATAACCGTGAAAAATCGGGATTATCGAAAATTATTTCAAAATGATGTATCGTGGAGGTATTCACGGATATTTCACGTTGTTCCTTTGCCATCGGAAACATGGATACAACTCCAAAATGTATACAACCAATTAAAACATAATTATTATGAGTAAATGCAAAACAGTTACCTTGCGTAAGCGCAAGATTAAGAACGGGACACAGTATTCACTATGCCTTGACTACTATCCCGGCTACCGTGACAATGTCACCATGAGAGTGATTACACGTGAAGCCTTAGGAATTTACATCTTCGCCAAACCTGCAAACCAGCAGGAACGGGACTTCAACGCACGCATGATGAAGAAAGCGGTCATCCTGCGCAACCAGCGCTACGAAGCCATTTTCAATGAAAACAACGGCTTTTTTGACAAGACCAAGATGAAGGGCGATTTCCTTGCCTATTTCAAAGGACTGGCTGACCGCAAGAATATCAAGTGGCAGCACGTATACAAGCATTTCCAGCGGTTCGTGAACGGCAAATGCACCTTTGAGGAGGTGGATGTGGATTTGTGCCGCAAGTTCATGGAATACCTGCTTGATGCACCCCAATCCATCCACACCAACCAAAAGCTGCACATCAACTCCGCAGCAGGCTATTGGTCAACTTTCCGTGCCGTGCTGCACACCGCCTACCGTGACAGGAAGATAAAGGAGAACCCAAACGGCTTCTTAGACCGCATCGAGTGCATTCCCACCATCAGGGAGCATTTGAGCCAAGAGGAACTGATACGGCTTGCCGAAACACCCTGTGAGGAGGAGGTCTTGAAAAAAGCTTTTCTTTTCGCCTGTCTTACGGGACTGAGAAAGAGCGACATCAGACAGCTCACGTGGCAGCAGATACAACCATACACCAACGGCAGGATGTTCGTTACCACCCGTATGCAGAAAACCAAAGAAATAGTGCATAACCCCATCAGTGATGAAGCCTATGGACTGCTGGGAGAACGGGGCGAGGGACTTATCTTTGAGGATTTCAAGGACAAGATGCTGCAAGGACCACTCCAACGGTGGCTCACGGCAGCAGGGATAACCAAGAAAATCACCTTTCACTGTACCCGCCACAGCTTCGGAAGCCTGCACGTGGAAATGGGAACGGACATGGCTGTCATCCAAGCCTATCTCGGACATAAGAACATTACCACCACACAAATCTATTCCAAGATAGCAGCGCAGCAGATGTGTCAGGTGGTGGACAAGATAACCTTGAAGCGCAAGGAGGCATAAATGTCTCACATTGACAGGTATTCAGAGGGGCGGTTATGGCTACAAGGCTATAATCGCCCCTCTATGTTTTTGGCTTGATGCCACCATTTATAAGCCCCTCAGAGTATGAAACAGAGTATGATATGATGACATTTCGTGAAATACATTGAAAAAGACCGTTCTAACCGCAAATAACGGGCAGTAATTGGGAAAAATAGCATTAACTTTGCACAAAATAATACAGGAACATTCAATCTCTCAACGAAATATGGAATCATCAATCAAGGACAAATACATCATCTTGGGCTTTGTCGGCTTCGCCATCGTCCTAATATCTTCCATTGCCACGCTGGTAATAGCGGACAGCTTCAACCAAGACAACTTTGTCAGGTGGATAGTATTCGTATGCTGTAACCTGTTGGGATGGTTGCTCTATCTCTCCTTTCAGACACTTATCTTTGATACATACGAAATCTACAAAATCAAGTTCGGCAAGAAAGAAACGATTGCCGAAGCCATAGAGGTGCAGGAAGAACTGTCACAAAATACACTTGAAGAAGCCACATCTGTGCCTGGACCTACATCAGTCCCTGAGCCTGTACCCGAATCATCCCCGACAAAAGAAGAGACACTTATCCAAACACAACCGATAGAGCTTACTATCGCCCCGGATCTTCACGAAAAGAACCGTGCCAATTACGCAAGCAGAGAGCAACGGGAAAAGGAAGAGCGCATCCGCATGGTCATGGAGTATTGCCATTATTACCTGCCTCGCATTGCCGACCAAGAAACCGTGAACCACATCTGTACTGAGGTGGACAAATGGATGAATCTTAACACTTATACCCCGAAGCCCATACAAAGACCGTTTACCAAAGACATCAACAACATTCCACTCCGTCACTTCGTATGGAATATCTCTGAGCGTTTCCTGTACAAGAGATACTACAATGGGGATAACCGTGCCAAGTTCATCAAAGCCCTTTTCCCGAAATCGTTTGCTGATACAGACTTATCAACCATCAAGAATTTCAAGGTAGAGCCGTTAAAGACGGAAATTCCCATTGATGAACCCGAAAACGGCAAACTTGATTTCCACTATCCCGAGGATTATGTGCGGAATTAGGATAATCACGACACCAACGACAACCATCCGGTAACTCATAACCGCCTGTTTTACATCGTTTCCCGAGTAATTTTACCCGTCATTTATGGCTGGGCTTAATTATTCGGGAATTATTTTGCAATGACGTGTCGTGGAGATATTCACGGATATATCATTTCAGTCCTTTGCGCCAAGTCTTACAAAAGAGACGAGTACGCGAATGGAAAAATCAATTCTTACCTTCAACGACCTCCCCGAGGTTGTCGCTCAGCTTCGAGACGAAGTGATGAGCCTGAAAAGCCTGCTCGCCGAGCAGCGCAGTGTGAACAATGCCAAAACGGTGGACACCCACGTGCCCATGTCTGTGGACGAGGCAGCAGAGTATTTAGGTATCCCTAAGGGTACGCTCTACATGAAACTGTCAGAAGGGACAATCCCTGCCACCAAGCCCGGCAAACGCTATTGCCTTTACCGTGACGAACTGGACAAGTGGCTGGAAACCGCCCGAAAGAATCCCATACCGTTGTCAGACGAGGAACTGAACAAGTCCTTATCCTCTTCCCACCGTCGCAAGCCCAACCCACGTAACTGGTGAATGATATGGAAGAGGATAAGAACTATATCAACCTGATACGTGGCGACCTCACAAAAGCATCCCAAGCGCATAACGGTATGCCCGACAGTGTAGGCATGATGAATATCAAGACGGCAAACCAAACCATTCTTGAAGCATCGTTATTGCCTACGCCCCGTGCGCTGTGGGACAGCTTTTGGTACGAGGGGGAACTCTCCTGCTTGTTTGCCGATTCCAACGTGGGCAAGTCCATCCTTGCCGTGCAGATAGCCGACCGCATCGCCCGAACCGACAATGTGCTGTATCTGGACTTTGAACTGTCCGAAAAGCAGTTCCAGCTCCGCTATACCAACGAGCATGGAGAGCTCTACACCTTTCCCGACAAAATCTATCGGGTGTCTATTGACTGCAACCAGCTTTTGGATGCCAACTTTGAGGAAGCTATCATAGGCGGCATTGAACAGATGGCTGTGCAGACCGACTGCAAGATTTTCATCATTGACAATCTTACCTACCTGTGTTGCGCCATGGAGAAAGGCGATGCCGCAGGACGGCTGATGATTCAGCTGAACAATCTCAAAAAGAGATATGCGCTCTCTATCCTTGTCCTGGCACATACGCCCAAACGCTCTTTGGATTGTCCCATCACATCCAACGACCTTGCCGGAAGCAAACGGCTCTACAATTTCTTTGACAGCGTGTTCACCATTGGAAAAAGTGCCCAAGACGGAGGGCTTCGCTATGTGAAGCAGCTTAAAGTGCGCTATGGCACGTTCTCTCATGATGCGGATAATGTAATCGTTTACGAGATTGACAAGGTGGATGCTTTCTTGCAGTTCGTGTTCAGGGGCTATTCCACGGAAAAGGAACACTTGAAAAAATTGGGCGACAATGAATCAAGCCAAAGGGATTGCCAAATTCTGCAACTCTCCCAATCGGGCAAGTCCGTCAGGGAGATAGCCTCACAGGTGAATTGTGGCAAGTCCACCGTAAACCGTATCATCCAGCGCAGCAAAGAGAGTAAAAACGCAGGTGTCCCAAGTGTCCCACTGTCCCAACCCTTAGAGTGTGGGACAATGGGACAGGATGGGACAGCCGACAATCAACCATCAAAAACGGACTAAGCTATGGGCAATTATTCATTACAGAAGTATAAAGGAACGGCAACACGGCATACCTGCCCCAAATGCGGAGACAGGCATTCTTTCGTCTATTACGTGGACGAAAATAATGTGCCGTTGCATCCATCGGTCGGCAGATGTAACCACGAAAGCGGTTGTGGGTATCACTACACTCCGAAAGAGTATTTTCAAGAGCATCCTGAACACAGAACTACCAATGATTTCTCTTTTGACAGGCAAAGAGCAGAGCAGAAGAAAGTGAAGCAGCAAAGTAAGCCGACAGCCATCGGCTATATTCCCCCTCACTATGTGGAGAAGTCGCAAAGCGAGCGTAGCAATTTCTTCCGTTTCCTCTTCACACTCCTTACTTCCTACTATGGCGACAAGGCGAAAGAGGTGTTGAAGCGGTTGTTGGAGGAATACCGTTTGGGGGCTACCCGTGACGGCTCTGTTATCTTTTGGCAGATAGACAGGACGGGCAAGGTACGCACGGGAAAGGTGATGCAGTACAATCCCGAAGACGGACACCGTATCAAGGGAGGACAGACATCGGCAGTGAACTGGATACACAGCATATTGAAAAAGCAGCGTGTGTTGGCAGAGGATTGGCAACTATCCCAATGCCTTTTCGGGGAACACTTGTTGAAAACGCATCCCGACAAGGTGGTGGTCTTGGTGGAATCCGAGAAGAGTGCCGTTATCGGTTCTGCTATCTTCCCCGATTATGTATGGCTGGCTACGGGTGGTAAGAGTCAGATGAGAGAAGAGAAACTCCGTGTACTGTCAGGGCGAACCGTGCTTCTCTTTCCCGATGCCGATGCTTATGCCGAGTGGAAACAGCGAGCCGAGAGCATGTACTTTTGTAAGGTGGTGGTTTCGGACATCATCGAAAGGAATGCCACCCCGAAACAAAAAGAAGCCCATATCGACATAGCCGATTGGATTATCTTTCAGATACGGGAGGGCAAGGTGATGAGTACAGCCAACCACTTGGTCGAGGCTGAGAGAATCCTCCAGCGGATGATAGAGAAGAATCCCGTCCTGCAAAAACTGATAGACGATTTAGACCTTGTGCTGGTCGGTGCATCTCCAATCGGCAACGATGATGAAAAACCTCCCTGACGGAGGAGAGCGGAAGCCGTAGGCTGGAGTTTGCAGACAATGGCTTGCCATTGATATAGCCCACTATAACTACACGCTCCGCTTACGTAGTTGTGGGCTCTCCCGAGGGGATTAGGGTTTTACCCTAATGACCCACTCAGGGCGTTTCTCCCCTGAGAACCCAGAGCAAAGAGTGACCCTCTCTTTGCAATCTCCGCTTATGGGTTGCACCCCTAAGAACCCCATGCGTTTACGGACAGCGGAAAAGCAAACAATAAAGTACAAACCCAAAAAACAAGTATCTATGGCAACAAAATCAAGCATACATATCAAGCCCTGCAATATCGCATCGAGTGAGGCTCACAACAGGAGGACTGCCGAATACATGCGCCACATCGGAGAGTCCAGAACCTATGTGGTTCCAGAACTCTCCACCGATAATGAGCAGTGGATAAATCCCGACTTCGGCAGTCCGGATTTGCGGATGCATTATGACAATATCAGACAGATGGTAAAGGAAAAGACCGGACGTGCCATGCAGGAAAAGGAGCGTGAACGCAAAGGCAAGAACGGTAAAATAGTCAAGATTGCGGGATGCTCCCCCATACGTGAAGGAGTGCTGCTTGTCAGGTCGGACACCACACTGGCAGACGTGCGTAAATTCGGTGAGGAGTGTCAAAGACGCTGGGGAATCACACCGCTGCAAATCTTCCTGCACAAGGATGAAGGGCATTGGCTGAACGGTCAGCCGGAAGCGGAAGACAGGGAAAGCTTCAAAGTCGGGGACAGATGGTTCAAGCCGAACTATCATGCCCATATCGTTTTCGACTGGATGAACCACGAAACAGGAAAGAGCCGAAAGCTCAATGACGATGACATGATGCAGATGCAGACCCTTGCATCCGACATCCTGCTGATGGAACGCGGGCAGTCAAAGGCTGTCACTGGTAAGGAGCATCTGGAACGGAACGACTTTATCATTGAGAAGCAGAAAGCTGAACTGCAACGCATGGATGCAGCCAAACGGCACAAAGAAGAACAGATAAATCTTGCCGAGCAGGAACTGAAACAGGTGAAATCAGAAATACGCACTGACAAGTTAAAGAAGACAGCCACCACGGCAGCGACAGCCATAACTAGTGGAGTTGCTTCTCTTTTCGGGAGTGGAAAACTGAAAGAACTGGAACGTGCCAACGAAAAACTGCAAGACGAGGTTTCAAAACGGAACACCAATATTGAAAAATTGCAGAGCCAAGTACAGCAGATGCAGAAACAGCATGATACGCAAATCCACAATCTCAGAGAAATGCACAGGCAGGAACTTGACATGAAAGAAAAAGAACTGTCACGGCTCGCCAGAATCATAGACAAGGCTTTCAGGTGGTTTCCGATGTTCAGGGAAATGCTGCGCATGGAAAAGTTTTGTGCCATGCTGGGATTCTCTAAAGAAATGACTGAAAGTCTTATAGTCAAAAAAGAAGCCCTGAAATGTAGCGGTAAAATCTATTCCGAGCAACACAGGCGGAACTTTGATATAAAGGATGATATTTTAAGGGTGGAAAATGACCCTGACGATGAAAGCAGGCTGAACCTGACAATAAACAGGAAGCCGATTGCCGACTGGTTCAGGGAGCAATGGCACAGGCTTAGATATGGAGCAAGAGTGCCGCAACAGGAAGAAAGAAAAAGTAGAGGATTCAAATTATAATAGAAGCAATTTGATTAGTAATCTAAAAGCACTCCGATAACGATTAGAGTGCTTTTAGATTGTTTA
>ERZ772807.40-NODE-40-length-86306-cov-5.420586_pt1 | contig 86306 bp, 79 predicted proteins | sample MGYA00511472_ERZ772807 | MGnify/ENA primary metagenome ERZ772807 (study PRJEB29015, sample SAMEA2737947) | human oral metagenome | biome: human oral; feature: human-associated habitat; material: dental | place: China | collected 2039 ... | reverse complement strand
TAGTCAGGTCGGAGCCGTTGATGACGCCCGCATAGGTGGCGTGCAGGCCGCGGGACAGCGTCCATTGCGGGTGCATCTGCCAGCTCAGCCACAGGTTGGCCAGTCGCTCGGGCACGTCGGGCGGGGTGTTGCCGCTGCGCGAGACGATGGCGCCATCGACGGCGTCGTTGAAGTCGTCATAACGGGCGCGCAGGACGGTGGCGTCCGCATCCAGCCTCAGGGTGGGGGACAGTGCCAGCGACAGGGTACCTTCGATGCCGCGGGAGCTCTGCTTGCCGACCTGGATGCTGTTGTCCGGGTTGGCCGGGTCACGGCTTTGCAGGTTGTGCTTGGTGATGTTGTAGGCGGCCAGGGTCCATTCGCCACGCTGCTGGGGCAGCGACTGCTTGATGCCCACTTCGATCTGGCGGCCGATCGTCATGTCGGCCTTGGCGCCGCTGGCGCTCATCATCAGCGGGGCGGTGGAGGGGTCGGCGGCCCGGCTGTGCTGCGCGTAGATGGACAGGGTCGGGGTCAGTGCATAGACAGCGCCCAGGCGGTGGCCGGTGCTGTTCCAGGTGCGGCTGAAGGCGCGCCTTCCGGTGATCAGGTCGTCGCGGCGGATGCGGACGCGGCGGCGCCCGTCCCGGCGGCGGAGCAGGCAGTGGCGCCCCCCAGAACAACGGTGGCGGCTTCGGCGCACCCCGCGGCGGCGGTCGCGGTGGACGTGGCTCCACGCCGGGCGCATTCGGCCGCGGAGGCGGCCGCTCGCAGCGCGGACGCAAGTCCAAGCGCGCCAAGCGTCAAGAGTACGAGCAGCAGAATGCTCCCGTGATCGGCGGCGTGTCCATCCCGCGCGGAGGCGGCGCACAGATCCGCATTCGCCAGGGTGCGTCCCTGGCGGACCTCGCCGAGAAGATCGACGTCAATCCCGCAGCCCTCGTGACGGTCCTCTTCGCCCTGGGTGAGATGGCCACGGCCACCCAGTCCCTGGACCAGGACACGTTCGAGGCCCTGGGCGCCGAGCTCGGCTACGACGTCAAGGTCGTCTCCCCCGAGGACGAGGACCGCGAGCTGCTTGAGTCCTTCGACATTGACCTCGAGGCCGAGGAACTCGACGACGCCGAGAACATGGCGCCCCGGCCCCCAGTCGTCACCGTCATGGGCCACGTCGACCACGGCAAGACGAAGCTACTCGACGCCATTCGCCACACGGATGTCGTCGACAGCGAGCACGGCGGCATCACTCAGCACATCGGCGCCTACCAGGTCAAGGTCAAGGCGGAGGACGGAACCCCCCGTCGCATCACCTTCATCGACACCCCCGGACACGAGGCCTTCACCGCCATGCGTGCTCGCGGCGCCCAGGTCACCGACATCGCGATCCTCGTGGTCGCGGCCGATGACGGTGTCATGCCGCAGACGGTTGAGGCGATCAACCACGCCCAGGCGGCCGGAGTGCCCATCGTCGTGGCGGTCAACAAGATCGATAAGGACGGCGCGAACCCCGACAAGATCCGCTCCCAGCTCACCGAGTACGGCCTGGTCGCGGAGGAGTACGGCGGCGACGTCATGTTCGTCAACATCTCGGCCAAGCAGCGCACGGGCATCCACGAGCTCCTCGAGGCCGTCCTGCTGACGGCGGACGCGGCGCTGACCCTGGAAGCCAACCCGAACACGGACGCCCGAGGTGTCGCCATCGAAGCGAACCTGGACAAGGGGCGCGGCGCGGTTGCGACCATGCTCGTTCAGCGTGGCACGCTGCGCGTCGGCGATTCGCTCGTCGTGGGTTCCTCCCACGGTCGCGTGCGAGCCATGTTCGACGACTCCGGCAACGACGTCTCCGAGGCCGGTCCCTCGACCCCGGTCGCCGTCCTCGGCCTGACGTCCGTCCCGCGCGCTGGCGACTCCTTCCTGGTCGCCGCCGACGACCGTACGGCGCGTCAGATCGCCGACAAGCGAGAGGCTGCGGAGCGTCAGGCGCTGCTCGCCAAGCGCCGCAAGCGCGTCTCGTTGGAGGACTTCGACAAGGTCCTCGCGGAGGGAGAGGTCGACACCCTCAACCTCGTCATCAAGGGCGACGTGTCCGGCGCCGTCGAGGCGCTGGAAGACTCGCTGCTCCGAATCGACGTGGGCGACGAGGTCGCGCTGCGCATCATCCACCGTGGTGTGGGTGCCATCACGCAGAACGATGTCAACCTCGCGACCGTCGACAACGCGGTCATCATCGGCTTCAATGTTCGACCCGCCGAGCGCGTGGCCGAGATGGCCGATGCCGAGGGCGTCGAGATCAAGTACTACAACGTCATCTACTCCGCGATCGACGACATCGAGGCCGCCCTCAAGGGCATGCTCAAGCCGATCTACGAGGAGGTCGCGCTCGGCAGCGCCGAGATCCGTCAGGTGTTCCGTTCCGGCAAGTTCGGCAACATCGCGGGCTCCATCGTCCGCTCCGGCACGATCAAGCGCGGCGCCAAGGCGCGCCTCGTGCGCGACGGAGTCGTCGTCAACGGCGATCTGTCCATCGAGACGCTGCGCCGCGAGAAGGACGACGTCACCGAGGTCCGCGAGGGCTACGAGTGTGGCATCACCCTGGGCTACAAGGACATCGCCGAGGGCGACGTCATCGAAACCTGGGAGATGCGCGAGAAGGCTCGCGACTGATCGCACGGCGTGACGTATCGGGGTCCGGGCGTGCGCTCGGACCCCGATCTTCTACCATTAAGTGATTCGAAGGATGGGCGCGTGCGCCCGGAAGGAGGTCGCGATGGCTGACGAGGCTCGCGTTCGCAAGGTGCAGGAGAGGATCCTGCAGACGGTCGCGTCGATGATCGGTCGGCAGGTGAAGGACCCGCGCCTGGAGCTTGTGACGATTACGGACGTGCGAGTCACGGGCGACCTGCAGCACGCATCCGTGTTCTACACGGTTCTCGGCGACGACGAGCAGCGCAGCAGGGCCGCGCGGGCGTTCGCCTCGGCGCAGGGACTCTTCCGCTCGCGGGTGGGCAAGGTGCTCGGGCTGCGACTGACCCCCTCCCTCGAGTTCATTCTCGACGCCCTCCCCGAGAGCGCGGCGGCACTCGAGGAAGCGCTGGCTCAGGCCAAGGCAAAGGACGAGGCAATCGCGGCCGCGTCGGTCGGCGCATCCTACGCCGGCGACGCCGATCCCTATCGCCGCGACGACGAGGACGACGCCGACGAGGAACGGGCGTAGACGCCGATGGCGCGCCGTCCCGACAACCCCCGCCCCGGCCTCCTCGTGATCGACAAGCCCGCCGGGATCACGAGCCACGACGTTGTCTCGCGGGTGCGTCGCCTGGCCAAGACCCGCAAGGTGGGGCACGGGGGCACGCTGGACCCGATGGCCACCGGCGTCCTCGTTGTCGGCGTCGGCAAGGCGACGAAGCTCCTCACGTGGGTGAGCGGACACTCGAAAGAGTACGTGGCGACGATTCGTTTCGGCATCGCCACCAACACCGACGACGCCGAGGGCGTGCCCACGCGAGTGCGCGGGTGCGCCTCGCTGAGCGGGGAGGACCTCGAGCGCGCGCTCGCGCCCCTGCGCGGCGACATCATGCAGGTGCCCACGACCGTCTCGGCGATCAAGGTGGGAGGCAAGCGCGCGTACGCGCTCGCGCGCGCCGGCGAGGATGTAACGCTCGCGGCCCGGCCGGTACGCGTGTCTCGCCTGGAGGTTCTCGCGCCGCCGCGCCTCGCCAAGGCCACCGTGGCCGAGGCCAACGAGGCGGACGAGGCCGGGGCGGGGGAGAAGCCCCACACGCCGCGCCCGGTGCGCGTCGCCGACGTGGACGTGGCCGTTGAATGTTCCTCGGGCACGTACGTGCGGGCACTCGCGCGCGACGCGGGCGAGGCGCTGGGGGTCGGAGCCCACCTGATCGCCCTGCGCCGCACGCGCGTCGGTGACTTTCCCCTGGAAGAAGCCCTCACCCTGGACGAGCTCGCCGCCGCGACGGCAGAAGCGAGCACTGCCCAGAGCGATGAGCCCGTCCTCCCCCTGATTCCCCTGGGCCACGCCGCTCGCGCCATGTTCCCCTCCCTGCAACTGAGCGGCGCCGAGGCCGGTGCATTCCTCCACGGCCAGGCCCCCAAACGCTCCCCCGACGAGCTGGAGAGGTGGCGCCTCGGCGGTGGGGGTCGAGCCGCTTCCCCGCGTGAGGGCACCGCCAGCCGCGGGGACGATACGCCGATCGCGGCCCTCGACCCTGGAGGCAACGTCCTAGGCCTCGTGCGCATCGACGGAGAGCGCCTGAGAACCGTCCTGGTCTTTTGAGAAAGAGAGAGCATGAAAGTCTGGCATTCCCTCGCGGAAATCCCCGGTAACGAGTCCGCCGTGGTGACCATCGGTAACTTCGACGGCATGCACAACGGGCACAAGAAGGTCATCGCCACCTGCATCGAACGGGCACGCAAGCTGGGCGTCGACGCGGTCGCCATCACCTTCGACCCGCACCCGATCCAGGTGCACCGGCCGGAGGTGGGACTCCAGCTCATCTCCCCGCTGCGCGACCGCCTCGACGCGATGGCTGCCGCCGGACTCGATGCGACCCTCGTGGCCCACTACGACGCCAGCGTCTACAGCCTGGACGCCGACGAGTTCGTCGACGAGTACCTGGTCGGGCGCTGCGGTGCGCGCGAGGTCGTGGTCGGCGAGGACTTCCGCTTCGGGCGCGCAAACGCGGGCACGATCGACACCCTGCGGGCGCTGGGACGCTCCTACGGCTTCGACGTCATCACCGTCACCGACATTGAGGCGCCGGAGGGGCGACGCTGGTCCTCCTCGTGGGTGCGCGAACTCCTGGCCGCCGGCGACGTGTCCGGAGCAGCCCGCGTCCTCGGTCACCTGCACCGCATCCGTGGCAGCGTCTGCCACGGTTTCAAGAGGGGCCGCGCCCTTGGCTTCCCGACGGCCAACCTCTCCGAGGACGTCGAAGGAGTGATCCCCGCCGACGGAGTCTACGCCGGCTGGGTCGTGCGCGCCGTGCCCGGCACCCAATCCGCCGAGTTCCTGCCCGCCGCCATATCGGTGGGCACCAACCCGCAGTTCAGCGGCGAAACGCGCACGGTCGAGGCGCACGTCCTGGGGCGATCGGACCTGAACCTCTACGGCGAACGCATCGCCGTAACCTTCGTGTCCCGCATCCGACCCATGCAGTCCTTCGCCTCCCTCGACGACCTGCTCACGCAGATGGATGATGACCTGAGGCAGACGGCCTCCATTCTCGGAATCGGTGTCGCGGGACGCGTCGACCCGGACTCGGTGACCGCCCGATAGCGCGGCGCCCGGCTTGCCGCTGCGCTGTGTCGCGCTGCCCGCTCGCCGCGACAAGCTGTTTCGTTAGTTACGTCGCTCGTTTGTCGCCTCGGGGCGCGGGCGTGCTACTGTAGAAAGGCCGTCGATCGGCCGCGGATCGTCAGCATCCGGGACAAGCCCGGGTGCCCCGCGCAACGAATACATAAGGAGAAGCCTGTGCCGCTGAGCAAGGACGTCAAGGACCAGATCATCGCCGAGTACGCGACCCATGAGGGCGACACCGGTTCCCCCGAGGTTCAGATCGCGCTGCTGACCCAGCGCATCAAGGATCTGACCGAGCACTTCAAGACCCACACGCACGACCACCACTCCCGTCGTGGCCTGCTGCTGCTGGTCGGCCGTCGTCGTCGCCTGCTGGGTTACCTGGCTGACATCGACATCGAGCGTTACCGTTCGCTCATCAAGCGTCTCGGCCTGCGCCGATGACCGCGTGCCGGCCCGCCTCCCGATGCGGAGACGGGCCGGTTTTCATGCGCCCGCCTCGGGCATACCGTATTTCTCGCGCACAAGCCGCCGGTTTTCGACAGTGGCCTCCGGAGCGTTGATCCGTGGGCTTCGATCGAAGGCCGAAGTGGAGCGCGACACCAACACACCAAGGAGAAACGCCCCATGATGGAAGGCTCCGACATCATCGCCGCAGAGGCGATTATCGACAACGGCCGTTTTGGCAAGCGCACCGTGCGCTTCGAGACCGGCCGCCTCGCCAAGCAGGCCGCAGGCTCGGCCCTGGCTTACCTGGACGACGCAACGACCGTCCTGTCGGCGACGACGGTCGGCAAGAACCCCAAGGACCAGTTCGACTTCTTCCCGCTGACCGTCGACGTTGAGGAACGTCAGTACGCCGCGGGACGGATCCCCGGATCCTTCTTCCGCCGCGAGGGACGCGCCGGAACCGAGGCCATCCTGGCCGCCCGACTCATCGACCGCCCGCTCCGCCCCGGCTTCGTCAAGGGCCTGCGCAACGAGGTCCAGGTCGTCGAGACGGTGCTGACGATCGACCCGGATGACGCCTACGACGTCCTGGCCATCAACGCCGCCTCCATGTCCACCCAGATCGCGGGCCTGCCCTTCACCGGCCCGATCGGCGGCACCCGCCTGGCGCTCATCGACGACCAGTGGGTCGCGTTCCCGCGCTGGAGCGAGCTTGAGCGTTCCGTGTTCAACATCGTGGTCGCCGGACGCATCGTCACGAAGGAAGACGGCACCGAAGACGTCGCGATCATGATGGTCGAAGCCGGCGGCGGCAAGAACGAGTGGGATCTCATTCAGGCCGGCGCCACCGCCCCCACCGAGGACGTCGTCGCCGACGGTCTTGAGGCCGCCAAGCCCTTCATCAAGGCGCTGTGCGAGGCCCAGATGAAGGTTGCCGAGAAGGCCTCGAAGGAGACCGCCGAGTTCCCGCTGTTCCTGGACTACACCGACGAGGAGTACGCCGCCGTCCAGGAGTGGGCCGGCGAGAAGATCGCCCAGGCGCTGCTCACCGAGGGCAAGCTTGCCCGCGACGAGGCCGTCGACGCCGTCAAGGAGGAGATGCTTGAGGCGCTCGCCGAGCGTTTCCCCGAGAGCGAGAAGAGCCTCAAGGCGGCGTTCCGTTCCCTGGAGAAGGCCACTATCCGCGGCCGCACACTGCGCGAAGAGATCCGCATGGATGGTCGCACCCCGCGCCAGATCCGTTCCCTGTCGGCCGAGGTCGAGGTCCTGCCCCGCGTCCACGGCTCCGCACTCTTCCAGCGCGGCGAAACGCAGATCCTGGGCGTGACGACCCTGGCGATGCTGCGCATGGAGCAGCAGATCGACAACCTGTCGCCCGTCAACTCCAAGCGCTACATGCACCAGTACAACTTCGCGCCCTTCTCCACCGGTGAGGTCGGACGCGTCGGCTCCCCGAAGCGCCGCGAGATCGGCCACGGCGACCTGGCCGAGCGTGCCCTTCTGCCCGTCCTGCCCTCGCGCGAGGACTTCCCCTACGCGATTCGTCAGGTCTCCGAGACGATGGGCTCCAACGGCTCCTCCTCCATGGGCTCGGTGTGCGCCTCGACCCTGTCGCTCCTGCAGGCCGGCGTGCCGCTGCGCGCCCCCGTCGCCGGCATCGCGATGGGTCTCATGACCGGCGAGGTCGACGGCCAAGCCAAGGCCGTGACCCTCACCGACATCCTGGGCGCCGAGGACGGCTTCGGCGACATGGACTTCAAGGTCGCCGGTACCCGCGACTTCATCACAGCCCTGCAGCTGGACACCAAACTCGACGGGATCGATTCTCAGGTTCTGCGCGCCGCGCTCGCCCAGGCCCGCGACGCTCGCCTGGCGATCCTGGACCTCATCAACCAGGCCATTGACGGTCCCGACGAGATGAGCTCGAACGCTCCTCGCATCATCACCGTCAAGGTTCCCGTCGACAAGATCGGCGAGGTCATCGGCCCCAAGGGCAAGATGATCAACCAGATCCAGGACGAGACCGGCGCCGACGTGACCATCGAGGACGACGGCACCGTGTACATCGCGTCCGCGGATGGTGCCTCGGCCGAGGCCGCTCGCACCATGGTGAACCAGATCGCCAACCCGCAGATGCCCGAGGTCGGCGAGCGCTTCGTCGGAACGGTGGTCAAGACGACCTCGTTCGGCGCGTTCGTCTCGCTGACCCCCGGCAAGGATGGCCTCCTGCACATCTCGCAGGTGCGCCGCCTCGTGGGCGGCAAGCGCATCGACTCCGTGGACGATGTGCTGCAGGTCGGCCAGCAGGTCGAGGTCGAGATCAACGAGATCGGCGACCGCGGCAAGCTGAGCCTGCACGCCGTCATCGATGGCGAGGCCGGCGAGCTGGAGGCCACCGAGGGAGAGCAGAGCGAGCGCCGCGAGCGCCGTGATCGTTCGGAGCGCCGTGAGCGTCGCCCCCGCACCCGCACGCGTCGCCGCCGCGACGAGGACCGCGAGGACGGCGTCTCCGAGGAGTGAGTAACTCCCGATAGCTGCATCGATGCCCGGTGGCTGGGCGGAGCGCTGACTCCGCCCAGCCACCGGGCCTTGTACCGCTACACTGTGATCGTTTCGTGTCATCTGCTCGCGCAGGCGAGGAGAACCAAGAGGAGAAGTATGACGCCGAAGCCGCTGCCGCTCGACGAAGCTCACCTGAGAATCGAGGACGGAGACACCCGCATCAATCGAACGATCCTGGGCTGCGGAGCGCGTGTTCTGTCGCAGGTAATCCCGGCGACCAAGAGCGCCGGAGTGTCCCTGTGGGTGCCCGTCGGCTCGCGCGACGAGGACGAGAAGACGGCCGGCTCGACGCACTTCCTGGAACACCTCCTCTTCAAGGGGACGCGCGCTCGTTCCTCCCTGGATATCGCGATCGCTTTCGACTCGGTGGGCGGGGAGTCCAACGCGGAGACCGCCCGAGAACACACCGCCTATTGGGCGCGCGTGCGCGACGCCGACCTGGATATGGCCATCGAGACACTCGCCGACATGGTGAGCGACTCGTGCCTCGACGAAACAGACTTCGCGACGGAACGCGGCGTGATCCTCGACGAGCTAGCAATGGGGGAGGACTCGCCCACCGAAACGGTTCACGATGCCTTCCAGCTGGCCGTTCATGGCGACCGCCCCATCGGTCGCCCCGTGGGAGGAACCGCGCAGGCCATCTCCGCAGTGACGCGCGACGACGTGTGGGACCACTACCAGGCGCACTACGGGCCCGCCTCCCTGATCGTGGCGGCCGCAGGCAACGTTGATCACGACCACGTGTGCGAGCGCGTGCAAGCCGCTCTCGACGCCTCACCATGGGACGAGCGTGCCGTGGCCTCCCCTCGGCCTCGCCGATCGACGCAGCGAAGCGCCCCCGCCGAGCACGACCGAGACATCACCCGCCGCCGCGACGTGACGCAGGCCCACGTCGTCATCGGCTGCGAGGGGCTACCCGCCACGGACCCGAAGGGACCGACAATGAGTGTCCTCCTGTCGATCCTCGGCGGGTCCATGTCCTCGCGCCTTTTCCAGGAGGTGAGGGAGAAGCGGGGCCTGGCCTACACCACCTATGCCTTTGACGTGGGCTATTCCGACACGGGAACCTTCGGCATGTACGCGGGATGTAGCCCCGACAACGTGGCCGAGGTCGAGACCATCATGCGCGCCCAGCTGCACGACCTCGCCAGCGACGGACCCACCGACGAGGAAATGACGCGCGTGCGCGGCCAGGTTCGCGGTGGAGTCGTCCTCGGCCTCGAAGACAACTGGTCTCGCATGATGCGCCTGGGGCGCTCGGAGATCATTGGGCGCTACCGAACCATCGACGAGTCGTTGTCCGAGTTCGACGCGGTCGACGCCGCTGGCGTGCGCGAACTCGCCGCCTCCCTGGCATCGACGCTGGACTGCCGGGCGCTGGTGCTCCCGGAGACGTAGGGAACAGCAGCACAAAGCCCCTCGCCGCGCGGTGTCGGAGGCGAACGAGGCTCGGGCACCCATACCCTGACACCAACCAATCAACGAGCGCAAGGAGAGCAATGATACGCGTGGCAGTGACCGGGGCAAATGGCCGCATGGGATCGACCGTCGTCGACGCGGTGAGCAACGCCCCCGACATGGAGGTCGTGGCCGAGCTGGACGCGGGCGATGAGATCAACGCCGACAGCGTCAACGGCGCCCACGTCGCCGTCGACTTCTCCGTCCCCACCGTGACCGAAACCAACGTGCACGCCCTCATCAATGCCGGCGTGGACGTGGTCGTCGGTACGACCGGGTGGACGCCGGAATCCTACGCGCGCGTCCGCGATCACGCCCGCGAGGCGGGGCGCGCCGTCCTGATTGCACCCAACTTTGCGATGGGCGCCGTCTTGGCCATGAAGTTTGCCGCGCTCGCGGCCCCGTACTTCGAATCCGCCGAGGTCATTGAGATGCACCATCCCGGGAAGATGGATGCCCCCTCCGGCACGGCGGTTGCGACGGCGCTCGGTATAGCGCAGGCTCGCAGACAGGCGGGCCTGGGCGAACTTCCCGACGCGACGCAGACCGACGAGCTGGGCACCCGCGGCGGCCGCGTGGACGGCATCCCCGTCCATGCCATTCGCCTGCGCGGACTCACCGCCTCCGAGGAGATCCTCCTGGGCAACGAGGGCGAGCAACTCGTCATCCGAACCGATTCCTTCGATCGCTCCTCCTTCATGCCCGGCGTGCTCCTGGGCGTGAGAAGTGTGCGCGGGCGCACGGGACTGACCATCGGGCTGGATCAGGTGATGGACCTGTGAGCGCGCCCGCGAGCGCGGATCGCTCGGTCAGGCCCGCCCAACGGGGCGACGAGGCCGCCATCGCGGGCCTGCAGTTGGCCTCGTGGCGGGCGCTGATGGGCGAGGAGACGCTCGCCGCCCAGGGAGTGAGCGAGGAGTCCCTCGCCCGCCTGTGGGGGCGGACCCTGGCCCGTCCCAGGCCCGCGGGAGGAACGACGCTCGTCGCTCTCCACGGCGCCCGGATCGTCGGCTTCGCTCTGGCCGGACCGGACGACGCCGCTGTCGGCTGCGAGCCCGAGACGGACCGAGAGGGCGCGACGCAGGTGTATGAGCTGGTGGTGGACGAGGACTTCCGGCGCTGCGGACACGGCTCGCGCATGCTCTCGGCGATCGCTGACCTCACGCGCGGGCAGTTGCGCGCGTGGATCGGGGACTCTGACGAGCAGCGCCAGCGCTTCTTCACCTCGGCGGGTTTCGCTCCCTCGGGCGCGGTTCGCCGTCTGGGCGAGGGCACGACACAGCACATGTGGTGGGCGCACCGCGACTAAAGGCCCACCGCGAAGGCGAGGCACGCTCATATGACGCTCGACATGCGACCGCCCCGGTTCTTCGGTTCCGCGCCGTGCGTAAGATGGGGAGCATGAGCAACATTCCTCCCCGCCGCTTCGGTTCTCTTGCCGCCGCCATGGTCACCCCCATGACACAGTCGGGTGACGTCGACCTGGATTCCGCTCAGCGCCTGGCAACCAAGCTCGTCGACGAAGGATGCGACACGATCCTCCTGTCGGGAACGACGGGGGAGTCCCCGACGACTCATCAGCCCGAGAAGAACGACCTGACCGACGCAGTCCGCGAGGCCGTGGGGGATCGGGCGTTCATCCTGTGCGGCGCGTGCTCGAACGACACGGCGCACGCCGTTCGAATCGCTCAGGGAGCGCAGGAACACGGCGCGGATGGCCTCCTGGTCGTCTCGCCCTACTACAACCGGCCCTCCCAGGAGGGGCTGCGTGCTCACGTGCGGGCGGTCACCGATGCGACCGACCTGCCGATCATGCTCTACGACATTCCCGGTCGGACGGGCATCGCCTTCTCCGACGCGACCCTGGACATCCTCGCCCAGCACCCCCGTATCCTCGGGGTGAAGGACGCCACCGGCGACGTGGAGACCGGCGTGGAACGCATGCATCGAACGGGCCTGGAATACTACTCGGGCGATGATGCCCTGAACTTTGCGTGGATGACCGGCGGAGCCTCGGGCTTCATCTCGGTCGTCACCCACGTCGCTTCCGCCCACTATCGTCGGATGATCGAGCTGCTCGACTCCGATCAGGTGTGGGAGGCCCGCGAGCTCTCGTACTCGCTGCGCCCCCTCGTGCACGCAATCATGGGCGGGGGACAGGGAGCGGTCCTGGCCAAGTATGCGCTCTGGCTGCAGGGCGTTATCGATAGCCCGACCGTCCGCCTTCCCATGGTGGGCATCAGCGACGATCAGGTGTCCGCCCTGCGTCGTGCCCTGCGTCTCGCCGGGCTCCTGTGAGTCCTGCTCGGGTAGGAGCGTGACGCCGCGGAACGGCCTCGGCCCCACGCCGGAAGCGGTGATGCGCCAAGTGTGAGGGGGGCGACCCGCCAACGGTGAGTCCCGATGATGGGAAAGAGGCCGCGACGTGGCAGACTGGCATCATGAAGTCTTTGTACGAAAACCTCACCGAACCCGCGCCCCTGGAAGAGGGCGCTCTGAGAGTCATCCCGCTGGGAGGCCTCGGCGAGGTCGGGCGCAACATGAACGTTCTGGAGTACCGGGGTAAGCTCCTGGTCGTGGACTGCGGCGTCCTCTTCCCCGAGGAAAGTCAGCCGGGTGTTGACCTGATCCTTCCCGATTTCTCGTGGATTGAGGATCGCATGGGTGACGTCGTCGGCATGGTGCTGACGCACGGCCACGAGGACCATATCGGCGCCGTTCCCTACCTGCTCAAGCTGCGAGGCGACATCCCCCTGTACGGCTCCGACCTGACCCTTGCCTTCGTTGCCCCCAAGCTGCGTGAGCACCGCCTGAGCGACCCTGGCTTCACCGTGGTCGCGGAAGGGGAACGCGTGAATGTGGGGCCCTTCGACCTCGAGTTCGTCTCCGTCACGCACTCGATTCCCGACGCGCTCGCCGTGTTCGTGCGCACCCGGGCCGGCAATGTCTTGATCACGGGTGATTTCAAGATGGATCAGCTGCCCCTGGACCGACGCCTGACGGACCTTCGTGCCTTTGCGCGCATGGGTGAGGAGGGGGTCGACCTGTTCATGGTGGACTCCACGAACGCCCTGGTTCCCGGTTTTATCACGCCGGAGCGCGAGATTGGCCCGGTTCTGGATCAGGTGTTCGGCGAGGCCGAGGGCGGTCAGATCGTTGTCGCTTCTTTTGCCTCGCATGTCCACCGCGTCCAGCAGGTCATCAACGCGGCCGCCCACCACGGTCGGCGCGTTGCCTTCGTGGGTCGCTCGATGGAGCGCAACATGCGCATCGCCGAGGAGAAGGGCTACCTGTCGATTCCCGAAGGCGTCATCGTGGATCTCAAGGACATCGGCGACCTGCCGCGCTCGCAGCGCGTGTACATGGCGACGGGTTCGCAGGGAGAACCCATGGCCGCCCTGTCGCGCATGTCCGTGGGATCTCACCGTACGGTGAGCATCGAGCCGGGCGACATGGTTGTTCTCGCCTCCTCTCTCATCCCGGGCAACGAGAATTCCGTCTATCGCGTCATCAACGATCTGACTCGCCTGGGCGCACGCGTCGTCTCGAAGGAGAACGCGAAGGTCCACGTCTCCGGTCACGCTAGCGCGGGGGAACTCATCTACTGCTACAACATCGTGCAGCCCAGGAACGTGATGCCCATCCACGGCGAGGTTCGCCACCTGGTCGGCAACGGTCAGCTGGCGGTCAAGACGGGGATCGACCCGCGGCACGTGGTCCTCGCCGAGGATGGCGTGACCGTCGACCTCAAAGACGGCGTCGCGCGCGTGTCGGGCGTTGTTCCCTGTGAGTACGTGTACGTCGATGGCCGCTCGATCGGTGAGATCTCCGAGGACGAGCTCGCGACGCGCCGCACCCTGGGGTCGGAGGGGTTCATCTCGATCTTCGCGGTCGTCGAGCGTGATTCGGGGACAGTCCTGGCCGGGCCGGAGATTCGTGCGATCGGCATGGCTGAGGACGACGATGTGTTCGAGGAGATCCTTCCCGACGTCACGCAGGCGCTCACGGACGCCGCCGCGCCCGGCGGACAGGACCCCTATGTCCTGCAGCAGGCGATGCGCCGCGTCATCGGACGCTGGGTCGCGCGCCGTCTGCGTCGCCGTCCTATGATCGTTCCGGTGGTTACCGAGCAGTAAGCCGAATCGATCCGCCGAGGGACACAGTGCCCGGCGGAGCCGCGCAGGCAAGAAAGGAAGATTCGTGTCGGGCCGTTTTATTTCGACGCACTCCGTTGCGCTGGTGTTGCCGATGCATATCGCGTACATGCCTGAGCGCGGCGGGTCGGTGCACGCCGATGCGGCGAGTTCACGGCCCGGTGGGGGCTTCACGACGCTGTGTGCTGCGGCCGCCATGGGCGTGCCCACGGCGGCCGCCTCGCCGCTGGGCACAGGCCCGAACTCCTTCGCGGTCCGCCAGCAGCTGGTCGAGGCCGGGGTGGACGTTCTCACCCCGGAGCTGGTCGGCGACATCGGCGTGGTCATCCAGCTCATTGACGAAGACGGGGCCATGCGATCGGTCGTCACGGCCGGCGTGGAATCCGAGCCCTCGAGAGCGACCCTCGAGCACATTGAGCTGCGCGAGGGGGACGTCGTCCACGTGGCGGCCTCCGACATGACCAGCGCACACGCGGCGTCTGAACTGAGCGAGTGGGCGGCCGCCCTGCCGACCTGCGTGAGGCTCGTCGTCTCGGTGTCTCCGGCGGTCGCCCAGGTGCCCGTCGAGGCGTGGGAGACGATCTTCCCGCGGGCAGACGTCGTGACGATGAACAGTCGGGAGGCGTCGGCGCTCGCCGGGATCCTGGACGCCTATCGCCACGGGTCGACGATTCGTTCCTACCTGCGTGCCGACGCCGCGACCGTGCGGCGTGTGGGCGCGCAAGGAAGTGAGATCCAGCAATACGCCGACGCCCCCGTCGTGTCGATTCCCGCGTTCGAAGCGCGCGTCGCCGATACGGCGGGCGTGGGGGACACGCACATCGCCGAGATGTGTGCTGGTCTCCTCCTGGGCTACGACTTGGAGACGGCGTGCCTGATGGCCAACGCCGGGGCGGCCCTGGCAATCTCCCACGAGTCAGCGCTGCCCGTGCCGACGCGTGAGCAGGTGGAGAACGTCCTTGAAACCGGGGTAGTTACTAATATCCTGCGCTGAGGGAACGCGGCGCGCCTCCTGCCGCGGGGCGGCTCGGGCGATATCGTGGAGCAATCATGGCATCATCGTCTTCACGTTCCTCTTCCGGTAAGGGCCCGGCGCGTCCGCGCACGAAAGCGGCCTCCTCCCGACCCGCCAAGGCACCCCAGGGGCAGGGGGCGAAGCCGGGATTCCTGGCGCGCTTCTTTTCTGCCCTCGGTCGGGCGGCTCTGGGCGCCCACCGGGCGTGGAAGGCCACCGATCCTCAGGTGAAGCGCGATGCGGCGGCCTTCGCCGCCGTAGCGGCGGCGATCGTCATCGCCCTCCGAGAGTGGTTTCAGATCTCCGGCGAGGCCGGAGATGCCATCCATCATGCCTCGGCGGGTCTCTTCGGCATCTTCTCGGTCGTCGTTCCGCTCCTTCTCGTCGCTTTGGCCGTCGAGCTGGTCTCGGCGCGATCCGGTCGCTCGGCCCTGCCCCATCACATTGCTGGCGGGATCGGAATCTCGCTGGCCCTGACCGGCCTGGTGCACATCTCCCACGGGAACCCCGGCCTCGAGCAGGACCCCGGTATTGAGGCGGCCGGAGGCGTCCTCGGCTGGTTCATTGCTCGCCCGCTCGTCCTCCTGCTGTCCGGGTGGGGTGCCGGCGCCCTCATGATCCTGCTCCTGGTGTACTCGATCCTGCTCGCCACGCGGACCGCCGTTGCCGACGTTCCCGCTCGTCTGCGCGATTTCGCGGCGCGACTGGGCGGGGCGGACCGCAAGGACGCCGACGCGAGCGAGAGCGATCCAGCTAAGGTAGCGCGCCGGAAAACGCGCAGGGACCTGGCAGCCGGAGACGACACGTTCCTCGACGAATACGACGGGGACGAGTCCTTCCGCAAGGCCACCGACACGGAGTCCGGCGCGCAGACTCGGCTCCTCGAATCCGGTGCGGTTCCGACGACCCAGTCGGCCGACACCCCGACGCCCCGGCCTCGCCCATCCTCGCCCGATGCGCCGACGGAGATGCTCACCCAGATGCGCCCCGCCGTCGCTTCCGCCGAGGAGCGCGAGCCTGCACGCGTGCCCGCGCACGTCCCACCGGCCGAGGAAGAACCCGCGGCCCCGCCGATCACCGACGAGCCCGAGGGCGCATTCCAGCCCGACCTCGACGAGGCCATCTCCTACACGCTTCCCTCCGACGACCTCCTGGTGTCCGGGCCGCCCCACTTGACGCGTTCGGCGGTCAACGACCAGGTCGTGGCTGCGCTCGGTCAGGTTTTCGCCGACTTCAACATTGACGCGCGCGTCACCGGATTCTCCCGCGGCCCGACGGTCACCCGCTACGAGGTCGTCCTGGGGGCAGGCGTCAAGGTGGACAAGCTCACGAACCTGTCCAAGAACATCGCCTACGCGGTGGCGTCGGCGGACGTTCGTATCCTCGCACCAATCCCGGGCAAGAGCGCCATCGGCATCGAGATTCCCAACGCCGACCGCGAGAACGTCGCGCTGGGCGACGTGCTGCGTTCGGCCGCCGCGCGCCGCAACCAGCATCCGCTGGTCGTCGGCGTAGGCAAGGATGTCGAGGGTGGCTACGTCGTGACCAACCTGGCGAAGACCCCGCACATGCTGGTCGCCGGACAGACGGGATCGGGTAAGTCCTCCTTCGTCAACTCGATGATTACCTCGATCATGATGCGCGCGACCCCCCAGCAGGTGCGCATGATCCTCGTCGACCCCAAGCGCGTGGAACTCACGATCTACGAGGGCATTCCCCACCTGATTTCACCCATCATCACGGATGCGAAGAAGGCCGCCGAGGCCCTCGAATGGGTCGTCAAGGAGATGGATGCCCGCTACGACGACCTGTCAGACTACGGGTTCAAGCACATCGACGACTTCAACAAGGCGGTCGCCGCAGGACAGGTTCAGGCCAAGCCTGGTTTGCAGCGCACGCTCCACCCCTACCCGTACCTCCTGGTGGTCGTCGACGAGCTCGCCGACCTGATGATGGTGGCCCCCCGCGACGTGGAGGCATCGATCCAGCGGATCACGCAGCTGGCGCGCGCCGCCGGCATTCACCTGGTGCTGGCCACCCAGCGTCCCTCCGTTGACGTGGTCACCGGCCTCATCAAGGCGAACATTCCCTCCCGGCTCGCCTTCGCGACCTCGTCGCTGACCGACTCGCGCACCATCCTCGACCAGCCCGGAGCGGAGAAGCTCATCGGGCAGGGTGACGCCCTCTACCTGCCGGCCGGCGCATCCAAGCCGATGCGCGTCCAGGGAGCCTGGGTCTCGGAGTCGGAGATCCACCAGGTCGTCGCCCACGTGAAGGGACAGATGGAGGCGCACTACCGAGACGACGTGGTCCCCGATAAGAAGGAAGCTAAAGTCGCCGAGGATATCGGAGACGACCTCGAAGACCTCCTGCAGGCCGCCGAGCTCGTGGTGTCGACCCAGCTGGGGTCAACCTCGATGCTCCAGCGTAAGCTGCGCGTCGGTTTCGCTCGCGCCGGGCGACTCATGGACCTGCTCGAATCCAGGGACATCGTCGGTCCATCCGAGGGATCCAAGGCGCGCCAGGTTCTGGTTGCTCCCGAGCAGCTGCCCGAGGTCCTGGCGATGTTGCGCGGCGAATCAGCGGGCATTGGGGCGGGGCAGGCGCAAGCCGACGACGCGGGCGAGCCGGTCGTCTCGGGCGCGGGTGCCGAGGATGCGGCGGGGGACGCGGACGGCGGTGAAGTGGCCGATGCGTCCGCCCGCACGCAGGGGATGGAAGCGCCTCACGGTCACGACGCGGGCGCATCTGAGCCCGGCGATTCGCGCACCGGCGGGGTAGACCCGTACTCTGGTCATAACTTTGGAGGTTCGTCGCCCACATGGGTCGATGAGGAACCCGACGACGATGAGGACGCTTGGCAGCTGACGGGCCGCTGAGAAGAAAGGAAACGGACATGACCGATAACGTGTCGCGTGTGCAACGAGAGAGCAAGGCATCCGTTGTGAATCTGCCGAACGTGCTGACCGTGACTCGTCTCGTTCTGGTTCCCGTGTTCGTCATCCTGGGGCTTCAGGATTCGTGGACCGCCCGGTGGCTCGCCTTCGTCGTCTTTGCTCTGGCCGCCATCACCGATCGCTTCGACGGGCAACTGGCCCGCTCGTGGGATCAGATCACCGACTTCGGTCGGATCGTCGACCCGATTGCCGACAAGGCGTTGACGCTGTGCGGATTCGTCCTCCTCAGCCTCCAGGGCTATCTGCCGTGGTGGGTGACCGCGCTCATCGCTTGTCGAGAGCTTGGAATCACCGCGATGCGCGCGTTCTTCCTGCGCAGGGGCGTCGTGGTGTCGGCGAACAATGCGGGCAAGCTCAAGACCTTCATGCAGATCATCGCGCTGGGGACCCTGCTGATTCCGTGGGCGCACTTCCTGGAGCTTGCGAGCACGAGCGAGGCCTGGGTCGTCGTCATGATTCGCCTCGGGCAAGCCCTGGCGGGGGTCGCGCTCGCGCTGACCCTCTACTCGGGTTTCACCTACGTCGTGGAGGGGGCGCGTCTCGCGCGCGACGCCTCGGGGCGCAGCGTCGATTCCGGGGACGAGGCTCGGGCCGAGGAGCCGGAGACCACGACCGAGGGAAGAACCCCGGCCGGTCAGCACGTCCAAAGTTGAGCGTGGGTGACGCAATGCATAGGTGGCGCCGCGTCCCGGCGGAATATGCGCCAATGCGGGCGCGTTGATGAGGTACGAACGCATCCGGCGTCGAGACCGCGGCCTCTGACGTTGGTCCGATGCGCGAACTGGCGATGCGACCCCCGATCGAGAACGGCTAGAGTAACACTATGGAAAAGACACTGAGCGACAGGCCGCTGCTGCGCAGCGAACTCGGCGATGTCCTGCGAGGCATCCGCCAGCGCCAGGGTCGAACCCTGCGCGAAGTCTCTTCTGAGGCACAGGTCTCCCTCGGCTACCTCTCAGAGGTCGAACGCGGGCAGAAGGAAGCCTCCTCTGAACTCCTTGACGCAATCACCTCCGCCCTGCGCGTCCCCCTCTGGTTCGTCTTGCGCGAGGTGTCTGAGCGCATGGCGGTCATCGATGGTGCGGTTGTTCCCGACGCTGTTCCTGATGACATCATGCCCGTTACGCTCATTTCTTGACGCGTGAAGCATTCGGAGTTCTACGAGGCGGTCGAGGCGACCTTCGGGTCGGCCCTCGGCCGCTCCTATGTCAGTGACCTCTACCTCTCCCCGCTGGGGGCGACCGCCCGAGAGGCGCTCGCAGGAGGGGTGGATCCAGACTCTGTGTGGGAGGCCATGTGCGCTGAAACGGGGCGTGATGACGCGCGTTGGATCCACCGCGTCGATCCTCGCGAGCGTCGGCGCTAAGCGCTTGAGGTGATGCGCGGCGTGTCGCGCACGCATCGAACACCTGTTCCATCTAAGCTGTCCTGCGGCGAGGCATCCACGCGCGTTGCCCACAGGGGAGCGTGCCTCGGACGCAAACGACGATGGCCGGTCGCATACTCGTCATGGCGCCTCGGAGAGGGGCGGCATCTGGGCCAGGACACCCGCAGGCCGGAGAGGCCTGACGACGAAAGGAACATCATGGCAGCCCGTAAAGCACCCGCGGCAAAGACGATCACCAACGATCGCAACAAGGCGCTCGAAGTGGCGCTCTCGCAGATCGACAAGCAGTTCGGTAAGGGCTCCGTCATGCGGTTGGGTGACGACAACCGTCCCCCCGTCCAGGTGATTCCTACCGGCTCCCTCGCCCTCGACGTCGCCCTCGGAATCGGTGGCCTTCCGCGCGGCCGTGTCATCGAGATCTACGGACCCGAATCCTCCGGTAAGACGACGGTTGCCCTGCACGCGGTCGCGAGCGCTCAGAAGGCCGGCGGCAACGCCGCGTTCATTGATGCCGAGCACGCCCTCGATCCCGTCTACGCCCGCGCACTCGGCGTCGACACGGACTCGCTCCTCGTGTCCCAGCCCGATACCGGCGAGCAGGCCCTCGAGATCGCGGACATGCTGATTCGCTCAGGCGGCATCGATATCATCGTCATCGACTCCGTCGCCGCGCTCGTTCCGAAGGCAGAGATCGAGGGGGAGATGGGTGACTCCCACGTGGGACTCCAGGCTCGCCTCATGAGCCAGGCGCTGCGTAAGATCACGGGCGCGCTGTCTGCGACGGGAACGACCGCGATCTTCATCAACCAGCTGCGCGAGAAGATCGGCGTCTTCTTTGGATCCCCCGAGACAACCACCGGCGGCAAGGCGCTGAAGTTCTACGCCTCGGTGCGTATCGACGTGCGCCGCATCGAAACCCTGAAGGAGGCCGGAGCTCCCGTCGGCAACCGCACGCGCGCCAAGGTCGTCAAGAACAAGATGGCGCCGCCCTTCAAGCAGGCCGAGTTCGATATCGTTTACGGCAAGGGAATCTCGCGCGAGGGCTCCATCATCGACATGGGCGTCGAGGCCGGCATCGTGCGAAAGTCCGGCTCGTGGTTCACCTACGGGGACGACCAGCTCGGTCAGGGTAAGGAGAATGTCCGTCAATTCCTGGCAGACAACCCCGAGCTCGCGAACGAGATTGAGCAGAAGATCCTGTTCTCGCTGGGAATCGGGGACGCCCCCGAACCCGAGGCGCCCTCGCAGGAGGCCTCGGCCATCGACCCCGACGAGGACGCGGGCTTCTAGGCCGTGGTTCGCTACCTGGATCCCGAGGACCATCCGGAGCTGGGGGAGGAGCGCGCGCCTCGTTCCTCTCCCGGGGAGAGGCTGGCGCGCGCTCGCGAACGCAACGCCGCCCTGAGCGGGACCGAAGCCGTCGAGGCAGCCCGCGAGGTGGCTCTTCGGAAGCTTGACGCCCGAGCGTGCTCGCGCGCCGAGCTGGTTGCCGCGATGGTGGGGCGGGGGTTTCGCACCGAGGTCGCCGAGGAGGTCGTGGCGCGCCTGGAGGCCGTCGGCCTCGTGGATGATCAAGCCTACGCGGACGCTCTCGTCCGGTCACGCTTCGCGGCGACGGGCGCCTCGGGGCGAGCCTTGCGCGATATGCTGTCGCGCAAGGGATTGGGTGCCGACGTCATCGAGCGGGCCGTCGCGCAGATCGACCACGACGACGAGGAGGCGCGGGCTGACGACCTGGTTGCACGCAGGCGACGCTCACTCCGAGGAGTCAGCCGTCAGACTGCCTACCGGCGCCTGGCCTCGATGCTGGCACGCAAGGGGTACTCTCCGTCGGTCGCGTCGGCCGCCGTGTCGCGCGCGCTGGCGTCGTGGGAGAGCGAGGAGAGAGGGCAGGAGGAGCAGTGGGACACGCCGTGAGAATGGACGATGTGGCAGTGGCCGCAATCATTGACAAGCTGGCCGGTGACGGATGGACGATAGCCACGGCAGAGTCCCTCACCGGAGGTGGCCTCGTGTCGCGCCTCGTTGACGTTCCCGGGGCCTCCAGGGTCGTGCGCGGCGGAGCGTGCACCTATGCGGTGGACACCAAGGCGTCGGTCTTGGGAGTGTCCGAGAGGCGCCTCGCGCAGACGGGACCGGTCGACCGGGAGGTTGCCATCGAGATGGCGCAGGGCGCGCGCACACTCTTCCGTGCAACCGTGGGCGTGGCGACCACGGGCGTTGCCGGACCCGGAGCATCCGATGGCTTTCCTGCGGGCACGGTTCACGTCGCCTGCGCGTATCCGGGGGGACACGCCCATCGGCTGCTTCGCCTAGAGGGCGATCGAGCTGCCGTTCGCCGCGGTGCGATCGACGCGGCGCTGCGCCTCGTACGTGACGTGCTCGACTGAGCTTGCGCGCGGGTGGACGACTAGACTTTTGGGCGATGAATACGATGACACCCCAGGACACTGCGCTGCCTCGCACCTACGCGGTGCGCACGCTCGGCTGCCAGATGAACGAACACGACTCGGAGCGAATGGCGGGCCTGCTTGAGCAGGCGGGCTTGATTCCCGTGGAGAAGGTCCCCGAGGCCGCCGCGCGCGCCACCGACGCGGGGGACATGGGCGCGGACGTTGTCGTCATCAACACTTGTTCGGTCCGGGAAAACGCTGCGACCCGCCTCTTTGGGAATCTTGGCCAGCTGGCTGCCGTCAAGCGCAAGCGTCCCGGCATGCAGATCGCGGTCGGCGGGTGCCTCGCTCAGCAGATGCGAGACGGCATCGTGGAGAAGGCGCCCTGGGTGGACGCCGTGTTCGGAACCCACAACATCGATGTTCTTCCCGCCCTGCTGCGCCGAGCCGAGCACAACAGCGAGGCGGCCGTCGAGATCGAGGAGTCCCTGAAGGTCTTCCCGTCGACCCTTCCCACCCACCGCGAGAGTGTCTATGCCGCGTGGGTGTCGATCTCGGTGGGCTGCAACAACACGTGCACGTTCTGCATTGTTCCCCGACTGCGCGGCAAGGAACGCGATCGGCGCCCCGGCGACATCCTCGCAGAGGTCGAGGCGGTCGCGTCCCAGGGGGCTATCGAGGTGACCCTCCTCGGGCAGAACGTCAACTCCTACGGCGTTGGCTTCGGTGAGCGCGGTGCGTTTGCGGACCTTCTGCGTGCCGTCGGGCGAGTCGACGGCATTGAACGCGTGCGCTTCACCTCGCCGCACCCGGCGGCGTTCACAGACGACGTGATCGAGGCGATGGCGAACACCCCGACCGTGATGCCCAGCCTGCACATGCCGCTGCAGTCGGGCTCCGACGGGGTCCTTCGACAGATGCGCCGCTCATACCGGCGCGAGCGCTTCATGGGGATTCTCGAGCGCGTGCGCGCCGCCATCCCGGATGCTGCGATCACCACCGACATCATCGTTGGATTCCCGGGAGAGACGGAGGAGGACTTCCAGGCCACGCTCGACGTCGTTGAGCAGGCGCGTTTCACGTCAGCTTTCACGTTCTTGTACTCTCCGCGCCCGGGCACCCCCGCCGCGGATCGCGAGGATCAGGTTCCCGACGACGTTGCGCTCGCACGCTACCAGCGTCTCGTGGCTCTCCAGGAGAGCATCTGCGCGCAGGACAATGCCGCATTGGTGGGAACCGACGTGGAGGTCCTCGTCTCGTCTGGCGACGGGCGAAAGGACGGGGCGACCCATCGAATCTCGGGCCGCGCGCGGGACAATCGCCTCGTTCACGTGGCCCTGCCCGCAGGCTTGGCAGCGGATGAGCGGCCCCGCCCCGGGGACATGATCCGGGCGACGGTGACGTACGGCGCACCCCACCACCTCATCGCCGACTCGGGAACTCACGGAGGCCTCTTCGAGGTGCGGCGCACCCGAGCGGGGGATGCGTGGCAGGCTCGCCAGGCATCGCCCGAGTCCGACGCAACGGTTGCCCTGGGAATGCCAACACTTCGCGTCGGCCCCGTGCGCTAGCGCGCCTCGCAGCGGTGGGCGCACCTGACGGGTGTCCCGCAGCGGCCGTGCACGTTTGCGCGGTGGAGGCGGCGAAGCTGAGAAAACGTCAGCGCCAAACGTGCGTGTGATGCAGTGCTCATGAGCTACCTTAGCTTCGTGGCGATCGTCACGACGATGAGGCGATCGGCATGCGGGAGCACTCTTGGCAGTGCGGGTCGATCCGAGCCCCCCGAGCGATCGGTGCCTCGGCCGTTAGCGCGGCGCGCGTCGCACCGTCGCAAGTGGTCGGCGCACGCTACCAAGAGTGCCCCGCTCCCGGCGCGGAGCCGGCAGCGGGGCACGGGTGGCGGGAGACGGCCCTCCCTCACTCTTCGGGCGTGCGATCCTGGCCGAGAAGGCCGGGAAGCTCACGCGCCGCGGATAGCCCGATGATGAGTCCCCTGCGCAGCGTTGCGTGAATCTGTCGATCCGACAGTCCCTCACCCACGAAGAAACGCGAGGCAGCCACCATCACCCACTCATCGGAGTTTTCGATGGGAAAGACGGTCGGCTGCAGGTGGTCGGTGTTCCACCGATTCGCGACCTCCTGCAAAGATGCCTCGGTGTGGCCCTCGCCGACCGGAACAATACGCGCCTCGATCTGCACCCAGGGCGAGTCGGCCGGCTCGCGGTGGATTTGGAAGCGCACATCCTCCAGCTCGGTCACGGCGATGAACTCGCCTGAGCCGTGCGGCAAACCGTCGCCCTTCAGGACGTTCTCGATGCGCTCGATCGTCACCTCGGCGACCTCGGTGCCCCACTTGGCCGCGAAATCGTCGGGCTCCATCGCGGGAGTCGGCGTGGCGGGAGCGGGCATCGCAGTGCCTCCCTCGCCGACGGTAAAGCTCTTCCACTCAGGCATCGCGGCCCTCCTTGGTCCACTGGTCGGGGAACATCACGTCAAGCTGGTTCATCATGGCCACCGATGCCATGATGAACTGGGAAACCTCGGCGGTGACCTGGGCGTCGGTGGCGCCGGCCACCCAGTTGAAGGTGTGTTGTAAACGCAGCGCGATCGTTCCCGCATCGGTGGGCGCGGACGTGATCTTCGGCAGGTAGGTTGATGCGTTGAGCCGACGAACGGCGGACGCGATCGCTTCGGCGTGAGAGGCATCAAAGAAACGCGGGTACTCAGCGACCCCCTGAACGGGGTGTCCGTCGGGCACGGCGATGCGCAGGGTTCGGTTGGGCAGGATCGCCGCGACCTGACCGGTGGCGGACACAAAGGGGATGAGGCCCGCGGCCTCGACGGCGTGGGTGACTCTGTCGAGAGTCACCGGGGGCGTGTCTGTTGTACTCATGGCCCTAAGCCTAGCCGCTGCCCGGCGGTATCGGGCGCACCTGCCCGTACACTGGTTCTCATGGAGTCTTCGGTCAATCGCGCCTCTGACGTGCTCTGTGCGGTCGTGGGACCCACTGCATCGGGCAAGTCGGATCTCGCCCTCGAGCTGGCCCTCGCGCTTCCCGACGTGCTCGGCGCGCCGGGCCACGGGGAGATCGTGTCCGCTGACGCGCTGCAGCTGTACCGGGGAATGGACGTGGGAACCGCCAAGACTCCCGTGAGCGAGCGCCGCGGGATTCGCCACCACCAGATCGACGTGCTCAGCGTCCGCGACGAAGCCTCCGTCGCCGCCTACCAGAAGCACGCGCGAGCCGACGTCGCCGATATTCACGAGCGCGGCGGCGTGGCAGTGGTCGCCGGAGGATCGGGACTCTACCAGCGTGCCCTCCTGGACGTCATCGACTTTCCCGGCACCGATCCTCTCGTGCGCGCCCGCCTGCAGCGTCAGGCCGAGGGCCCCGGCGGAGTCCGCGGCCTGCACGAGCGCCTCGCCCGCCTCGACCCGATCTCCGCGGCCAGGATCGACCCGCGAAACGAGCGTCGCATCGTGCGTGCGCTCGAGGTCATCGAGGTCACAGGACGCCCCTATTCGGCTTCCATGCCGCGCCACGAGTTTTTCTCGCCCGCGATCATGGTCGCGCTGCGCCGCCCGCTGGAGTCTTTAGATGAACGCATCGGGGTGCGCACGCGGGCGATGATGCGCGCCGGCCTCATCGAGGAGGTCCGGTCCCTCATCGATGAGGGGCTGCGCGAGGCAAAGACCGCGTCCCGCGCGACCGGGTACTCGCAGGCGCTGGCCGTCATCGATGGCCAGATGAGCGAGGAGGAAGCCGAGGAGTCGATCGCGCGAGCGACGCGTCAGCTGGCCAGGCGCCAGTTGAAGTGGCTGCGCCCCGACCCTCGCGTCCACTGGCTGGACGTGGAGGAGCTGGGCGGGGAGGACGCCGTGGCCGCGCGGGCGGTTGACCTGATGCGTGCGCAGGCGGATCGGACGCCACGACGCGCCTAACGCGGTTCGCTCCTGCGCGGTAGAGCGCGAGGGCGCTACGGTGAGGTCATGGTGTTTCCCCAGCTTCCCCGCCACGCGCGCGTCTTCAAGGCCCACGGCGCGGGCAACTCCTTCGTCGTCGCGACCGATCAATTCGACCAGTACGACCCCAGCGAGGCTGAGGTGGCGACCCTGTGTTCGCCAGCTTTCGGCATCGGCGCCGACGGCTTCATCCGCGCGGTTCAACGCGACGGGAATTGGTTCATGGACTATCGCAACGCCGATGGATCCAAGGCCGAGATGTGCGGCAACGGCGTGCGCGTGTTCGTCGATCACCTGAGGAGGGAGGGCCTCGTGGACCTGCCGCTCGGCGCGACGCTGGACGTGGTCACGCGCGGCGGAATCAAACGGGTCACCCCGCTGGAGGAAGATGGCGGGCACGGAGCCCACTACCGCGTCGACATGGGCGCGGCATCTTCCCCCGCCCGCGAGACGATCGAGGTGCGCATCCCCGGCGTCGAAGGCGTTCTGGGGGGCCTGTGGGTGGACATGCCGAATCCCCATACGGTCGTTGAACTGGCCGACGAGGAGACCTTGCGCGGCGTCACTCTTCCGACGATCGACGTGTCGCGCCTTGCCCCGGGCCAGCGCCCCTCATACGCTCCCGAGCCAGCCTCGGGCACGAACCTCGAACTCGTCGTCGACCTGACCACGCCCGGCTCGTCGCGCGGCCACATCGCGATGCGGGTCCTCGAAAGAGGCGTGGGCGAAACCCAGGCATGCGGAACCGGCTGCTGTGCGGCCGCCCTGGCAACGGCGTTGCGGCGCGGAGCGACGGCCCCCACCCAGTGGGTCGTCGACGTTCCCGGAGGAACGGTGAGCGTGGGGTTGGACGGAGTCATTGACTGGTCGGGGGGGACGCCGCGCGTGACGAACGCGTCCGTGCTGCTCACCGGTCCCGCGATGCGCGTCGCCGACATTCGGCTCCCGTGATCGCCCGGGCAGCCCCGGCGTGCTCGCCTCCGGGAGCGGGGGGAGGAACTGCCCCCTCAGCGCCGACGCACCTCGATGATGCGGTAGCCCTTCTTTGACGCGTACTTGCGTGCCGCCAAGCCCTGGTCGTTAAGCCACGCGATCAGCGAGTCCGCCCCGAGATGACGCTGGACCACCAGGTACGCGACCCCCTCGGGCGACAGGCGCCCCAACCACTGCGAGAGCATCTCGTGCATCGCTTCCTTGCCGATACGCACGGGGGGATTGGACCAGATGACGTCGAAGAAGGTTCCTGAGCGCACGGACTCGGCGAGCGCGTCGGAGGCCTTGAGCGCGCGCACGCCGCTCGCGCCGTTGGCAGCCGCGTTTCGTGCCGTCAGGTCGACCGCCCGCGAGTTGACGTCCACCGCCCACACCTCGCAGCGGGGAGCCTCCAGCGACATGACGGTCGCTAGGGGCCCCCACCCGCACCCCAGGTCCAGGAGCGCTCCACGAGGGGGCAGGTCCGGGGCGACCTCAAGGAGCTGGCGCGTGCCGGTGTCAAGCTTGGAGGCGGAAAACACGCGCGAGGAGACACGCATCGACAGCGTGAAGCCGCGGGCGCTCACCTCAAGGGGGTGAGTCTCGTCGCCGCGAGCGGGGCAGGAGTCGGTGAAATACTGGTCGTCCACGACACTCAGCCTATCGCGGGCGCGTGCGACGGCGCAGATGAGGACCGTCCGTGCGACACTGGAATCCCCCCCATGAGAAGGACGGATATGGACACGACCCCCAACGGCTCCGACGACGCGACCGCGCGCCGCGACCAGCGCGTCAACGATGTTGTCGCGCGCATCCTTGCGCGTTCGGGGACCGCGCTCGCCTCGACCTCGGGGCAGGACCATTCGGGGGACGCCGGTGAGCTCGAGCGCGAGGCGAGAGCGGGGACGCGGCGCGTCGATACGGGCGCCTCGGACCGCGACGACATCTCCGAGGTCGAGTACCGTCAGGTGCGCCTCGAGAAGGTCGTGCTTGTTGGACTGCGCACCACGCAGAGCGAGGAGGAGGCTGAGAACTCGTTACGGGAGCTCGCCGCGCTTGCCGAGACGGCCGGTTCCAGGGTTCTCGACGGCATCATTCAGCGCCGCTCCAAGCCCGATCCGGCGACCTATCTGGGGTCCGGAAAGGCGCGTGAACTCGCCGAGATCGTTCGCGCCGTAGAGGCCGATACCGTCATCGTCAACGAGGAGCTAGCGCCCTCCCAGCGCCGAGGCCTTGAAGACGTCGTGGACGCCAAGGTCGTCGACCGCACCGCCCTCATCCTCGATATTTTTGCCCAGCACGCCAAGTCGCGCGAGGGCAAAGCTCAGGTGGAACTCGCCCAGCTTGAGTACCTGCTGCCGCGACTGCGCGGATGGGGCGAGTCCATGTCCCGCCAGGCCGGCGGACGCGTCGCCGGGGGAGCGGGCATCGGGTCACGCGGACCCGGCGAAACGAAGATCGAGCTGGATCGGCGTCGTATCCGCACGCGCATGGCGAAGCTGAAAGCGGATATCGCCCGGATGGAGCCGGCGCGGCGCACGCAGCGTCAGTCTCGTCGCAGGGGAGCGGTACCCTCGGTGGCCATCGCCGGGTACACCAACGCGGGGAAATCGACGCTGCTCAACCGGCTGACGGACGCGGGCGTGCTCGTCCAGGATGCGCTCTTTGCGACCCTGGACCCCACCGTGCGCCGGGCGCGCGCGGCCGACGGGCGCGAGTACACGCTGACGGACACCGTCGGATTCGTGCGAAACCTGCCGACCCAGCTGGTGGAGGCTTTCCGCTCGACCCTGGAAGAGGTGGGGCAGGCGGATCTCATCGTCCACGTCGTGGACGCTGCCCACCCCGATCCGGTATCTCAGGTTCAGGCCGTTCGCTCCGTCATCGACACGATCGAGGGCGCCCGCGACATTCCCGAGTTGATCGCCCTGAACAAAGCGGACCTTGCCTCCCCCGAGCAGATCGCGCTCCTGCGCACCGTGTTTCCCGGGGCCGTGGCCCTGAGCGCGCGCACCGGATGGGGCGTGGACGCGCTGCGCGCCGCTGTGGAAGACATGCTGCCGCGCCCGCGGGTGGGCGTTGACGCCGTCCTGCCTTACTCGGCTGGCTCCCTCGTGCATCGGATCCACGAGGAAGGGGAGGTGGAACGGGAGGAGTACGTGGAGGCCGGTACTCGGATCGTCGCACGCGTCGATGCCGGACTCGCGGCCGTCGTCGCGCGTGAGGCGGTGGGCGGAACCGTCGCCGGGACGGCGGTGACCGGCGCGTGAGCGACGGCCTGGTTGAGGAGTCGGGACGAGTCCTCGATGCCGCCGTCGCCGCGATGGGCGGGGTCACCCGCGAGGGGCAGGCATCGATGGTCTCCGAAGGGGCGGCCGCACTGGAGGATCGCACGCACCTGCTTGTCCAGGCAGGCACCGGGACCGGCAAGTCGCTCGGATACCTCGTGCCTCTGCTGACGTACTGCGCGACGCGCGGGGTCAGGGGCGTCGTGTCGACGGCGACCCTTGCGTTGCAGCGCCAGATTCTCGTCAAGGATGCGCCCGTGGCGATCGACGCGGTCGCGTCGGTGACGGGCGTGCGGCTGAAGGTCGCGGTCCTCAAAGGCTGGCAGAACTACGCGTGCATGCACAAGCTCGATGGAGGGTATCCGGCCGAGGGGACGCTCTTCGAGGACCGAGACCTGGAGACGGGGCCGACGGGACAGCTCGGTCGCGAGATTATGCGCATCCGCGAGTGGATCGGCGAGACGGGGAGCGGGGATCGCGACGATCTGGCGCCCGGCGTCTCCGACCGTGCGTGGCACCACGCGTCGGTGACCAAGCCCGAGTGCCTGGGCAAGCACTGCCCGCTCATTGACGAGTGCTTCGCTCAGGTGGCGCGCACGCAGGCCACCGAGGCGGATGTGGTTGTCACCAACCACTCCCTCTTCGGCATCAATGCGTGCACGGAGGGCGAGCTCTTCGGAGACTATGACGCCGTCGTCGTCGACGAAGCCCACGAGCTGGCCGATCGCGTGCGATCCCAGGCAGCCGCCGACCTGACGGTGGCACGCGTGAGCCGCGTGGCCCGTTCCCTCCGCTCCAACCTGTCGGTGGATTCGACGGACCTCGACGAGGCTGGGGTAGGCCTCGGGGCCGCCCTTGCCCCCCTGCCCGAGGGCCTGCTGGAGTATCGGCCCGAGGCGCTCACGCACGCCATGACGGTGCTGGATGGGGCCGCCCGGCGCGCAAGCCACGAGGTCTCGGACGCGCAGGGGGAGCCGGCCGCCAAGGCGCTGGCGCGCGCGGCGGTTGACGAACTGATCGGAGCCATCGACGAATGGGGACGTGACCCCGACCGCTCGATCGCCTACATCACGAAGGATGAGTCCGAGAATGCGCGCCTGACGGTGGGGCCCCTCGACGTGTCGGGTGCCATCGGCGGCGTCGGGATCGGTGAGCGCCCCGCGATACTGACGTCGGCGACTCTGGCGCTGGGAGGGAGCTTCGAGTTTATTGCCGCCCAGGCGGGGATGGCGGTGTCGGGGGTGCCGTGGCACGGCATTGACGTGGGGTCGCCCTTCGACCACGCCCGGCAGGGGATCCGATACGTGGCGACCCGCCTGCCGCCCCCGGGGCGCGAGGGTCCTTCCGATCAGCTGCTCGACGAGCTCGTCGATCTCGCCCGCGCGTCGGCGGGGGGAGTGCTTGCGCTCTTCGCTTCGCGGCGCGGTGCCATCGCGGGCGCTCAGGCCCTGCGAGAACGCACGGACCTGACCGTCTACCTGCAGGGGGAGGAGACTCTCGCTCAGCTGATTCAACGCTTCCGTGACGAACGCGACTCGTGCCTGGTGGGTACCATCTCGCTGTGGCAGGGCGTTGACGTCGTGGGAGATGCCTGTCGCCTGGTCGTCATCGACAAGATTCCCTTCCCGCGCCCCGATGATCCCGTCGCCAAGGCACGCTCCATGGACGTCGAGCGCCGGGGTGGCAACGGTTTCATGTCCGTGTCGCTCACCCATGCGGCGCTCATGATGGCGCAGGGAACGGGACGGTTGCTGCGCTCAAGCGAGGACCGCGGGGTCGTGGCGATCCTGGATCCGCGCGTTGCGACAAAGCGCTACGGCGGCTTCATCATGCGTTCCCTGCCACCCATGTGGCCGACCACCGACCCGCAGGTCGTGCGTGGAGCCCTGCGGCGGCTCGCCGCTTCCCGGAAGGAATAGATGCGGGAGGCCGACCGGGGTAAAACGTCGCGCAGATTACGGTCGCGCCCGCGCCGCTATCTGCGACAATAGAAATGCCCGCAGACTCTAGGAGACACTCGTGGAAAATCAAGCGCAGACCCTATACCCGGCAAAGTCCTCCGGACGTCCCTCCAAGATTGCCATCATCGGCGCCGGCGCCGTTGGCACGGCAGTCGCCTACGCGTGTGCGATGCGTGGCGATGCCCGTTCAATCGTCCTGCAGGATATCAACAAGGCCAAGGTTGAGGCCGAGGCCCTCGACATGGCCCATGGCATCCAGTTCACTCCGGCCGGATCGATTGAAGGATCCGACGACGTGGAGATCGTCGCCGGATCTGACCTGATCATCGTGACCGCCGGCGCCAAGCAGCAGCCCGGACAATCCCGCCTCGAGCTTGCCGGCTCGACGGTGAACCTGATGAAGAAGATCGTTCCGAACCTGCAAAACGTCGCTCCCGACGCGCGCTTCATGTTCATCACGAACCCCGTCGACGTCGTGACCTACGCTGCGCTGAAGATCACCGGGCTGCCCCGCAACCAGGTCTTCGGATCGGGAACGGTGCTCGACACCTCCCGGCTTCGCTACCTCGTCTCGCGTGAGACGGGCGTGGCCACTCAGAACATCCACGCCTACATCGCGGGCGAGCACGGCGACTCCGAGGTGGCCCTGTGGTCCAGCGCGGAGATCGGTAACGTTCCCCTTTCGCAGTGGGGGCCGACCCTCAGCGGCGGAGTGTTTGATTCCGCGCTGCGTGCCTCGATCGCGCAGGAAGTCGTGCAGAGCGCCTACAAGATCATCGAGGGCAAGGGGGCCACGAACTACGCGATCGGCCTGGCTGCCTCGAAGATCGCGGGTGCTGTCCTGCGAGACGAGCAGCGCGTCCTGACGATCTCTACGCTGCTCGAGGACTGGGAGGGCATCTCCGATGTCGTCATGGCGGCGCCAACGATCGTTGGGCGCGACGGCGCCGGGCGTGTGCTCAACCCGCCGCTGACCCTCAACGAGCGTGACGGACTAACCGCGTCTGCCGAGCGACTGCGCCAGGTCGCTCGTGACCTCGGCTTCTGACGGCGGATTTCCCCTCATGGTGTGGCGCCGCCCCCTCGGGGGCGGCGCCACACCATTGTCCTAGAGCGAGCGAATGACGGTGACGACCTTGCCGAGGATGGTGGCCTCGTCGCCCGGGATGGGGGAGTAGTCCCGGTTGTGCGGAAGCAACCAGACGTGCCCACCCGTGACGGAGAGCTCCTTGACCGTGGCCTCCCCGTCGATCATCGCCGCGACGTACTCGCCGTTGCGCGCCTCGTTCTGTGAGCGGATGACAACGTAGTCTCCATCAAAGATCCCCGCATCGACCATGGAATCGCCGCTCACCTCAAGCATGAAGAGATCCCCGTGTCCGGTCATGGACGTCGGCAGGTGGAAGACATCCTCGACGTGCTGTTCGGCCGTAATCGGGGCGCCGGCCGCGATGCGCCCCACGAGGGGGATTGGCGTCCCCTCCTCCTCCACGTGCGAGATCGGGACCTCGATGCGAACAACGCCGCTCGATGGGGGCGTGGAGCCGGCGATGCCGAGTTCATCGCGTGCGCGCTGAGTCAGATCGAGGGCGCGGGGCAACCCCGGCTTGCGCACCAGGTACCCCTCCGCCTCGAGGGCGTCGAGGTGGTGCTTGACGGTCGAAGGTGAGGCCAATCCGACGGCGGATGCGATCTCGCGCACAGAGGGGGGAAAGCCGTTGGAGCTGAGCTTTTCGTTGATGACGCGCAGGATGGCGCGGTGTCGATCGCTGAGAGGACGCTCTGTCATGGGCTCTCCTTGGTCTTAAGGCGGACGCAGATGTGCATGCAGTGGAGTCCACTGGATGCGTCAAGGATATGACGAGATCTGCCTGTCATGAAACACATGTTCGAGCGGGTCTCGACATTGGGTACAACACATGCTATCGTACATGTGTTCGACGAACAGGTGTTCGGTTGAGTTGTCTTGGAGGTTCCTCATGAGTGTTCCCGTCGCTTCGAAGCACGCCGTCTCGTTCCCAGCGCGCCGCTCGCCGCTTCGTGCCGTGGAGGACTCCCCCCTGGCGACGGTTCGTGACATCTCCTCCGCGCCCTCGGCGCGGCGCCGCCTCTCGGCGCAGCGCGGCGATGATCCCTCCTTCCTTCGTGTTCCTGTCGCCCCCAGGCGGGGGGAGCGTTCCTCGCGGCGAGGCCTGGTAACGGGAGCAATCGCCACGCTCGCCTTGACGGTGGGTGCCGGGGCACTCGGTGTGGCTCTTCAGCCGAGCGCCTACGACGGTCCGACGGTCACGAAGTCTGTCGTCAGCGGAGAATCGGTGTGGTCGCTGGCCCAGGGCGTTGACACTGAACGCCCCCTCGAGGAGGTCGTCGCCGACATCGAGCGGCTGAACGATGTGCGCGGTGCGCTGCAGCCCGGTCAACGCGTAGTCGTTCCCATCCGCTAGGAGCCTTTGTGACACTGACAGAGCGCGGGGGGAGCGTGTACCGTTGAGGGGTGCACTGCCCGTTTTGCCATAACCCGGACTCGCGCGTCGTGGATACACGCATCGCGGATGACGGCGCCTCGATTCGGCGTCGTCGCGAGTGCACGCACTGCAAGAAGCGCTTTACGACGCTCGAAACCTCGTCCTTTCAGGTCGTCAAACGCTCGGGTGTGGTCGAGTCTTTTTCCCGGAACAAGGTTGTTTCCGGAGTGAAGAAGGCCTGCCAAGGCCGTCCCGTGTCGGATGACCAACTCGCCATCCTTGCCCAGCAGGTTGAGGAACAGCTGCGATCCACGGGCGTATCTAATGTGTCAACCAACGAGGTCGGCAAGGCTATCCTGCCGTTTCTGCGCGATCTCGACGTCATCGCCTATCTGCGCTTCGCCTCCGTCTACCAAGCCTTCGACACCCTCGAAGACTTCGACGAAGCGATCCGGGCGCTGCGGGATCGGTCGACCGGTGACACACGGAAACAAACGGTCTCGGACGGGGCCCCCGCCTCGCCGTCGCAGCCCGCGAAGAAGCCGCGCAAAGCGCGCGCAGCGCGCAAGCGCACCGCGAACGCGCCCACCCTCCTGGGCGACGAGTAGCCCGGGCACGCGAAGAGGCGGCGTGCCCGGAGGCGCCGCTAGGGGCGCTCGTCGCTGCCTGGGTGACGCTCGTTGACGCGCGAGGTGAAGCGGCGCACCGCTGCCCCCGCCTCCGCAGACGCTTCCGACGCTGCCTCGCGGGCGCCGGCCACCGCCTCCGACAGAGACTCCCGGGCCCCTGCTACGGCCTCGGACAGCGACTCGCGCGCGTCGGCCACGGCCTCGGAGACGGACTCGCGGGCCCCGGCCACGGCCTCGCGCGCTCCGGCGGCCGCATCCGAGGCCGCCGCCTGCGCCCCCATGATCTGCTCGCGGACCTTCTTGCGCATGACCTTGCCCAGCTGAGAACGGGGCAGCTCGCTCATGACGACGATCTGGCGGGGCAACGCGTAGTGCGCCAGCGACTTCTCTGCCCACGTGCGCAGATCCGACAGGGTCACGGACGCTCCCGCTTCCAAGACGATGGCGGCCACGACGTCCTCACCGGATTCACCGGCGGGAACCCCGATCGCCGCGACGTCACGCACGCCCGGCATGGAGCGCACTGCATCCTCAACCTGAGAGGGGTAGACATTGAACCCCGAGGAGTTGATCATCTCCTTGCGGCGGTCGGCCATGTAGATGAACCCGTCGCGCACCTGGACCAGGTCGCCCGTGCGCAGCCATCCATCGGAGGTGAACGCCTCGGATGTCTCCTCCTCCTGGTTCCAGTAGCCGGAGAACACCTGGGGGCCTCGAGCGATGAGTTCGCCGACCTCGCCGAGCGCCACATCCTGGTCGGGATGCTCGGGGTCGACGATGCGGACCTGGGTCGACGGGTAGGGGATTCCCAGCGCGCCCCGTGCTCGAGAGGACGCCAGGGGTGACCCCAGGAGGATCGGGGAGGCCTCCGTCATCCCGTAGCCCTCAATCATGAGTCCGCCGGTGGCCTGCTCCCACTTGTCCGCCAGGGATGCCGACAACGGCATGGCGCCCGAGAGGGAGAAACGAATGGAGGACAGGTCGGCCTCCCCTCCTGCGGCTGCGGCGAGCAGCCGCTCGTACATGGGGGGAACGCCGAGGAAGAAGGTGCAGGGCAGGCGTCGCTGGGCGGTGAGAACCATCGCCGTGTCGAACTTTGGGAACATCGCGATCGTTGCCCCCAAACGCAGGCCGGCCAGGAATCCGATCGTGAAGCCAAAGGCGTGGAAGAGAGGCAGGATGCAGTAGAACACCTCGGCGCCCTCGTGCAGGACGGGCACCCATGCGATGGATTCTTCGACGTTGGCCATCAGATTCGCATGCGTGAGTGCGGCGGCTTTCGGCACGCCGGTGGTTCCTCCCGTGTGGATGAGGAGCGCGACGTCGTCGGCGGCGGCGGGGCAAGAACCCTCCCACGGGGTGGCGTCGCGCAGGGCGCGGGCCCAGGAACGCACCCACCGCGGGTGCGGGCTCGAGAGCATGTTGCGCTTCTCGCGGGCCGCCTTGAGCGGCAGGCGCAAGGCCAAACGCGAGGCCGCGGGCAGAGCCGTCGTCAGATCCAGCGCGAAGGTCGTGTGCCCCCTGCCGAGAAAGGTGAGCTTGTCGAGAGACTTCGACCAGGCGATCGTGACGCGCGCCCCGTGCCTGCCGTACTCCCCTCGCAGTTCCTCCGCCGGTGCCAGGGGATTGTGTTCCACCACGATGGCTCCGAGGAGCATCGTGCCGAGCACGGCGACCGCGTGCTGCGGGCAGTTCGGGATCACCAGGGCGACTCGGTCGCCGGGGCGGACCCCCGCCTGATGGAGCGCCCCGGCGCACCTGCGCATGTCCGCGACCAGCTGAGAGTAGGTGAGCGTGCGGGCAAAGAAGTCGATCGCGGCGCGGCTCGGGTAGCGGGCGGCAACCTCTACGACCATGTCCGGTATGGCGCGGTCCGGGGTCGCGATCTCGTAGGCAACACCGGGCGCGTACAGGGCGCGCAGCGACGACGTGAGCTCCATCTGTTCTCCTTCGGCAGCAATGACCCTACGATACCGTAAGTTCGGCGACCGTTTGGCCGCCTCGGGAGGCGATGAATGCGACAGTCCTACAGCGGAGTGGCAATCAACCGCACGGTCTCGGGCATGTGCGCCAACTCTTCGAGGGCGCCGCGCCCGAGACCCGCCGAAATGTCCGTGAGCGCGTAGCCCACCTCGTCGACGGTGGCCAGGATCTGCGCGTCGACGTTGGCCTGTGAGCTGGCGAAGATCTGATTGACGCGCGCCATGACGCCCGGCACGTTGCGGTGGATCAGGCGCACGCGGTAGCGCGAGCGCGGCGCGGAGTTCATCGTCAGGTTCGGCAGGTTCACGCTCATGTCGGTGGAACCACTCGCCTGATACTCGCCGATCTTGGCCGCGACGAACCGGCCGATGTCGTACTGAGCCTCCTCGGTCGAACCGCCGATGTGCGGGGTGAGGATCACGTTGTCGAGCGTCGCCAGGGGAGAGGTGAAGGCGTCGCCGTTCGCGCGCGGCTCCGAGGGGAACACGTCGATGGCGGCCCCCCCAAGGTGTCCCGAGACCAGCGCGGCGTGGAGGGCCTCCACGTCAACGACGTGCCCGCGGGACAGGTTGATGAACAGGGTCCCGGGCTTCATCAACGCAAACTCGTTGCGCCCGATGAGGTTGGTGTTGGATTCTTGGCCGTCAACGTGCACGGAGACGATGTCGGCCTCACGCAGGACGGCCTCCATGGTCGGCATCTGCGTTGCGTTACCCAGGGCCAGGCGTTCGGCCGCGTCGTAGAAGATGACGTTGAGCCCCATGGCCTCGGCGAGGACGGAAAGCTGAGTGCCGATGTTGCCGTAGCCGATGATGCCCAGCGTGTGACCGCGGACCTCGTGCGCGCCATCCGCGCTCTTGTCCCACACGCCGCGGTGCAGGCGAGAGTTCTTCACGGTCACCCGGCGGGACAAATCGATGATCTCGCCGATCGCCAGCTCGACGACGGAACGCGTGTTGGAGTAGGGGGCGTTGAACACGGCGATCCCCATCTCGGTTGCGGTCGCAAGATCGATCTGGTTGGTACCGATGCAAAACGCGCCTATCGCTGTGAGGCGTGGACGCGCGCGTAGGACCCGTTCGGTCACCTCCGTCTTGGAGCGAAGCCCCAAATAATCGACGCCCTCGAGAGCGTCAATGAGGTCCTCCTCGGACAGCGCTCCGGTGACGCGGGTGACCTCAATGCCGAACTTAGCGAAAATGTCGTCGGCGATGGAGTGCGGGTTTTCAAGCAGCAGTGCGCGTGTCATGGTCCCATCATGTCAGATGAGAGCACGCCGGGCGTGGGCATGCCGCCGCGTGGTCACGACGACCACTCCTCCATGCCCGCCGGAAGCACCTCGGCGTGGACAACGTGGACATCGTGGGTGGCCCGAGTGAGCGCGACGAAAAGATCCCCGATGCCGTCCGCGGCGATCTCGCCTGGCTCAACGAGGATCACCGAGTCGAACTCGAGGCCCTTCGAGGCGACGGCCGACAGGAGGCTGACGCGCTCAGACAGCGCGGTCTCGCCCCCCAGGTCTGCCCCCCACGCCCGTGCGCGTTCCTCGCCCACGATGATCGCAATGCGGCCGCTGGAGGCCCCCGCCTCGCGGTCGAGTCGCTCCTCCGCCTCGCGGCGGGCGGCCTCGACCCCCTTGCGCAGGGCATCCTCCGTCCGCGAGGCGGCCGCGCCCGTGGCTGTACCCACCCGGGTCACTCGGTAGCACCCCTCGACGTCGCGAACTGCCGTCATCGGATACAGCACCGGAGCACCCGCACGGGCGAGCACCCCCTCGGCGAGCTTCGTGAGCGTCGCCGGGGTTCGGTACGAGACCGTCAGCGCATACTCTCCCGCCAGCGCCCGCGCGGCTGGCCCCAGAGCCTTCTCCCACGACGGCGGCCGCTCGTGGCCGCGTCGCTGATCCAAGTCCCCCACGACGGTGAAAGACCGCGACGGGCACCTGCGCAGTAGGCACCGCCACGCCATCGGGGACAGCTCCTGGGCCTCGTCGACGACGATGTGCCCGTACGCCCACGTTCGATCCTTCGCAGCGCGCTCGGACAGCGGAGTCCAGGAAGGCTCGTCTCCGACCGAAGCAGCGAGCATCTCGGCGGTGACGATGCCACCGCCCAGGTGCTGTCCCTCGATCGCGGCGCGGGCCCGCTCGACGTCGCCGGCATCCACCTCGCGGGTCGGAGCCGAGGCGGGCATGGGACCAAGAAGCTCCTCACACTCGTCCAGGATCGGCACATCCTGCACGCTCCACGGGGCGCTGCGCGCTCGACGCACGGCGGCCAGCTCCTCGGCGCGCAGGGGAGACCCGGCTCGCCTATTGGCCGTAGCCAGCACCTCGGGGCGCGCGTAGAGCCTACGCAGCAGGGTCTGGGCGCTCGTCGGCATCCACGCCGAGTTAATGGCGCGCCGACAGTCCACGGAGTCGCGGATCTCCGCGAGCCACGAGCGCCTCACCTCCGCTTCGACCGTCCCGTCGCTGTCGGCGTCTCCGGCCTCCCTGGCCAGACGACGAGCGAGGACGTCCATCAGTTCCCTCGCGAAGGACTCTCGGGCCGTGTTGTGGGGGCGGCCCGAGCGCTTCGCCCTGCGCCTGGCGGCCTCCACGTCGGTGCGCTGGAGCGTGACCTCCCGGTTCCACACGCGCAGCACCTGGTCGCCCTCGGGCAGCTTCGCCAGTGCGCGCACCGCCTCGCGGATGATTCGCGCCCACGCGGGAAGTCCCTTGATCCGGGCGACCCTTTCGTCCTCGCTCGCGCGAGCGCGCACCCCCGGCACGAGATCACCCAGGGTCACAGAGACCACGCCCGTCTCGCCCAGGGAGGGCAGCACCTGCTCGATGTAGCGCAGGAACAGGGGGGAGGGGCCGACCAGGAGAACACCCGAGCGCTCCAGGCGCTCGCGGTGCGCGTACAGGAGATAGGCGATGCGATGCAATGCGACCGCCGTCTTTCCTGTTCCTGGCCCGCCCTGCACGACGAGGAGACCCCTGTCGGAGGCGCGGATGATCCTGTCCTGCTCGGACTGAATGGTCGCGACGATGTCTCCCATGCGTCCGTCGCGGGCCTCGCTCAGCGCGTGCATGAGGGCTCCCTCACCCTGCAACTCCAGCCCCGAGGCGCGCGACGCGTCCAGGAGTTCGTCTTCCAACCCGGTCACGCGGCGCTCGCGGGTGGAGATGTGGCGGCGCCGAACGACCCCGTCCGGCTCTGCCGACGTCGCCTGGTAGAAGGGCCTCGCGGCGGGAGCGCGCCAGTCCACGAGCAGCGTTGAGCCGTCTTCTCGCGTCAGCGACAGGCGGCCGACGTGACGGACGGACTGATCCGCTAAATCGAGGCGGCCAAAGACCAGCCGTTCTTCCACGCCCTCGAGCCGCGCAGCCATCTCGCCCAGGTGGGCGGACAGTGCTTCGCGTTCGGTCCAGCCCTGCGCGTTACCGACCCCGTGGGTCGAGTGAACCCGGCCCTGGCGCGCCCTGTACGAGGCGCGAAGAGAATCCAAACGCTCGTAGGCGCTGTCGACGAAGTCCTGTTCGGGCAGGGGAAGATCCGGCGAAAACTCCTGGTCGGCGCGTGTTGCCATGGGGCCTCCTCGTCTTTCGTGGCCTTCTATTGTTGCTCACTTTTCCCTCCCCTGCTCCCGTCTGCGTGTCGGTGTGTGCGACTTCGCCTCAAGCTCAAAACGCGCTCCCGCGTGACGAGGAGGGGGCCTCGCAGGTACGTTAGAGGAGAGGGAGAAGAGCGAGCACCAGGAGGATACGTGAGCATCACTGCCGCCGACCTATACGCCGATGGGCCAGCTGTCGGCGCGAAGGCGAAGATTCTCCTCATCCATTTCGATGGGGCGATCGACGCCGGTGGGGCCGGACGCATGGCGATCGCTCAGATGCTGCGCTCCCTGCACAACGAGAGGGTCGCCACCTTCGACGCGGACGCCCTCATGGATTACCGCTCTCATCGGCCCATCGTCACCGTCGACAACTGGGTCGCCTCGCCGGACATGGTGATGCCCGAAACGGTCCTCGACCTGGTTGAGGACGATATGGGCAATCCGATCCTGGTGCTGCACGGAGCGGAACCGGACGCTCACTGGGAGTCTTTCACGACGGCGATCAGCGAGATCAGCGAGCGGGCGGGAGTTGAGATCACGTTCTCCCTGCACGGGGTCCCCTCCGGGGTTCCCCACACGCGGCCCACGCCCGTCCACGTCCAGGCCACCGACGCCTCGCTTCTGCCGTCGGGCGTGCAGGTGACCAATCACATGCAGTTCCCCTCGCCCCTGTCGACCTTCGTGCAGATACGAATGGGACAACGAGGCATCGGCGGGCTCGCGCTCCTCGGCGCGGTCCCGTACTACATGGCCGACACCGCCTACCCCGCGGCCTCGTCGGCGCTGCTGACCTCGCTGGCCAAGTTTGCCGACCTGTCGCTGCCCGTCGGCGACCTGGAGCAGGGGGCGGCTCAGGACCAGGAGAACATTGAGAAGCTCGTCGAAGGAAACCCCGAGGTCTCCCACACGGTCTCCGCGCTTGAGGAACACTTCGACGCCTGGACCGGAGGAACCGGCGCCATCCCGTTGCCCGGAATGGGAGAGCCTCCCCGCGTCGGGCGCGACGACAAGGCCCCCAAGGACATTGGCGACGTCATCGAGGCCTATCTTGCGCAGGTTTCTCGCGCCCAGGATGAGGGCGGCAGGTCGGTGAATGCTCCCTCGCGTGCCCCGCAGGAGCAGGGCCCGTCGAAGCCGGACACGATTGAGGACGTTCTCGCGCGTATCGAGGCGCGCCGCAACGGCCAGGGACCCGGCCCTTCCACGCCTCGTCACCGCGCCTGAGGCGACTACCCCGGCTGGTCGCCCTCCTCGATCGGTGAGGTGAGGCGGGCGGGCCGGTAGCCGATGGCGGCGTCGGTGAGCGCGGGAGTGCCGGCGACCCAACGCTCCAGCTGGGTCGGCCGCGTGATGCGCGCGGGCAGTGCCAGGGTACGAAGCGAGCGATCCACCTCGTCGGCGTCGACAACGCCCGGCTCGCACGCGAGCGCCACGACGTTTCCTCGGCGCCCGCCCCGTCCGACCTTCGGGTCCTGGATGGAAGCGACGAAGGGGAAGACGGCACGCAGCGCCGCGATGTCTTGCCGAGCGTTTGCTTGGCCGCCGTGCGCGCAGTTGACCAGGTAGACGCCGCCCCTGCTCAGCGCGCGCCGCGCCTGGGTGGCGCACTCGATCGTGCGCAGGTGGTCCGGCGTGACACCGCCGGCGAAGGCGTCGCGTACGATCACGTCGAACGCCCCGTCGCGCACCGTTTCCATGATCTCGCGTCCGTCACCCACCCGGATCTTGACCTGAGGCGAGGTGGGGATGGGGAAATGGTCGCGGACGGCCCGGGCCAGGAGGCGATCGATCTCTACGGCGACGTGGCGCGAGCGCGTGTGCGAGGCGGACCATGCGCACGCGAGGGCGCATGCCGCACCTCCCAGGTGGAGGGCGCGGAATCGCTCGTGTGGCCCCCACAGGGAATGGACCACGGCGGACATGTGCTGCATGTACTCGAACTCGAGGTAGGTGGGGTCCGAGGAATCGAGGGCCGAGGACTCAACGCCGTCGAGAAACAGTGTCGCGCGCGGGCCATCCCACCGGATGCGCGCCGATCCCAGGTCCGTGTCGAAAGTGAGGTCGCGTGACGAAGACGAGCGTGCCATGGTGGACACTGTAACTGCGTGAGAAGGAAGCGGGCACGGGAGGTGACATGTCGAACGCGCCGAGGGACCAGCGGGCAAAGCGCTACTGGGGATCGGATGATTCGCACACCCCGATCCTCCACGTGGACATGGATTCCTTCTTTGCGCAGGTTGAGATGCTGGAGGATCCCTCCCTGCGGGGGCGCCCCATCGTTGTGGGGGGAACCTCGGGGCGAGGTGTTGTGACCTCGGCCACCTATGAGGCCCGGGCGCTCGGGGTTCGCGCCGGCATGCCGACCGCCCGGGCTCGCGCGCTGTGTCCCACGGCCGCGTTCGTCCCCGGGAAACGCTCGCTGTACCGGCACTACTCCGCGCGGGTCATGGGGATTCTCTCGACCGTCACCCCGGTGCTCGAACAGGTGTCGATCGACGAGGCGTTCCTCGACGTTCGGGGCGCGCGGCGACGACTTGGGTCACCCGCACAGATCGGGGCGCGGATCCGTTCTCAGATTCGCGAGAGCATTGGCCTGCCCGCCTCCGTCGGAGTCGCCTCCACCAAGTCGGTCGCGAAGATCGCCTCGTCGCACGCCAAGCCCGATGGGTTGCTGCTCGTTCCCCAAGAATCGACGGTGGAGTTCCTGCACGGGCTTCCCGTGGGAGCGCTGTGGGGTGTGGGCGGAAGAACCGGGGCCGCCCTCGAAAGAGAAGGAATCGATACCGTCGGAGACCTGGCCCGGGCCCCCGTGGCGCGCCTGACCAGGCTCCTCGGCGCTGCTGCAGCGCATCACCTCCACGATCTGGCGTGGGGGATCGATCCGCGGCCCGTGACGACGTCGCGTGAGGAGAAGTCGGTCGGCACTGAGCGTACCTTCGACGACGACATCCGCTCGCGGGCCGACATCGAGGAGTTTATTTTGGCTGCCTCCCACGACTGCGCGCGCAGGCTTCGGGCCGCCAACGTCGTTGCGTGGACGGTCGTCATCAAGATGCGCGGGGCGGACTTTCACACCATCACCCGCAGCGTGAGCCTCGTGGCACCGACCGACACCGGTCGTGATATCGCGCACGCAGCGCGCGCCCTCTTCGCTCGCGAGGACATGCCGCTGGGGGGAGTTCGCCTCTTCGGCGTTCGCGCCGAGGGGCTTCAGGCGCGTTCCGTCGGCGTTGCCGTGACGCTGGACCGAGACGAGCGGCCCGCCGCTTCGGAGCGCGCCATGGACCAGATTCGCAGCAAGTTTGGTGCCGGAGCGCTCGAGCCCGCGACCCTCCTGCGCAAGGCTGCCTCGGGAGAGCGCCTCGAGCGCGAAGCCGGCCTGGCGGGGAGCCGTGGCGGGGGAGGGGAACCTAGCCGCGACCTTCCCAACGGGCGCCACGTTCGGGCCAACGGTGAGGGGGAGCAGGGGCGACTCCTGTGAGCTGGTTGGTCTCGGGCGTGTTCCACGCGCTAAGCTGAGGTCATCATTCGTCCGAAAGGGGCAGCCAATGGCTCTCACCGAGTATGAGAAGAAGATCCTTGAGCAGATGGAAGCATCGCTGCGCGAGGAGGATCCGGCCTTGGCCTCGCAGATGTCCGCCCCCGTGCCCGACGACCAGGGAAGCGCGGGGCGTGCGCGGCGTGCTCCCCGGCGCCTCGCGACGGGCATCGCGGGTGCTTTTCTCGGAATGGTGGTCCTCGTCGTTGCCGTGTCCCTGGGCTACTCTGTCCTCTCGATTGTGATCGGAGTCGCTGGTTTTGCGCTGACGGTGGCGGGGATTCTCTACGCTCTGGCCAGGCCCTCGCGGCAGGGTTCTTCCTCGGTTGACGGTGCCGCGTCACGCAAGAAGAGCGGACGCGGCGGCTGGGATTCTTTCATTCAGGATCAGGAGCGTCGCTGGGATGACCGCAAGGGGGACGACTAGTCGCCGCGGCGCGTCATAGCGTCGCGGGGGTGGGGCGAGCCGGATTGTCTGGCTCGCCCCACCTTCTTCTGTCTCCGTCTCCCCACTGTGCTCCCCACTGTGCTCCCCACTGTGCTCCCCACTGTGCTCCCCACTGTGGGTGAGTGCGCGCGTCGGCTCCCCCGGCCTCGTTGAGATCCTTCAGATTCCAAGGGGTTGGCGATGTGTCGAGCGTGATGATCCCGCGGCGGCGGAGGGGTGGATGCGGTCGAGACGCCGTAGTGTGTGCAAGATTTCCCCACTCTTCTCCACCGGTATCTTTCCTTGATTTTTAGCTCTTTCTGAAGGGCATTCAACGCGCCACGCCGGACGTTTCTCCGTAGAGATGGGGTGGAGTGGGTTAAAGTGGGGGGAAGTTCCGAAGAAGGGAGGGTGGTGACATGTTCCTCGGTACGTACGAGCCCAAGCTCGACGACAAAGGACGCATGTTCCTACCCGCGCGCTTCCGCGAGGACATGGAGGGCGGCATCGTTCTCACTCGCGGGCAGGAGCACTGCGTGTACGCCTTCCCGGCAGCGGAATTCGAGAACATGACGGCGGAGCTGCGCCGCGCGCCCCTGTCGTCGAAACAGGCGCGTGACTGGATCCGCGTCATGCTCTCGGGAGCCTACAAGGAGATTCCGGACAAGCAGGGGCGCATTAGCGTCCCCGCAGACCTGCGTGCGTACGCCGGTCTGGAACGTGAACTCGCCGTCATCGGCGCCGGGTCGCGAGCCGAGATCTGGAACGCGTCTTCCTGGCGCGAGTACCTCGCCGTTCAGGAGGAGGTCTTCTCCAACACGGCCGAAGAGATCATCCCCGGGATGTTCTGACCCGTACTCCCAGGTCTCCGCCCGCTGTTCCGATACCACTTCCCCGGTAGCGGAGCACGGTGGGGGACCTGGATGGATGGGTCAGGCGCGACATGTGTGAAGGAGGCACGACATGACCGAAGCATCGACGTCGGTGCGCGCTTCGTCGTACCTCGCCGACGCCTCCCGCCCGGCGCGAGAACGCCACGTTCCGGTCCTGCTGTCCGAATGCCTGGACATGCTTGCCCCGGCTATTGGTGCTCCGGGTGCCGTCCTCGTCGACGCGACCCTGGGCATGGGCGGACACACGGAGGGAGCGCTGGAGCGTTTCGAGGATCTCACCGTCATCGGAATTGATCGCGACCCGCAGGCGATAGCACTCGCCTCGGATCGGCTCGAGCGCTTCGGTGCGCGCTTCCGGGCCGTTCACGCGACATACGATCACATCGACCGGGTCATCGAGGAACAGTGCGGCCTCGGATCGCGCGTCGATGGCATCCTCATGGACCTGGGCGTGTCCTCCCTCCAGCTTGACGAGGCCGACCGGGGCTTCGCGTACTCGAAGGACGCCCCGCTCGACATGCGGATGGACCCCACGACGGGTCCCAGCGCGGCAGATCTCCTGGCCAGTGCGTCTGAGGGGGAGATCGTCCGCATCCTTCGCACCTACGGTGAGGAGCGCTTCGCCCCCCGGATCGCGCGCCTCATCATCCGTCGCCGCGACGAGGCGCCGATCACTCGTACCGGCGAGCTCGTGGATATCGTCCGCTCGGCAATACCCGCACCGGCCCGCCGCAGCGGTGGAAACCCCGCCAAGCGCACGTTTCAGGCGCTGCGTGTAGCCGTCAACGATGAGCTCACCATTCTTGAGCGGGCTCTGCCGCGCGCTCTCGCGAGTCTTCGCGTGGGCGGACGCCTGGTCGTCGAAGCCTACCAAAGCCTCGAGGACCGAATAGTGAAGGACGTGCTGCGGCGGGGAGCAACCAGCGCCGCTCCCCCCGGGCTGCCGATCGTCCCCGACGAGATGGCGCCCAGCCTGCGGCTTCTCACGAAGGGCGCCAATAGGGCCGACCAGGCCGAACAAGAACACAACCCTCGATCTGCTTCCGTGCGACTGCGCGGAGCGGAACTACTGAGCGAATGGAAGGACAACTCATGAGTGCAGCAACAGCGAAGGCGCGCCCCGCAACTCGCCCCGAGCCGCGCCGTGACGACGTCCGCGAGCTGCGCATCGTGGAGGGGGCGCGCCCGCGTCGGTCCGTCCTTGCCATCCTCGTTCTCCTGGTCATCGTCGCGATGGCCTCCGTGGTTGCCTCGATGGTGCTCAACACCCGCATGGCGCAGACCTCCTTCGAGATCCGCGAACAGCAGCTGGCCCTGAACGAGCTGGAAGCGAAGTCTTGGACGATGCGTGCCGAGCTGGATCGCAAGGCGTCGCCGACCGAGCTCGAAAGGGCAGCCAAGGCCAACGGAATGGTCCCCGCGGGCAGCCCGGGGTTCATCTCGCTCGACAAGGGCACCGTTGAGGGCGGGACGCCGGCCAAATAGCTTCGAAGCGGGTGCCTATGGATAGCGTCATGACGCGTTCGCGTTGGATCTTGGTGACACTGGTCGTCGCGCTGTGCGTGTGCGGTGTGCGTTTGGTGCAGCTGCAGATCATCGAAGGCCCGTCGTTGGCCGCGCAGGGGCAGCGCGTGCGCACCGCATCGACGGCGGTGGCCGCAGCCCGCGGGACGATCACGGACGCGACGGGAGTCGTGCTGGCCAATTCCATCCAAACCTACGACATCGCGGTCAATCAGGTGAACATCCGTTCCTACGTTCACCGTGACGACGACGGCAACGAAGTGGGCCGCGGCCCCGCCGAGGCTGCCCGTCAGCTGGCTCCCCTCCTGGGGATGAACGAGGCGGAGCTGGGCGGCATGATGCTGGGCGACTCGACCTACGAATACATCAAACGCAACGTTGATGCCGTGTCCTATCGTGAGATCCGTAAGCTCGATATCTACGGGATCGAATGGGAGTCGGTGTTCGAGCGCGAGTACCCCAACGGTAACGTCGCAGCGCCGGTGGTCGGAACCGTCAACGCCGAGGGGCAGGGGTCCTCGGGCATGGAGGCTCAATTCGACGCGCTCCTGACGGGTACGCCGGGCGCGCAGGCCTTTGAGATCGCGCCCAACGGTGCCGTCATGCCGGGAGGCAAGAAGACGACGGTCGAGCCGAAGAATGGCGGCTCGGTGGAACTGACCCTGCACGCGGACCTGCAGCACCAGGTCCAGGACCTCCTGGATGCGCGTGTCGTCAAACACCAGGCTGACTGGGGCGCCATCGTGATCGAGGACGTTGCCACCGGTCACGTGCTCGTCATGGCCGACTCGAACTCGACCGAACCGGACAACGCCAGCCCCCAGAAGGTGCATGCGGTTCAAGATGCGTTCGAGCCCGGCTCGGTCGGCAAGTTGATCACCGTGGGAGCCGCCCTCAACCAGGGGACGATCACACCGACGAGTGTCTTTCAGGTGCCCTACGCCCTCGAACCTCCCGATGCGGGCGGGCCCATCACCGATTTACACGAGCACGAGGGCGAAACTCTGACGCCGACGGGGATCCTGGCGGAGTCGTCGAACACCGGAACGGTGCTGATCGGCGAGACGCTGGGTGACGAGCAGCGATACTCGATGATGCGCGCCTTTGGTTTCGGGCAGGAAACCGGAGTCGAACTACCGGGGGAGTCCGCCGGACTGCTGCGGGGCTGGCAGCAGTGGGCGGGACGTGACCGCTACGTCACGATGTTCGGCCAGGCCTACGCGATCACCGCGATGCAAGAGGCTTCGGCGCTGGCCACGATCGCCAACGGGGGAGTGCGGATCGCTCCGCACATCGTCAAGTCGTGGACGAACGCCGACGGGACCGTCGAGGTGCCGGACGGGAGCCAGCCGGTTCAGGTGATGGAGCAGGCGGCCGCCTCCCAGCTGCTGACCATGATGGAGTCGGTCGTTGAAGACAAGCGCGGCACCGCCGGAGCCGCGAAGGTTCCGGGATACCGCGTTGGCGTCAAGACCGGTACCGCTGAGACCGTCATTGACGGGGCCTCGGGACTCGTCTCCACGACGGCGGGAATCATCCCCGCTGACGCCCCGCGTCTGGCAATCGCCGTTGTTCTCTACAACCCGAGGGTGGTATCGATCTCATCGGATTCGTCGGCGCCCCTGTTTGGTGACGTTGCGCGCACGGCCGTCAGTAACCTGGGTATCCCAGCTTCCACGGGGTCGGCTAACCTGTATCCGACGACGCCGTGAGTGCGAAGGAGAGAAACATGCAGGCATCGGCGCAGTGGATTGCAGACGCAGTATCGGGCCGCTTGGTGGGACCCGATGCGTGCGTCACCGGACCCGTTGTCACGGACTCTCGGGAGGCGTCGGCAGGATCGCTCTACGTCGCGCGCAGAGGCGAGAATGCGGACGGGCACGCCTTCGTGCACGGCGCGATCGAGCGCGGCGCGGTTGCCGTGATCGCCGAACGCGAGCTTGAGGAGGCCGTCGCCCAGATCATCGTTGAGGACTCCACTCGGGCGCTCGGCGACCTGGCGCGCGCCCACGTGGACGGGCTTCGTTCGCGTGGCACACTGGACGTGATCGCCATGACGGGATCGGTGGGTAAGACCACCACCAAAGACCTGCTGCTCCAGATCCTGTCCGAGGACGGGCCGACGGTGGCGCCCAAGCTCTCCTTCAACAACGAGGTCGGTCTTCCCCTGACCGCCCTCCAGGCCGACGAAACGACGCGACACCTCGTGCTCGAGATGGGAGCTTCGGGGCCGGGACACATCTCCTACCTGACCGACATCGTCTCCCCGGACGTCGCGATTGAGCTGTGCGTGGGACACGCGCACGTGGGCGGGTTCGGCGGATTCAAGGGCGTCGCGGCCGCAAAAGCCGAACTGATCGCGGGAACGCGACCGGGCGGACCCGTCATTCTCAACACCGACGACCCCAATGTTGAGGCGATGGCGCCGCTGGCGACGGGGCCGATCGTTCGATTCTCCGCCGCGGGTGAGCCGCGCGCCGATGTGCGTGCCGCCAATGTGCGGACCGACCGCGCCGATCGGGCCTCTTTCACGCTCGTGACCCCCCGCGGCAGCGCCCCCGTCTCGCTGGCGCTTGTTGGACGTCATCACGTCTCAAACGCGCTGGCCGCCGCGGCCGGCGCTCTCACCCTCGGCGTGGACCTCGGCACCGTGGCGGCGGTGCTCTCCGGGGCGCGAGCACTGAGCCCACACCGCATGGACGTTCACGATCTCGACATCGAGGGGAAGAAACTCACCCTCATCGACGATTCGTATAACGCAAACCTGGACTCGATGCGAGCGGGGATCGCTGCGCTGGCCTCGATCGGGCGCGACGCGGTCAGGATCGCCGTTCTCGGCGAAATGCTGGAGCTGGGGGAGGAATCTCGGTCGCTCCACGAGCAGGTCGGTGCGCTGGTCGCCGATGCGGGGGTCGACACACTCATTGGCCTGGGTGCGCACTCCCACTACTATCTAGAGGGAGCCTCAGGCGTGGCCAATCGCGAGGTTGCCTCCGATCCAAGCGACGCCGCGCGCCTGGTGGTGCGCTTCGCCGAGGAGGGCGCCGTTGTCCTCGTGAAGGGCTCCTACGGTTCACAGTCATGGCAGGTAGCTGACATCCTGCGGGAGAAGGGAACGACCCGGTGATTGGACTCATTGCCGCGTTCATTATCGCGATGGCGCTGTCCGTGACGAGCACGCCGCTGCTCATCCGATTCCTGGTGATGCACCAGTACGGGCAGTTCATCCGCCAGGACGGGCCGACGCAGCACCTGACCAAGCGCGGCACGCCGACGATGGGCGGTGTCGTCATCATCCTGGCGACCGTCCTTGCGTGGCTCATCGGATCCTTCGTCGCAGGCGCGGGACCGTCATGGTCCGGGGTGCTCCTCGTCTTCCTCTTCGTGGGCTTGGGCGTCATCGGCCTGCTCGACGACGGAATTAAGATCATGCGGCAACGTTCCCTCGGCCTGCACCCGTCGGGCAAGATCATCGGGCAGGTGGCCGTGGCCTCCCTGTTCGCGCTGGGCACCCTCATCTTCCCCAACGACTATGACGAGTACCCCGGCACTCTCGCGATCTCGGTGGCGCGTCCGACCGCCCTCACGCTCGGCTTCGCCGGCCTCGCCCTCGGAGTGGCCCTCTACCTCGTGTGGACCAACCTCATCGTCACCGCGTGGTCCAACGCGACGAACCTGACCGATGGCTTGGATGGGCTGGCCACCGGCGTGTCCATCTTCGTGTTCGGCGCGTACACCTTCATCGCATACTTTCAGCGGATTCAGTCCTGCACGATGCCGGGAGCGAATCAGGCGAATTGCTACGCGACCCGCGACCCCCTGGATCTCGCGATCTTCTGTGCCGCCCTCATCGGTGCCCTCGCCGGATTCCTCTGGTGGAATGCGTCCCCCGCCCAGATCTTCATGGGAGACACCGGTGCGCTCGCCCTGGGTGGAGCCGTTGCCGGCCTGTCGATTCTCACCCAGACTCAGGTCCTCGCCATCGTCATCGGAGGTCTCTTCGTGGCCGTCGTCGTCTCCGACGTCATCCAAATCGGCGTGTTTAAGGCCACGGGCAAGCGGGTCTTCCGCATGGCTCCCCTCCACCACCACTTCGAGCTTCTGGGGTGGAAGGAAGTCACCATCGTCATCCGTTTCTGGCTGATCGCCGCAATAGCCGCCGTCGCCGGAGCCGGAATGTTCTACGCGGAGTGGGTGTCCGCTCGATGAGCCGCCACGCCGCCGTCCTTGGGTGGGGCAAGTCGGGCCGGGGGGCCGCCGAGGCGTTGCTGTCGCGCGGCTGGAGGGTCAGCGCATTTGACGCGCGAGCGCCCAAGGAAGAAAACGTCAACGATCTGGTTGACGTTGCCGTGCATGTCGAGGAAGACCCGGTGTCCCTCGCCGCCGCCATTATCGAGGCGCGCCCCGACCTCGTCGTCGTCTCTCCGGGCGTCCCCGCCCACCACCCCATTTTTTCCGCTTGCGAGGAGGGCGGGATCGACCTGTGGGGAGAAGTCGAACTCGCGTGGCGTTTGCAGGAGGAAGGGCCGCACGCCGGAAGGCCGTGGCTCACCGTTACCGGCACAAACGGCAAGACGACGACGGTGGGCATGCTCGGCCAGATCCTGACAAGCGCGGGAGTGAGGGTCCAGGAGGTGGGCAACATCGGCACGCCGATCACCCGTGCGATCGACTCCGACGCCGAGGTCTTCGCCGTCGAACTCTCCAGCTTCCAGCTGCACACAACACGTTCCGTCTCCCCCCTGGCGTCGATCTGCCTGAACGTGGATGCAGACCACCTCGATTGGCACGGGAGCGCGCAGGCCTATGCGGCCGACAAGGCGCGCGTGTATGAGAACACGGTGCGAGCCTGCGTCTATCCCGCCTCCGATCGGCGCGTGGAAGCGATGGTTGAGGACGCCGACGTCGTCGAAGGGGCGCGCGCCATCGGAGTGACCCTGGGGGCGCCCTCGGTGTCGCAGCTCGGCATCGTGGAGGGGATCTTGGTCGATCGCGCCTTCATTGAGGATCGGGCACGCCACGGCCTCGCCCTCGCGCACGTCTCGGACTTGCAGGGCGCCTACGGGGCGCACCCCTCGGCTGCGGCACTCCTCGACGCGCTCGCCGCGGCCGCGCTGGCGCGAGCGTACGGGGTGGAGCCCGAGGCGATCGAGGATGGCCTGCGCGCATTTCGACCCGCGGGGCACCGCCGCGCGATCCTCGGTGAGGTCGCGGATCTGACGTGGGTGGATGACTCCAAGGCCACCAACGCCCACGCCGCCCGCGCGTCCCTCGCCGGTCTCCCCCCGCGTAGCGCGATCTGGATCGTGGGCGGAGACGCCAAGGGTCAGGACTTCACCGACCTCATTGGCCAGGTCGAGCCGCTTCTGCGCGGCGTGATCGTGATTGGCGCCGAGCGCGGAGCGCTGATTGCATCCCTGCGCGCAGCCGCCCCGGCGGTCCCCTTCGTCGAGGTTGACGGGCATGAGGACTGGATGTTCTCGGTTGTCAACGAGGCGGTTGCCCTGTCTCGGCCCGGCGACACGGTCGTGTTTGCCCCGGCGTGCGCGTCGTGGGACCAGTTTGACAACTATGGCCAGCGCGGGGACGCGTTCGCCGATGCGGTTGCGCGCCTGCGCGCCCAGTGGGGGAGTGCCGGTGGCGACGAATAAGCGCGGATGGCACGTCCCCACGGTGACGCTCCCTCGGATACGTTTCGGCTCGGGCCGCGAACGAGAGGATAGCCCGGTGGCCACCTACTACCTGGTCGTCATCCCGGCGCTGCTGCTGTCCGTCTTCGGGCTCGTCATGGGCTTTTCCGCCCAGACGGTCACCGCCATTGCGCAGGGAGAGAACCCCTACACGGCGTACTCGCGTCCGCTGCTCATCATCCTCGTCTCTTTGCTGATCGCGACCTTCGTTCAGCTGGTTCCGCAGCGTTGGTTCGTACGCCTGGCCCCGCTCATCTTCGGTGCCGCCCTCGTCTTCCAAGGCCTCGTTCTGAGCCCGCTGGGCAGGTCCGAGGGCGGAAACGCGAACTGGGTCAAGATCGGCCCCGTCATGGCTCAGCCCTCGGAGCTGCTCAAACTCGCCCTCGTCGTCTTCTTGGCGTTCATGGTCTCGAAGTCGGCGTCGAAGCGCTCCGACATCAAGACGATGGGCGTTGCCGTGGGCCTGCCGCTCGTTGTCGCGCTCGGTGCGGTCATGCTGGGCCGCGACATGGGAACCGCGATGGTCGTGGCGATGGGTGCCCTCGGCGCCGCGTGGGTCGCCGGATTGCCCAAGCGCTGGTTTGGTGGTCTCCTCATGGTGGCCATTCCGACGCTGGTGCTCCTCGTTCTGTCCAATCCGACGCGTATCCGACGCATCCTTGCCGTTCTTCCCGGGACCTCCAAGGGCCCCGATGAGTCGGCGCCGGAGCAGATCGATCACTCGCTGTGGGCGCTGGGATCGGGGGGCTTGACGGGGCTGGGACCGGGTGCCTCGCGCGAGAAGTGGAACTATCTGCAGGCCGCGCATACGGACTTTATCTTCGCGATCGTCGGCGAGGAGTTCGGTCTCCTCGGAGCGCTCGCGGTGCTGGTGTGTCTCGGGCTGCTCGTGTGGGGAATGATTCGTGTCGCTCGCGAGTCCACCGACCTCTTCGTCATCATCACCTCCTCCGGCGTGGCGACCTGGATCGGGGTTCAGACGATTATCAATGTGTTGTCGGTGACGGGGATGGGGCCGGTCATCGGTGTTCCCCTTCCGCTCGTGTCCTACGGCGGGTCCTCCTTCCTGTTCACGATTACCGCCGTCGCGGTCGTCGCCTCCTTTGCGCGGGCGCGCGCCGGAATGTGGATGATTGGCAGGCCGGACGAGGCGTCGGCCGGACGCGATCCGCGTGTGGCCCCCCGGCGACGCGCGGCTCGCTAAACTGGGTCACGCACACGGGTAAAGGAGACTCCATGGTCAAGGTTGTGATGGCCGGTGGCGGGACCGCCGGTCACGTGAATCCGCTGCTGGCGACTGCGACGCAGCTGCGCGAGGAAGGCGTCGACGTCGTCGTGGTGGGGACCCGGGCGGGGCTGGAGTCCGACCTGGTTCCTGCGGCGGGCTTTCCTCTCGTCGAGATACCTCGCGTGCCGCTTCCCCGGCGCCCGTCCCTGGCCTTCTTCACGCTTCCCGCGCGTATCGCCGACGCGGTGAAGCGGTGCTCGCAGGCGCTGGAGGGGGCCGATGTCCTTGTCGGATTCGGCGGCTACGTGTCGACCCCGGCCTACATCGCGGCCCAGCGAGCCGGGGTGCCCGTCGTCATTCATGAGCAGAACGCGAGACCCGGGCTGGCGAATAAGGTGGGGGCTCGTCGTGCAGCGGTGGTGGCTCTGACGTTCCCCTCAACGCCGCTCGCCGCTCGAAGTGGACGCACGGTCGTCACGGGTCTGCCCCTGCGCGCCGCTATCGCGGAGCTGGCCGCGCGTCGGCAGGAGCGCGATGGCGCCGCGCGTGCTCGCCGTGAGGCCGCGCAGCGCCTCGGGGTCGATGCCGAGGCTCCCACGCTCCTCGTGACGGGAGGCTCCCTGGGTGCCCAACACGTGAACGAGTCGATGACAAAGGCCGCGCGGGCCCTGCCCGACGGTGTGCAGGTCATTCACCTGACGGGACGCGGCAAGGACGCTCCCGTGCGCGCGGCCATCGAGGAGGCCGGGCTGACGGCACGGTGGCACGTGATCGACTATCTGACGACGATGGAGGACGCGCTGGCGGTGGCGGACCTCGTCGTGTGCCGGTCGGGGGCCGGAACCGTGGCGGAGATGGAGGCCCTGGGACTGCCGTGCATGTACGTGCCGTTGCCGATCGGCAACGGTGAGCAGCGCTTGAACGCCGCCGACCACGTGAGCGTCGGCGGCGCTCAGCTCATTGACGACAAGGATTTCACCGCGGACTTCGTCTCGTCCAACGTGTTCGGTTTGCTGGGATCGACCAGGCTCGCCGACATGGCGGACGCGTCGCGGTCTTTGGGACGCGCGGGGGCGGCGGGTGCCCTCGCGGAATTGATCATGGAGCAGGCAAGAAAGGGCGAACATGAGTGAGCCGAGCCTTCGGGATCGTTTTCATCTGATCGGCGTCGGCGGAGCGGGGATGAGCGTCGTTGCCGAACTGCTGGTGTCTCGCGGAGCGGTCGTCGCGGGCTCGGACCGCGAAGAGTCGCAGGTCCTCGATCACCTGCGTTCCGTGGGCGTGCGTGTCGATGTTGGGCACGACGCCTCCCACGTCGATCCCGAGGCGGTCGTCGTCGTGTCGAGCGCCATCCGAGAAGACAATCCCGAGCTGGCTGTCGCGCGCGGGCGCGGGCAGCTGGTCATCCATCGTTCCCAGGCCCTGGCGCTGGCGGCCTCCGGGATGCGTTTCATCGCCGTGGCCGGGGCGCACGGGAAGACCTCCACGTCTGGGATGCTCGCGATCGCTTTGGGGGCATGCGGGCTGGATCCGTCGGTGGCGGTCGGCGGGGTGCTCCCTCAGTTGGGAACGGGAGCGCATCTGGGTGGCGGCGAGGTCTTCGTCGCAGAGGCCGACGAGTCCGACGGGTCGTTTGTGAACTACTCCCCGGCGATTGAGATCGTGACGAACGTGGAGCCCGATCACCTGGATCGCTACCACTCGCGCGAGGAGTTCGAGGAGATCTTCGTGGAGTTCGTGCGCCGACTCGTTCCCGGTGGGTTGCTGGTCGCGTGTGCCGAGGATCCGGGCGCGGCACGTCTGGCGAACACCGCCAAGAGCCTCGGCGCGCGCGTCGTGACCTACGGGAGGCAGGAACACTCGCGCTGCGAGGCCGATGTCCTCATCCGCGATGTGTGCGTGGACGCTGAGGGAGCCTCGGCGTCGCTGGCGTGGGGTCCGCGCCGTGCTCGCCTGAGGCTCGCGGTCCCCGGCGAACATCAGGTGCTCAACGCGGCGGCCGCCTGGGTGGCCGGCATTGAGTGCGGCGTCGAGCCACAGGCAATGGCAGACGGCTTGGGTACGTATGCGGGCGCGGCGCGACGCTTCGAATCGCGAGGCGCCGTGGGCGGGCGCCGACTGTTCGACGACTACGCGCATCACCCCACCGAGGTCGAGGCGGCTATCGAGCAGGCCCGCGTGGTTGCGGCAGGAGGAGAGGTCACGGTCGTCTTCCAGCCCCACCTGTATTCGCGCACGCGCATCTTCGCCGAGCGATTTGCTGACGCCCTGTCGCGAGCGGATCACGTTGTTCTTGCCGGGATATACGGGGCCCGTGAGGATCCGGAACCCGGAGTCGACTCGGGGATGATTGCCTCGCGCGTTGCCGGTGCCTCCTACGCGGAGGACATGCACGAGGCGGCTCGCCGCGCCGCGAGGCTCACCCCGCGAGGCGGGGTCTGCGTCACGATGGGTGCGGGCTCGATCACCCGCTGTGGACAGGACATTCTCGATGAGTGGAAGCGGATGGATTCATGAGGCCGCCGTCGCCGCGACGGCCGGGGGGATCTCGCCCGCAGGCCGAGCAACCCGTCGGCGAGCACACGGGCGGCCCGCGAGCGAGCGAGGATGGTGAGGCCTCGCCCGAAGAAGCGACGTCGAACGATCCGGGGCATGCCCGGCAGGGCACGGCGTTGGAGCCTCGCGCGGTGCGGCACGCTCTTGCCACACCGGTGGCAGCCACCGATGCGGCTTCCCTCCTGGGAGGAGAAAACACGACCGACCTGAGGGATCGGCTGCGTGAACGCTCGCGCGCGCGCCGAGTGCTCCTCGTGCGTCGCATCGCGATCGCCCTCTTCGTGTTATCGGTCCTCGTGGTGACGACGTGGGCGGTGTTCTTCTCGCCGCTCTTCGCCCTGTCTTCGTCCTCCGTCGTGGTCTCGGGCCAGGATGGGACGCTCGTGACGCCTGAAGCCGTCAGGTCCTCGATCGCTCCCTTTGAGGGGGTTCCGTTGACTCGTTTGAATACGGATGCCGTTGCGCGAGCGGTCGAATCCAACGTCGCGGTCAGGTCGGCGTCGGTGTCGCGTCGCTGGCCGACGAGCCTGCGGATCACCGTGTCGATGCGCGTGGGGGTCGCCGTCGAGGAGTCTGGCGGCGGATACTGGCTGATCGACGATCAGGGCGTGGCCTTTGAGCAGGTGAGCGGTGCGGGATCCTATCCGATCGTGACGCTGCCGCAGGATCGAGCCCAGGGGGCGTCCGACATCGCGTCGGCCCTGGGTGCCCTGGATGAGGGGACCCGTTCGCAGGTGGCCGCCATTACGTCGACCGGATCGCAGGTCAGCTTCACGCTGCGTGGCGGCCAGGTTGTCAAGTGGGGGACCAGTGCAGACGCGCCGCAGAAGGCGCGGGTGTTGGCCACTCTCTTGGCCAATGTCACCGCGTCCACGTACGACGTTTCGTCGCCGAATCACCCCGTGACCAGTTGAGTCTTCTGCTTTGCCCGCGTGTTGGCTTGAAGGTTCACGCGCGGACCCCTAACTTCTTTCCGACACGAAGCACACGAAACATCAACCTTCAACTAAAGGTTGAGGGTTTGATGCAAGGGAGACATCCATGGCGACACCGCAAAACCACCTGGCAGTGATCAAGGTCGTCGGCGTTGGCGGCGGCGGCGTGAACGCCGTGAACCGAATGATCGAGGTCGGCCTCAAAGGTGTTGAGTTCATCGCGGTCAACACCGACGCCCAAGCCTTGCTCATGTCCGATGCCGAGACGAAGCTCGACATCGGTCGCGAGTTGACCCACGGCCTCGGCGCTGGCGCTGATCCCGCCGTTGGTCGTAAGGCAGCGGAGGATCACATTGACGAGATCACCGCGGCGCTCGAGGGTGCCGACATGGTCTTTGTGACCGCGGGTGAAGGCGGCGGTACGGGCACGGGTGCGGCTCCGGTCGTCGCTAAGATCGCCCGCGAGGCCGGTGCGTTGACCGTCGGCGTCGTCACCCGTCCCTTCTCCTTCGAGGGCAATCGCCGCGCGGCTCAGGCCGAGGGGGGCGTGACGACCCTGCGCGAGGAAGTCGACACGCTCATTGTCATCCCGAATGATCGCCTCCTGGAGATCTCCGACGCCAACATCTCCGTGCTTGACGCCTTCCGTGCGGCGGACCAGGTCCTCCTCTCGGGCGTTCAGGGCATCACGGAACTCATCACCACTCCCGGCCTGATCAACGTGGACTTCAACGACGTGAAGTCGGTGATGAAGGATGCGGGATCGGCGCTCATGGGCATCGGCGCTGCCACCGGCGAGGACCGAGCCCTGCGGGCGGTAGAGAGCGCGATCTCCTCGCCGCTGCTCGAAGCCTCAATCGATGGCGCCCACGGCGTGCTGATGTTCTTCCAGGGGGGTTCGGACCTGAGCCTGCAAGAGGTCTACAGCTCCTCGCAGCTGGTGCGTGAGGCCGCCCATCCCGAGGCCAACATCATCTTCGGTAACGTCATTGACGACGCGCTCGGCGACGAGATTCGAGTCACGGTCATTGCCGCCGGCTTCGACGATGCGACCGATGCCACCCGCTCGCGTCCGGTCGCTCGGGTGTCCGCCCCCGTTGCGCAGCAGCGTCCCGCGGCGCCGGAGGCCAAGGCGCCCGCGGCGGAAACCACTCGGATCAACCAGCTGTCGACGCGCCGCCCCCAGCACCGCCTGGATGTCGCCGCTCCCGTGCGTGAGAGTGCGCCGGCTCCCGCCGAGGCTCCCGCGCCCAGCGACTACGAGGAGACGGAGTCCGAGCGCTCCTTCGAGGTTCCTCGCGTCTACCCGGAGGCGCCGGAGAAGGAAGAGCTGGACATTCCCCCCTTCCTGCGTTGATATCACTGCAGCCATGGGCCGGTGCCCGGGTCCACCTGACCGAGGTGGACCCGGGCACCGGTGCGCTATGCGGCAATGTTGGACTGCACGTCGGCGACGACGAGGAAGCCGTGAGGACACGCCGCGCAGCGCTCGCCGCGGCCCTCGGTCGCGACGTCGTGTGGATGAATCAAACCCACTCAACGACCGTGGAGACGATTCTTCCGGGAGAATCGGGACCCGTGCTCGCCTCCGGTGGGCGTCTCGACCGGGACGGGGCTGGTCAGTGGGGCCCCGTGAATTGCGACGGCATCGTCATTGACGCCCGAGGATGGTCGCGTGCTCCCTGCCTCGCCGTTCAAACCGCCGACTGCTTGCCGGTTGTCTTCTCCGCAGACGCCGGTGGCGTCGTCGCAGCGGTCCACGCCGGCAGGCGCGGTCTCCTGGGCGGCATCCTCGCGCGCGCCGTCAATGCGATTCGCGCGCGCACACGAGGACCCGTCCGCGCTCTGATCGGTCCCGCGATCTGCGGCGGATGCTACGAGGTTCCCGAGGAGATGGCCGAGGCAAGCAACGCGTGCATGCCGGGAATCCGAGCGCTCACCTCCTGGGGAACCCCCTCCCTGGATCTGCCCGGTGCCGCGGCCAGGTTCCTGACGGCCAGAGGGGTCGAGGTCACCCGTGACGGGCGCTGCACTCTCGAGGAGCCCGGCCTGTTCTCCTATCGGGCCAACTCGGCGTGCGGCCGCCAGGCGCTCGTCATCGCTGCCGCGTCACCGGCGAACGCCCAGCCACTGCGATCCTCCCACGCGTAGCTCCTTGCGACGCGCCGGGCTTCCTGCGCCTCGATCGCCGTCGGTAACTGTACGTTGTGCCTAAGCGACGGATGAAGGAGGAGCAATGAGTGAGTCGTTCGGTGCGCGCGCACGTAAGTTCATGGGCTGGTACTCACCCGAGGAGGCCATCGATGAGTTCGAAGAGTTCGACGAGGTGGAAGAGGTAACCCCCGTGGCAGACATTACGCCCGTGTCCCGACCGACGCTGACCAGCATCCGGCGCGAAGAACCCGCCGAGGACATCACTCGCATCGTCACGATTCATCCGACGGCCTACTCCGATGCCGTGACGATCGGCGAGGCCTTCCGCGACGGCACGCCGGTCATCATCAACCTCACCGACATGGGTGAGGAGGAGGCGCGACGCCTCGTCGATTTCGCCGCCGGACTCACGTTCGGTCTGCACGGAGTGATCGAGAGGGTGACCAACCGCGTCTTCCTCCTGTCGCCCGCGTCGATCGAGGTTGCGGGCGACTCCAGCCCGACGCGTCGCGGTTCCCTCTACAACCAGGGCTAGGGGCCTCGTGATCGTCCTTCGCTACGTCGGAGTCGGGCTCAGCGTCCTGCTGAACTTCTACATGATGGTGCTTCTCGCGCGCGTGATCATGGACTGGGTCCAGTTTTTCGCGCGCGGGTGGCGTCCTCGGGGCGTTGTGTTGGTCGCCGCGAATCTCCTCTATGCCCTGACCGATCCGCCCATTCGGTGGATCCGACGTTTCATTCCGCCTCTGCGCCTTGGCGGCATGGCGCTTGACGTTGGTTTCATGGTGTTGTTCCTTGTCCTTATTGTTGCGCGGCGCTGCGCTATGCTTCTTTATCTTCTGAGTTACTAGGAGTCACAGGCCGAAATGAGAGGTCCCACATTCGTCCCGCTCACGTCGTGATGGATGTTGCTAGTGTGACAATTTCGGTTATTATTTTTGTGACGTGACAGAGGGCGGCCTTCCCGGTCGTCCAGACATGCGGCCACAATCGCATGTCCAATCGAAACGACCGAGAGGCGAAGAAATGGCCCTGCTCACTACCGAGGATGTCCTCAACAAGAAGTTCCAGTACGTCAAGTTCCGCGAGGGCTATGACCAGGACGAGGTTGATGAGTTCCTCGATGAGGTTGTCTCCACCATCTACTCCCTCCAGGTGGAGAACCAGGATCTGAAGGAGAAGCTTGAGGCCGCAGAGCGGCGCGTCGCCGAGCTCTCCAACTCGGACTTCACTCCCGCCGAGACGCCTGCCCCTGCGGCCACCCCGGCGCCCGAAGCTCCCGCTCTGTCTCTCGCGGGACCCCAGGACGCGGAGTCCGCTACCTCGATGCTTGCCCTCGCTCAGCGCGTTCACGACGAGTACGTGCGCGACGGCGAAGAGCAGAGCGCGAAGATCATCGCCGAGGCCAACGCCGAGCGCGATTCCATCATCGCCGACGCCCAGAAGCAGAAGGATACTCTTCTGTCTCAGCTCGACCAGGAACGCGAGCTGCTGGAGAACAAGATCAACGGCCTGCGCACCTTCGAGTCCGAGTACCGGTCGAACCTGCGCAACCACCTCGAGTCGCTTCTCAACGAGGTGGGCAACGACGCGAACTGAGCGCGTTTCGTCTGACGGTGGCGACGCACCCTTCGGTGTGTCGCCGCCGTCATTTATGATAGGAAACTATGGCTGACTCTTCCCGCGCGAACCTCACCCGCATCCAGTGGCTCTGGGCCGCCTTCGTGTGTGTCCTGGCCGTTGCCACCGACCAGGTGACCAAGCTCTGGGCGCGCTCGGCGCTCGCAGACACCTCGCCGCGTCCGCTGGTGGGGGACTGGCTGTCCCTCAGGCTCGTGCACAACTCGGGAGCCGCCTTTTCTCTCGGCGCAAACCGCACCTGGGTGCTCACGATCATCACCGTGGTGATCATCGCTTTGCTCGTTGCGCTTCTGGCGCGCATCCGTCGTTTTTCTGCGCTCCTGGCCATTGCCCTGCTGATGGGGGGAGCGTGGGGAAACCTCATCGATCGGCTGACCGCACAGCCCGGATTCGGCGTCGGTCACGTCACCGACTTCATCGCCTACGGCAACGCCTTCGTCGGCAACGTCGCGGACATCTGGATCGTTGTGGGCGCTGCCTGGCTCGTATTCGCTCTCTCCCGCGAGGGCGCCAAGGAGCAGCAGTGAGTTCTTCGCGCATGCTCCCCGTGCCCGACGCCCTCGTGGGCGAGCGCGTCGATGCTGCCCTGGCGCGCATGCTCGGGCTCTCGCGCTCGCGATGCGCGGAGCTCTGCGCGGCTGGATTGGTTCTGATCAACGCAGTGAGCGCCGACAAGTCCGCTCGCCTGGGAGCCGACGACGTCATTGAGGTGACCATCCCCGAGCCTGAGAACAAGCCCGCGCCCGTGACCGACATGGAGATCCTCTACGACGATGACGACATCGTCGTCGTCGACAAGCCGGTCGGAGTGGCAGCACATACCGGACCCGGGTGGGAGGGACCTACCGTTCTGGGCAACCTCGAGGCAGCGGGGTATCGCATTACCAGCCACGGCCCCCCCGAACGCCAGGGCATCGTCCACCGCCTGGACGTCGGAACCTCCGGGGCAATGATGGTCGCCAAGTCCGAGCTGGCCTACTCGGTCATGAAGCGAGCCTTCAAGGAACGCACGATCGACAAGATCTATCACGCTGTCGTCGCCGGTCACCTTGACCCTCCGTCGGGAACCATTGACGCCCCCATCGGGCGCCATCCCTCGCGAGAGTGGCGCATGGCCGTCATCGACGGCGGCAAGCGAGCCGTCACCCACTACGACACCCTCGAACTCATGGCGGGCGCCCAGCTGACCGAGGTACACCTGGAAACGGGGCGTACCCACCAGATTCGCGTCCACATGGCCGCCGTGGGACACCCGTGCGTGGGAGACACCTTCTACGGCGCGGATCCCACGCAGGCGCAGCGCCTCGGGCTGACACGGCAGTGGCTGCACGCCGTGCGCCTCGGCTTTGCCCACCCCCGAACGGGCATGCCGATGACCGTGTCGAGCCCCTATCCCCGCGACCTGCGAGATGCCTTGGAGCAGCTTCGCCACCCGGGAGGGGCCTCCAGGCGCTGAGCGCAAGGCCAACGCCGCCCCAGGCTTGTGTGGCCGCGCCGCGGCCCGACCTGGGGCGAGGGCGAGTAAGCACCTCGCGAGTACGGGGCGGGCCGTGAGATGAACGACCGTTTCCGGCGCTCTTGTTCGGCCGGGCCGGGACGGCGGACAGTAGAATCGTGGCATGGCTGATTCCTTCGTGCACCTTCACAACCACTCCGAGTACTCGATGCTCGATGGAGCGGCGAAGACGAAAGCGATGGCGGAGGAAGCTGCCAGGCTCGGGCAGCCCGCGATTGGCCTCACGGACCACGGATATCTCTTCGGGGCCTACGACTTCTACACCAACTGCGTGAACGCGGGAGTCAAGCCCATCATTGGCCTCGAAGCCTACGTGACGCCGGGTACGTCTCGCTTCGATCGACAGAAGGTCCTGTGGGGGGAGCCGTGGCAGCGCTCCGACGACGTGAGCGCCGGTGGATCCTACAATCACCTGACCCTCGTGGCCTACAGCACCGAGGGCATGCTCAACCTGTTCCGCCTGGGATCCTACGCCTCGACGGACGGCCAATTCGGTAAGTGGCCGCGCGCCGACAAGGAGCTCCTCAGCCAGTTCCACGAAGGCCTCATCGTCTTCACCGGATGCCCCTCGGGAGCTGTGCAGACGCGGCTGCGCCTGGGCCAGTGGGACGAGGCGGTGGCCGAGGCTGCCGAGCTTCGAGACATTTTCGGTCCCGAGAACTTCTACGTCGAGGTCATGGATCACGGCATCGACATCGAGCGGCGCACCCACCAGCAGGTGCTGGACATCGCCAAGCTCATGAACGCCCCGCTCGTGGCGACCAACGATTCCCACTACGTCAAGAGGGACGACCGCAAGATCCAGGACGCGCTGCTGTGCATCAACTCGGGTTCGCGCATCAACGATCCCGACCGCTTCAAGTTCGACGGAGACGGGTACTACATCCGCTCGTCGCAGGAGATGCGCTCGCTGTGGAGCGAATTGCCCGGAGCGTGCGACTCGACCCTCGAGATCGCCGAGCGCTGCGACGTGCGATTCACGACGACGAAGGAGGGGGCCAACTACATGCCCGAGTTCCCCGTGCCCGACGGGGAAGACAAGACCTCCTGGTTCGTCAAGGAGGTTGAACGCGGCCTGCGGGATCGATTCCCCTATGGAATCCCCGACGCCGTGCGCAAGCAGGCTCAGTATGAGGAAGACGTCATCATTTCGATGGGATTCCCGGGATACTTCCTCACCGTCGCCGACTACATCAACTGGGCGAAGTCCCAGGGCATCCGCGTGGGACCGGGCCGCGGATCGGGCGCGGGCTCCATGGTCGCCTACGCCATGAAGATCACCGAACTCAACCCGCTGGAGCACGGCCTCATCTTCGAGCGTTTCCTGAATCCCGAGAGAATCTCGATGCCCGACTTCGACGTTGACTTTGACGAACGTCGCCGCGACGAGGTCATCGCCTACGTCAAGCGCAAGTACGGCGAGGACCGCATCAGTCAAGTCGTCACCTACGGAACGATTAAGACCAAGCAGGCGCTCAAAGACTCCGCGCGTATCCTGGGCAAGGACTTCAAGGTGGGAGAGCAGCTGACCAAGGCCCTGCCGCCGGCGATCATGGGCAAGGACATTTCGGTCCACGGCATCTTTGACGAGAAGGATAAGCGCTACGCGGAGGCCGCCGAGTTCCGCAAGTTCTACGAGGAGAACCCCGACACCCACGAGGTCGTCGACTACGCGCTGGGGCTGGAGGGCCTGACCCGCCAGTGGGGCGTCCACGCGTGTGCGGTCATCATGAGTTCCCACACGCTCACCGACATTATCCCGATCATGAAGAGGCCCCAGGACGGGGCCATCATCACCCAGTTCGACTACCCGACGTGCGAGACGCTGGGCCTGTTGAAAATGGACTTCCTGGGCTTGCGCAACCTCACGGTCGTGTCCGACGCGCTGGAGAACATCGCGATCAACGGCAAGCCGGACCCCGACCTCGACCACCTGTCCTTCGACGACAAGAAGACCTACGAGCTGCTGGGGCGGGGTGAGACCCTCGGCGTCTTCCAGCTCGATGGCGGCGGCATGCGCGATCTCCTCAAGCTCATGAAGCCCGACAACTTCGAGGACATCTCCGCCGTCGGTGCCCTGTACCGACCCGGCCCGATGGGCGCCAACTCGCACACCAACTACGCGCTGCGCAAGAACGGACGCCAGGAGATCACGCCCATTCACCCCGAGCTCGCCGAGCCGCTTGAAGAGATCCTGGGAACGACATTCGGATTGATCGTCTACCAGGAACAGGTCATGCAGATCGCCCAGAAGCTCGCGGGCTACACGCTGGGGCAGGCCGACATCCTGCGCAAGGCGATGGGCAAGAAGAAGAAGGAGGTCCTGGATCAGCAGTTCAAGGGCTTCCGCCAGGGCATGATCGACAACGGCTACTCGGAGGAGTCCATCAAGGCCCTGTGGGACGTTGTCGTTCCCTTCTCCGCCTACGCCTTCAACAAGGCGCACTCGGCCGCCTACGGCCTCGTGTCGTACTGGACTGCCTTCCTCAAGGCGAACTACCCGACGGAATACATGGCGGCCCTGCTGACCTCGACCAAGGACAACAAGGACCGTCGCGCCCTGTACCTGGCGGAGTGCCGCCACATGGACATCACCGTTCTACCCCCGGACGTCAATGCCTCAATGGGCAATTTCGCTCCTGACGGGGAGGCCATCCGATTCGGGCTCAATGCCATTCAGAACGTGGGAGGCCCGGTCGTCGAAGCGATCGTTGGAACCCGCGCGGAAAAGGGGCGCTTCGCCTCCTTCCAGGACTTCCTGGATAAGGTCCCGCAGGTCGTGTGCAACAAGCGCACCATCCAGTCTCTGATCCGTGCCGGCGCGTTTGACTCGATGGGCCACACGCGCAGGGCGCTGCTGGCTCGCTGCGATGAGGCTGTCGATGCGATCATCGACGTCAAACGAAACGAGGCGATCGGCCAGTTCGATCTTTTTGGCGCCCTGGACGAGGGGGAGTCCTCGGGGACAGGCCTCGCGGTCGACATCCCCGACCTGCCCGAGTTTGATCGCAAGACGAAGCTGGCTGCCGAGCGCGAAATGCTGGGACTCTACGTCTCCGACCACCCGTTGCGCGGCGTGGAGGCGGCGCTCGCCCGCCATCAGGACTACGAGATCGCGCAGGTCGTGGGCTCGGAAGGGGCCATGGCGGACCGAATCGTCAAGATCGCCGGCCTCGTGTCGGGAGTGACCACGAAGGTGACCAAGCAGGGAAACGCCTGGGCGATCGCCACCATTGAGGACCTGTCGGGCTCGGTGGACGTGCTCTTCTTCCCGCGCTCGTACGAGTCCATCCAGACCTACCTCGCCCAGGACATCATCGTCCAGATCGAAGGCAAGGTGAATGTGCGCGAGGAAGGCATGACGATCTACGGGCAGTCGATGACCCTTCTCGACCTGTCTGACGGTGCCGACCTGCCGCTGGACCTGCGCCTGCCGGCTGCTCGGTGCACGCCCGAGCTCCTTACCGATTTGCGCGGAGTCCTCGAATCGTACCCCGGGGGTTCGCCGGTGCGCCTGCACCTGACGGAACCCGGTCGCACGACGGTGGTGGAACTCGACCCGAAGCTTCGCGTCGAACAGACCAGCGCGTTCTTCAGCCACATCAAAGCGGTCGTGGGCGCCGGTGGGGTCCTCTCCCAGTCGTAGGTAGCGGCTGCCCGCGCGAGGGCCTTTCTTGCCGGGGGCTACGAGGCCGATCCGACGATGGCGCTTGCCCGCCCCCACGGGGCGTCCACCTCGACCAGGTCGCCGTCGCTCAGGTGGTGCCCTCGTCGCGTCTCTACCTCACCGTTGACGCGCACGTCCCCCGCCTGGACCAGATCTCGCGCCTGCGCGCCGTCCTCGGCCAGGGACGCGAGCTTGATGAACTGTCCGAGTTTGATCGCTCCGCGTACGGGAATGATTGGTGTCGTCACGGTGGTGTCCTTTCGGTGGGGCGCGCCCGGCGCGCGCACGGGTGCGCGACCAGTATCCTAGGTCTGAGATACACACTATAAGGAGGAGCGGTGAGCGCTCACAACGACGATATCGATGCGGAGTTCCAGTCCCTGGTTGCCTCGCTGGGTGAGTCGGGCACGCAGGCGGGATCCGAGCCGACGCGCTGCCCTGACGACACGCCCGTTGACGAGTCGCTGCACCTGGACGGGGGGCGTCTCTCGGTCGCCCTCGTTCTGGCGCCCATATCGTATCCGGAAGCCCTTCACTCGCTCCTCGCGCTGACCGGAGTGCGGGAGTCCATCGTTCGTCTCAAGCCCTGGACGGCCGTGTGGCTGCGTGTCGAGACGACCCCCACCGATGAGGAAGAGCTGGACGCCCTGCTGACCGGGCAGCGGCCGATGCCCGACGCGGTCGACCGCGTCGCACGCGCCGTGTCGAACCTGTCGAAGTACGGAGCGGTGGCGCTCATGAGTTGGCTGGTCGAAGGGGACGGCGTCGAACCGGGCGTGTCGGGACGGATCTCCGCCCAGCGCTACGTGAGCGGTGAGCCTGAGGAGGCGATTCCCGCCGGTCTACTCCTCGGCGCGATGCCCGCAGCGGCGGAGGACCTGCTGCTGGGGCGTACAACGCCGTGCGACTACGCCGATTCAGTTAATCCAGACGGCGCGCGCCGGGGAGGCGGACCCATGGGCTGGTTCCGGCGCAAGCAATCATGAACCGGATCGAGCTACTGCCGGCGATCGACGTGACGGGTGGGCGGGCCGTCCGCCTCTCCTGTGGCGTCGTCGATGATCGATCCTGGGCAGACCCGGCGGAGGTCGCCCGCTCCTTCGAGGAAGCCGGAGCGCGCTGGGTGCACCTGGTGGATCTGGATCGCGCCTTCGGACGCGGCAACAACGATGAGTTGCTCGCCCGCGTGATGAGCCAGGTCAACGTGGCCATCCAGCTCTCGGGCGGAATCGTGAGCCGCGCAGATATGGAGGCCGCCCTCGGGGCGGGATCCGATCGGGTCAACATCGCAACCCAGGCGTTGGATGACCTTGACGCCGTGCGGGATGCCATTGACGCATTCGGCCCCCGCGTCTCGGTCTGTCTCGATGTGCGTGGAGAGCGTCTCGCGGCGCGGGGCACCTCGCGTGAGGGGGGCAACGTCTGGGAGGTCCTCAGCGCGCTCAACGAGGCCGGGGTCGCCCGCCTTGTCGTCACCGACGTGACCCGGGACGGCCAGATGAGGGGAGCAAACCTGGAACTGCTGGCGCGCGTCGCGGATGCAACCGATGCGTGTATCGTCGCCTCGGGTGGAGTCAACTCCCTGGCCGACATCGCCGCGCTGCGCCGTCTCGGCATCGAGGGTGCGATCGTCGGTAAGGCCCTGTACCAGGGCGCATTCACGCTGAGCCAAGCGCTCGCCGTCGCCGGAGACGAGGAACACCAATGACGAACGAGCGGCCATCCATCACCGAGGAACAGCGACACAGGCTCGCCCAACGCCTCTCGATGATGAGCCACGACCGATCGGACGTGGGGCAGGCGCTTCCTCGCACCGCGCGAGCCCTGGCGGTGGGCGAGGGCAACGATGCTGGACGGGCGCGGCTGGAAGCCCTCGTCGACGCACTCGTCTTCGAGCGGGTGATCGTCCCCATCGACGTCGAGCCCGACCCGCGCGTGACGGGCATCCACGCCGGAGACAACGGGCACAACCCCATCGACTTCGTCCGAGAGCGCACGCCGGCCGGGGAGGCGCTCGCGGTCTACTCGTCGGCCGCCCACCTCTCGGCTCACCGCGGCGGCGACCGCCCCATGGCCCTGGACTTCCGCACGATCGCGCTGGCCGCACTCGTCGAGACGGGCGGACGCGTCATCATGAATCCGGCGACCGACGCCGTCGTCCTGCCTCGACCGGCCGTGGCTGCCCTCGCCCAGGGGGACGAGTGGCTGCCCGCCTGGCGCGACGCGGATCTGCGTGAGGAGCTTCTTACCGATGGGCGGCGCACATGCCCCTCGATCGTGGACCTGGCGGTCGAATACGCGGGTGATGGACTCACGCGCGTCACCGTGATCGTCGACCGAGAGAGCGCGCAGGATGGGGGCCGGTCACGCAGCGTGAGAGAAGAACTCTCCGATGCCCTCGCCGCGATGGGGCATAGCGCCCGCCTGATTGCCTCCGCGGATAGAGTCGAGATGGTTCCCGTTCTCAGCTGACGCCGGGAGGACGCGTGACGCGCGCAATGTCGGCCGACCTCGCGTGTCGGGAGGGCTTCTGGTATCGTTGGCGTGACCGTCCGGGTTCTGACCCGGAACGCAAGCGGAGAAATCCCACCTGGATACCCGCCTCTCGTCGAGAGGATGCCACCCCGCGGGGGTGAAGCGCAGGGGATCGGGTCGAACGGTCGGCTGTCGTGCCGACACGTTGTGGAAGCCTCCGTGCGCGTCGCGTAACGGAGGCTTTTCGTTACGTGCGCAAGGATTCTGTGGAAGGAGCCGCTCATCAGCGAGACTCGCATCAATGAGCGTATTCGAGTCCCCGAGGTACGCCTCGTGGGACCCGGAGGTGAACAGGTCGGCGTCGTCCGTGTTGAGGACGCGCTGCGCTTGGCCGAAGAGGCCGGGCTTGACCTGGTGGAGGTTGCGCCGAACGCTAAGCCGCCGGTTGCAAAGCTCATGGACTACGGCAAGTACAAGTACGAAGCCGCCCAGAAGGCCCGCGACGCTCGCCGCAACCAGGCGAACACGCAGCTGAAGGAAATCCGCTTCCGACTCAAGATCGATGATCACGACTTTGGCGTGAAGAAGGGCCACGTTGAGCGCTTCCTCTCCGCCGGCGACAAGGTCAAGGTCATGATCATGTTCCGCGGTCGAGAGCAGTCTCGTCCCGAGGCGGGCGTTCGTCTCCTGCAGCGCCTCGCCGAGGAGATTGGCGAACTCGCCACCGTCGAGTCAATGCCCCGTCAGGACGGGCGCAACATGACGATGGTGCTGGCCCCGACGAAGCGTAAGGCCGATGCCCTGACCGAGCAGCGCAAGCGTCGCGAGGCCGAGCGAGCCGAGCGTCGGGGCAAGCGCGCGGAGCGCGCCAGCAAGGACCAGGCTCGAGTGGCAGCCGACAAGGCCGCCGAACAGGACTGACGGCGATACTCATCGCCCGACAACGAAGGAATAGAAATGCCGAAGAACAAGACTCATTCCGGTGCTAAGAAGCGCTTCCGCACGACTGGCTCGGGCAAGATCATGCGCGAGCAGGCCGGAGCCCGCCACCTGCTGGAGCACAAGTCCAGCCGCAAGACCCGCCGCCTGGCGACCGACCAGGTCCTGGAGACCGCTGACGTTAAGCGCGTCAAGCGTCTGCTGGGCAAGTGAGCTCGAGTAAGAGGAGAACAGTAGAAAATGGCACGTGTTAAGCGTTCTGTCAACGCCAAGAAGAAGCGTCGCACCGTACTCGAGCAGGCCTCCGGCTACCGCGGCCAGCGCTCGCGCATGTACCGCAAGGCCAAGGAGCAGGTCACTCACTCCTTCGTCTACTCCTACCGCGACCGCAAGGCCAAGAAGGGCGACTTCCGTCGCCTGTGGATCCAGCGCATCAACGCCGCGTCGCGCGCTCAGGGCCTGACCTACAACCGCCTCATCCAGGGCCTGAACCTGGCCGGCGTCGAGGTCGACCGCCGCATGCTCGCCGAGCTGGCCGTGAACGACATCAACGCGTTCAACGCCCTGGTGAAGGTCGCCAAGGATGCGCTGCCCGCCGACATCAACGCCCCCAAGGCCTGATTGGTGAGCTCCTTCGCCGAGCGCCTGCCCATCCTCGATAATCCGCGCGCCGACCGCGTGCGCAGGGTGTCGGGTCTGGTCGGGCGCTCGGCGCGTATGCGTTCCGGCCTGATGCTCGTGGAGGGGCCTCAGGCGGTGCTCGAACTTGTTCGTCACCGCCCCCGCACCCTTCGTGACGTCTACGTCCGCGAGGACCTGTGGGACTCGTCTCCGGAACTTATCGCCTCGGCGCGAGCGGCCACCCGCTGGGTGCATCCGGTGTCCCGGGCAGTGTCCGCGGCGTTGTCCTCGGACGCTCAGGGGATATGCGCGGTGGCTTCCCTGGATGCGCTTGAGCGCGAGTTACCCGACGCCGAGGCCGGCGAAACGCTCGTCGTGATCGCCCAGGGGAGGGATCCGGGCAACGTCGGCACCATCATTCGTGCGGCCGACGCGTTCGGTGCGAGGGCCGTGATCGCCGTGGCCGGAACCGTCGATGCTGCCAGCCCCAAGGTGGTTCGGTCAAGCGTAGGATCGGTGTTTCACCTGCCCGTGTGCCTCGCGCCTTCCTTCGCCGAGGCACGCGACCTGATCCACGGGCGGGGCGCGGCCCTCCTGGGCACCAGCGGAGGCAGCGGATCCCTGGATCTGGCGGACCTCCTCGTCGAGGGGGTCTCCTCGCGCTCGCGTCTGTCTCAGTCTCACGCCTGGGCGTTTGGTAACGAGGCCCGGGGCCTGTCCGCCGAGGAGATGCGCGCCTGCGACGGCCTCGTCGCCATCCCGATGACGGGGCGGGCCGAGTCGCTCAACGTTGCCAGCGCCGCGGCAACCTGCTTGTTTGCCTCGCAGACGGTCCGCGGACGCACCCCATCGAGCCGACGCGTTGGTGGTCGGCGCGACTAGTCTTGTTCTCATGAAGTTAGCTGACCTGTCCGAAGCCCAGTTGGTGTCCCACTTTCGTCGTTCCTTCCCCCGGGGCGAGCGCACGATCATCGGCATCGGAGACGATTGCGCTCAGGTCGCCGCGCCCGAGGGGTCCTTCGTCGTGACGACTGACGTCATGGTCGAGGATCAGCACTTTCACTTCTCATGGTCGTCGGGATACGAGGTCGGGGCGCGGGTTGCGGCCCAGAACCTGGCCGACATTGACGCGATGGGGGGACGCCCGTCTGCCCTCGTGGCGTCCGTGGTTGCCCCGCGTGACATGGATGCCGAGGTCTTCTTCGACGTGGTGCGAGGCATGGGGGAGCGGGCCCGCCTGGCGGGAGTGGGCGTCGTCGGCGGGGACTTGAGCGCGGGCGAGAAGCTCGTCATCTCGGTGACGGCCTTCGGCTATTGCCCGGGTCCCGTGGTGCGCAGGGACGGTGCGCGAGCGGGAGATGTCGTTGCCGTCAGCGGCACGCTCGGTTTTTCCTATGCGGGCCTGGATCTGCTCGAGGGAGGATTCGTTGACCCTGCGGCCAGGGGGCGCGAGGAGCTGGGGGATCTCGATCCTTTTCTTCGGACCTATCGGGCTCCGCAGCCTCCGCTGGGCTCGGGGGTCGCCGCCGCTGCGGCAGGTGCCCATGCGATGATGGATCTGTCGGACGGACCCGCAGCCGACGCCACGCGCATGGCGGTGGCCTCGGGTGTTGTCATCGAGTTTGATCGCGGCGCCATGGAACGGGAGGCGCGACTCCTGGAGGCGCCCGCGGGCGTGTGCGGGGCGGATCCTCTTCGGTGGGTGCTGCAGGGCGGCGAAGAGCACGGGATGCTGGCAGCGTTTCCTCAGGGTTCTTTGCTCCCAGAGGGCTTTCGAGCGGTGGGGTGGGTCCGGGACTGCGGCGCGGCGGAAAGCGCCTGCGCCCTGTTCGATGGTGAGGTTCTGCGCGGGGCGTGGGACCATTTCTCCTCCGATTCCGTAGACTGAGTGTGATGGGGGCCGCTCCCGCCGCTGGGGTGGGAGGAAACCCGCACGCGAAGAAAGAGGAAGGGCACTACACATGAACGTATCTCCTGAGCCGGATCGGGACCCGTCGCGGCCGATGTCGCGCGTGGCGCGTCAACTCGCGCAGTCGTCGGAGGAGATCCCCGCGACCGCCGGCCTGTCCCTGCCCGCGCTGCAGGGCGATGCCTGCGTGCCGCCGACGAAGGCTTTGCCCGTCGTCGACACGAAGGATGCCGCAGTCGACTGAAGCCGTCGTAGCGGAGTCCACTAGATGAGCGCGATGTATCTGGGTGGACCTGGGCAGCCCGTTGGCGGATGGTCTTCGCCGCCGCCTCCTGTCGTATCTGAGAAGCAACGAAGGGCTGATAAGAAGGCGTGGGTCATTGCCATGGTCGCGGTCGGTCTGCTTGCGCTCGGCGCGGTTTAGCTGGCGGTTATACCGCGCACGAATCCTGAAGACACCGTTCGCCAGTACCTGACCTACCTCGCCGACGGCGACGCCGAGTCGGCGCGTGCCATGCTGACGCGTCCGACGACGGACGAGGAAAGCGCACTCGTGACGAACGAAGTGCTGGATGCGGCTGAGTCGCGTATCGGCGTCGAATCGGTGGAGAGTAAGACCAGCAGGTGGTGCGTCGGAAAGTTCGCGAGGGTCGAGGCGACGATGAGCGTGAACGGTGAACGCTTGACGCACGAATTCCTCGTCTATCACAGGAAACCAATGAAGGACAATCCCGCGGAATGGTACCTGCGCGATGGCCTTTTGGTGCGCGTGGCGGTAACGGGCGAAGGGGTTCCTGGTTTTTCTGTGCGTGGGGATTCCGCCGGCGTCGAGCCGCTGTCGAGGAGCTGGCAGGAGTACTACTTCTTCCCCGGTGTTTATACCCTGAAGCCTGAGGGGCGGAGCGACGGAGGCACTGTGGATCCTCAGACGGTCGTCGCTGTCGACGGAAGCGGCACAGCTGCCACCGAGAACACGACGGTTCGCTTCTAGTGCTCCCCGATAGTCTGTGCGGCGCGAGCGTCCAGCATATGGCGGTCGCAATTGTTTATTTGATGGAGAAAATACCGTGTGAGAATATATAGCGGTTTCGGTGTGGCCAACCTCGTCAGCGGCACCGCAGCGCCAACCCATCAGCGCGCACAACAGTGAGGATTGAGAGATGTCTGAGCAGCAGTACGATGCGAATCAGGGTGCGGTGCCTCCGTCGCCGGCCCCTTCCCAGCGTCCGACGCCTCCTTCTACTCCTAGCAACCCCCAGTACGCGGCCGACCCTGCGGCCGATGTGCCTCAGACCGGGGTGACCTTCACGCCGATGCCGGACAAGGGTCGCCGTCGCATCAAGCGCATCGTCCTGGGCGCTGTGGCCCTCGTTGCTGTCGTCATCGTCGGAACCATTGCCCTCACTGTCGCGAATTGGACGAGTACGCCTGAGGCGAAGGTGCGCCAGTATCTTGATCTGCTCGCGGACGGTAAGGCCAGCGCTGCGACGGCGATGGTTGATCCGGGGCTGCCCGACGATCAGCGTGGTTTCCTCTTCGACAAGGTCATGGCCTCGGCGAGTGCCCGCATCGAGGTGGAGGACGTGACTGTTGACGACGAGGAGAACTCCAAGGAGCGCGTGGTGAAGGCGACGATGCGCCTCGGCGGCGAACGCTTCACCCATTGGTTCCGCGTCAGTGAGGCGAAGAAGACCTTTGGTCTGCTGACCAACTGGAAGATTGAGAACGCGATGATTGAGCGGGTGTTTGTGGAGTCAAGAAAGGTCACGCATTTCTCGATCGGTGGTGAAAAGATGTCGGTCGCGACGCTGACGGAATCCTCCAGTGCATACATCGTGCTTTACCCGGGCGTCTACACAATCACCCCGGAGGAGACGGGCGAGTATATTGACGCTGAGCCCCGGACGGTGTTGGTTAGAGCTATCGAGGACTTTGACAGGACGCGCACAGGCGCAAGGGTGTACCTGGAGGGCACCTACAACGACAAGGTGGCTGCCGCCGCGCTCGAGGCTGCGGTTGCTCTGACGAAGTCGTGTGCGACCGTCTCTGGCCGTACTGACACCGCCTGCCCGGGTGCGATTAGTTCTCGGCCACTGTCCTTCCTGGAGCTCAAGACGATACCCACGACCGTGAAGCTCCAGGATGACGGTGTGTACGTCGCCGAGCCGACGTACACGATCCAGGGCACCTTGAGCGGATCGAAGCGGCATGACATGACGTTTCGCGTGACCGCGAAGCTGAAGACCGATAAGGACGGAATCCCCGAGTTGGACGCGTCGGGCAAGCCCCAGTTCGATGTTCGATTCGGATAGTAAGGCCTCGAATGAAGCCATCGACGCACCGGGTATGCGGACTCGACGAAAGAAGTTCGCATACCCGGTGGCGCATAGGCGGTTGCACGCTATGATGAGGTGTTGTTAGCTTAGGCACAGTGAAAGTGGAATAGTCCGCATGAGCAACGATGCGCAGGCAACGATGACCCGTAGGCCGGGCCGCCCCAAGGCAGGCAGCGAAGACAAGAAGGCTCGTATCCTGGCGGAGGCGCTCACCCTGTTCTCGACGCAGGGCTATGTCGCCACCTCTCTTGCGGATATCGCTCGTGCCTCCGATATCTCGAAGGCGGGGCTCCTGCACCACTACTCGTCGAAGGATCAGCTCCTCGCCGCCGTGCTTGATGAGCGTGATCGTCGCACCATTGTCCGATTGCCGCGCGTGGACGCGGGTGCTGCGGCCGCCTTGGACGCGTGGGCGGAGATGGTGTCCCACAACCAGCGCCACCCTGACGGAGTCGCCCTGTATACGGCTATGTCGGCTGCCGTCATCGATGCCACGCATCAGGCTCACCCGTGGTTCCGTCAGCACCTGATGGATGCGATCGCCTACCTGACCAGTGCCTTCGAGCATGGCAAGCAGACGGGGGAGGTGCGCGAGGAAGCGCCCAGTGAGCAGATCGCTCGCCGCCTCGTGGCCCTTTCCGATGGCCTGCAGGTGCAGTGGCTGTGCTCGCGCGCCCAGGGCGGTCCGACGATCAACATGCACGAGGTCATGGCTGGCGTCGTGGTCGATCTGAAGGAGCGCTGGCTGCTCGACTCGTGAACGAGGCGGGGCGTCACAGGTGGAGGGGCGCACGGCGGTGACAATGCCAGGCTAGTGGTGATACAACTCACTTATGGCTGTTATTGCTTGCAGGGCTTTGGTCCTCTGCTGCTACTGTGCTCCGTTCGCCTGCTCACTGCTACAGACGACTCTTTTCCGCGTTATGATGGGGAAGCCAGCACGCTTCGCAATGGTGGAAGCCTGGAAGTCCACAGAGCGACCCCAGCGGATTCAATGAACGAAGCCGCAGGCAACGCGGAGTGTCCGATGCCTACCTGAGCCTGGAGGTTCACGTATGACAAACGCCGCCATCCCCACCCCACCCGACGACGCATCCGCGATTGCGCAACGCCAGTGTCCAGATGACCTGTGGGCGCTCGGGGAGCGTGCCGTGGCCCGCGCGCGCCGATGGGTCGATGAGTCGTCTCATGAACCCACGCCGCGCTCAGCTCGGCTGTTGTCGCGGATTCTCGCCGATCCATCGGGCCTGACCTTCACCACCCGTTTTGTTGATGACGTTGTACGCCCGGCGGACCTGGACGTGGCCAGTGCCGCCCTCCAGCGGCTCTCTCATGGCCGCACAGACTTCCTGCCCCCGGCGCTGGCCGCCGCCATGGGCCTAGGATCGAGAGCCTCTCGCCTCGCGCCTCGAACGGTCACGGCCATCGCACGACGTGTTTTTCGCGAAATCGTCGGTGATCTTGTTGTCGATGCGACGGACAAGAGCCTTGGACCGGCATTAGGGCGCCTGCGCAAGGGCGGCAATCGGCTCAACGTGAACCTTCTCGGAGAGGCCGTCCTCGGAGAGAAGGAAGCCGCCCACCGTCTCTCCGAGGTCTCTCGCCTCGTCGCGCGAGATGACGTCGACTACGTCTCGATCAAGGTCTCGGCTGTCACCGGCCCGCACAACCCCTGGGGCTTCGACGAGGTCGTCGCCCACGGGGTGAGCGCGCTGCTTCCCCTTTACCGTCTCGCCCGAGATTCGGGGACCTTCGTGAATCTCGACATGGAAGACTACAAGGATCTGGATCTGACGATTGCGGTGTTCACCGCGATCCTCGACCAGCCTGACATGACAGGTTACGAGGCAGGCATCGTCTTGCAGGCCTACCTGCCCGATTCCTTGGGCGCCCTCCAGCGGCTCCAGGAATGGGCGCGCAAGCGCGTCGACGCGGGAGGCTCGCGTATCAAGGTGCGAATTGTGAAGGGCGCCAACCTGTCCATGGAAAAGGTGGATGCGCAGATCCACGGATGGGAGCTGACCGCGTGGCCGTCCAAGCAGGCAACCGACACGAACTACAAGCGCATGCTTGAGTGGGCGATGAGCCCCGAGCGCACCCGCGCCATCCGTTTGGGAGTGGCTGGGCTGAACATCTTTGATATCGCGTTCGCCTACGAGCTGCGCGCCGCGCGCGGCGTCCACGACAGCGTCGAGTTCGAGATGCTCTCCGGTATGGCCACCGGGATTCAAGAGGTGGTGCGCCGGGAAGTCGGCTCACTCTTGCTGTACGTTCCCGTCGTCAATCCCCGCGAGTTCGACGTGGCCATTTCCTATCTCGTGCGTCGCCTCGAAGAGAACGCCGCACCCGAGAACTTCATGTCCGGGGTCTTCGACATTGCCACCGATCAAAATGTCTTCGCTCGCGAGCGTGATCGCTTCCTGGCTTCCTTGGCAGATCTCGATCCGGACGCCTGTACTCCCGTGCCCAATCGCGCCCAGAACAGGCGCACTGAGCGCGACCGCGGCGTCTCTGCCGAGCAGGGGAGTGTGGCGCAGCGAGCACGCCGTCCCTTCGTCTCGGAAGCCGACTCCGACCCGGCTCTTGCCGCCAACCGCCAGTGGGCGCGCGACATCGCCGCAGCCATCCCGGCCTCGACGCTCGGCGTGGACGCAGTACGCACCGGCGCGCAGCACCTCGCTACCGATGAGCAGATCGATGAGCTCGTCAAGGCCAGTGTTCGTGCCGCACATTCATGGCAGGAGCTGGACCCCGAGGAGCGTGCAGCCACCCTGCATCGCGTCGGGGATGTCTTGGCTGCCCGTCGCGCAGAACTCATTGAGGTGGCGGGATCCGAGGCAGGCAAGACCATCGATCAGGCGGATCCTGAGGTGAGCGAGGCCATCGACTTTTGCCACCACTACGCCGCCGCGAGCCTGGATCTTGCTGACGAGGCGCACATGGTGGGGGCGCGATTCGTTCCCGTTGATGTCACCGTCGTCGCCTCCCCGTGGAACTTCCCGGTGGCCATCCCCGTGGGCGGCGTCGCAGCAGCCCTGGCTGCGGGCAGTGCCGTTATCCTGAAGCCCGCTCCTCCCGCCAAACGGTGTGCGGCAGAGCTCGTGAGAGCTTTCCACGACGCCGGAGTCCCCGAGGACCTGGTCGCTCTCGCCCCGCTTGAGGACGGGGACGTCTCGCGTTACCTGGTCACGCACGCCGGCGTCGACAGGGTCGTTCTGACCGGGTCGTACGACACCGCACGCCTGTTCCGTTCGTGGAAGCCCGACATGCACCTGCTGGGGGAGACGAGCGGTAAGAACGCCATCATCGTGACGCCGTCTGCCGATCCCGATCTCGCGGTGCGTGACATCGTGCAATCCGCCTTCGCGCACGCCGGTCAAAAGTGCTCGGCGTCCTCCCTCCTCATCCTCGTCGGATCGGCGGGACGCTCCGATCGCATCGCGCGCCAACTCGTGGACGCGGCCTCCTCCCTGCGAGTAGGCCTGCCAGCCTCCCTGGACTCGCAGGTTGGCCCCGTTGTCGTACCCGACGATGAGAAGGCCGTGCGCGGTCTGACGACTCTGGGTCCGGGGGAACACTGGGTTCTCACACCGCGCCACCTGGGCAACGGTCTGTGGACCCCCGGCATACGCGCGGGCGTGGTACCCGGCAGTGAGTTCCACCTGACCGAGTACTTCGCGCCCGTCCTGGGCGTTATGCGTGTGGACACCCTCCAGGAAGCGATCGACGCAGTCAATGCGGTCGACTACGGCCTGACCTCCGGCCTGCACACCCTTGACAGCGACGAACTGGACATGTGGCTTGACGGAATCGAGGCCGGCAACCTCTACGTCAACCGAGGGATTACCGGAGCGATCGTTCGCCGTCAGCCTTTTGGTGGATGGAAGCGCTCAGCCATCGGCTCGACCACGAAGGCGGGCGGACCGTCCTACTTGCTTGGCCTGGGCGAGGTCGAACCCATCCACAATGCCTCGACGGAAGCCGACACAACCCAGGCCCTCGTCGCGTTGGCCCCGGGGGTGCTCGCTCTGTTCGAGGCAGCCGAAGCTCAGCTGTCCGCGAGTGAGCGAACCGAGCTGCGTCGTGCGCTCGATGCTGATGCGCAAGCCTGGGCCAGCGCGTACGGAGCCAACCGTGACGTCACGGGCTTGGCGTGTGAGCGCAACATCTTGCGCTACCGACCTACTCCGGTTCTCCTGCGCGCGGGCAGCGCGACGCCCCTGGTCGATGTCGTACGGGTCCTGGCCGCGGGCACTCTTGCGGGCGGCCCCATCGGCGTGTCCGTTGCCGAGGCGCTTCCGCAGTCGTTGCTGGATGCGGTGGAGGCCGCAGGCGTTGAGGTCAGCGTCGAAGATGCGGACGCATGGGATGCTCGCCTGGCCATGGTCGCGACCTCGGGAGGCCTGGGAATGCGTGTGCGCGTTCTTGGTCCGCGCGACGAATCATCGCAGGAACGGTGGGCTCATGCGAGTCGTGTCACCGGGGGAAGCCCCGACCTCGCCCTGTACACGGGTGCGGTGACTCCGTGCCCGCATGTCGAGCTGCTCCCCTTCGTGCGCGAGCAAGCGGTTTCCATAACGAACCATCGTTTTGGCACACCGTTCGACTTGGCTGCCAGCCTCCTGTAGCGAGCACGCAGAAACGCTGTGGTGGCGCCGCCTTGTGCGGTGCCACCACAGCGTGGGCCGCGGTACCGGCTTATCGTGTCCGCGATATCAGTCAATGGGACTGCGGGCAGGTAAAACGCTGGTGGGGAGAGCCAATTGGCTCTCCCCACCAGCGTAATGTCAGTGTCGTCAGACTCAGATCGCGCGGGCGACCTTGTCGGACTTCAGGCACTTGGTGCACACGTTCAGGCGCTTGGGCGTCCCATTGACCAGGGCGCGAACGCGCTGAATGTTCGGATTCCACCGGCGGTTGGTGCGAACGTGCGAGTGCGACACGCTCTTGCCGAAGCCGGGTCCCTTACCGCACACGTCACAAACGGCAGCCACGATGTTCTCCTCGGTATGTCTTCCACTTCAGTTCTGGCCTCCGCGGTTGCGGGGGCGCGCATCCTCCGGTGCTTGAACCGAAGGCAACCATGACAGAATAGCGGACGATGCGCACTTTCAACAAGTCGCAGCCGCCACGCATGGTGTCAGGTCGCACACAGAGCCTTTCGTGGGGAAAATTGTGAGGGGGTGAAAGGGGAAGCATGGAAGCGAATGCATCGGTCATCATCGCGGCGTGCCGCGCCGGAGCGGAGGAGGCAGCCCGTCTGGCGCCTTTCCTTGACGACCTGGATGGCTGGGACGGCGCGGACTGCGACACGGGAACGAATGCTGCGGCAACGATGGCGGCGTTGGCTGCGGCCATGGACTCGCTGGAGCCGCGCGCTCACCTGCGTGATGCCCTTGAGGTGGCGGTCGAGACGATCATTCGGCGAGGGGTTGGGCACAGCGGCGTCGCCCTGGGAGCGCTCTTTGACGCGTGGGGGAGCGCACTGGCTGATGCCACCCACGTCACCCCGCTTGTCCTGCGTCGAATGCTCACCGCATCGCTCGCCCCCTCCTCCTCGTCCGTTGAGTGGTCGGACGCGCTCGTTGAGATGCTGGGGGGAGCGGTGCGGGAACTGGAGGACATGGGGCAGACCCTGCCAGAGGCCGAGGAGGTGTTCTCCCGTTTCTCTGCCCAGGCCCAGATCGGCCTCGTGGAGGCAACCAACGAAGCCACGGGGCGCATCGATCCCGGTGGTGCCTTCGTCGCTTTGATGCTGGCGTGCATTGACGCTTCAATGCGCTCGGACGCGGGGATTCTCCAGTCCTTCACCGCGATGTTGGCCGACCTGGCTAAACGTCACTCGCGGGCGCCCGAGCCCGCCTCGCCGCCTCCCGGACGCGATTTCACCGTGGATATCATCCTGGAGGGCACCCGAGAAGACTTGAGGTCGCTGCTCGTCCGGTTGTCCGGACTCGGCGCGCGCCTGTCCTACGTGGGGCGCGTCGACCTTTTCGGAATGGGCGAGTGGCGCCTGCACGTTGACACGTCGGCCCCCCTGGCTGCCCACCCGACCTCGGGGCAGGTCATTCGTTTTCAGGTGAGCGACGCCAGGCCTGACGCGCAGATCGGCATCGATGAGCTTGCCGACGAGGGGCTGAGCCACCGCGGGGTGCGCCTCCTTCAGCGCCGCCCCATGCGACGCGTCGAACGTGCGCGCGTCATCGCCTGCACGAGGGCTCCCGGCCTCGTCGAAGACCTCGCCAGGGCCGGAGCGGTCGTCTTTCTGGAGCCCCATGCGGGTGACGCCGCCGGTATCGTCTCCGCGTCCGCGTCGCGCTCCGGTGTGGCGCTCGTGGCCCCCTGCGACGAGGCTAGTGCCGCCCTGGTGGGCACGGTCGCCTCGGTCCTGCCCGCGCCCGCTCCCGGGGTTCCCGCAATTCTGCGGGCGGCCAGCAGGGACGACCTTGACGTCTTGGCTGTCGCTCGGCGATGCGCCCCGCTCTTTGTTCCGCAACCGGGAGGGCGGGAGGCCTCCCCGACGCTGGCGCGCATGCTGCGCGACGGATCCCACGCTGCCCTGTCGGCGAGCACGAGCGCGGCCCTGCCGCGCGACGGGGACCCCGAGCGTATCGCCGAGGCTCTCGCCGATGCATCCCGTGGGGGCGAGCGCGCCTTCAGGCTCCTCATTTCGCGCGAGGACGATGGGCCGTATACGGTGGCGACCGTGCGCCAGCTGCTTGCCACCCGCGACGCGTCCTCGTCAATCGACCTCGAAACCTGGGACGGAGGCCAAGCTGGCCCCAGCCTCGTTGCGGGGTGTACTCCGTGAGCGCTCTGGACGTACCGCTGGCGCTGCGGCTTCCGAAGAAGACGGTGAAGGCGTGTGAGAGCGCCGGAGTGCACACGGTGGGAGAGCTGCTGTCGGTCCCGCCGCGTCGCTACTATCACTGGGGTCGCCTCACCCCGATGTCCTCGCTGCGCGAAGGAGAGGACGTGACGATCCTGGCCGAGGTCGCATCGGCGCATCTGGTGGCCAACCGCAGCGGATCCGGTGTTCGCCTGGAGGTCCGCCTCACCGATGGCACGCAGTTCCTCTCGGCGACTTTCTTCGCGCGCAACCACTACAAGCTCGCCCCCATCGAGCGGCTCCTGACCCCGGGCCGGTCCTTCCTCTTTGCCGGGAAGGTCGGCGCCTACCGTGGAAAGCTGCAGCTCACCCACCCGTCTTTTGAAGGGGTGGACGGGGACGACGTCGAGAGGGTCGCGTCGCGTCCCATTCCCATCTACTCGGCGATGGGGTCCCTCGCCTCGTGGGCGATCGCGCGGGCCATTGCGATGGTGTTGGACCACGTGGAGGACTCCGATGTTCCCGATGCGGTGCCCTCCGCCGTGCGCGCGCGCAACGGGGTACTCGCCCACGCCGACGCCCTGCGTCGGCTGCACCAACCGGAGACGGACGACGACTACAGGCAGGCGCGCCGCTCCCTCGCCTTCGCGGAGGCATTCGTCCTCCAGGTCGGGTTGGTGGCCGCGCGCGCGGGGGTCCGAGCGGTGCCCGCGCCCGCCTCGCCCGCCTCGCCCGCCCTCGTCGAGAGCTTGACGGCCCTCCTGCCCTTCGAGCTGACCGATTCCCAACGCGAGGCCGTGGCCCGCATTGGCGTCGACCTGGCCTCCACGGTCCCGATGCAGCGGCTCCTGCAGGGTGACGTCGGCTCGGGAAAGACCGTCGTTGCGCTGATCGCGTTGCTGCAGGTCGTCGCGGCCGGCCACCAGGGCGTCTTCGTCGCCCCGACGGAGGTTCTCGCGGAGCAGCACGCCGCGTCGCTGCGTTCCCTTCTCGCCCCGCTGGGGGAGCGGGCACCCGACGTGCGTCTTCTCACCGGGTCGACTCCGCCCGCCGCCCGCCGTGAGATCGTGGCTGCGCTGGCATCGGCGCATCCCCTCATCGTCGTGGGCACCCACGCGCTCTTTCAGGATGGCGTGCGTGTCCCCGGCCTCGGCCTCGTCGTCGTTGATGAACAGCATCGCTTCGGGGTTGAGCAGCGCTCGGCCCTGAGCGGTGCGCGCGAGGACGGCCGCGCCGTCCACGAACTCGTCATGACGGCCACGCCGATTCCCCGGACGATCGCGATGACGGTGTTTGGCGGCCTCGATGACACGCGCATGGTTGGCAAGCCAAAGGACCGCTCTCCCGTGGCGACTTACCTGGCCGACGCGACCAACGGCGCCTGGGTGAGGCGCGCATGGCAACGTGCCGCGGAGGAGATCGCCCAGGGGCGACGCGTGTATGTCGTGTGCCCGCGCATCGACCCCTCCGATGAGGTGGCCGATGCCGAGGATGAGGACGCGCCGCCCCTCGCGTCCGTTGCCGAGGTCGCCCGCTATCTGCGGTCCCAGCCTGCCCTGGCGGGCGTGGCCATCCACGAGCTCACCGGGCGAACCCCGGCCGGCGTCAAGGCGCAAATCATGGAGGACTTCTCCTGTGGACGCGCCCCGCTCCTCGTGGCAACGACCGTCGTCGAGGTCGGGGTCGACGTGCCCGAGGCGACCCTCATGGTGATCCTCGACTCCCAGCAGTTCGGTCTGGCGCAGCTGCACCAGCTACGCGGACGGGTCGGACGCTCCTCGGTGCCCTCCCTGTGCATCGCGATGCACAGGCACGAGCTCACAGAGGCGGGACGCGCCAGGCTTGAGGCCTTTGCTCAGACGAACGACGGCTTCGAACTGGCCGAGGCGGATCTGCGCCTGCGCAAGGAAGGCGACGTCGTGGGCGCCGGACAATCCGGCACGGCTACGCACCTGAGGTACCTGTCCGTGCTCCGCGACGAGGCCCTGATCCGCGCGGCGAGGAAAGAAGCAGAGGCGCTCCTGAACGAGGACCCAACGCTTGGCGGCCACCCGGAGCTGAGGCGGCTCCTACGGGCCGTCTCGGATGGCAGGCTCGAATGGATGCAACGCTCCTAGGCAGCGCCCGGTAGGGTAGTGGCATGACAAGAATCGTCGCAGGGAGCGCCAAGGGACGAACCCTCGCCGTGCCCAAGTCCGGGACGCGACCGACCTCGGAGCGCGTGCGAGAGGCGCTGTTTTCGCGCCTCGAGCACATGAACGTCCTGGCCGGGGCGCAGGTCCTCGATCTCTATGCCGGCACGGGGGCACTCGGACTCGAGGCCCTCTCGCGCGGAGCCACCAGTGCGACCCTCGTCGAACGCGGCACGCCTGCCGCCCGGGTGGCTGCCGCGAACGTGCGTTCGACCGGCTTGAATGCGCGGGTTGTCGCCGCGGACGCGCGCACCTTTGTGAGCGCCCGTCGGGGGGACTTTCTCGGCGGGGAATTCGACCTGGTGTTCTTGGATCCTCCCTATGACGTGTCCGAGCGGGAGATGAGCGAGGTGCTCGCAGCCCTCGAGGCGTGGATCGGCCCCGACGCGTTGGTCGTCGTTGAGCGTTCGACGCGGGCTCCGGCCCCTGCATGGCCTCGTTTTCTCGATCTCGAGGACCGACGGACGTGGGGGGAGACGGCGGTGTACTTCGCGGGGCCTCCCGCGGCCGCGCAGTACTCACACCCGGCGGGGGTGGCCGGGCACGAGGCCGCCTCGCCCGGGAGGGGTTCCCTGTGATTGCTCTTTTCCCCGGTTCCTTCGACCCGTTCACCCTGGGACACCTTGACGTTGTGGAGAGAGCCTGCGCGGTGTGCGAGCGGCTCATCATCGGAGTGGGCGTCAATCCGCGCAAAGAGGGGTTTGTGCCCCCGGCTCTGCGCAGGGAACTCATCGAGGACGCGACCTCTCACCTGAGGAACGTTGAGGTTGTCTTGCTCAGTGGGGCAACCGTTGACGAGGCCGCCCGCATGGGAGCAACTCTCATTGTCAAAGGGGTTCGTTCCGGTCATGATGTGGACTACGAGGCGGCCCAGGCCGCGCTCAACTACGACGTGGGAGGGGTAGACACGTGGTGGATTCCGACGAGGCCGGGACTGTCTCACGTCTCCTCGAGCGCCGTTCGTGAGCTTCTCGGCCTCCAAAAGGATGTGTCTCGGTATGTCCCGGAAGCGGTTGAGCGTTATCTGACCGACAATAGAAGCTGACGAGTGCCCGGCGGAACGCAGGAGGAGCCCATGGCCGATACGCCCGATGACAAGACTCAGGACGATTGGAACGAGGAAACCGTCTACGGTCCCTCCACCGTGATCGCCGCCCTCGATCAGATTGAGGATCTGGTTGAATCCTCCCGAGCCGTCCCCCTCTCCGCGTCGATCATGGTGAACAAAGCTGAGATTCTTGATCTTCTCGATCAGGCGCGCGAGGCCCTGCCCGAAGACCTCGTCGCGGCGGACGCGGTTGTCGCCGACGCTGACGCCGTCTTGGGGCGCGCGGATTCGGCTGCGGAGACGCGCATCGCGGAAGCAAACTCGCGGGCCTCTTCGACCCTGGACCAGGCGAACGAGCGGGCCGCGCAGATCCGCTCGGACGCGGAGGAGGAAGCGGAGCGAACGCGCTCTCGGGCGAGCGACGAGGCGAGTGCGCTCGTGTCGCAGGCGCGCGCTGACGCTGAAGCGACGATTGCCGATGCGAACGCGCAGGCGGCTCGGATCGTCTCCACGGAGAACATTGTGCGCATGGCTGAAGATCGTGCGCGCGAGATTGTCTCGGAGGCCAAGCGGTCGGCCGCGTCGCTGCGCGAGGGGGCCGACGAGTACGTGGCTTCTTCCCTGGATGAATTGTCTCGGCTCATCTCGGACCTGTCCCGCCGCACGGATGCTGGCCGACGCACCATCGCCGAGCGGCGAGGCGTTGACGTCACCGATGTGGATCTGAGCAATGAGTGAGAATCCGCTGGTCCTCTCCCTCGCGCGGCTGCCTCGGGCGCTCGGGTCCACGCGTCACGAGGACGTTGCCTGGGTCGTTCCGGGCGACCTGGGGACCCCGTCGATGGCGGTGGCCCCGGGGAGTGTCCTGGACGTGTCGGTGGACATGACGAGTATTGAGGATGGCGTTCTGGTTCAGCTGGCTACCTCGGTGGATCTCGAGGGGGAGTGCGTTCGCTGCCTTGATGAGGTCAGGCGTCACCACGAGGTCACCAGCTCGGAGGTGTACTGCGAACCGGGTGCCCCGGCTCTTTCTGCTCAGGGGGAGGATGAGACGCAATCGCAGGATCTGTTCATGATCGGCGAGCGCGACACGATCTCGATCGAAACGCAGCTGCGTGACGCGATCGTTCCGCTGGCGGACCCGCGCCCGCTGTGCCGACCCGACTGCGAGGGACTGTGCGATGTGTGCGGCGAGAAGTGGGCGGAGCTTCCGGCCGATCACGAGCACTTTGTCGTCGATCCACGCCTGGCCTCCCTGGCTTCCCTGCTGGGTGATTCCCCCGAGCCGGAGCGATCCTGATGGGCCGCTCTAAGCACCTTCCGGTTCCTCCCCGCACCGATACCGATGCCCTCGTTGAGGCATGGGGGACGCGCATCGAACCAACACTCCTCCAGCTTGCCCTGGTCCATCGCAGCTACGCGAATGAGGCCGGGGGAATCGCCAACAACGAGCGTCTGGAGTTCTTGGGCGACTCTGTCCTCTCCATCGTGATCGCCCAGAAGCTCTATGAAGAGTACCCGGATGTCGCCGAATCCGATCTGTCGCGCATGCGTGCGGCGACGGTGTCGCAGCAGCCTCTGGCTGCGGCGGCTCGCCGCATCGGGCTGGGTGATTTTGTCTTCCTGGGCAAGGGTGAGTCGACGCACGGGGGACGGGACAAGGATTCGATCCTCTCCGATACCTTCGAGGCGTTGATCGGTGCCACCTACCTGACGAGTGGGTTGGAGGAGGCCCGCCGCGTCATTCTCGCCCGCCTCGGCTTCCTGCTCGTCGATGCTCCGTCGAGGGGGCAGCACCAGGACTGGAAGACCCTCCTGGTTGAGTACTCCCAGTCGAAGGGCCTGGGGGAGGTTTCCTACGAGGTCGAGGGCGAGGGGCCCGACCACCAGCGCGTGTTCACGGCGCGTGCCTACGTGTCCGAAAGCTCAGAGGCTCTCGGCGAGGGGAGGGCCTCGTCGAAGAAGCATGCGGAAAACGCTGCCGCGCAGGATGCGATGAAGCGGCTGGCCGCTGACGAGGAGTAGTAGTTACGCGAGGGCGTTTGCTCTCCCGACCGATAGGATGGATCACGTGAGTGAGAATACGTCCGCGCGCACGCGCGTCATGATCGTTGACGATCACGAGATTGTTCGACGAGGTATTGCCGAGATCGTCGACCGCGACGATGCCCTGGAGGTCGTCGCCGAGGCCGGTTCCGTCGCGGACGCTGTGCGCCGCGCGGACCTGGTTCGCCCGGATGTGATCCTGGTTGATCTGCAGCTTCCCGATGGCACGGGAATTGACATCATGAATCAGCTGCGGGCCTCCCATCCGCAGATCCTCCCCGTGGTCCTGACATCCTTCGACGACGACGAGGCCCTGGCGGAGTCCCTGGAGGCAGGTGCGCGCGCGTACATTCTGAAAACCGTTCGTGGCGCGGAGATTACGGATGTCATCAAGGCGGTTGCGGATGGGCGCGTTCTGCTGGACGAGCGAACCCTGACCCGCAGGCGCGTCGATCACGAGGACCCCACCGCTGACCTGACGCCCTCGGAGCGCAAGGTTCTGGATCTCATCGGCGACGGTCTGTCGAATCGGGAGATCGGAGAGAAGCTCGGCGTGGCCGAGAAGACCGTGAAGAACCACATCACCTCCCTGCTGGCCAAGATGG
>ERZ772807.39-NODE-39-length-86530-cov-10.711223_pt1 | contig 86530 bp, 90 predicted proteins | sample MGYA00511472_ERZ772807 | MGnify/ENA primary metagenome ERZ772807 (study PRJEB29015, sample SAMEA2737947) | human oral metagenome | biome: human oral; feature: human-associated habitat; material: dental | place: China | collected 2039 ... | reverse complement strand
CAATCAGCGAAGGCACGCCGCCGCCTTTCAAAAATTCGCTGCGCACGGTGTGGCCTGGGCCTTTGGGCGCCACCATAATCACGTCCACATTTTTGGGTGGAACGATTTGGTTGTAATGAATATTGAAGCCGTGTGCGAATGCCAAAGCAGCACCTTCTTTCAAGTTGGGCGCGATTTCGTTTTTATACACGGCGGGTTGGTTTTCATCGGGCAGCAAAATCATGACAACGTCTGCTTTTTTGGTGGCATCGGCAACGCTCAAAGTCTCGAAACCCGCAGCCACTGCTTTGTTCCAAGATGCGCCCTGACGCAGACCAATCACCACATTCACGCCGGAATCTTTCAAGTTGGCCGCGTGGGCATGGCCTTGCGAACCATAACCGATGATGGCCACCGTTTTGCCTTTTACCAATGATAAATCAGCGTCTTTATCGTAATAAACCTGCATTGTTTTTCCTTTTGGAATGTTAATAGGGAGAAGATAAGTCGAACATTGCCAAACCATCATGCGTTTGTGTCAAACGGTTCTGTTTTGGGGTCAATATGGCTTTTGCCCACATTGAACAAATGCGTGGCTGGAAATTTTACACTATTTTGCACGGCTTTTGTAATTTTATGCAGCCTGCACCAATGCCTGCCGCATTTCGCGGATAACGGCGGCATAATCGCCCTGCCCGAAAATGGCGGAACCTGACACGAACGTGTCCGCGCCGGCTTGGGCGATTTCGGCAATATTGCTCGTTTTCACGCCGCCATCGACTTCCAGCGCAATCCGCCGCCCCGTTTGCGCTTGGTAATGGTCGAGCAGGCTGCGCACGCGGCGCAGTTTGTCCAGCGTGTGCGGAATGAAGCTTTGGCCGCCGAATCCGGGATTCACCGACATCAGCAGTACCATGTCCAGCTTGTCCAAAACGTGTTCCAGCACATGAACGGGCGTGGCGGGGTTTAACACCAAACCGGCCTGTTTGCCCGCGTTTTTGATGAGTTGCAGGCTGCGGTCGATGTGGCGGCTGGCTTCGGGGTGGAAGCTGATAATGTCGGCGCCGGCTTCGATAAAGGCGCGAATCATATCATCCACCGGCTCCACCATCAAATGCACGTCAATCGGCACGGTGCTGACGGGGCGCAGGGCTTGGCAAACCATCGGTCCGAAGGTGAGGTTGGGGACGTAATGGTTGTCCATCACGTCGAAATGGATTAAATCGGCACCTGCGTCAATCACTCGGCGGACTTCTTCGCCCAATCGGGTGAAGTCGGCAGACAGGATGCTGGGGGCTATGCGGTAGTTCATTTTCGGCTTTCGGAAGGGCAATCAAAAAGCAGCCTGCACTTTTTTCGCCAGCTGTTCGGCGGCGGTGAGGGCAACTTTATCGCGGATATACAGCAGGTTGGCGTGTTCTGCGGCGGTGGCGGGATAGCGGCCGCTTTGTGCCAGCCGCAGATAATCGGCGGCAGTGGGCATGAGGGGCTGTCCTGCAAAGACGGGCGGCTGTTCGAGCGCAAATGCGTTGCCTGCGCCGGCCACTTGGTGGCCTTGGCAGGATTCCGGCAGGGCGATTTCTTCAGCCTTGCCCACGCCGTATGCGCTCAAACGCTCGTGGCGACGCGTATCAAACCACGCATAAAACACTTCGCCCATGCGGGCATCGGTAGCGGCCAGCACGCATTCGCAGTCGGGTATTTGGTAGGCCACGGCATCCAGGCAGGGAATGCCGACCAAGGGAATGCCGAACGGCACGGCCAATCCTTGCGCCACACCAATGCCGATACGCAGGCCGGTAAACGCGCCCGCACCTTGCGCATACACAATCGCGCCCAAATCGGAAACGGTGCAGGCTGCTTCCGAAAGCAGGCTGCGGATGCCCGGCAGAATCAAATCGGACTGCCGATGGCCCGCTTCCGTGTGTATGCCGTGCCATTGCCCGTCTGCGTGCAGCGCCAACGAAAGGAAGGCGGTCGAAGTGTCTATTGCCAACACGGGGCGGCTGAAATCAGGTGTCGTCATGCTTATTTGCTGTAATCGAATTGAATGGCGCGGCCAGATTGGCGGCGGAGGCGTTGGCGCAGCAATTCGTCGCTGGCGGCGCGCCCGTCAATGCAGAAGGCTTCGTACAACACGCGGCGCACGGCGTTGCTGCCGTTGAGTTTGCCACCAATCACTTCCCAGCGGCTGTTGCGCGGCGTAATCCAGCGGCGGTTGGCCAAATCGGCAAAGGCAAAGGTTTTCAGTTTCGAGCCTTCGCTGCCGAGCAGTTTCGCGCCGGTGATGCACAACAGGCCTTCCGCGCTGACGTTCGGATAGCCGGAAGCCGAGCGGTTGTTCAGAATGTAACGGATGCTGCCGTCGGGTGCGTAATGAATGCTGTCGAGCAGGATTTGCGGCTTGCCGGAAAACGTGGGGCTGACATACAAATCAAACCAGCCTGCACCTTCCGTGTCGGGCAATTCGGGCAGCGGCAGGCTGCTTTCCTGAAATTCGGCATCGCTGCGGTCGGACACGCCCAGCCAGCCCGAATCGGCAAAGGCAAAAGAGGCGGACAAAAGCCCCGCGCAGAATAAAGATAAATATTTCATAAACTTGCTTACTGATTTTTCAAATGAATAAAGCAGCCTGCACTTTTCCCGTTGCCGTGAAGTGCCGTTGGAAAGTGCAGGCTGCTTTTGAGGGGTTACGCTTTCAATGCGGCCAAAATTTCCGCTTTCACATCGTCCACGTTTTTGGTGCCGTCCACTTTGATATAGCGCGGCGCGTGTTCGCCGGTCAAACGGCTGTAAAAACCCACCAGCACTTCGGTTTGTTCGTGGTACACGGCCAGGCGTTTTTTCACGGTTTCTTCTTTGTCGTCGTCGCGTTGCACCAAATCTTCGCCCGTTTCATCGTCTTTGCCTTCGGTTTTGGGCGGATTGTATTTGACATGATAGGTGCGGCCGGAGGCAATATGCACGCGGCGACCGCTCATGCGTTCCACAATCGCTTCGTCCGGCACGTCGATTTCCACCACGGCATCCAAATTCACGCCTGCTTCCACCATGGCTTCCGCCTGCGCCAGTGTGCGCGGGAAGCCGTCGAACAGGAAGCCGTTAGCGCAATCGGGCTGGGTAATGCGTTCTTTCACCAAGCCGATGATGATGTCGTCGCGCACCAAACCGCCCTGGTCCATGATTTTTTTGGCTTCCAAACCCAATTCCGTGCCGGCTTTAATGGCGGCGCGCAGCATATCGCCGGTGGAAATTTGCGGGATATTGAATTCGCGCGTGATGAATTGCGCCTGTGTGCCTTTGCCTGCGCCCGGTGCGCCCAACAATAAAACTTTCATGTCGTGTTCCTTCGGATAATGTGGAAATAATGGAAATAACGGCGAACCATGCGGCAGCCGTGATGAGGAATGCCGCTATGGTAATACGTTTTGCGGCATTATAAAAGGGATTTACACAATCCGCGCTTTCAGCAAATCATACATATTCAGCGCGCCGACCAGCCGTCCGCCTTCGCACACGGGCAGGCTGTTGATGCGTTTTTCCTGCATCAGCTTCAAGGCTTCGCTCAATAATTTGTCGGGCGATATGGCGGCGGGATGGCGGGTCATCACTTCGCTCATCGGCAGGTCGGGCAGTTGCTCGTGCCGCTCGAACAGGCGGCGCAAATCGCCGTCGGTAAACACACCCGCCAGGCAGCCTGCACCATCCGCCACCGCCACCATGCCCAAGCCTTTGCCGCTCATTTGGATAATCGCTTCGCGCAGGCTGCTTTCGGGGCGGACCACCGGCAGCGCGTCGCCCGAATGCATCACATCGCCCACCGTCAAAAGCAGCCTGCGCCCCAAGCTGCCCGCCGGATGGCTCAATGCGAAATCTTCCGGCGTGAACTGACGCGCGTTTAACAATGCAATCGCCAGCGCATCGCCCAAAGCCAGCACGGCCGTGGTGCTGGACGTCGGCGCAAGCCCCAAGGGGCAGGCTTCTTGCGACACGGCGGCGCGGATATGGATGTCCGCGTGTTTCGCCATGCTCGATTCGGGTTTGCCCGTGATGCAGACCAGTGTGATGTGGCGGCGTTTAAGCGCGGGCATAATCGCCAGAATTTCGTCGCTTTCGCCCGAATTGGAAATGGCCAGCACCACGTCACCATCCACAATCATGCCCAAATCTCCGTGCGCCGCTTCTGCCGGATGGACAAAAAACGCAGGAGTGCCGGTGGAGGCAAGCGTGGCAGCAATTTTGCGCCCGATATGCCCGGATTTGCCCATGCCCGTCACAATCACGCGGCCGCGGCTTTGCAGCACCGCATCCACCGCACGGGCAAACGCTCCGTCCAACTGCGCCGCCATTTCCAGCACCGACTGCGCTTCAATCTGCAAAACCTGTTTTGCCCAGTCCAAATAATGTGTTGCACCCATTCCGTTATCCTTTGTCTGTCTGTTTCCGCCGCGCCCGCGTTCGCTGCCGCCGGACGGTTTTCACGGCGTTGCGCCGCCGTACCCACTTTCAGGCCGCCGCGCCCCGCATTCCGCATTCCGCGCACGTTGCAAAAGCAGCCTGCACCCTGCCGTTCGTCATTGCCCGCGCAAAAACAGCGCGTCCAAATCCGCCAATGCCAAATGCACCCAAGTCGGGCGGCCGTGGTTGCATTGGTTGCTGCGCGGCGTGTTTTCCATATCGCGCAACAGGGCGTTCATTTCGGGCAGGGTGAGCTGCCGCCCCGCACGCACCGAACCGTGGCACGCCATGGTGGCGAATATCCGGTTTTCCATCGATTCCACGGTTTGCGAGCTGCCCACGCTGCCCAGTTCGCGCAACACGTTCTGCGCCAATGTCACGGCATCGGCCTTGCCCAGCATGGCCGGCACAGAACGCACGGCAATCTGCCCGTTGCCTTCGTTTGAAAGCAGCAGGCCGTATTCGCGCAGGGTTTCCCCGTGTTCGGCCAACACGGCGCGTTCGGTGTGACTGGCGGCAAACACGGGCGGAATCAGCAGCATTTGCGTTTGCAGGCTGCCTTGCTGCCGCTGCGCCTTCATTTTTTCGTAGTTCACGCGTTCGGCGGCGGCGTGCATATCGACCAAAATCAAGCCTTCCGCCGTCTGTGCCAGAATATAAATGCCCAAAAGCTGCGCCAACGCGAAGCCCAGCGGATATTCGGGCGGTTCGGCGGCTTCGGTTTCGGGGGCGGGCGGCGGGGAGGTGCAGGCTGCTTTTTCGATGGGGAAATCGTCGTCGCGGCGGTAAAGTTCGGCATAGGTTTGCAGGGCGGCGCGGTTTTCTTTCAGCGACAAACTGCGCTGCTGCGGCGTGCGGTAGGCCGAGTAGGGGGCAGGGGCGGAAGGTGCTTCGCCGGAATTGGGCATGGCTGCCGTTTCGGTGTGCAGGCTGCTTTGGTCGTTCGGAAAACGCTGCTGCAAAATATCCCCCGCATTGCCCACGCTGCCGGTAATGTCCGCGCGTGTGCCTTCCAGCGCTTTGTCCAAGGTGTGAAACACCAGCCGGTGCACGGCCTGGCTGTCGCGGAAGCGGATTTCGGTTTTGGTCGGATGCACGTTCACGTCCACCATTTCGGGCGGCATTTCCAAAAATAAGACGAATGCCGGCGTGATTTTGTGGTGCAGCACGTCGCGGTATGCCTGCTTCACGGCGTGCAGCACCACTTTGTCGCGCACGAAGCGCCGATTGACAAAGCAAAACTGCAATTCCGATTTGCCTTTGGCGAACGTGGGTTTTGAAACGAAGCCGTGTACGCGCACCGCGCCTTCGCCGCTGTCCACCAGCAGGCTGACGGACTGAAACTCCGCGCCCATCACCGCCGCCATACGTTCTTCAAGGCTTTGAACGGGATAGCGGAACACGGTTTTGCCGTTGTGCGCTAGCGAAAAAGCAGCCTGCGGATTGGCCAGCGCCAAGCGTTCCAGCATGGCAGCGCAGTGGGCGTATTCGGTGTTTTCGGATTTCAGGAATTTGCGCCGCGCGGGCGTGTTGAAAAAGAGTTCGCGCACTTCCACCGTGGTGCCTTCGGGGTGCGCCGCCGCATTGACCGCGCTCAAAACGCCGTCTTCGGCACGGATTTCGTGTGCGTGCGGCAAATCGGCGGTGCGGCTGGTCAGCGTCAGGCGCGACACGGAGGCGATGCTGGCCAGCCCTTCGCCGCGAAACCCCATGCTTCGGACATGTTCCAAATCGTGCAACTGTTTGATTTTACTGGTGGCGTGGCGAGAGAGTGCCAAGGGAAGGTCATCGGCGTGGATGCCGCTGCCGTTGTCGGTCACGCGGATGAGCTTGATGCCGCCGCCCGCCAGTTCCACGCTGATGTGCGTCGCCCCCGCGTCCAAGCTGTTTTCCACGATTTCTTTGAGCGCGGCGGCGGGGCGTTCCACCACTTCGCCGGCGGCGATTTGATTGACGAGATGGTCGGGCAGGGCATGAATACGGTGCATGGATAGGGATTCGGTCGGCAGAAAACGGCTTATTTTAAAGCGTTTTGCGCAGGCTGCAAACTGCTTGTCTGCACGGCGGGGAAACCCGTATAATGTCGGGCACTTGTCTGTTGATATGAGCGCGCTGCCGATAAAGATACACCGCCACAATGCCCGTTGCCTTGTTCCAAACGGGTTTTTTGTTGCCCGAAAGCAGCCTGCACTTCCCCCACCGTCCATCCTGCGAGAGTCCGATTATGCCGAACCCATTGTACCGTCAAAATATTTTATCCGTTTCCGATTTGAGCATCGAGCAGCTGCAATGCCTGCTGGACACCGCGCTGCGCCTGAAACGGCAGCCGCGCGGCGATTTGCTGGAAGGGCGGCTGATTGCGTCCTGCTTCTTCGAACCGTCCACCCGCACGCGCCTGTCGTTCGAAACCGCCGTGCAGCGGCTGGGCGGCAAGGTCATCGGTTTTGCCGACGGCGCGAACACCAGCGCGAAAAAAGGCGAAACGCTGGCCGATACCGCACGGATTATCTCCAGCTATGCCGATGCGATTGTCCAACGCCACCCGAAAGACGGCGCGGCGCGCGTGTTGGCCGAATTTTCGCGCGTGCCCGTGATTAACGCGGGCGATGGCACCAACCAGCACCCCAGCCAAACGCTGCTGGATTTGGTCACCATTTACGAAACGCAAGGCAGCCTGCACCATCTGAAAATTGCCATGTGCGGCGATTTGAAATACGGACGCACCGTGCATTCGCTAGCACAAGCCTTAAAACGGTTCGGCTGCGAATTTGCGTTCGTATCGCCGCCCAGCCTGGCCATGCCCGAATACATTACCGAAGAACTGGATGAAGCCGGCGCAAAATGGCAGATACTGCCCAATTTGGAAAGTGCGGCGGAATGGGCCGACATCCTGTATATGACCCGTGTGCAGCGCGAACGCTTCGATGACGAAGAATTCGCCAAAATCCAAGGCAAATTCAACCTGCATGCCGCCACTTTGGCCAACGCCAAACCCAACCTGCGCGTGCTGCACCCCCTGCCGCGCGTGGACGAAATTGCGCCCGACGTAGATGGCACGCCGTATGCTTATTATTTTGAGCAAGCACAAAACGGCGTATTTGCGCGCATGGCCATGCTTGCACTGGTGTTGAATGAAAATGTGTAGGGATTAAGTCTTCATTCAGCCTGAAAATCCATTTTGCAAGAAAGTTCAAAAGAATGTATGCGAGAAAATTATTGGTGGTGATGTGCTTGGCGGCACTCACTGCAGGCTGCAATGAAGACGAAAAATCAGGCCTCGGCACGGCAAAAGGCTTGGCCATGGCCAACTCAACCTCCGGCTCGTCTTCCAATAACAATAACTATGCAAAACTCGGCAGACGGGAATACGCTTCCGCACAAACGCCAGCGCCTGCCCCGAGTCCTACACCAGCACCTACGCCCACGCCAAGTCCTGCACCTACTCCAACGCCGACGCCTAATCCGACACCGTCGCCAAGTCCCGTACCCACTCCTTCGCCGACACCATCCCCAGCGCCTGCGCCCACACCTGCACCTTCTGCAAACGGTTGCGAGCACCCGACCGATGAATCCGGGCAATGGCGGAGCGCGAAATGCTATGAATTCAAGGAAGGACGCGTGCCTGCCGATTGGGAAAGCAAAGAAATCCGCAACCATTTGCACAGCTATTTGTCCTACCTGCCGGAAAATGTCTCTTTTGTGGCCGGCGATTATGCCCAACTGACCACGCGCCGCCACTGCGTCGATAAAGTAGGCGACCCGTTAAACGACGGCAACGCCACTTCAGGCGTGTGCCAGGCAGGGAAAGTGACTCAGTATTCCAGCGGCCGGCTGGAAACCATCGGTATGGTGGATGCAAGCCGCCCGTTCCGCGCCGAAGTCCGCGCCAAAATGAATTGGAACAGGCTGCACGGCATGCGTACCGCGCTCTGGTTGAACAAGCATAAAAACGAAGACAGCATCCGCACCTGCAAAACCCCCGGCGGCGGTAGTGCGCCTTACGGTTCGCTGCTGATTCTGGAATGGTTCTCCGCCATGCCCGACTATGCCTTCCCCGCATCCAGCATCAGCTGCTATTACAGCACGGCGGGTCAAGAATGGCGCACCCGCGTATTCGTGCACCGTTTGGAAAACCGTATCCGCAACCGTTCCTCTTGGCTGACGCATGATTGGCATGTTTGGGCCATCGAATATGATGGCACCAGAATCCGTTATTACATGGACGGCAAGCTGATTCCCGTGCACCATTACCGCGTGAACGATTCCAGCACGGTCGACGTGACCGACTACCGCAGTTTCACGCCGGACGGCACATACGTTTCCACCATGCCCGACGAGGATTACACCAAACTGCAAATCGACCCTGATTTGGTCAAACAGGTGCTCCGCAACGACAAATGGCATTTCGTTTTGAACGATTATGTGGAATGGGAAGACAATCTGGATCCACCGTCCATCAGCGAGCCTTTCCCGATGCAGACCACGCAGATTGACTATGTGCGGCTGTATTATAAATAACACCCCATGCAGGCTGCCCGAAAGCGATAGATTCGTGTATTATCGGGCAGCCTGAAATATTTCATGAGCGCCATGCCCGATATGCCCGCCCGCCTGAACAAAACCCTTTACACTCTCCTTTTTGCGGTGCTGCTGGTTGTCATCAGCCGGCAAATCGACCGATGGCTGGATACGGAAATTGTGTGGCGGATGCCCTTGCGGGCGGGATGCGCGCTATTGTTTGGCAGCATGCTGCTGTATCACGGCAAAACGTATCGCCCAAAGCAGCCTGCACAAGGCTGGGAACGGACTGTTCATACCGCCAAACACATTTTGTACTATGGTGCAGGCTGCTTTGCGTTGGCGCACGTTATCGGTGTTGTCAGCACTTATGCCGTGCCCGGCCGACCCGAACAGGTGCGCCTGCTCCAACGCCAAATCATCCGCGAAACCGACCAACCGCGCTGCGAACAAGGCTATTGCCAATGGCTGGTGCGACGCGACAACGGCAGCACGGCAACGATATGGCTGCCGGAACACCAACAAGAGGACGCTACGGTGCAAATATGGGTTTGGCAATCATGGCTGGCCGTGCGCATGGAAAGCGAATAAGGCGGACGGCACGGATTTTGCCGCCGTTGGAAACGAACGAAACACAACAGGGAGACTTGAATGAAAACGAAACAACTCAGCGTAGAAGCCATTGAGAACGGCACGGTGATTGACCACATTCCGGCCGGTCTGGGGCTGACGATTCTGCGCCAGTTCAAACTGCTGCATTACGGCAGCGCGGTCACGGTGGGCTTCAACCTGCCCAGTAAAACGCAAGGCAGCAAAGACATTATCAAAATCAAAGACGTATTCTTAACCGAACAGGATGCGAACCGCCTTGCCCTGTTCGCGCCCGAAGCAGTGGTCAATACCATCCGCGATTTCCAAGTCACCGACAAACGCCGCCTGACGCTGCCGGACGAAATCTCCGAAGTGTTCCGCTGCCCGAATACCAACTGCGCCAGCCACAGCGAACCGGTCGCCAGCCGATTTTATGTGCGCCAGCAGGGCGGCAAAACCAAACTAAAATGCCATTATTGCGAAAAAACATTCCCCAGAGAATTCGTGGTGGAAGCATAATTTCAGGCAGAAATGAACGTGCAGGCTGCTTTTTCCCTTGAATAAAAGCAGCCTGCACCCATATTGGGCCGCATGACGACACATTCATTAAAGAGAACCCCCATGAACAACAACCAACGTACCCGTTTCCTATTCGACCAAATGCCCGTCCGCGGACTGCACGTCCAAGTGGAAGAAGTTTGGCAACACATCCTCCGCCGCAAACATTACCCCGCCGCCATCCGCCGCGCATTGGGCGAACTCCTGGCCGCAGGCAGCCTGCTTTCGGGCAATCTGAAAACCGAAGGCACGCTCATCATCCAAGTGCAGGGGCAGGGCGCGCTTAAAATACTGGTGGTGGAAGCCACATCCGAAAACACCCTGCGCGCCACCGCACGCTGGGACGAAACCGCCCATATTGCCGATGATGCCCCATTGAGCGCACTTTTGGGCAACCAAGGCATTTTCGCCATCACCCTGCAACCGAAAGACGGCGAGCCGTGGCAAGGCATCGTGCCGCTGGAAGGCGGCAGCATCGCCGATATGCTGATGCACTACATGGCACATTCCGAGCAGTTGGAAACCCACATCGCCTTGGCGGCAGACGAAAAAACCGCCGCCGGCTTCCTGCTGCAACGCCTGCCCGAAGAACAGCCCGACCCCGAAGCGTGGCAGCATGTTACCACCTTGGCGCAAACGCTCACCGCTGACGAATTGCTGCATCTGGACGCGCAAAATGTGCTGTACCGCCTGTTCCACGAAACACCGCCGCGCGTGTTCGCACCCGAAGCCTTGGAATTCGCCTGCACCTGCTCGCGCGGCAAAGTCAGCGACATGCTGCTGATGCTGGGCGGCCAGGAAGTCGGCCAGGCCGTTGCCGAAGAAGGCAGCATCACGGTGGACTGCGATTTCTGCAACGAGCAATACACGTTTGACGAAACCGATGTGAACGCCCTGTTCGGCAGCGACATCGTCAGCGCCGTGAAAAACGAACACAACCGCCACACGGTACAATAACGCCTAAAGCAGCCTGCACCGCCATTGTTTAACGTGCAGACTGCTTTTTCATATCGAAAATATTGCTGCAAATGCGTCCTACAAACCCAAAAGCAGCCTGCACACCCGATGCAGGCTGCTTTTTTGCCCCAAAAAGGGCAGGGAAGGGCGTGCATCCATATTTGATTACCGCCATTTGTTTTCCTCCCCATGCCCAAACACAAGGCGCATAAAACCGCCCATATTCCGTCAATAATTTTTTTCTCCTTATTATCATATAATTATGCAAACATTCTGCAAATTTTCCCTTCACAGTTTACAAATCAACAAATATTGTGTTAGATTTCGTTAAACATTTGCATAATTACGTTATTGGAGGAACCACTATGTCTGTGCAACAAAATGGCAAAACCTTTTTCGGCCATCCGTTTCAATTATCCAGCCTATTCCACATCGAACTGTGGGAGCGCTTCTCGTTCTACGGCATGCAGGCCATCCTCCTGTTTTATCTATACTTTGAAGCCAGCAAAGGCGGCTTGGGCATCGATGAAGCAGAAGCCGGCGGTATTTCCGCCATTTACGGCGGCAGCATTTATCTGCTGACCTTGGTGGGCGGCTGGATTTCCGACCGCGTGCTGGGCGCAGAACGCACATTGTTCTATTCAGGCATCACCGTTATGGCCGGACACATCGCCTTGGCCATCTTCCCCGGTTTGGCAGGATTGATATCCGGCCTCGTGCTGATTGCCTTCGGCAGCGGCGGCGTGAAAGCCTCTGCCAGCGCAATGGTTGGCTCGCTGTATGAACAAGACGACACCAAACATTTGCGCGATGCCGGCTTTTCCCTGTTTTACCTCTCCATCAATATCGGCGCCTTCTTCGGCCCACTGCTGACCGGATACCTGCAAAGCAGAATTGGCTTCCACTGGGGCTTCGGCGCAGCAGCCGTCGGCATGGCATTCGGTTTGGCACAATACGCACGCGGCCGCAAAAACCTGCCGCCCACCGCAGCTGTGAATCCCCTTAAACCTAACGAAAAAGCATTTGTTTTGGCCGGATTCATCGGTGCATTGGTGGTGTTGGCCATTGTATTTGCCACAGGTTTGGTGAATTACGACAACTTTAAAAACGTTTTGTTCGGGTTCATATTAGTCGTTACCACTATTTATTTTGCCCGCCTGTTCATTACCGGCAAACAACTGGGTGCCAAAACCAACTACATCATCGCCTATATCCCTTTGTTCATTGCAGCCTGCATTTTCTGGGCCGTTTGGTTTCAAGTATTTACCGCCGTCAGCATTTATTTTGAAAAATTCATGAGACTGAACCGCATGATTGACGGTTTCGAAGTCCCACCGGCATGGCTCGCTTCCGCACAAGGTCTGTGGGTGATCCTTCTGGCCAGCGGCATGGCCGCCATGTGGACCAAAATGGGTGACAAACAGCCCAAAACACCGTTTAAATTCGCGCTGTCCCTGATTGTGGTGGGCTTGGCGTACGGCGTGTTCCTGCCTTATACCTACAGCAATACGATTATGTCGATGGTTGGCATGGTGTTCGTGCTGTTCCTGCTCACCGTTGCAGAATTGCTGATTTCCCCCATTTCCCTGTCGCTGGCCACCAAAATCGCACCGACGCAATTTAAAACCCAAATGGTTGCGCTCAACTTCCTCACCATCTCTGTCGGCATTACCGCAGGTGGCAAACTGTTCGGTGCATATTATGACGAACAAAACTTGTCCAAATTCTTCGAATTAATGACATATCTCGGCGTGGGTGCAGGCTGCATTTTGCTCTTGCTCGTGCCCGTGTTGAACAAATTGCTTAAAGGTATTGATTAAGAAAGGTATTCATGGCAAAAAAACGTATCCTCACCGGAGTCACCACCACAGGCATTCCACACTTGGGTAACTATGTCGGCGCCATCCGGCCCGCCATCCAAGCCGCCGCAGCGGAAGACACCGAAAGCTATCTTTTCCTGGCCAATTATCACGGCATCATCAAATGCCACGACCCTGCCATGATTGACGAGTCCACGCGCTCCGTTGCCGCAACATGGCTGGCATGCGGGCTGGATACCGAGCGCACTACGTTTTACCGCCAATCCGATATTCCCGAAATTCTGGAACTCAACTGGATATTGACCTGCATCACCGCAAAAGGCCTGATGAATCGCGCCCATGCTTACAAAGCTGCCGTGCAGGTCAATATCGATGCGGGGCTGGAAGACCAAGACCACCAAATCGAAATGGGGCTGTATAGTTATCCCATCTTGATGGCAGCCGATATTTTAATGTTCCAAGCCAATCAAGTCCCCGTTGGCCGAGATCAAATCCAACACGTTGAAATGGCACGCGATATTGCGCAACGATTCAACCACCGCTTCGGCAAAAATCTGCTTACGCTGCCCGAAGCCTTGATTGACGAAAATGTGCAGCTATTGGTCGGTCTGGACGGTCGGAAAATGTCCAAATCTTATGGCAATACCATTCCTTTGTTTCAAACGCCGACCCAACGTCAAAAAGCAGTCAATAAAATTGTGACCAATCTGAAAGAGCCCGGGGAACCCAAAGCCAAAGACGAAAGCCCGCTATTTGAAATCTACCAAGCCTTTGCCACGCCCGAAGAAACCCAAGCATTTGAGCAAGCGCTTAACGAAGGCTTGGCTTGGGGTGAAGCCAAAAAATTGCTGTCTGCAAAAATTGGCGCAGAACTGGACAGCAAAACCGATGCCTACAATGACTTGATTGCGCATCCGCAGCGCATTGAAGAAATTCTGCAAGCCGGTGCGCACAAAGCGCGGGCAGAAGCACGTGAATTACTGACACAGGTAAAAGATGCCGTCGGCATTCGTATGTTAAAATAAATGCAAAGCAGGCTGCACCAATCAAATAGGTGCAGCCTGCTTTTTATTAGTTTAACAATTTAACATAATATTCATTATGCGAACTATAGTTTTAAAATCAATTTAGAAATTTAGAATCTGCCGTCAATAAAGACTATTCATTGCTGCCTACAATGAAACGGAAATATCTCACTAATTTTCTCTTAATCAATTTTTGTGCTATCAAATCACGATTGAAATAATTTGCTAATTTCAAATGCTTGTCAGACTGCTTTTAAAACAACTCTGCCAGATAATCCATGCCGTAAATGTGACACCGAAAAACAAAAGCAATTAATAGTAGAAATAAAAAATATGAACACGCAATCAAGAAAATCAATTTGCCTATTACACACAATAGATATAGATAGATATAGATATGAAAAAACAGCCCTTAAAAAGGACTGTTTTAAATTTGGTGCCCAGAAGAAGACTCGAACTTCCACGTCCTTACGGACACTAGTACCTGAAACTAGCGCGTCTACCAATTCCGCCATCTGGGCTTTGATTTTTACCATCATTTGCTGTAAAGTGTTGCAAATGAATTGAAAGAAGCTGCATTATATAGATACTATAAAAGGATTGTCAACCATGACGAAGAAAAAAAATATCAAATCTATGAATTTAAGAGAAAAAGATCCATATTTGGAACGCGAATATCAGAAATACACCACTCCCCTGCCCAGCCGCGAGTGGATTATCGAGATTTTGGAACGCGCGGGTGTGCCGCAAAAAATCACTGCGTTGGCCGAACAATTATCAATAAGCGATGAAGAATTTGAATTTTTTGAACGCCGCCTGAAAGCAATGGCGCGCGATGGGCAAATTTTAATCAACCGCCGCAATTTGGTATGCGTGGCAGAAAAATTGGACATTGTGAAATGCCGCGTGGAAATGCAAAAAGACGGCTTTGGCTTTGCCGTGCCCTTAAAACCGACAGGTGAAAAAGATTTCGTGCTGTATGAACGCCAATTATATGGCGTGATGAACGGCGATATTGTAACGGTTCGCCCACTGGGGCTGGATCGGCGCGGTCGGCGCGAAGGTCAGGTGTTGGATATTGTGGAGCGCGGCCAATCTTCGCTGGTGGGACGTTTTTATTTGGATCACGGCGTGGCGGTATTGGAGCCGGAAGATAAACGGCTGCACCAAAATGTGATTTTGGAGCCGGCCAGCGTGGCGCAGTTTCAGCCGGAATCCGGCCAAGTGGTGGTGGCGAAAATTGAAAGTTATCCGGAAAACCACCGCCCTGCCGTGGCGAAAATCACGGAAATTTTGGGCAATTATGCGGACAGCGGCATGGAAATCGAAATTGCCCTGCGCAAACACAAGCTGCCGTATGAATTTAGTGCAGGCTGCCTGCAAGCGGCGGCAAAAATTCCTGATACCGTCCGTGCGGCCGACCGCAAAAAACGCGTGGATTTGCGCGATTTGCCTTTGGTGACCATTGACGGCGAAACTTCGCGCGATTTCGACGATGCCGTGTATGCGGAAAAAATTGGGCGCAATTACCGTTTGGTGGTGGCGATTGCAGACGTGAGCCATTATGTCCGCCCCGACGACGCCATCGACACGGATGCCAAAGAACGCGCCACCAGCGTATATTTCCCGCGCCGCGTCATCCCCATGTTGCCGGAAGCCTTGTCCAACGGCATCTGCTCGCTGAATCCCAACGTGGAGCGGCTGTGCATGGTGTGCGATATGACGATTACTTATGCGGGCAACGTGAAATCGTACGAGTTTTATCCGGCCGTGATGAAATCGCACGGGCGGCTGACATACAACCAAGTGTGGGATTGGCTGGAAAATTCGGTGGATAACGAATACAAAAGCAGCCTGCACACCCTGTACAAGCTCTTCCAAATTTTGCAGAAAAACCGCCGCAAGCGTGGCGCAATGGAATTTGAAACCGTTGAAACGCAAATGATTTTTGACGACAACGGCAAAATCGAGCGCATTGAAGAAGTGCACCGCAACGACGCGCACAAATTGATTGAAGAATGCATGCTGGCAGCCAATGTGTGCGCGGCAGATTTCCTGTTGCGCCACCAGCACAAAGCCCTCTACCGCAACCACGCCGGCCCCACGCCCGAAAAACTGGCCGTCTTGCGCGAACAGTTGGCATTGTTGGGGCTGCGTTTGGGCGGCGGCGACAAGCCCGAACCGAAACATTACGGCAAACTGGCGGAACAAATTGCCGAGCGCCCAGATCGCGAAGCCTTGCAATCCATGTTGCTGCGCTCCATGCAGCAGGCAGTGTATGAAGCGGAAAACGAAGGCCATTTCGGCTTGGCATACGACTATTACACGCATTTCACATCGCCCATCCGCCGCTATCCCGATTTGCTGGTGCACCGTGCGATTAAGGCGGTTTTGGCGAATAAAACGTATAACGCGGGCAACTGGCAGGAGCTGGGCGCACACTGTTCATATTGCGAACGGCGTGCGGACGAAGCCAGCCGCGACGTGGAGAACTGGCTGAAAACTTATTTCATGCGCGACAAAGTGGGCGAGATTTTCGGCGGCAAAGTGTCGCGGATTACCAATTTCGGCATTTTCGTCACGCTAGATAACGTGCATATCGACGGCATGGTGCATGTGAGCGATTTGGGCGAGGATTATTTCCAATACCGCGAAGATTTGATGGCGATGGTGGGCGAACGCAGCGGTGTGCGCTTCAGCGTGGGCGACCGCGTGCAAGTGAAAGTGGCGCGCGCAGATTTGGACACCTGCCGCATCGACTTGGTGCTGGAAAGTGAACCGCCCAAAGCGAAGAAGCGCGGCAAAAAAGTGCAGGCTGCTTTGGTGCAGGAAGCGGAGCGTATGGCGCAAAAAGTGGTAGCCAAAGAAGCGCGCACGCAGAAAAAGGCACGCGCAGCAAAACCTGCCGCAAAAACGGCACGGACGCCCGCCAAAAGCACCAAAGCGGCAAAAACCGCCAAACCCAAGCCGCAAAAACGTAAACAGTCCGCAGCGCAAGAAACCAAAGCGAAAACTAAGCGCCGTGCCAAAGTGAAATGGGATTCGGCTGAATAAGCGCCAAAAAAGCAGCCTGCACTTTAAAAACCAATGTGCAGGCTGCTTTTATATGGGCTGATTGGCACTCTTCATGCGATTTATAAGTGAATTAAAATCGCAATGATACGGCGTTGGCTCGCCTTGACGTACTATTTGTACGCTTTGTCTCATTTTTATTTTAACCCACTATAAATCATACTGAAAAAGCAGCCTGCACCCCCATTCTCAAACGGGCGCAGGCTACTTTTCTCTTGCTTAAAGGCTACCGTACGAATGCAGGCCGGTCAGGTATTTATTCACGCCCACAAAGGCAAACGCGGTAATGAACAGCCCGATAACCGCCCACCATGCCAGCACTTTGCCGCGCCAGCCCGCCACCAGCCGCATATGCAGCCACACCGCATAATTCAGCCACACGATAAACGCCCACGTTTCTTTCGGGTCCCAGCTCCAATAGCGCCCCCACGCATCGGCCGCCCATAAAGCGCCCAAAATCGTGGCAATGGTGAAAAACAGGAAACCCACGGCAATCGCTTTATACATGGCTTCTTCAATCTGCGCCGCATCGGGGAAAAATTTATTGCCGTTCAGCGACAACAGTTCCGCCACGCCGAAAGCCGCCGCCATGCAGAAACCGCCGTAGCCGATAAAATTGGCCGGCACATGCAGCTTCATCCACCACGACTGCAACGCAGGAATCAGCGGCTGAATTTCGCCCGCGCCGCTCTCAATGCTGTACCACACGGTAAACGCCACCAGGCCGCACATCAGGACATACACAAACACACCCAGCTTGTGCATGGCAAATTTCTTCTCGTAATACAGATACATCAGCCCCGTAATCACCATGAACAGGATGAACACCTCATACAGGTTGGACACGGGGATGTGGCCCGCATCCGGACGCAGCAGATAGCTTTCATGCCAGCGCACCAGCAGGCCGACAAAGCCCGCAAATGCCGCCGACCACGCCAAACCGCTGGCAATGGAAAACAACGTATTACGTTGAAATTTATTTTGTTTTTCCTGCCGCCAAGCCCATAAAGTGGCCAATAAATACAATGCAAACGCCAGTACGGTCAATGCCGCCTGCCACATGATGGCCGATTGGCTGCTCAACAAATATTTCAATAAAAACTTACCTTTATCGCCGGCATTGGCAATATCGCCCTGATACAGCCCCACTGCCAGATAAGCCGCCAGCACGCCGCCGACAATAAACCAGCGCATCGGTTTGAAGAACCAGCCCAAACCGGTGGCAATCGCCGCACTCGCCCACAGAATCACCATTTCATAAACATCCATGTGGTGTGGCAGTTTCAGTTGTGCCAAGGCGGCAATGCTGGCCATCAGCGCGGCAAAAAGCCAATCGACAATAGTCAGCGATTTGAGCCATGATTTTTCGCGCAAAAGCTCGTGCTGCGCCAAATCTTGGGGTTGAGAAGTCGATTCAGTCATGCTGTTACCTTTGTTTTTCTTATGAATCAGAGTGGTGTGCGTTGTCGGCTGCTGCAAAATCCTGCGCCAACCGAGTAAAATCCGCCACATATTTCGGAAACTCGCGGTTTAAATCGCGTTCACTGCGGCTGGACGACATGGCAAAGCGGACTGAGGCATGGCCGGACGGGAACAGCACCCACGCGCGTTTGTCGCGGACGTAAAACATTAACATCACGCCCAGCACCAAAAACAGCGAGCCCAAATACACCAAAGTCGCGCCGGGCGATTTGGTCATTTGCAAGCCCGACATATTGACTTGTTTGAAGTCTTCCAGTTGTAGCAGAACGGGCGACTGAAAGCGCGTTAAGCCCGTATAACCGTCCAAACTGTTTAAAATGAATCGGTTGCGTGTTTCGCCTGCTTCAATATTGGGCAAACCCGCATCCTGCAAAGCTTCGTCCAAAGCAATATTCATGGTGCTGTACAGGATTTGGTACATGAATTCGCCCGTTTTCTGCTGGTCGGCAGGCGGCACGTTTTTCTGGATATGCTCGTTAATGGCGATATAGCCGCCTTCGGAAAACTGCTGCAACAAATTTTCCACAGCCAATTTGAACTGCGGGCGGATATGTTCGCCCACATTGGCAATGGCTTTTTCGACAATCTGCTGACGTTTTGCAGGCTGCAATAATACCGCGCGGAATGCCATGAAACTGTCGAGTTTGCCGCGCGGGTCGGCGGGCAGCATCAGCCAGCGGAACGGTTCGTTCATATCCGAACGCTCGCCGGTGGCAAAAAACAGCACGCCTTCACGCGGCAACGGCTGCATATAGCTGATATATTCGCGCGCCTGCCCTGCTTTATCACGCAATTTGTAGGTAATCGTGGGGCCGACGTTTTGGAATTTCTTCTGGTTCACGGCACGGGCATCGGCGGGCATGCTGGCCGTTGCATTCAAATCTTCCACGTTAAACACGCGCAATTCGCCAAATTCCAGCCGGTAATGTTCGCCGTTACCGAAATCCAGCGGAAATTCGCGCTGTGAAACGGCCTTAATTTCGGCAGGTTTGCCCGCACCGCGCAAATCCCAGCTTTTCAAGCGGATATCGGAACCGCCGTCGCCATAAGTGGACTGGTAAATGGTCACGCCGTTCACCGTCAGCGGATGATTGACGCGCAGGGTGGCGGCCATTTTTTCGCCGGTATATTTATCGGTAACCAGCACGTCGCTGGCAAAATCTTTGGGCATGCCCGTGTCGTAAAAATCGATATGAAATTTCTTCAATTCAATAGAAAACGGCAACTCTTGCAGCAGCAATCCTTTGTCTGCATTCAAAAATGTCCGGTCGATGGTTTGGCCTTCCACAATTTCGGCATTGCCGCGATAGGAAAGGTTTTTGTCGCTCAATGTGCTTTCGGGTTTGAAATCGCGGGCATAAACGCTGGTATTGTCGGGCACCAGTCTGCCGGTCAGCATGCCAATTTTGAGCAGAAGGTTGCTGTCAATCAGGCCTCCGATGCAAATCACAATCAGCGCCAAGTGGGCAAAAATATAGCCCCATTTGTTCATTGCGCCTTTTTTGGCGGCCACGATGACGCTGCCGTCTTTGCGTATTTCGGATTTGGTTTTAAACCCCTGTATCTGCAAATATTTCTCGGCAATTTCCGGTGTGATGCCGCTGCCGTTTTCACGCGGCAATTCCGCCGTATGCTTCATGTGCGCCAATGATTTCGCCGTCGCATTCAGGCGGAACGATTTCATGTCGCGCAGGTATTGCGGGGTATTCCGCCAAACGCACAGCCCGGTGCTCAGCACCAGAAACAACATGATGAGCACGAACCATGAAGAGGCGTAAACATCGAACAATCCTAAAAATTGGAAAATTTCCGCCCAGAAAGGACCGAATTGGACCACATAATTTTGTGCAGGCTGGTTTTGCTGCACCACCGTGCCGATGATGGAGGCGATGGCCAAAATGGACAGCAACGCCACGGCAAAGCGCATGGAACTGATGAAAGCGAACCATGGGCGGCGGATAAAAGAAGTTTGGGAAGATGAGGTGGGATTCATGATGGGCGGGATGGGCTGAAAAAGCAGCCTGCACTTTTACAATACGGCTATTCAGCCTTCTTTACTGCGGCACTTGCGGCAAATGCCGGTTAATACGACGTGGTCTTCGTTCAGTGTAAACCCCGTTTTCTGTACGCCTTCGCGCAGGGCCAGCCATTCGGCGTTCAGGCTTTGTTCATCGACCGTGCCGCATTCCGTGCATACCAAAATAAAGCTGCTGTGGTGATGGGCATGTTCGGCATGGCAATGGCCGGTGCATTCGTGGCGCGCATGGCTGCACAGCACATAGCCGTTCACGGCGGGGACTTTGTGCAACACGCCCTGCTCTGCCCAGAAATCCAAAGCGCGGTAGGCAGTGGGCGGCGCAACGACACTTTCGCTGTCCCGCTGCATTTGCGCCAGGACATTATAGGCCTTAATCACGCCGTCCAGCTGCAACACCATATCCAACACCTGCTCGCGCAGCGGCGTTACCTGTGCGCCGGTAGTGCGGCATTGGTGCAAAATTTGTTCTTTAACAGGGTTCATATTTTCCGTTTCGCGTAAACAAAAAAGCAGCCTGCACCTTATTCATTGACAAACGACACGCCGGCCAGATTCGATGCCTTCACCGCGTCCGCAATGGCCGCCACAGCCTGCGGGCGGACGAAATTGCGGCGGTATGCCAGCACGATGCGCCGCGAAGGTGCAGGCTGCCTGAACGGCACGATGGAAAACAGCAAATGGTCGTTGTCGGTAATGCCGGTGGACGGCAGCACGCTGATACCCAAACCGCTGGCTACCATGTGGCGGATGGTGTTGAGCGAGCTTCCTTGCAGCGTATTGACCAACCCGGCGATTTTCTGCTTTGCCGCAAGCTCGGTACAAGAGCCCAGCACTTGGTCGCGCATACAGTTGCCCTCGGTCAGCAGCAGCACGTTTTCTTCCGCCAAATCCGCCGTTGATACGGAATCCAGCTCTTCAAACGGATGGCCTTTGGGCACAATCACGAAAAACGGCTCGTCATACAGGGCAATCGTTTCAATGCCTGCTTCGGTATAAGGTTCCGCCACCACCACCGCGTCCAATTCGCCGCGTTTGAGCAAATCGGTCAACACAGCGGTATAGTTTTCTTCCAGGAACAGCGGCATTTTGGGCGCGACATGGCGCATCGACACAATCAGCCTGGGCAGAAGATACGGTGCAACCGTGAAAATCAAACCCAGCCTGAATGAACCTTCCAACTGGTTTTGCTCCGCATTGGCAAGGTGGCGGATGACTTCCGCCTCTTCCAAAACGCGCTGCGCCTGCGACACGATGGCCGCACCGGATTCCGTCATCAAAATTTCGCTGCTGCTGCGGTCGAACAGGGAAACGCCCAGCTCTTCCTCCAATTTTTTAATGGCGATGGACAAGGTGGGCTGGCTGACATGGCAACGCTGCGCCGCACGGCCGAAATGCTTTTCCTGTGCCACAGCGACAATGTAACGCAATTCGGTCAGCGTCATGGCTTATCCGTTTTCCCCGCTTCGGGTGCAGGCTGCCCTTTTTTGTTTTCGGGCAGGGTGATGTTCAATGCCAGCATATCCACGCCGTCTTGTTTCTCGTGCGTGATATTGATGTCGTCCAATTCGATTTTAACGTATTTGGACAACACTTCCAGCAATTCCTTTTGCAACGTGGGTAGATAATCGGGCGTACTGTTGGCGGCATCGCGGTTGGCACGTTCCTGCGCGATGATGATTTGCAGGCGGTCACGCGCCACGGCCGCCGTCTTCGGCTTGCGTCCCAATAATTTTTCCAGCAGCGACATTACTTACCTCCAAACAGTTTTTGGAAGAAGCCTTTTTTCTCCGCTTCCAAAAAGCGGATTTCGCGGTTTTCGCCCAAAAGGCGCGCCACCACGTCCTGATAGGCCTGCGCGGCAACCGCATCTTCCTGATGGATAACGGGTGCGCCCGCATTGGAAGCCTGCAACACGTTTTGCGATTCGGGAATCACGCCGATGAGCGGAATACGCAAAATGTCCTGAATATCCTGCACCGACAACATTTCGCCTTTTTCCACACGTTCCGGCGAATAACGCGTAATCAACAGGTGTTCCTTCACGGTGCCGCCCTGCTCTGCTTTTTTAGATTTGCTTTGCAAAATGCCCAAAATGCGGTCGGAGTCGCGTACGGAAGAAACTTCCGGGTTGGTGGTTACAATCGCTTCGTCCGCATAATACAGCGCCATCAAGGCACCAGTTTCGATACCGGCCGGCGAATCGCACACGATAAATTCAAAGCCCATGGCATCCAAGCCGTTCAGCACGTTGCCCACGCCTTCTTTGCTCAGCGCGTCTTTATCGCGGGTTTGCGATGCGGGCAGGATGAACAGTTTGTCGCAATGTTTGTCTTTGATTAAGGCTTGGTTCAGCGTGGCCTCGCCTTGAATCACATTGACCAAATCGTACACCACGCGGCGTTCGCAGCCCATAATCAAGTCCAGATTGCGCAGGCCCACGTCAAAGTCGATGACGCAGGTTTTGTGGCCACGCAATGCCAGGCCTGTGGAAATGCTGGCGGAAGTGGTGGTTTTGCCCACACCGCCCTTGCCGGAGGTGACTACAATGATTTTTGCCATAAGGTGCTTCTTTCTTTGCGTTAAATGAAAACTTTCCATGTGCAGGCTGCTTTTTCAAACGGCGCGCCGCAAAAGCAGCCTGCACATCCTTTATATCAATAAATTACTGGGCGTTAATCGCCGAAATGGCCAGCCGCTCGTCTTCCTGCAATTCGATTTTCACCGCATGCTTGTGCAGATGCGGCGGCAGATTTTGTTCGAATACACGGTAGATACCGGCCACCGACACCAATTCCGCCTGCATGGACTGCGCAAAAATCCGCGCCGTTTTATCGCCCGATTCGCCCGCCAGAGCACGGCCGCGCAACGGCGCATACACATGGATATTGCCGTCCGCAATCACTTCCGCGCCCTCGCTGACCATACCCATCACGATTAAATCCGCATTTTTGGCATATACCTGCTGCCCCGTACGCACCGGGCTGTTGATGACCAGCGTGGGGCGCGGTGCATGATCGTCTGCGGCAGGTGCAGGCTGCTTTTCTTCCTCTGCAGCCTGCCCGTTGTTTTCCGCGGCAGACTCTGCTTGTGTTTCGGCAACATTGTCCGTTGCTGTAGCGGCGGCTTCCGTTACGGAATCTTCCGTAGGTTCCGCAGCCGGCACGGTGCAGGCTGCTTTTTCATGTTCGCCAATTTCGGTTTCCGCCAGTTTTTTGTGTTCGTGCGACAAATAAAACAATCCGGCAGCGTGCACCTTGTCGGCCCAACGCTGTTCCGCACCCCGTGCCGCAATCACGGCAATTCCCTGCCGCGCCAACAGCGACACGATGGCCGACAAATCCGCATCGGCATCCGTCAAATCGTCCAAATCCAAAACAAACGGCAGCGCACCCAGCACTTGGTATTTGTCTTTTTTCTTGCGCAAAAACTGGGACAACTGTGCCAAATCCGCCGTGTGCAGGCGCAGGGACAACATCTCCAAGCGCGTGGATTTCACTTCAAAAGCTGCTTTCATGATGCGATTGTTTTATTAAATCAAATGCGCGATTTTACCCTGCCTGCACTATTTATTCAACCGAAGCCGCGCATTTCCCGCCCGTTTCTGCACGGCAGGGCGTGTTTATTAGCTATTGATTTTTATGAAATCCGGCTTTACAATCCCGTTTCCCTCTTTAACCATCTTTAACGAGAAGATAATAGAATGAAGAAAACCCTGTTAAGCACCCTCGTGCTGGTGATTTTGGCAGCCTGCTCCCAACAAACTGAAAACACTTCCGCAAACAATGCGGCAAATCCTGCGGCATCCGGCGCAGCGGCGGGCAACCTGCCGCAAACCAACGAGCTGAATATCTACAACTGGTCGAACTATGTGGACGAAAGCACCGTTGAAGACTTCAAAAAAGCCAACAATCTGGATTTGACCTACGATTTGTACGAAAACAACGAAACGCTTGAAGCCAAAATGCTCACCGGCAAATCCGGCTACGATTTGGGCGTTCCCGGCATCGCATTCCTGCCCCGCCAAATCAAAGCAGGTGCTTATCAAAAAATCAACCGCGACCTGATTCCGAACTACAAAAACATCGACCCCGCACTGCTGAAACTGCTGGAACAGGCCGACCCGGGCAACCAATACGCCGTGCCCTATTTCTCCGGCGTGAACACGCTGGCGATTACCGCCAAAGGCAAAGAAATCCTAGGCGGCAAACTGCCTGAAAACGGCTGGGATTTGCTGTTCAAACCCGAATATACCCACAAACTGAAACAATGCGGCATCGCGCTGTGGGACACGCCCAGCGAAATGTTCCCGCTGGTGCTGAATTACTTGGGCAAAGACCCGCGCGGCACCAATCCGGCCGACATTGAAGCCGCTGCCGCCGTGTTGCAGGCCATCCGCCCCGACGTGAAACGTTTCAGCGCGTCTTACATCGACGAACTGGCGCGCGGCGATATCTGCCTGGTAGCCGGCAACGGCGGCGACCTGAACATGGCGAAAGCGCGTTCGGAAGAAGTGAAAAACAACGTGGGCATTGACGTGCTGGCACCGAAAGGCATGGGCTTCTGGGTGGAATCTTGGGTGATTCCCGCCGATGCGAAAAACGTTGCCAACGCGCACAAATACATCAACTACACGTTAGACCCCGAAGTGGCGGCCAAAAATGCGGCGGCGGTAACGTTTGCCCCGGCCAGCCTGCCGGCACGCGAAAAAATCGATCCGAAACTGGTGGCAACACGTTCGATTTTCCCGACTGCGGAAGATATGGCCGCCGGCTTCGTGATGCCGCAAATGTCGGACGAAGCGAAACGCCAAACTACGGCGCTGTGGCAAAAACTGAAAATGGGTAAATAATCCATTCTCCGTTTCCGGCGAAAGCAGCCTGCACGTTCAGAAATTGAAGTGCAGGCTGCTTTATTTATGTGCCAAACACGGTGGAAAAAGCAGCCTGCATCCGCAAGCCGTGCTAAAATCCTTTCTTTTATCCGACACATTTGCGCCATGAATCCCCATCTGCAACAACTGCAACCTTATCCGTTCGCCCGACTGCGCGAAGCTGTGCAAGGCATTGTGCCGCCTGCACATTTGACCGAAATCCCGCTGTATATCGGCGAACCGAAGCACCCTGCCCCGCGCGTTATCCGCGAGGCGCTACTGCAATCGCTGGACGAATTGTCCAAATATCCGCTCACGCTTGGCCTGCCCGAACTGCGCCAAGCCTGCGCCGACTGGCTGAAACGCCGCTATGACGGCCTCACGCTCAATCCCGACAGCGAAATCCTGCCCGTGCTCGGCAGCCGCGAAGCCCTGTTTTCCTTTGTTCAAACCGTGTTGAACGAAGCGGAAGCACCGGTGGTGGTCAGCCCCAACCCGTTTTATCAGATTTACGAAGGCGCAACGCTGCTGGGCGGCGGCAAAATCGTGTTCGCCAATACCGTCGCGCCGAATTTCCTGCCCGATTGGAACAGCGTTGCCGCGGAAGACTGGGCGCGGTGCAGGCTGCTTTTCGTCTGCTCGCCCGACAATCCGACCGGCAGCGTTCTGCAACAAAAAGACTGGGAGCAACTCTTTGAATTGCAAGACCGATACGGCTTCATCATCGCGTCTGACGAATGTTATTCGGAAATTTATTTTGACGGCAAAAAACCTTTGGGCTGCCTGCAGGCTACTTTGGAATGCGGCCGCAATTTCGACAAACTCGTCATGTTCACCAGCCTGTCCAAACGCTCCAACGTGCCAGGCCTGCGTTCAGGCTTTGTGGCGGGCGATGCCAAGCTGCTGAAAGATTTCCTGCTTTACCGCACCTATCACGGCAGCGCCATGTCCCTGCCCGTGCAGCGCGCCAGCATTGCCGCATGGAACGACGAAGCGCACGTTGCCGAAAACCGTGCGCTGTATCAGGCAAAATTCGACCGCGTGCTGCCGATTCTGCGCCAAAAATTCGACGTGCGCCTGCCCGATGCTTCGTTTTACATCTGGCTGCGCATTCCCGACGGCGACGATTTGCGCTTCACGCAGGAACTCTACCGCGACACGGGCGTGCTGGTGCTGCCCGGCCGCTTTTTCGCGCGCGAAACGGCCAACGGCAACCCGGGCAAAGGTTTCGTGCGGATTGCGCTGGTGGACGAATTGGACAAATGCGTGGAAGCGGCGCAACGAATCATCGATTGGTATCGGGCATAAATCCTCCGGAAAGTGTAGGCTGCCTGATTTGATTACCGACCCGAAAGCAGCCTGCACTGCATAACATGGCGGTATCGGATACGCCATGCTGCCATGTTGCATTAAAAAGCAAAAAGCAGCCTGCACCTCGGTTTTCCAAAGTGCAGGCTGCTTTTTTTTGCAGCGTGGCGGCAACACAGATAGGTGCCGAATCCGAAAAATGCAGGCTGCTTCTTAATATTTCAAAAGCAGCCTGCACGTTTCATTCTTCCGAATCCTCAATATCCGGCGCATTGTTTTCCGCGTCCATCACCCATTTCACTTCCTGATACAGCGCGCGGAAATTTTTCGGTGGCTTGTTCTGTTCGGCCTCTTTGCGCGCATTGCGAATCAGCGTACGCAAGCTGCCCGCATCCGCGTGGGGATATTGCGCCACAAACGCCGTGAGCGCATCGTCGTCCGCCAGCAGGCGTTCGCGCATCTGCTCCACGCGCTGCAAAAACGCATTGTGCGCGCGGTTTTCGCCTTTCAGCTTTGCCAAAAATGTGCGGATGGGTTCGGGATCGACATCGCGCATCAGGCGGCCGATGTATTGCCGCTGGCGTTTCACCGCGCTGTTGGACGTGATTTTTTGGTATTCTTTAATGGCTTCGTGCAAATCTTCCGGAAGCGCGATTTTCTTCAGCGTGGAAGCAGAAAGCCGGGTCAGCTCCATACCCAAATCCTGCAATTCGTCCATCTGTTTTTTCTTGCGGGTTTTGCTGACCCATTCGTCTTGATTTTCCATATCGTGCACGCGTGATGACTGTCGGTAAAACCCGAATCATACCAAAATTTACATTAAATTTTAAGTTCCGCCGCCGCCAATCCGCCCAACGCGCCCGAAAAACGGCTACAATATCGCCCGATTCATGAAGGTGAAAAATATGTTTCAACATACAAGCACACAGTTTATCGATACCGCCCAATCCGTTTTGGCGCTGGCACGGCAAAAAGGCGCCGGTTCGGCCGAAGTGGACGTGAGCGAATCGCTGGGGCAGTCGGTGAGCGTCCGCTTGCAGGAAATCGAGCAAATCGAGCACCAGCAGGACAAATCGTTGGACATCACCGTATATTTCGGGCAACGCAAAGGCCGCGCCAGCACGGCGGATTTGTCGCCGCAGGCACTGGAAGCGACCGTGCAGGCTGCCTGCGATATTGCGCGCTACACCGCCGAAGACGAATACGCCGGATTGGCGGATGCCGATTTAATGGCCAACACCGTGGGCGATTTGGACAAATACCACGAATGGAATTTGAGCAGCGAAGAAGCCGTTGCCCGCGCCAAACAATGCGAACAGGCCGGTTTGGATGCCGACAGCCGCATCGTCAATTCCGACGGTGCCAACCTCAGCATCTCGCACTACCAATTTGTTTATGCCAACACGCACGGCTTCTGCCAGCATCAAAAAGGCACGCGCCACAGCATTTCGTGCAGCCTTGTGGCAGACGGCGGCAACGGCATGGAGCGCGATTACTGGTTTGACGTGGCCTGCCGCCCGCAGGATTTGCAAAGTGCGGAACACATCGGCCGCACCGCTTCGCAACGTGCCGTTCGGCGGCTGAATGCCCGCAGCCTGCCCACCGGCCAATACCCCGTCGTGTTCGACACCACGATTGCGGGCAGCCTTATCGGGCATTTAATCGGCGGATTAAGCGGCCCGTCGCTGTACCGCCAAGCCAGTTTCCTGTGCGACAGCTTGGGCAAAACCATTTTGCCGACCCATTTGGATTTGCGCGAAGAACCGCATATTCCGCGCGGCCTGAACAGCAGCTATTTCGATGCGGAAGGCGTGGCCACCCATCCGCGTTCGGTAATAGAAAAAGGCGTGGTGCAGGGCTATTTCCTGAACAGCTACGCCGCCCGCAAGCTCGGCATGCAAAGCACGGCCAATGCCGGCGGCGCACACCACCTGATTTTGACGCACACACACGACACGCAGGCTGCCCTGCTCAAAGACATGGATTCGGGCCTTTTGGTCACCGAACTGATGGGGCAAGGCGTGAATATCCTGACCGGCGATTATTCGCGCGGCGCGGCAGGTTTCTGGGTGGAAAACGGTGTTATCAGCCATCCGGTTTCCGGCATCACCATTGCGGGCAACCTGCGCGATATGCTGCGCCATATTGCAGGCGTGGCCAACGATGTCCTGTACCGCAGCAGCCACCACATCGGTTCGATTTGGCTGGAAAAAATGACCGTTGCAGGAGAAGCATCATGAAAGCAACCGTTTGTTTGGGCATTGCGTTTGCCTTATCAACTGCGCCGGTTTGGGCGTGCTCGCAATTAGAGCCTGCCGCAGCGTTTATCTTCGTGAACGACACCAACCGCGACCAGTTGCTGGATATGTATGAATGGCGCAACGCCAAAACGCCGAATCTGGAAGTGGCGTTCAACGTGGGCGACATGAACGAATTCCTCCGCCTGGACTACAACCGCGACCGCTATCTGCAAGCAGCGGAAATCGGCTTCGACAATGTGCGCTATATCCGCCCGCCCTGCGCCGATATGGAAGAACGCCGCTTCATGTACTGGTTCCGCCAGCGGGCGAATTGAACGGCACAGATAGCAACGATACCGTATCACCAAGTGCAGGCTGCTTTGGAAGCGTTCAAAAGCAGCCTGCACCTACAACCGAAAGCAAACAAACGATGACACAATACCTGATTGCACACGACCATCAAAACCGCCCCATCGAACTTATGGCCAAAATGGCCAACCGCCACGGCCTCATCGCCGGCGCGACCGGCACGGGCAAAACCGTGACCCTGCGCAAACTCGCCGAAAGTTTCAGCCAATCGGGCGTCCCCGTGTTCATGGCCGACGTGAAAGGCGATTTGTCCGGCATTTGCCGCGCCGGGCAGAACAGCGGCAAAGTCGCCGAACGGATGCAGCAATACGGCCTGACTGACGATTACCTGCAAGGCTTCCCCGTGCGCTTTTGGGATGTGTACGGCAGCACCGGCATTCCCGTGCGTGTGAGCATTTCGGCAATGGGTTCCATGCTGCTGGCACGGTTGATGAACCTGAACGACACACAGGAAGGCGTGCTCAACCTCGTATTCAAAGTGGCGGACGACAACGGCTGGCATCTGATTGATTTGAAAGACCTCCGTTCGCTGCTGCAATATGTGTCCGACCACGCCAAAGAATACCGCGCCACCTACGGCAATGTGTCCGCCGCCAGCATCGGCGCCATCCAACGCCAACTGCTGCAACTGGAAAGCGAAGGCGCGGCGCAGTTTTTCGGCGAACCGGAATTGGATTTGCTCGACTGGATTCAAACGGAAAACGGGCAAGGCGTCATCAACATCCTGAACGCGGAAAAACTCATGCGTTCGCCGCGCCTGTATAGCGCGTTCATGCTCTGGTTTCTGGCGGAACTGTTTGAAAACCTGCCCGAAACCGGCGACCCGGACAAACCCAAATTCGTGCTGTTCTTCGACGAAGCGCATTTGATTTTCGACAATGCGAACAAAGTGTTAATCGACCAAGTCGAACAGGCGGTGCGGCTGATACGCTCCAAAGGCGTGGGCGTTTATTTCGTCACGCAAAACCCGACCGACCTGCCCGACACGGTGCTGGGGCAACTGGGCAACCGCGTGCAGCACGCCCTGCGCGCCTTCACCCCGCGCGACCAAAAAGCCGTGAAAGCCGCCGCCGACACATTCCGCAGCAATCCCGAATTGAACGTGGCCGAAGCGGTGGGCGAACTGGCCGTGGGCGAAGCGCTGGTGTCGTTCTTGGACGCACAGGGCATGCCGCAAATCGTGCAACGCGCGTGGATTATGCCGCCGCAGTCGCAGCTTGCGCCTTTGACCGAATCCGAACGCAGCGCAGCGTTCCAAGCCGACAGCCTGTATCCGCACTACCGCGATGCCGTGGATTCGTTTTCCGCGTTTGAAGCCTTGCAGCAGCAGCCCGCAGGCAACGCCGAAGAAGTGCAGGCTGCTTCCAATGCAAATGGCAATGCGGAAAGCGTGAAAAAGCAGCCTGCACCGGCCGAAGAAAAACCCGGCCTGTTGGAAGGCTTTCTGGGCGGACTTTCGGGCGGACGCAAAAAATCGGGGCAAGGCCTCGGCTATGATTTGGCCGACAGCGTGGGCAGCCAAATCAACCGCCAAGTCACCAATGCCATTACGCGCACCGTCATGGGCGTGATTAAAAAAATGTGGAAATAACACGCCGCCAAAGTGCAGGCTGCTTTTTTCGGATTCAATTTTCGATAAGGAAAATGCTATGAACAAAATCTCTCTCATTGCCGTTACAGCGGCAACCTTGGCATTGGGCGCATGCGCCAACGGCACGGGGCAAGGCGTGTCGCTCAATTTGGGTTTGGGCGGCTTAATCGGCTCGCATCTGGGCATCGGCACATCGGTCAATATCCCGTTGGGCGGCACCGCGCAGAAAAACCCTGCCGACGGCGAAAACCGCGGCGGCTTGCGCGTGATCGAACACCAAGTCATTACCTTCTTCGACGCGCAAGGCCAAACCACCAACAGCGCCGTGAAAAACGGCTACTACCGCGAACTGGTCGCCAAGCAAAACGACCAAACCTACGTGGTGCAGGATTTCTACGGCAACGGCAACAAGCGCACCGACCCGATGACGCTGGCCAAAGACCAGTTGTTTGAATTCCGCGCCCATCCGCACAACGGCGCATACACCGTGTACGCCATTAACGGCAACATCATGCAGCAGCAGAACTTCCGCAATGGAAAACTCATCCCCAAATAAAAGCAGCCTGCACCCCTTCCGCATTCAGACGCAGGATACGGCGTTCGATTTGCCGCCCGGCCAAAACCTGCTCGACGCGCTCGAACAAACCGGGCACGACGTGTCCTACCAATGCCGGCACGGCTATTGCGGAAGCTGCCGCGTGGCCCTGCTTTCCGGCCGGGTGGATTATGCGGAACCGCCGCTCGCCTTCCTGCACGAAGGCGAAATCCTGCCTTGCTGCTGCCGCGTCCGAAGTGATTTGGTGCTGAAGTGCGGCAAAAAGAAAACATCGGGCGGATCAAACGGGCAAGCATAAAGATTGTTCGGCAGATGGCTTTGCTTTACAATCGTGCCTTTATTCTAAACCAACGCAATTCATATTGAAGGAATCGGCAAATATGGCAGCATACAACACTCAGAAAGTCCTGTCGGTACACCACTGGACAGACGCTTACTTCTCATTCACCTGCACCCGCGACGAAAGCCTGCGCTTTGAAAACGGCCAGTTCGTCATGATCGGCCTGATGGTGGACGGCAAACCCCTGATGCGCGCATACAGCGTCGCCAGCCCGAACTGGGAAGAACATCTGGAATTTTTCAGCATCAAAGTGCAGGACGGCCCGCTCACCAGCCGCCTGCAACATTTGAAAGTCGGCGACGACATCCTCATCAGCAAAAAACCCACCGGCACCCTGATTGCCAGCGACTTCAACGAAGGCGGCAAACACCTGTACCTGCTCTCCACTGGCACGGGGCTTGCACCGTTTTTAAGCGTTACCCGCGACCCGGACATTTACGAACAGTTTGAAAAAGTCATCCTCGTGCACGGCGTGCGCCACAAAGAAGACCTCGCCTATTACGACCATTTCACCAAAGATTTGCCCAACCACGAATTTCTGGGCGAAATGGTGCGCGAAAAACTGATTTACTACCCCGTCGTTTCCCGCGAACCGTACATCCACCACGGCCGCCTGACTGACCTGCTCAAATCCGGCCAAATCTTCAAAGACATCGGCCTGCCGCCGATGAATCCGAAAGACGACCGCGCCATGTTGTGCGGCAGCATGCCGATGAACCGCGACACCGCCGCCATATTAGACAGCTTCGGCTTGGTGGCATCGCCCAAAACCGGCGTGCGCGGCGATTATCTGATCGAACGTGCGTTTGTCGAACAGTAAACCGAATGTAAACTGGCTATTCAAAAAGCAGCCTGCACTTGGTCTTCCCCTTGTGCAGGCTGCTTTTCCTTTGCCTTTCATTCAACCGAAAAACCTTGCCCGTTCACGGCACAAAAGCAGCCTGCACTTTAAAAATCCGAGTGCAGGCTGCTTTTTTTCTTTAAAAATCAACACACCGCTAAAACCGCTTTTCCCATTCCAGCCACACATTGCGCTGCCTGCGGTCGGCCCAATCGTGCGTGCTGTCGATGCGGTTTTCCTGCCACACCAACTTCGGCACAGCGCCCCACACGCGCCATTTCGGATACGACAGCGCCACCGTCAGCGAGCGTTCGTTGTTTCGCTGCGGCCGTCGCAAAAACGCCGTGTCCAATGCCGAACCGCGATAGCGCCGCTGCGTGTATTGCCCGCGGATTTCCGTGTTCAGGTTGCCCAAAGCCGTCCATTGCGCCAACCAGCCGGCCTGCACGCTGTGCCGCACATAGCCCGAAGAATTGGCGCGGCCGCCCACCGTGCCGTTGCCCGGTTGCAGGCTGCCCCAGCCGTAGCCCGCGAACAAGAGATGCTGCGGACGGATGCGGTACGACAGCGATGCAAACGCATTCCACACCGTCCCGTTTTGATGACGCGCGCGTTCCGCCTCGCGGAAATCCTGCCGCATTCCTTCCAGCGATATGAAGCCTGTCCATTTCGGCGCGAGCTGCCGTTCAAAAGCAGCCTGCACCCCAACGGCATGCCCCAACATATATGGCAACACGCGCTTTTGCCGCGGCGCTTTGTCGGGGAACTGGCGGCTGCCCGAAAATTGCGCCTGATAAAACGGCAAAATTTCCAGCGATTGCCGCGCATCTTGGAAACGGTAGCCCAACGACGCGCGCGCCAACGCATAATCATACGCGCTGCGTTGCGACAGGTAATACGTCGTCCCAGACGCATTCATGCGGAACAGCAGGTTGTGATGGCCGCGAATCGGCGTGTTCTTTTCGGCATACACACGGTAGCGCAGCCCCCACGCATTTTCCTGCCGTTCGCGCACGCAGCCCAAAGGCGTGCAATAGGCCTGCGGTGCGTCATTGATGTTTTTGTCGTACGACAACTGCACGCCGCCCTGAACCTGCCATTGCGCATTTTGGCGGATTCCGTTGCGGTACAGGCGGATGTTTTCCGCCACTGTGTCGGGCAATTCGGGCGTTTGCGCCGCTTGGGCAAACAAGGCTTCCGCCTCGCGCCATTGTCGGTCTTCCGCCAGCGTTGCCGCCGTGTCCAACTGCAAACGCACATCGTCCGGATATTGCCGCTGCACGGCCTGGTAATGCGCCGTCGCGGTGGGATAATCGCCGTGCAGCCGTGCCAGTTCCGCTTGCGCGTGCTGCCGCAGTTTCGCGTCTTGCTGCTCTTGCGGCAACGCCAAATAGGCCGGCAGCAGCGCGCCGAGCAAAGGTCCGTGACGCGCATCCACCGCCTGCCGCAGCATGGCCGCCAACAATTCTGGGTGTTCGCGCAAATCCTGATTGCGCACCACAACAGGCGCTGCGCCTTTGCGTTCAAGTGCAGGCTGCTTTTCGCCCGCGCCGTCCGCCTCCAAAGATTGCAGCCACGGTTGCTGTTGCAGCGATTCGCCGGCCTGTTCTGCGGCCGTTTGCGGCAAAGGTTCCGCCGCCGCGCCCACCGAAACGCCCAACACAAATCCTGAAATAATTTTACGAATAGTTTTCACTTATTAAAATAATTTAAAAATAAATGTTCATTATAACGATTATTTGCAGTATAATCTTCCAGAAATCGATAATTGTTATTATTCTTTGTTTCATTGTTGAATTTATTTGGTTTGCAAACCGCAAACACAGGAAAGATACGCCATGAACCTTCCATCATCCGCATTATCGTTGCTCGCGCTGGTCACATTGGCCGCCTGCGCCGGCGGCAGCGCCATCAACGAACCGCTGACCGCCGCACCGATTCCCGTTTTGAGGGCTGTCGATACAACATCGCCCAATGTTGTGGCAGATACCAGCGCCGACCGCGAGCAGCGCACGTTCGCCACGCAGGGCGGCTCGGTCAAACCGTTCACCATCACCAAGCCCAGCCCCTATATTCCCGGCCTGATGCTGACCAATCAGGAAATCCTGTATCAGGCACCGGACGGCAAATATTACGATTTCGGCACATACAACACGCTGATTATGCCCTCTTCCAGCACTTCGGCGCGCGTCCTGCCCAACAGCCACCCCATGCAGCCGTTGGACAGCGGCGGCAAAATGATTGCCTGCTGCACCAACCAAACGTCCACCGGCATGAACGCACTGCGCTTGAAAAGCATGCAATTCGGCGCATGGATGTCGCCCAGCAAAACCGTCAGTCTCTTTGCCGGCGGCACACCTGCACCGACAGACACGTTGCAAGGCGTCGATACCGCCGGCCGCCCTACCGGCAAGGCAACGTATGAAGTCGTCGGCCTGCGCGTGAAAAACGACCGCGCCGTCACTTCCAGCTACGAAACGCGTTATTCGCCGTACAACACCGGACAAGTCGTTACCAGCTCGTTCTTAACGGTGAACTTCAACACGGGCAAACTGGGCGGCACGATTGTCGGCAATTCGGAGTTCGGCGATTCGATTGAAATGCGCGATGTGAACGTGAACGGCAACCAGTTCAGCGGCACTGCCAGCTCCGGCGGGCATACCGGCCAAGTCAGCGGCGGATTGTTCGCCAAAGAAGAACGCTTTTACAGCGGCACGTTGGAGCATCCTTCCGGCAGCGAAATCGGCGGCACGGTGAACTTCGGCAGCAACAGCCCGCTGAATGCGTCTTTCGGCGGCACACGGCGCGAATATAACGCGGCAGACACCAGCACGGATACCTCGCACTTGGTCAGCCCGTAAGTTAAAAAGCAGCCTGCACATTCCAAAGCAGCCTGCCCACAGTCGGCAAACACGGCACGCATACGATTTTATGGTGCCGTTTTATACCGTCTTTGCCCTCCAAAAAGCAGCCTGCACATTAATTTTTCCATACTCATCAAATATATATAAAATGAACACATCTTTCAAACTCTGCATTCTGCCCATGCTCATTTCCGCAGCGTTTCCCACATGGGCCGCAGAACCCGACAAAGGCACAGAATTAGAAAACGTTAAAGTCATCGGCACGCGCCAACCGCCGCAAAAACTGGGCGAGCGCCGCACCACCCGCAGAATGATGGACGAACACATGGTGCAGGATATGCGCGACATGGTGCGTTACGACCCCGCAGTGACCGTTGTGGAAGGCGGACGCGGCAGCAGCAACGGCTTCACCATCCGCGGCGTGGACAAAGACCGCGTTGCCATCACCATTGACGGCCTGGCACAGGCGGAAAGCCGCTCTTCCGAAGGCTTCCAAGAACTGTTCGGCGCATACGGCAACTACAACGCCAACCGCAACGCCAACGAACTGGAAAACATTTCCGAAGTCACCATCCGCAAAGGCGCAGACTCGCTCACATCCGGCAGCGGTGCCTTGGGCGGCGCAGTGGCCTACCAAACCAAATCGCCGCGCGATGTGGTCGATGCCGACAAACCGTATTACTTCGCCGTGAAAGGCGGCCGCGCCAGCCGCGACAACAGCACCTTCGGCAGCGTGGATGCCGCAGGCTACCTGAAAGGCTTCGATGCGCGCTTCGTGTTCACCAAACGTTCCGGCCACGAAGTCAAAAACAAAAACGACGGCTCCGTAAAAGAGTACCGCAACACGCGCCGCGAAGGCCTGTTCGACCCAAGCCGCGCCAACAACCACATTTCCGATTGGGGCTCCTTCGGCAAAATGCGCGCGTTTGCCGACCCGCAGGAATACACCTCCAAGTCCACCCTGCTCAAACTGGGCTACCACTTCAACGAGCGGCATTATCTGAACTGGATGTATGAAGATTACCGCATGGACCGTGAAACCGAGGAATTGTCCAACCTCTTTGCTGCCGACTTCACCGGCAGCCCGCTCACCACCCAGCGCAACCGCAACGACGTTTCCTATATCAAACGCACCGGCGTGCAATACGAACACACGGCCACCAGCGGCTTGTGGGACAAACTGACGTTGAACTACAACCGCCAAAACATCCAGATGAGCACGATGACGTGGGATTTGCCCAACGATTTTGCCCAGCAAGGCATGAACGCGCAAGTGTATTACTCGCTGCGCCGCATTGTGCAAAGAACCCAGCAAATAGACGCGCGCGCCGAAAAAAGCATTGACTTAGGCCGCTGGAAATGGAACGTGAATTACGGTTTGGGTTGGAGCAAAGCCACCAACGAAAACGACAACTACACGCGCTGGGTACGCGCCTACAACACCCGCGTGACCACGTCCGCGCTCAATGCGGAAGAGCTGTTTATGGAAGCGGAAAGCCGCAAACGGCATGTGTACTGGAACAACCAATTCCAGCTGGGCGATTCCCTGCGCTTGGCCGTGGGCGCTCGCCACGACTGGATTCACAACCGCACGCTGCCCAGCGAAAAAGTCATCACGTCCATGCGGCAGGCCGGTTTGGAAAACGCATCGCCGAAATTCAGCGCCACCAGTTACAGCTTGGGCATCGACTGGAAATTCCTGCCCAACTGGACGGTGATGGCCAAATGGAGCACCGCCTTCCGCGCGCCCACCACCGACGAAATGTGGTTTAACTTCCCGCATCCCGACTTTACTGTGGAAGCAAACCCGAACCTGAAAGCCGAAACCGCCCGCAATCTGGAACTGGGCATTTCCGGCAAAGGCCGTTTGGGCAATATCATGCTGTCTGGCTTTAAAACCGATTACGACAACTTCATCGACTTTGCCTACATCGGCGTGAAACAAAGCAGCTACTACAATCCGGCCACCGGCGCGACCCAAGCCCGCGATTACCATGCGCCCACTTGGAAAAACGTGAACCGCGATGCCGCGCAAATCAAAGGTTTGGAATTGTCCGGCGAATGGAAGATGGACAGCATCGGCCTGCCCAAAGGCATGGTGACCACCTTCACCGCCAGCTACCTGAAAGGGCATTCCGTTCAGGAAACCGGCCGCAAAACACCGATTAACGCTCTCGCCCCGTTCAGTGCGGTGCTGGGTGTCGGCTACACGCGTCCGGGCGGCGACTGGGGCATTAAGGCCAATTTGAGCTACACCCAGCGCAAACGCCCCAGCGAAACCGTCCACAGCTACGAAGATTTGGACAACCCCTGGCCGTATGCCAAATACGGGCGCAATTACTATGTGCTCGATTTAATCGGCCATTACCGAATCGGCAAACACTTCACCATCCGCGCCGGCGTGTTCAACGTGCTCGACAAGCAATACTACACATGGGACAGCCTGCGCAGCATCCGCGAGTTCGGCATGGTGAACCGTATTGACAACAGCACGGGCGCGGGCATCCAGCGCTTTTCCGCACCCGGCCGCAACTATATGCTGAACCTCGAAGCCAAATGGTAATGCCGCATGCAGGCTGCTTTCCGAATTCCCCTTCCAAAGCAGCCTGCACCTGCCGATTTGAAACCGATTTACCCCCCAAACAACCACCCACAGGAGAAAACAATGAACACCGGAAACTTCACTTTAAAAGCCTTGGCCATCGCGTGCAGCCTGGCGCTGACCGCTTGCGGCGGCGGTGGCGGCGGCGGACAACCGAGCACCCAGTCCCGCCCGACCGTGCCGTCCACACCGAGCGCAGCCAAAACCGCCGCAGATAACGCCATTGCCGATATCGCCGCCAAAGCCCAAGCCGTGCAGGCTGCTTTGACGCGCAACCACGATACCGACAATGACGGCAAAATCTCCGCCACAGAAGCCGCTGCGGCCAACCAAGCCATTAACAACGCCAAAGCCGCATTGCAGGCTGCCATTGCCAATGCAGAAACCAAAGCCCAAGATACCGCCTTGTCGCCAGCCGAGAAAACGCAGGCCGCCGCTGCATTGAACACTGCGAAAAACAGCACCGACGTCCGTAACGCGCAGGCTGCTTCCGCCAACGTGCAACCCACTCCAGCACCCGCACCGCAACCACAGCCGCAACCGCCCCAACCAAGCGCAGCCACAGGCTTCGGCCAAGACAACAACGGCCGCATGAAACCGAATACCGGCGGCGTTTCCGGCGGCGTGCTCAGTACCGATGCCATGCGCCAATCCGATGAAAGCTCATACGGCAGCATTCAAAACCCCGAAGGCCGTAGCAAAAACGAAGTGGTGCTGAACGGCGTGAAAATCGCCACCGCCACCACCGGCCAAAAACGCTACGAAACCGAAGAGTCCAATAACCAAACCGCAAAATCCATCCACAGTAGCGACATTCTGCCCGACGTGCGCTATGGCGCGGTGGTCGATACTTCTTCCGGCGTGATGGCCATCCGCCAAGGCCTGTTCGTGCAAGGCACGGCAGCAGGCGCGGACACAGTGGCCGTGAAAACCGGCACGGTGGAATACAACGGTACCGGCCTGCATTTCGGCAAACCGAGCAGCGACGCCACTGCCGGCCTGCCGTTCATGACCGCCGACCCGTCATGGGGTGTGAATGCGCCCAACACAGAGGATTTGTACACCAGCGGCCGCGCCACTAAAGTGAAAGCCAGCGTGAACTTCGACAATAAAACCATCGGTATCGACATCAGCGATCCGGGCAGCCGTACCCAAGGTCGTCCGAATGCGTCCGAACTGGCCGGTGCGCCCATTCATTTTGACGGCGTGATTCAAGGCAATTCGTTCACCAATGCAGCGGGACAAGAGAAAACCTTTGCCGGCGGCTTCTACGGTGCGGCGGCCGACCAATTGGCCGGTATGTACCGCCTGAACGCGCAAAAAGCCAACGAATCGAGCGGGGTATTCGGCGCGCAAGCAAGCAAAGGCGGCAATACTCCCGCCCCTGCACCCACTCCTTCACCTGCGCCAACCCCAACGCCGACTCCGCCAAGCAGCGGCGCAGTAACCGAATCGACTTATTACAAACTGCCTGAGCAGCAGCAACTGACCGATGCGAAACTGCCGATGGCCGAAACCAACCAAGCCATCAGCAAAGGCATTCAAACTTTGGTGGTGGACGGCATTTCCATCGCCCTGCCCGCCGCCAACCAAGGCTTCGAGAAAGGCATGAATTATTATGCGTTCAACAATGCGGGCAATGTGATTGCGGGTGCGGCGCAGATTATGTCGGGCGGCAAAGACCAAGGCCTGCTGTTCGTGCAGGGCAACCTGACACCGCAAGACCAAATCCCGACCGGCACGGCCAATTACAGCGGCAAAGTGCTGCACTTCCGCGAGCGCGTGGCGCGGCATGAAAACGGCAATTTGGTGAATGTCGATCCGGGCTATGTATTTACTCAAGGAAGCTTCACCGCGCAGGCCAATTTTGCCAACCGCAACCTGTCGGTAACCATCAATTCGGGCGACTACAACTACATGCGCACGAAAGTGTTCACCGCCAACATCAACGGCAACACGTTCTCCGGCACCGGCTCCGACCGCAGCATTGAAGGCGGCTTCTATGGCGCAAATGCAGCTGCAATTGCCGGCAAATACCAATATTCGGACGGCAGCACCAGCAAATGGAGCGACAGCGGCTTCGGCGTGTTCAGCGGCAACAAGCAATAACGTTCCGCTCTATCCGCTGTGCTATAATCGCACCGTTTAATTGAGTACCCGAACCTGCTTGCCCCATCGCGGCAGGCAGGTTTTGTATTACCCGCAACCACCCCAAACCAACGCTTTATGAACATCCGCCCTATTTTCTGGCTGCTGCCCGCCCTATTCGCCGCACAAGTGCAGGCTGCCCCGTTGCCGCCCAAAGTGGAACAGTCGCTCACCGCACCGGAAGAGCACTTCGACAAACAGCCGACCGCAGACGTGCCCGCACCACCCGAACCGCCGCAACAAAGCGAATCCGGCAGCCTGAGCATTTCATCGGAAGAACTGCAAAAGCAGCCTGCACTTTTGAAACAGGCGTTTTATTCGGCCATTGCCGCCAACAACACGCCCGCCGTGCGCCTGCTGCTGCCCTTATACCGCCGCCTGCCCGACGGCAACGAAGAAGTGCCGATTGCACTGTCCGAAGCCATGATTGCGCGCGCGGACGGCCATTATGCCCAAGCTATCGAAAAATTCCGCTTTGCCTTGGACAAGCAGCCCGATATGCCCGTGGCGCAAATGTCGCTGGCGCAAACCCTGCACAGCGACTACCGCTACCCGTCCGCCACCAAAGCATTTGAAGAAATCGCGCAGCGCACCGATTTGCCGCCCGAATTCCACCAAGTCGCCCAAACCTACCTGAACAGCATCAAAGCGCGGGAAGACTGGAAATTCCAAGTGAACGGCAATTATCTGGACGACAAAAACGTGGGCAACACGCCCGACCGCTACATCATCGGCGCATGGTCGCTCAATCCGCCCGAATCCGCGCACGGCATCTCGTATTACGGCAGTGTATCGCGCGAAAAATGGCTGGCCGACCACTTCACCCTGCGTTACGGCGCCGACCTATACGGCAAAACCTATTGGGACAACCACCGCTTCGACGATTTGGCCGTGCGCGTGAAAGCCGGATTCGGTTATCAGACAGGCCGTTCCGAAACCGTGGTACAGCCCTATTTCGAGCGCCGCTGGTTCGGCAGCGACGGCTATTCGCGCGAATTGGGCATCGGCATCGACTGGTCGTATTGGCTGACCGCGCGCAACCAGCTGATGCTTTCTGCCGCGCACGCCACGCAGAATTATGACGACCGCCGCTATTTGGAAGGCCGCCTGCGCACCGCGTCCGCCACATGGCTGTTTGTGCCCAGCGGCACGCAGTATTGGACGCTCGGCACGGACTGGACGCGCAAAACCGCGCAAGACGCCAGCGATGCCTACCGCCGCCAAGCCGTTCGTGTCGGCTGGACGCAGCAATGGCCGGCACAGTTCGGCACGTCGGTCAATCTTTCGTGGGCGAAACGCACCTACGACCGCCCGAATTTCCCGTTCAACTACATCCGCATCGACCACGAACGTTCCGCCGCCGTGTCGCTTTGGAACCGCAAAGTGCAATGGTGGGGCATCATGCCGCGCTTGGTGTGGCGTTGGCAGCAAACGCGCAGCAACCACCCGTTTTACGGCGATTACACCAAACGAGATATATTTATCCAGTTGAACAAAGCATTTTAATCATATCATCAACGAAAAAAGCAGCCTGCACTTCAGTTTCCCAAAGTGCAGGCTGCTTTTTTGTGTGCAGCGGTGATTAAGCGAGCCAGCCTTTCACCATGGCCATGCCGGCCTCTGAAAACAGATAGCGCGACAAGCCGAAATACCCGATGGCGCCGCCCACGGAAATAATCAGATTGCTCGCCATACTGCCCGAAAAGCGGTTCACCAATTCAAATATCACCACCAAATAAACATACAGCAAGCCCCAAATCGTCAGCAACTGGCTGTCGAATTCGGGCATACCGCTCCATTCCATCAACGCTTTGGTGGCAATCGCGATAATGATGATGACCAGCGACTCGCTCAAAGGCGTCATATCGCGGTTGGCCGACCAAATACCCCAGAAACCGACCGCAAAAGCAATCAACAAATACGGACCGGTGCCCGGTCCGGCCACTGGAATAGAACCCATAACCATACTCCTAAACAATTAATTTCAATTCATCACATACGCCGCATGAAATGCTTCAGACCATCCGCGCACCGTTGCAGCGAAATCGCGTTATTGTATAGCGATTGCACCGATTAGGCTATACGTTCCGCGTTTTTGCGGCAATACGGCGCGCACGAATGGGAAATATGCCACACACCCGCCCGAAAGCAGCCTGCACTTTATCGGCCAAAACCGTCTATAATACCCGTTTTACTTTGCCGATACCGCCATGCACATTTCCGAATTCGATTTCCACCTGCCCGAACACCTGATTGCCCAAAACCCGCCCGCCGTGCGCGGCAGCAGCCGCCTGTTGGTGGCGCAACACAACCGGCCGATTGAAGACCGGCATTTTCCCGATTTGCCGGATTATATTTCAGCGGGCGACGTGCTGGTGTTCAACAACACCAAAGTGATGAAGGCGCGGCTGTTCGGGCAGAAGGCCACGGGCGGTAAAATAGAAGCCCTGATTGAGCGCGTGCTGGACGAACACACCGCGCTGGCGCATATCCGCTCGTCCAAATCGCCCAAAGCCGGCACCGAGCTGATATTTGAAGGCAGCCTGCACGCCACCATGACCGAGCGCGTCGGCGAACTGTTCAAGCTGCAATTCCACCACCGGCACAATGTTTATACGCTGCTGGAAGAATACGGCGCGCTGCCGCTGCCGCCCTATATCGTGCGCCCTGCCGACGACAACGACGACGCGCGCTACCAAACCGTGTATGCCAAATATCAGGGTGCCGTGGCCGCCCCCACCGCAGGGCTGCATTTCACCCACGAAATTTTGAGCGCATTGCAGCAAAAAGGTGTAGAATTTGCGGAGGTTACGCTGCATGTCGGCGCAGGCACGTTCCAGCCCGTGCGCGTGGACAACATCGCCGAACACAAAATGCACAGCGAATGGTTTGACGTGCCCGAAGCCACCGTTGCCAAAATCCAAGCTGCCAAAGCACGCGGCAACCGCGTTTGGTCGGTGGGCACCACGTCGTTACGCGCCATCGAATCGGCGGCACGTTCGGGCAGCCTGCACGCCGGTCAGGGCGACACGGATATTTTCATCACGCCTGGCTACACGTTCCGCGTGATTGACGGCCTGATAACCAATTTCCACCTGCCCAAATCCACCCTGCTGATGCTGGTGTCCGCCTTTGCCGGCAGCGAGCGCATCCGCGAAATTTACCGGCACGCCATCGAACAGGAATACCGCTTTTTCAGCTATGGCGACGCCATGTTGCTGCACCGCGCTTAAATCCAAAAGCAGCCTGCACTCAGAAATACCATTTAAAATCAATTTAAAAATATAATTCATAACGTTGCCCCGTAAAATCTAACGTGCAGGCTGCTTTTTCCATCTGCAAAAGCAGCCTGCACATCACACCAACCCGACCAAAGGAGCCGTATCGTGAAAAAAATAGAAGCCATCATCAAGCCGTTCAAACTGGACGACGTGCGCGAAGCCTTAACCGAACTGGGCATTACAGGCATGACGGTGAGCGAAGTCAAAGGTTTCGGCCGCCAACGTGGGCACACCGAAGTGTATCGCGGTGCGGAATATGCGGTGGATTTCCTGCCCAAAGTCAAAATCGAAGTGGTGCTGCCCGACGACCAAATCGAGCGCACCGTGGAAGCGATTATCGAAGCCGCGCGCTCCGGCAAAATCGGCGACGGCAAAATTTTCGTGCTGCCGGTGGAAGAAGTCATCCGCATCCGCACGGGCGAAACCGGCGAAACGGCCATTTAAATTATTTAAGGAGCAGCCATGAGCAAAGGTAATATTTTTGTCATTTCCGCCGCTTCCGGCACCGGCAAAACCACGCTGGTATCGCGGTTGGTGCAGCAGCATCCGAACGTGCGCGTGTCCGTGTCGCACACCACGCGCCCGCCGCGCGCCGGCGAAGTGAACGGGCAACATTATCATTTTGTCAGCGAAGAAGAATTTGTCCGTTTGGCGGGCGAAGGCGCATTTTTGGAACACGCGCAGGTGTTCGGCAATTATTACGGCACGAGCTACGAAAGCGTGCAATCCATGTGCGAACAGGGCTATGACGTGATTTTGGAAATCGACGTGCAGGGCGCGCAGCAAGTTCGCAAAGCCCTGCCCGAGGCCTTGAGCATTTTCATCCTGCCGCCCAGCCTGGCCGTGCTGGAACAGCGCCTGCGCCAACGCCAAACCGACAGCGAGGAAGTCATTGCCCGCCGTTTGAGCGAGGCAGTCGATGAAATCCAGCAGGCGCTGACGTTCGATTATGTGGTGAGCAACCGCAGCCTGCAACAGGCGGAAGAAGAGCTTTGGTGCATTTTCCAAGCCGCTCGCCTGCTGAAACGCAACCATGTCGCCAGCATTGAAAAAGTGTTGCAGAACACTTAAAATATCATTGCTTAACGTAAAAAAGAGATAAGGCTTCGCGCCGTCTCTTCCCGCTTTTAAGGTGCAGGCTGCTTTTGCCTGCTTTGGACAACTAAGGAAACATTATGGCCCGCATTACCGTGGAAGACTGCACTCCGCACATTCCCAACCATTTCGATTTGACCCTGGCCGCCGCACGCCGCGCACGCCAACTGGAAAACGGCACATCGCCCTTGGTGGACGATGTCCGCCACGACAAACCCACCGTTACCGCATTGCGTGAAATTGCAGCCGGCCAAGTCGGCGTCGATATTTTGTCGCGCAACCGATAATCCGCTAAAGTGCAGGCTGCTTTTGAATCACCGTTCAAAGCAGCCTGCACTTTCCTATTTTCCAGCCCCATCCCGTTCAAAGAATCCGCCATGCCCGTCATTCCAGCTTCCCTGACTTACGACCCCATTACTGCACCTGCGCGCGAGCTTTTGTTCCGGCATGCCGCCTACCTCACCGATGAAGAAAGCCACCTGCTGGAAAAAGCCTGTGCCTACGCCTTCCGTGCACACGACGGGCAGACGCGCAAAAGCGGCGAACCGTATATCACCCACCCCATCGCCGTGGCCACCGAATTGGCGAAATGGCACATGGACATTCAAACATTGTGCGCCGGGCTGATGCACGATGTGCTGGAAGACACGGACGTTTCCAAAAGCGAAATGGCGGAACAATTCGGCAACACCATCGCCGAAATGGTGGACGGGCTGTCCAAACTGGAAAACCTGAAATACGACAACAAAGCCGAGCAGCAGGCCGAAAGTTTCCGCAAGCTGATTTTGGCTATGACCAAAGACGTGCGCGTCATCATTGTCAAGCTGGCTGACCGGCTGCACAATATGCGGACGCTGGGCGCGAAAAGCCAAAGCAGCCGCGTGCGCATCGCTACCGAAACGTTGGAAGTGTACGCGCCGATTGCCAACCGGCTCGGGCTGAACCATGTGTACCGCGAATTGCAGGATTTGGCGTTCAAGGCGCTGCATCCGCGCCGCTATGCCGTGTTGCAGCGCGCCATGACCGCGTTCAAAAAGAACCGCCACGACGTCATTGACCGCGTGTTGCGCGAAATCAGCCTTCGTCTGGTGGGGCACAATATTGAAGCGCAAGTGCGCGGCCGTGAAAAAAACTTATACAACATTCACCAGAAAATGTTGAGCAAGCATCTGAAATTTGAAGAAGTTTTGGATATTTACGGCTTTCGCGTGATTGTGAACAGCATTCCGGCCTGTTATGCCGCTTTGGGCGCGCTGCACAGCCTGTACCAGCCAAAACCCGGCAAATTCAAAGACTATATCGCCATCCCAAAATCCAACGGCTACAAATCATTGCACACCACGCTCAACGGCCCGTACGGCCTGCCGATTGAAGTGCAGATACGCACGCGCAAAATGCACGAAGTCGCCGAAGTGGGCGTGGCCAGCCACTGGGCTTATAAAGCGGGCGATTCCGTGGAAGACGAAACCACGCTGCGCACCAACCAATGGCTGCAAAATATTTTGGATTTGCAATCACGCAGCGACAATGCGTTTGAATTTCTGGAACACGTCAAGGTCGATTTGTTCCCCAACGAAGCGTATATCGTTACGCCAAAAGGGAAAATCATCACTTTGCCCCGTGGCGCGAGTGCGATTGACTTTGCCTATGCCATCCACACCGACATCGGCAACCGCTGCATCGGCGCGAAAGTGAACCACATCCCCGTGCCGCTGCGCACCAAATTGAAAACGGGCGACACAGTAGAAATCATCACATCGCCCAACGGCAAGCCGAATCCGGCATGGCTGAATTTTGCCGTGTCCAGCCGCGCCCGCAGCGCCATCCGCAGTTATGTGAAAAACACCAGCCGCAACGATGCCATCGCCTTGGGCGAACGCCTGCTGGCACAAGCTCTGGGCAGCCTGCTGCCGAAAGAAGTCGCCCAGTCGGACAAACTCAAAGACCAATACCTGCGCCATCTGCAAAACAAAGACCAGACGCTGGAAGACGTGCTGTATAACGTGGGCATGGGGTTGACCCTGCCGGTGGCGGTGGCGATGGAGATTGCCGAACTGGCGGGCAACCATTTGGACGGCGGCGAAGTGAAGCTCAACCCGATTCAGATTAACGGCAGCGAAACCGCGCGCGTGCATTTGGGCAAATGTTGCATGCCGGTGGCGGGTGATGCGGTACGCGCCGTGATGGTGAAAGACCAAGGCCTGATTATCCACCGCGAAAACTGCCCCGTGCTGCTGAAATCCGAGCCGGAACAACAACTGGACGCCGATTGGGCAAGCCTACCGGCCGGCGTTGAAAAAATGTACGATGCGGCGGTGGTGGTCTCTTCCGCCGATGCCCACGCGCTGCTCGCTTCGATGGCGGCGGCCATTTCGGAAACCGGCGGCAATATCGCTTCGGTGGACACTTTGTCCAAATCACAAGCCGGCACAGAAGGCTTTATCGAATTCCGTTTCAATCTGAACGTGCGCGATGCGGCGCATTTGCAGGCGATTATGGCCGCTCTGCACACCATTCCGCAAGTCCGCAAGGTTCAGCGGGTTTAGCCTGCATTTGTCAAAAAGCAGCCTTGTATATTGCAAGCTCCTAGTTAGGAGTAGGCAATATACAGGATTTAATGCCCCTTGGCTGTAACCTTAAAAAAAGCTCCTAACTTTAATTGTGTAATTGATTAAAGACGGAGCTTTTATCATGTCAGTAGAAACCCAGTATTTCAAAATCATCAAGGAGTTTATAGAAGGTAAAGACAAATGGGTGCTTTACCATCTGAAAAACGAATCTTACAAACGCATTTGCCAATTTGCGCAATGCAAAAACACGAATGCTCAAAATGACGGATATCGATACGCCGTATCATTATTCTGTTTTTGATAATGACGAAGTTATCGAACACGATACCGTCTGTTCTTCCTATCCTTTAGTATTCGAGTTGCCGCCCGAACCTGTTTCGGCAGAGCAGGAGCAGCAGGCGGATAAGTCTTATAAGCGGTTTGTCTATACCGTGTCGGAAATCCGGTCAGGAATCTATATCCTTTCGGGAATCGAATATTCATCATCTCAAAAAGATACCTTTGGCGCTGTTTTCAAAGATTTTACGGTGGGCGAATACGCCAGCTATCCCGATGCTATGGTCGCATTGCGAAGCCATGCCGAAAAGCTGCCTGCCTATTGGTTTTATTCCACTTCATATAAGTCGGATAAACCCAACAGTACCGTTTTGCAAAACAAACTTGTCTCCCAGTTTGGAAGCCATGATGCCCAAGGTTGGTTTGAAGAAACAGTTGCGCCGGCAAAGACGGCGACGTTAGGAGACGGCATTGCCGGCGCAACTGTTTCCCCCCCTAGTAACACGGGGGGACTGAAATCCGATAAGGATAAAACGGAACGTCTGCCTTCGATTCCCCAAATGTCCTCTTCTGTTTCGACACCCGAATTTTTACAAGGTATCGAAGCCGAAATTCAAAAATTTACCGTTTCAGAATCCTACGCCCATCAATATTTTGAAAACGGTGTTTTAAAAACCCTTATGCTGCGGCGCGGCATTGATTCTCCCGCTTTCATCGATACGCTTTCATTCACGATGGCCGAATCATCTTTCCACCGGCTTGACGATAACGGCCAATGGGTTTGCGGCGACGAATCGGTTTTGTCCGCCATTAGTTCGGTCAGTGAAGCAATGGGTTTGGGACTGGTTGGCGATACGCCGGGCAAAAACGGTTATCTGTACGGTTTACAGTTCGGTGACAAGTCCGAAAAACGGAATTTCGGTTTTGTTTGTTGGGGTGGGGAGAATCAAAAAGGTTCGATTATGTTCCACTTTACGGGGGAAGGATTGGCGAATGCGTCCGACGGTTGGGAAAAGAACCTTTATTTGCTGTTGAGCCGTTATTCCAAACTTTCGAAGATTACCCGTGTCGATATCAGCCATGATTTCCTGCTCGGTAATTACACGCTCGATAAGGCGTTGGAAGATTGGCGCAATGACCGTTTTACCGTCAGGCAGACCAAACCGCAGGCGGAATTGATGGGTTCGGATTGGATTAGCGACACCTGCAAAGGTAGGACGTTTTATATAGGCTCGAAAAAGAGTTCCCGCATTTTGTATTTTTACGAAAAGGGAAAGCAGTTGGGCGATAAGGATTCCCCTTGGGTCAGGTTGGAACTCAGGCAGCGGAACAAAGACTACATTATCCCTTTTGACGTGTTGCTCCATCCGGGCGATTACCTGTGTTCCGCCTATCCTTATGTATCCGAAATTCTGAGCTACGATTTTAGCGAGCAGTATAGGTTCGAACGGATAAGAAAGGAAAACGGCATTGCAGTAGACCACGTTATCAAATACGCAAAAATGCAAGTAAGTCCGGCGATTAAGATGTTGCAGAGTTTGGGTTTGGATTCCGACGATATTGTAGATAAGCTGCTTAATCCGAAAGCGAAATTACCCAAAAGATTGCAAATACAACGGAAAAACCTAAAAAAAGACGATTAAACCGAAGTCGGCTATCTCCTGAAGATACCGCATATTTATCCACCATGCTATGAAAGGCAAAAAAATGAAAGCAACCGCAATTTTGACTAAAGTGAAATGGAATAAAGGCCAGTTGGAAAACGGCCAGGCGTACGACTATACGCGCGTTACCGTGCAAATGCCGATTTACGACAATTCGGCCAATGAATTCGGCGTGGATATGCTCGAATGCGAATACGGCACGGCAGACCAGCATGTCGAATTGATGCACCTGAAGGGCAAGCTCCCGTGCGATATCGAGTGCGATATGCAGCAATCCATGCGGCGCGGCAAACCTGTAACCATTATCGCCAATATAAAGCCGATTAACGTTAAATCGACGTCTTAATAAAGGATTAGCGCGAATGGCTGCCGCGTTAATGTCTGTTCAATGCAGCCGTTTTTTTAACATGGAGATAATCATGAAATTGATAAATTTGTTCGTAAAGGTGCATTGCCTGCTTCTTTGATGGCGCTGTATACATCCGTTCAAGCGGCCGTTCCTGATTCGGTCAAAACTGCTATTGGTGAAGCGAAAACGGATACTACCGAAATGGCCGGTTTGATTTTGGGCGTTTTGGTCGTATTCTTCGGCTGGCGTATGATTAAAAAATTCATTTAATCATTACGTTATGGCGGTAAATTCTTTTGGGTTTGCCGCCATTTTTGAATAGGGATTTGTGATTTTGATGATTTGATGGATTTTGTATGCTCTCTACTATCATAACGGCGGCTTTGGGCGATACGGTCAGAGATATGAAGGAAACCATCGTAATGGTGGCGCCGATATTCGTAATTTTTTTCGGGTTTAATTTGTATGCCGATATTTTGGAAGCGCGTCGGAAAAGGGAGCGTGCGAATCTGCGTTTCCGGCATGAAGAAGTCCGTGCCCGGATTGACGAAATCAATTTGAAATTGGCGGAAATCCGTTTGCGCAAAGCCGAAGCCGAAGAAAAAGCCCGTATGGAATATGCGGAGCGCATGGAAAGCATGAGGGAAGAGGAAGAGCGCGAAATGGAAGAAAAAGAGCAGGCATGGCGTGAAGATTTGGAACTTATCATTGCCGAAATTGAAGAAGAGGAAGCTCGTTTGGAACACGAATTGGAAGATGAGATATATCGTGCGGAGGCTAAATAATGGGTTACCAGGTTGAAAATACATGCTATCCGAACAAGGCAATGGCAGAAAACGCTTATTTTTCAAAAGTTTTTCCGGTGATTGTCCAGGACGGCAGTTTGAAGCAGGTCGTGTTTGACGGCACGAATTGGCGCTACGGTAGCCAGAAATTAACCGCTTATCTACCCGAATGCGAGCCTGGTCAGAATTTTAGGGATGGTCTCGAATATGGCGCGCAGATAATGCTGTTGGTCGTTATGCTCTGGGCGTTTACCTTGTTGAAAAAAATGCTGCAAAGGTCTGTGTGATGTTTGATTTTTATTTCTTTCTCGGCTTGTCAATGATGTGCCTGATTACCTACTTCCTTTTTATGAAGGACTAATGATGAAAAAACCGCTGCTGTATTCATTTTTCACAACGGCTGCGCTTTTATTCGTTTGCGGCTCGCAAAAGGCCTATGCGGAAAACGTCGTGCAGTTTACGGGCGGTAATTACGTTTTTGCCGAAAACGGCCGGCTGACGTTTAACCTAGAACCCGAATTGTTCAAAAACCGGAACTGGAAATATAACCCGGCAACGGGCGGCATTGAAACATCGTTTACTACGCGCGCCTTGGATTTTAAAACGCGCTATTCCAGTACCTTTCACGCTTATGAAAACGTTGCGGCTGCTCCGGTGCAAGTGCCGTTTGTCCGACCCGTGCTGACACGTCGGCAAATGCAGCAATACGGTGCGCGTCCCGTGTTCCTGCCCGCCCTTGCCGGATTGGTGGTGCGCGTTGCCGGGCGGATTTTGGTGCAATCTTTGCCGCCTGTTGTAATGGGTTGTTTGAAAAATGAGAGATGCCGGGCTTTTTTGGGTTCGGTTGCTGTTAATGCTGTTGGTGCTTGTGTAATTAATTATTCTGCTGGGGCTGGTGGTCTTTCTTTGCCTTTTGGGGTGTGTCAAAAAGCTGAAGAAGAAGGCTGGGAAAAAGATGCCAACGGCAACTATGTCCGTAAAGGCGGTGCTTTTGTGCTGGAAGGTGTAAGAGCGCAGGGATGGAATCCTCAGGATATGAGTACCATGCCGCCTCAAACGTTGAGCAAGAATCTGACTGAAGAGCAGATAAAAGCCAAGATGCAGGATTTTTGCGAAGCCTATCAGCAAATGCCCAACAGTGGTGAGAAAGTTAGGCCGCTGCAGCGTATATCTGTCGTTAAAACAAATGATGCGTCGGGGGCACCAAGCCGTGTAATCGTGTCTTGCAGCTATTACGGTAACTCGGGCAACGAATATGCTAGCGCAACTTACGAATTTGACGGTAAATCCCAAGAGCAATTGCAGATAATGGATTTGAAAGACTTGATTGTCGAAGACATCAAGGAAAAACCGAACGACTATGTCAATAGCGATACGCCGATAGGTAAGGACCTTTTGGCCGTCAATAGTGCCGTTCAGTCGGATTTTTATGTGGATGCCGGTAGCGGCAAAGGCTCGTTCTCCGTGATTTCAGAGCCTTATCGCACATCGGACGGCAAGACTTACCAAGACCGTATCGAGATTAAAAGCCCGGTATCTGACCCCGCTGCCAAGCCTTCGGGTAATGCCCAATCCGGAACGCCGGGCGTATCGGTAACGCAAAACCATGTCAGTGTCCGCCAGCAGGCGCGACCGGACAAAGAAGCCGATGCCAAGAATGCGGAGAATAACGCGGCAAACGGCAAACGCCGGGGAAAGGGTGCGGGTGATGCCCAATCTGCCAGCGGTGTAGGCAATAACGGTAATTGTAAAGACAAAGATAATGCCGGCACGATCGCCTGCGCCAAGCTGGGCGACGTGTCGGACGACGGGTCCAATCCGTTCGGCGCGGCCATCGGCAAGTTCGACTACGGCGACGGCCTGAAGCAGGATAATTTCCTGCCGGCAAACGGCACATGCCCTGCACCGAAAACCGTTGTTTTGATGGGGCACAGTTATACGTTTAGCTATGAGTGGTTTTGCGAATATGCGCGGCTAATCCGGGCAATCGTGGTTGCCGCCGCTGCCATCGCTGCCGGATTTATCGTGTTTGGCGGACGTAAGAGTTAGGAGGGTTTATGAATCTGATACCGCTTTTGCAAAAGCTGCTGCAATGGTTCGGCGCAAAAATCATGCTCGCCTTGGGTCTTACGTTGGTTACCTATACGGGCATTACGCTGTCGCTGAATACGCTGAAAAACTATCTTACCAATGCCGTGGGTGGAATCCCCAGCGATGCGCTGAATCTGATGTATATGGCGGGATTCGGCCAGGCGGTGGGCATTATCTTTGGCGCATTTGCATTTAAGGCGGCCATGATGAGCATGTCTAAGTTGCAGGCTGGAATTTTTAAAAAGTAGTGCAATCCCCATTCGGGGGCTTGATTTTTAACGTCATGCAATGGCGTTGAAAATCAAGTCCTAGGGGGTTCGGGGACCTCCCCGAAAACGCGGGGTGCTGTAATTTTCTTTTGTGCGGATTTCTGAAGAATAGGAAGGATGAGCAATGATTATTTTACAAACGGGTGTACCGGGTTCGGGCAAAACCGCTTCCGTTGTCAATATCTTGATGACGGACGAAACCTATACCCACTTTACCGACAAAGACGGCCAAAAGAAGAAGCGCCCTTTGTTCGTGAACGGTATCGAAGATTTGCAGTTGGAGCATCAACTTTTGACCGACGAGCAAATCAAGGAGCAGCCGTTCCAGGACTTTTTGCCTTATGGCGCGTTGGTCGTTATTGACGAAGCACAGCGGCTGATGGGCAACCGTCCTGCGGCCAGCAAAGTACCGCCGTTTATCGAAGCATTGGCAACCCACCGGCATCACGGTTTGGATATCGTGTTGATTACCCAGCACCCCAGTTTCCTAGACCCGTTTGTGCGCAAATTGGTGCAGCGGCACATGCACATCAGCATTAAGCCCGTAGGCCGCAAAATTTACGAATGGAACGAATGTGTCGATAATCCCGATTCCAAATTAAGCACGGACAAGGCGATAGAACGCCAGTTCATATTGCCTAAAAAAGCCTTCGGACAATACAAATCCGCCGAAGTCCATACCAAAGTAAGCCGCCGCTTTCCGCGGATGCTGGTATTCCTGATGGTCTTTATACCCTGCTTGGTTTGGTTCGGCTATTACTATGTCGGCAAGATGAAGGACAAATATTCAGGCAAGCCGGAAACCGAAGTTTCCGCCGCCCAGGCTGCCAGCGATGCCGCGAATCCGGTAATACCCGGTAACGGCGGTGGGCAAGATGGACAAGCGCAGATATACAAATCGCTGACCGCCGATATGTATGTGCCTACGTTGGCCGAAAAACCCGAATCGAAGCCCATTTATGACGAAATCAGGCAGGTAAGGCAGTTTGAGCGCATTGCAGGCTGCATAGATGGCGGAAAAAGCGATTGCACCTGTTATTCCGACCAGGCAACCAAAATTCGCGAAATCAGCGTAGAGCAATGCAAGAAATACGTTAATGACGGCTTGCCGTTTGACCCGTTTAGAGAGCCGGAACAACAAGAGCCGATGCAGAGAGAGTTGGCCGCAGCGGAAACCGAAAGCAGAAACGGTGCGCAGATAGACCAGATGGGCGGCCAGCCTCTGCCGAGTTTGAAAAACGGCGATTCGGAAACTGTGGCCAATATTCAATAATGTTAAATATGGTGTTTTTATGAACGATTTTGATGATATTCAGAAACTTATTTTTTACTTTTTGGTTGCGGTTTGTGCATTGGCGGTGGCTATTGTTGAGATATTGAATTATTTTAAGACTTAGGGTAAGCTTAACAAAACGGTAAAAGTCGGATAGTATTCGGCTTTTACCGTTTTCTTTTGGGGTTGGATATGCAAAATTCTTATGGTTTTTTGCTTTTATTTTTTGGTATTTTATTTTTCAACTTGGGGCTTTTTATGCTCTCTTTTGATGCACCATTGGAGAAATTGAAGATTATTTTAAGGAATATTGCTGCGGGTTCAATGATTACGTGGGGTATATTTGCAATGGTTGCTGCATATCAAAATTTGGTTAAATAGAAAAGTTACATTAAAATCCCCGAATACTCCAAAAGAGTATCGGGGATTTTTATTTGCGCTCCCTGCTGCCCGTGAAGCTCGTAAAGCAGTCGAACTGGATACAGGTTGCAATGCAGATAGAGAGGGCAGGCCATAGCAGATTGAATACTATCAGAGGCATTAAGCCTGCATACAAGGACAAATTATGATTTATCAAGTCGGTTGCGACATATCCAAGGAAACCATCGATATTTACAATATACGAACGGATAGCTATTTCCGGATACCCAATAATCAAAAAGGATACAGGCAATTTTTAGACAAACTCCCGGACAAAGATAAAATGCACATCTGCATGGAAGCCACCGGGAACTATTATGAAGATTTTGCCGATTATCTGAACGTAGAAGGCTACCGGGTCAGTGTCGTAAATCCCTTAAAAATACAGAGATACGCAAAATCAAAATTCAGCCGGACAAAAACGGACAAACAAGACGCAAAACTCATTGCACAATACTGCCGAGAGCATCAACCCAAAGCAGATTACAAAATGCCCACAGAGCGGCAATATCAAATCAAACGGCTTATCAGCCACATCAAACAGCTAAATCAGCAAAAAGTATCGCTCAAAAACCGAATCAAAAGTAGCAAAGATATATTCGTTACCGAACAACTGAAAAGGCAGTTGCATGACATAGGCCGCTATTTGGCACAATGCAACGGCAGGCTTACGGAATTAAGCGGCAACGAAGAAACAGACCGGATAGACAGCATACCGGCCATAGGACGGACAACGGCGGCCATATTGGCGCATTACCTTACATTCCACCAATTCGATAATGTAAACCAATTTACCGCATTTGCCGGATTGTGCCCGGAAAGGTACGAATCGGGCGAAAGTGTCCGGAAAAAGGACAGGCTTTCATCATTGGGTAACAGGACGATAAAAAACGCCCTTTACATGCCTGCGGTGGTTGCCTATCGGCTCGGTTTGTTTAAATCGCTTTCGGAAAGGTTGGAGCGGAAAGGTAAGAGTAAGAAGCTGGTTATTGCCGCCATTATGCGGAAACTGGCCTGCCTTGCCTTTACCTTGTGGCAGAAAAAGGAGTATTACCGATGTAGCATGCAAACCGTATAGGCCGAAAAACAGATAACGCAAAGTCTGTATGCCACTATCCAGCGGTAAGGGATAGGGTTTTGTTGTATCTGCAAGAAATGTTACAATTAAATACAAAATAAAAACAGTTATTTACAAAATGCCTTGTAAATAACTGTTGCGGGTTAATATACTATCTGCACTTTGGAAAATGGAGTGCAGGCTGCTTTTTCATGTTGATTTTATGCGGATAAATTAACACGGCTGTGTTATTTCGCCGCCCAACCCAAGCATTCGCCCATGGTCGTTACCGCACCGGCCTGCAAGCGTTCGTGCAGGGAAACGCGGCCTGGGGCAAACAGATTTACCACGGTAGAGCCGAGCTGGAATGCGCCCATTTCTTCGCCTTTGGCCAGGCGAACGGCCGTTTCGCCATCGGCAGGATAATGCCACTCGCGCACGCCGTCTTGCCGCGGCGGATTGACCACGCCGTGCCACACGGTTCTCATGCTGGCGGTGATGGTGGCGCCGACCAGAATCTGCACCATCGAGCCGTATTCTGTGTCGAATACGCAAATCACACGCTCGTTGCGGGCAAACAGATTTGGAATGTGCTGCGCCAAAAACGGATTGACGGAAAACAGTTCGCCGGACACATAAATCATGCGGCGCAGCGTTCCGGCGCAAGGCATGTGCACGCGGTGGTAGTCGCGCGGCGAAAGATAGGTGGTCAGAAATGTGCCGTTGCGGAATTGTGCTGCCAATTCGGTATCGCCCGCCAGCAAGTCTTCCAGCGTGAACAAATGTCCTTTGGCCTGCAACAGGCGGTTGTCGTCAATCGTGCCGCTTTCGCTTACGCGGCCGTCCGCAGGCAGGCAGAGCGTGTTCTCGTCGGCGATGATGGGACGTGCACCGTCTTTGAGCGTGCGCGTGAAAAATTCGTTGAATGTGGCATAGTCGCCGGGTTTGGATTTTTGCGCTTCCTGCCAGTTCACGCGGTAATGCCGCGCAAAGCGGTCGATGATGAAGTGGGTCACTTTGCCCCAGCGCCGTTGCGCCAACCAGCCTGCACATTGGGTCAGCAGCAGCTGCGGCAAAAGGTAATGTGCGGCGATTTTGATGCGTTCGGTAATGCTCGGTTTTGGATAAGGTTGCAAATTCATAAATCGTCCTGTGAATGGTTAAACGCCCATGTCGGCCAACTGCTTCAAAGCAGCCTGCGCCTGTTCGTCGCCCGACTGTGCGGCTTTTGTCCACCAGTATTTGGCGTGGGCGTAACGCTGGCCGTTGGCATACATCACGCCCAAATTGAACTGCGCGCCCATGTGGTTTTGCAGGGCGGCAGCTTCAAACCAGTCGGCGGCTTCCTCGTCATCCTTCGCCACGCCTTGGCCTAAATAATAAAGCTGACCCAAGCTGAACTGCGCGTCGGCATCGCCCGCTTGTGCGGCTTTTTCCCACCACTGCGCCGCCTGTTCCGGCTGTTGCTGCTGAATCAGCAGATAGCCCAAATGCGCCTGCGCCGGCACGCTGCCACCTTGCGCCGCACGTTCGCACCATTGCTGCGCCTGCGCCAAATCGGCTTCCACGCCCTGCCCCATTTCGTACATGATGGCAATATTGTGGCAGGCTTGCAGGTTGCCCTGTTCCGCCAGTTTCCGCCATTCGGCCAAGGCGGCGGCAAAATCGCCCTGTTCATAAGCCAGCAGGCCTGCGTCTTTTTCATTCGAACTCATTATTCCGTCTCCTGATGAAATTTCGTCATTTCGATTGGATTATACCCGATTTTCGCTATAATAAGCCCTTTTACCCACCGCAAACCGCCATGTCTTCCGCTGCATACAACACTCAACTGAACGCCAAAACCCAACGCCTGCACACATTGCTTGCCCCGTTCGGCGCACCCGAAATCGAAGTATTCGCGTCTGCCGAACAAGGTTACCGCATGCGCGCCGAATTCCGCATTTGGCACGATGGCGACGCCATGAGCTATGCCATGTTCGAGCCGGGCAGCAAGGCTTCTGCCGCATCGCTCATCAAGCTGGCGCAGTTCCCGCCGGCGCACGAACGCATCAACGCGCTGATGCCGCGGCTGCTGGACGCTTTGTCGCAGCAGGACGTTTTGCGCCACCGCTTGTACCAATGCGAATTCCTGTGCACGTTGAGCGGCGAAATGCTGGTAACGCTGATTTATCACAAACGCTTGGACGACGAATGGCAAAAAGCAGCCTGCACGTTGCAGGACACGCTGGGCATTAGCATTATCGGGCGCAGCCGCGGGCAGAAAATCGTGTTGCGCGAAGACTACGTTACCGAAACGCTGACCGTCTGCGGACAAACCTACCGATACCGCCAGCTGGAAGGCGGCTTCACGCAGCCCAATGCCCGCGTTTGCGAAAAAATGCTCGAATGGGCGTGCGCCCAAGCCGAAAAAGCAGCCTGCACCCCGCCGCGCGACCTGCTGGAACTCTATTGCGGCAACGGCAACTTCACCCTGCCCCTGTCGCGCCGTTTCCGCCGCGTGCTGGCCACGGAAGTTTCCAAAACCTCGGTGGCCGCCGCGCAATGGAATATTCAGGTCAACGGCACGGACAATATCGCCATTGCCCGTTTGTCCGCCGAAGAATTTACCGAAGCCTATACCGGCGCGCGCGATTTCCAACGCCTGGCCGCGCAGGGCATCCGCCTGTCGAATTACGATTTTTCCACCATCTTCATCGACCCGCCGCGTGCAGGCGTGGACAGCGAAACCCTGAAACTGGTGGCGCAGTTTGAATCGATTATCTATGTTTCGTGCAATCCGGACACGCTGGCCGACAACCTGCAAACGCTCACGCAAACGCACACCGTGCAGGCTGCCGCGCTGTTTGACCAATTCCCGTTCACGCCGCATATCGAAAGCGGCGTGCTGCTGGCGAAAAAATAAGTGCAGGCTGCCTGCATCCGCCCGAACCGCCCGTTCGGCCAACCGGTGCACGCCGGCATTTTCCCATCCATACCACCTTAAAGGAATCATCATGAAAGAATACAAAGCCGTTATTTACCAAGAAAACGCGCTGTCTTCCCTCCTGTTCGGCACGGCAAAAATCGATCCCGTGCGGTTCAGTGCATTTCTGAATACCAATGCCAAACAAGGCTGGCGCGTGGTCACCATGGAAAAAGATGTGCGCCGCATGTTCCTGTTTTGGAAACGCGAGGCCTATGTGGTAATTTTGGAGCGAGAGGATGCGTAAACTGAAAACTGCCTGCCTGTGGATTTGCACAGGGCTTTTTTGCGCTTGGATACTGCTGTTCCTGTCGCAAATCTGGCTGCCGTCTTGGGATGACGTGCTTTTCCTGAAAATCACGCTGACCATGGCGGGGCTGTTCCTAATCGCGTTTGCCGTGTTCATCGTGGCGGGGCAATTAACGGAAGACAAGCAGCTGCGCGACAACGACTACATCAATTAAAGGCACCCCATGAATTTCCAAGACCAGCTCAAATCACTGCACAAAGAAGCCAAAGCGCAGGCCAAACAACGCGAAGAGGCCGAAGCCAAAGCCCGAAAAGTCGCCGAAGAAAGCGCGGAAACCAGCTTTGCCGAAGCCATGAAAGGCGTGCAGCCCATCAAACCGCACAACCAATACATTCCGCCGCGCGACAAATCGCCCATCAAACCGCGCCCGAAACAGGCGGATGCCGAGCAGGACAACCTGTTTTTTGTCGGCGAAGGCAGCCTGCAACTGGAAATTCCCGCCACATTCAGCAAAAACGGCCAGGGCGCGAACGACATCAAACGCCTGCAAAGCGGTTATTACGAAGTGGTGGCCGATGTGGATTTGCACGGCTACACGCAGGAAGAAGCGCAGCAGGTGCTGAATGAATTCATTGAATTTGTGCAGAAACGCGGCGTGTGCGGCGAAATCGTACACGGCAGCGGACTCGGTTCGCGCGGCTACACGCCCGTGCTCAAATCGCTGGTGCGCCGCTGGCTGATGGCACATCCCGACGTGCTAGCCTATTGCGAGCCGCACAAAAACAATGACGGCGCCGTGCGGATTTTGGTGAAACGCCGCCGTGCCATCGACCCGTTTGCCGAATGAATACAGCGGATTAAAACAAATAATGAGACAAGGCGGTAACGAGCGCTGTGTACGGAAGTACATAAGGACGTTGCCAACGCCGTATCATTGCGGTTTTCATCCGCGATAAAAGCAGCCTGCACATGAAGATTTATACCGACCACCCCCTGCCCGATTACCTGACCGCCCTCCTGCCCGCCGCCCCATTGTCCGAACGGCCGAAGGACGGCGTGTTCCTGTGTTTCGGCGAACACGGCCTGCAACTGGGCAAGGCGGGCGAAAAAGGCATGGTGTCGGTGGATTTTGACGGCAACGCGGCCACTTACCGGCGGCTGAAAGGCGGCGGCGAGCTGATTGCCAAAGCGGTGAACCTGGGCGCACACCCGACCGTGTGGGACGCGACCGGCGGCTTGGGGCGCGACAGTTTCGTGCTGGCGGGCTTGGGTTTGCCGGTGCGCACCTTCGAACAAAATCCCGCCGTGTTCGCGCTGCTGTGCGACGGCTGGCAGCGCGCCATGCAGAATGCGGAAACAGCAGACATAGCCCGGCGCATGGTGCTGACACACGCCGACGCGGTGCAGGCCATGCCCGATGATGCCGCCCGCTTCGGACGGCCCGACGTGGTGTATCTCGACCCGATGTATCCTGAACGCCAAAAATCGGCCGCCGTGAAAAAGGAAATGGCGTATTTTCACGAACTGGTGGGCCTGTCCGCCGCTCAGAACGACGAAGCCCTGCTGCACGCGGCACGCGAAACTGCCAAAAAACGCGTGGTGGTGAAGCGGCCGCGCTTGGGCGGATTTCTGGCGCAAAAGCAGCCTGCATACCAATACACGGGCAAATCCACGCGGTTTGACGTGTATCTGCCCTATGCGGCAGACGCGCAAGACGGCCAACCGTAATCCCGCCCGCCGCCCCGAATTAAAAAAGCAGCCTGCAACGGAAAACCGAAGTGCAGGCTGCTTTTTTCAAGGTGGCGCACGCCGCAAAAGCAGCCTGCACCTGTTTTATCAATCTTCATCCTCCCCTTCGCCCTTATCTTCACGCGGCGGCTCGCGCAAGGCTTTTTTCACCTTCATGTCCGCACTGCAATAAAAGCCGACCACCATAAACAAAAATATCAATCCCACAAAAAATAAAATTAACAGGTTGGGGGATTCGGGACTTCTCCGTTTCATCATTACAAACATCATGGCACAGATACCGCCTGAAAAAATTAAAGAATTTTTCAAAGCCCTCCGCAAGATGCCTTTGGCCGTTTCCGGTGTGATTTTTTCGGATGGAGAAATGACCGTAGGCGACAAATCGTTGTATTCCGACCAACTGACTTTCGCCCAACCGCGTAACGGAATAACCAACAGAAACCACAGCCAAAGAGCCACCTCTCCGTCTTTCCAGCCCATGATCCAACTGCCCAGCCCCACCAGTATCGACCCCCAATACAGATACGCATAACACACCGCCATCCGCTCATACGTTTCCAGCCGTTCGCGCTCGTCCTGCCGCCCAAGCATGGAATCCACCATTTTACGGTTGAATTTATTCATCATTTTTCTCCCAATACATTATCCGAATACCTTTAATCTGCCAATGAAAAAGCAGCCTGCACATCAATCGTCCCCTTCGTCTTCATGCAATTCACGCAACGTCTCTTTCACTTTTTTCACCGCACTGCCGTACATGGCAACGCCCACTACCACAAACACCAGCGCGCCGAAAAAGGCAATTGCGCCGTTGGGGGCTTCGGGTGCTTTGTTTTTGAGAAACAGCGCAATCGGCACGCGGATGTCGCCGCCGCCCAAGCCAATGACCGCCAACGCGCCTGCTTCAAAATGCCGAGTGCCGTTTCGGGCGTGATTTCCCGTGGGTTGGGAATGGTATCGTCTGACAAATCACGCGCTTTCTCTTTCGGCCAGCCGTGCACCAGAAAAAATATCAGCAGCAACACGCCGCCTGCCCATTTGGCCGGTGCCCAATCCGCCAGCATTCCAACCAAATTCAACAATAGTGCAATCCAAAAAATATAGGCAGCACCAAGTGCCAGTCGCTCATAAGCTTCTAGCCGCTCACGCTCATCTTTCGGGCCCATCATGCCGTCCAACAGATTCCGATGAAACTTCTTCATTTCCGTCTCCAAAAATATTTTAAAATCAAAACCTATAAAACCGTCCACCCGTTAAAAGCAGCCTGCACATCAATTTTCCCCTTCGTCTTCGCGCAGTTCGCGCAAGGTCTTTTTCACCCGCATGCACGCGCTGCTGTATGTGCCGCCGGCGATGGCCAAAAACAGCAATACCGCAAAAGGCAGAATCAAAAGGAACGGCACATCCTTTGCATAGATTTTACCGACCACCAATACTGCCGCCGCAACCATCAGGCCTAATAGCAATGCAGCCTTTCGTGCTTTTCTCAACACCTCTTTAGCCGTTTCGGGCGTTATCTTTTGGGGATACGGAATCACCTCGTCCGATATATCGTTAAGTTTTGCCCAACCGTGCACCGGAATGCCCAATAAAAGAAAAAGCCAAACCGCATTTTGGCCGGCCTCCCAACCAATCAGCCAGCTGCCCCAACACACCAGCAGCGAACCCCAAAACAGATACGCATAACACACCGCCATCCGCTCATACGTTTCCAGCCGCTCGCGTTCGTCCTGCTTGCCAATCATGCCGTCCAACAATTTACGGTTGAATTTGTTCATCTTCCTCTTCCCAAAAAAGCGCGTTCAAATCCGTATCCAATGCTTTTGCCAAGCGGATACACAAAGACAGGGTCGGGTTATAATCTTGATTTTCAATCATATTCACCGTCTGCCGCGAAACTTCCACCAAATCTGCCAAAGCCTGCTGCGAAAGCTGCTTCTGCTTGCGGAACTGCCGAACTCTGTTCATAGCCTCAATAAAAATGTCCGATATATCTGACATAAGTATGGCATTGCGCCGTTTTTATGTCAAATATATCGGACAAAATTGCTGCAAAAGCAGCCTGCACTTAAATTTAATGGATTTGGCGGATGAAAATAAAAATGAAGCAAGGCGGCAACGGGCGCCGTATCACTCTGATTTTAATTCACTCTCATCCAACCGCAGCACCGCCTGCGCCCCCAAAGCGCGCCATTGCCGTTCAAACGTTTCGCACAACGGTGCGGGCGCTGCCAACACCAAAGGCAGGCCGCATCCTTCTTGCAACAGGGTGCAGGCTGCTTTTGCCTGTGCCGAATCCGCCATGCGCCAAATCACGCCGTCCACGCCTTCCGCCACCACAGCAGCCTGCACCTGCGCTTCGTCGTCCGCCAGCAGCCACACGCTGCCGTATTCCGCCAATGACGGCACTCCGTCCGCCGCCCATTCGTGCCATGCCAGCCACACATGGCCGCCAGGTTGTGCCGAATGCCGCGGCCGCAAACACCAGTTCGCGCGTTCGCCGCCACCGCGCACTTCCGTTGTCAAACCACCCGTCCATTCTGTGGGGAATGACAATGCACGCAGCAGCGAGCCGTTGGCGGGCAGCATGGGCGATACGTCAAACCGTCCCACCGTCTGCCATGCCCAGCGCTGCCCTTCCTTCGCCTGCAATTCGCCGTGCCAATCGCCTGCCGCCACGCGGAAAAACCAAATGCGCACATGGGCGTGTTCGTAAGCATGGCGCTTGCACAGCCACGGCGTTGCCCGCGTAATTTCCACGCCCAGTTCCTCGCGCCATTCGCGCTGCAATGCCGCCAATGCCGTTTCGCCGTGTTCCAGCTTGCCGCCGGCAAATTCCCAATAGCCCGCATAAGGCTTGCCTTCCGGCCGGCTGGAGAGCAGGCACTGCCCCTGCGCATTGAACACGATGCCTGCCGCCACGTCCACGGTTTTGATGTCTTTCTGCTCCTGCATCCTTCGCCCTTCCTGATATGTTCGAAATGTTCATGGCCTTGCGCCGAACAATGTACGGGCACATTGTAAAACAGCCGCCCGTCCGCGCCAACGCCAAAAGCAGCCTGCACCTCGTCCGCAGCAGGGTGCAGGCTGCTTTTTAAAGCCTTTCGCACGGCGGATTTGCTATAATGGCGCACCTTTATCCCTTCAGAGCAACACCATTATGTGGTTCAAACAAATTACCTTTTACATCCTCCCAAAATCCCCCGATTTTTCCCCCGAAGAACTGGCCGAACGCCTGCAAGAACACGAATTCGCCCCCGTTACCGGCTTGGACTGGTTCAGCGAAGGCTTCGCGCCGCCGCACGGCTTTTCGCCCGAACTCGTATTCCCCGCGCAGCACACATGGGCGGTGTCGCTGAAAAAATCCGAAAAAGTGCTGCCCGCCGCCGTGGTGCGCGATATTCTGGACGACAAAATCGCCCAAATCCAAGAAGCCGAAGCGCGCCATGTCGGCCGCAAGGAAAAGCAGGAATTGAAAGAACAGATTACGGACGATTTGCTGCCGCGCGCGTTCACCAAAACCGGTCGCACGCACGCCGTTTGCGACACGCAGCACGGCTTTTTGCTGATTAACGGCGCAGGCAGCAAAGCCGAAAACCTGCTCACCAAACTGCGCGAAGCCTTGGGCGGACTGGAAGCGCGCCTGCCGCAGGCCAAACAGTCGCCCGGCAGCCTGATGACCGAATGGCTGCTGCGCGGCGCATGCGACGGCGGCTTTGAATTGGACAATTCCTGCGAGCTGAAAGGCCAAGGCGACGCCGCGCCCGTGGTGAAAATCGCCAAACAAGATTTGACTGCGGACGAAGTGCGCCGCCATCTGGACAGCGGCAAAACGGTAACGCAGCTGGGCTTGGTGTGGCGCGAACAAATCGCCTTCGTGCTGACCGACGAATTCGCGCTCAAACGCATCCAATATCTGGACGTGTTGCAGGAAGAAGCCGAGCAGCAGGGCGACGATGCGGCCAGTTTGGCGTTTGCCTCGCAAATCCTGATGGCGCAAAGCCTGTCGCTGATGATTGGCGAACTGGCGCAGCATTTGGGCGGCTGGCAGGAGTAATCAATAAGGTGCAGGCTGCTTTTTCAGGCAGCCTGCATCCGGAAAACTGACTTTTTTGGAGATAACGATGGACGATTTAACCATACGCAAAACCCGATTTTATGCAGGATTTTCATGGCTGGCGGAAGCGGCGCGCCTGTTTCTCAAAAGCCCGTTGATGTGGCTGCTGATGGCCATCGCACTGTGTTTCACGATTTTCGTTTTCTATGGTGTTTTTGCCTTGTCCGTCACACTGCTGAACCCCGAAGTTTCATATTACGCGGCGATAGGCTTGGGCTCGGCGGTATTGTGGATACTGTGTTTTCCGCTGTTCGGTGGGCTGCTGCTCTCGGCCGAAGCCTTGGATAAAGACAACCGTTTGCCGATACGCAATATTTATGCGGGATTCCGGTATAAATTCCGCGATTTGGCGGTTTTGTCGGTGTTTGCCTTATTGCTGCTGGCGCTATTTTCCCTGGTTTGGGCGGTGGCGATGAAAGCTGTCGCCATACTGCTGGTTGCCTATTTCGCCCCCATGCATCCCTTGCTCGGATATGTGATGTTGGAGGGATTGTCTCCGTGGCTTGCCGCAGTTAGCGTCGTTTTCCATCTCATTCCGTTTGCCGTGATTTGGTTTGCCCCCGCGCTGGTAGTGCTGAACGACAAAACACCACTCGCCGCCATCCGCGGCAGCCTACGTATTTTTTGGCGGAACTGGCTTTCGCTGCCGCTGCTGTGGCTGATGCTCGGACTGCCGATTATTTTTTTGGGTTGGAAATGGAAGCAGTTCGCCCGCCACATGCCCGATATGATGCTTACCTTTTTGGGCTGCTACATCGGGCTGCTGCCGATATTGTCCGCCCTGCTGGTCTATGTCGGCCATCGCCATATCGTGCAAACGCAGGAAGACGAAGAAGAATACGATTAATGCTTGCAGGCTGCTTTTTCGCCTCCGCGCCCGCCAAAAGCAGCCTGCACCCCTGTTTCATCACACACCACAAGGAGACACTCATGACACCCAACCTGCAATCCACCGAACTCTGCCGCGTCCGCGCCATCACCGCCTTCACCGTCCTGCCGCACGACACGGCGCAATGGCACGGCATTCTCGCCGAAGCCAAAGCCCAATGCGACACGCTTGCCGCCGCCTGCCAAGCACAGGGCTACACGGTGCAGTCCGTCCGCATCGTCAGCAATCCTTTCGGCGAATATTTGGACACAGGCAGCCTGCACGCCGCCGCGCAGGGATTGGCCGACATCCGCCGTATTTTGAACGAACTGAACCAAAACGGCCTGCGGATACGCTTTGCCGTGGGCGAGGCGCGCACCGATGCCGAAATCGCCCTGCTGCCCGGCCTGATTGCCGAATACGGCGATTTGTGCAATGCCTGCGTGAACGTCCCCATAGACGAAAATGGGTTTCTGGACAACGATTTAATCCGGAAATCGGTTGCAGTGGTGCAGGAAATTGCCCGTATCACCCCGCGCGGCGAAGGCAATTTCAATTTCACCGTGAATTTCAACTGCGCTTCTTACATCCCTTATTTTCCTGCCGGTTATCACCGCGGCGAACGCGGCAACGCCATTGTGTTCGGCCTGGAAACGCCCGATTTGCTCGCCGCCGCCCTGCGCGGGTTGGAAAAGCAGCCTGCACCCCATGCCGCGCAGATGCAGGCTGCTTTCACGGCCATGAAAAACGCGCTGCAATACCATATCGACCGCGTGCAAGGCATCATCGCCGCCACGCCGCTGGCAAAAGGCTGGACATACATCGGCATGGACACGTCCGCCGCACCGTCCAAAAACTGCACCTCCATGGCGGAACTTTACCGCCTGCTCGGCGTGCCGTATTTCGGCGCAAGCGGCACGGTGGAAGCGTCCGCCCTGCTCACGCGCGTGTTTAAAGCGCAGAAAAACGTGCAGCTGCAAGGCTTCTCCGGCCTGATGCTGGCGGTGACCGAAGACGAAGGGTTGGCCGCCGCCACCCGCGCCGCGCAATTCGACATCCGCGCCCTGCTGACGTACAGCAGCGTGTGCGGCATCGGGCTGGACACCGTGCCCATTCCGGGCGATGCCGATGCGGAAAAAATCGCCGCCATCATGCGCGACACCGGCACGATGGCTTTCCGCCTGAACAAACCGCTCACCGTGCGGCTCTTCCCTGTGCCGGGTTTGGGCGCAGGCGATATCACGCCGTTTGAAAGCGACGATTTGTGCAACTGCGCCGTGCTGGCCGTGCCTTAACCCGCGCAGGCAGCCTGCACTTGCCCGTTGCCTGCGTAATGCCAAAGGCGGCGTGTTGTATCGGCGATGAATTTGCCCTGAAAACAAAGGCAGAGAACCGGCCCGCATGCTAAAATACGGCGAAAGCAGCCTGCACCTGCCGAAACATTGTTTCTCCCACCCCAACCAAGGAAACATCATGAAAAAATTCTTTATCCTGCTGGCCCTTGCCGCACCGTTGGTCTATGCCGGCGAACTCTCCTGCAAACAAGGTGCAACCACTAACGAAGGTATTACAGACCATTGGCACTGCACCTATCAAGGGCGCGATTTGGATGCGGCCTATCAGGCCATGCGCCAACAAGACCTCTACGGCATCGAAGCCCTCCCCGCCAAACTGACGCGCCGCAACAGCACGCGTAAATGGCAAGATTCCTCCGCCTGCGATGATGACGGAAACCGCGACAGAACCGTTACCACCATCAGACGCACGGCCAACAGCCTTACCGTGGAGCATCTGTTTTTAGGGGCGTGCTTCAATCCGACCGACACCAAAATCCACCTGCAACGCCAAGGCGGCAAAATCCTGATTCATTACCAGCATTCCGCTTCCTAATCCGCCGGTGCAGGCTGCTTTCAGGCCATTCGAAAGCAGCCTGCACCCGCCGAAACACCGTTTCTCCCGCCCCAACCAAGGAAACATCATGAAAAAACTCTTTATCCTGCTGGCCCTTACCGCACCGTTGGCACATGCCGGCGAACTCTCCTGCCGAAAAGGCCCTACCACCAACCAAGGCATCACCCAAAACTGGCGCTGCACCTACCAAGGCACCGACCTTGATGCCGCCTACCACGCCGTGCGCCAACAAAAACACACCGGATTGGGCGACGGCCTGCCCGACAAGCTCACACGCCAAAACAGCACCCAACGTTGGCAGAGCGACGTTTGCGACGATGCAGGCACCCGAGATGAAGAAGTGACCACCATCCGCCGCACGGCCAACAGCCTGACGGTTTCCGTAGAAGACGACGGCGCATGTTCCAGCGGCGGCAGCACCAAAATCCGCCTACAACGCCAAGGTGGCAAAATCCTGATTCATTATCAAGATTCCGCTTCCTAATCCGCCGGTGCAGGCTGCTTTTGAACATTGAAAAGCAGCCTGCACTTTCCCGTTCTGCCGCCCATCCGAAAGGACACCCCATGCTCGGCATCACCATCGGCGACATCGTCGGTTCGCGTTTTGAATTTGATAACCACCGCAGCACGGAATTCGAGCTGTTCCACCCCGCATGCGATTTCACGGACGACACCGTTTGCGCCACCGCCGTGGCCGACTGGGTATTGCAGGGCTGCGCCGACAATCTCGTCCCCATCATGCAAGACTGGTACAGGCGTTATCCCAACCCTGTCGGCGCATACGGCGAACGCTTCCAAAGCTGGGTGCAGGCTGCCTCTCCCGAACCGTATAACAGCTGGGGCAACGGCTCCGCCATGCGCGTGGCCGCCGTCGGCTGGGCATTCGACACATTGGAACAAACACTGGAAGCCGCCGCACAATCCGCCGCCATCACCCACAACCACCCGGCCGGCATCAACGGAGCGCAAGCCGTGGCCGCCGCCATCTTTTGGGCGCGCACCGGCGAAAGCAAAGCATTCATCCGCGAACAAACCGAGCAGCAATTCGGCTATTTCATGGGCCGCACCTGCGACGAAATCCGCCCTACCTACCTGTTCAACGTGAGCTGCGAAGGCACCGTGCCGCAAGCCCTGACCGCCTTTTTGGAAAGCGACGACTTCGAACACGCCATCCGCCTGGCCGTCTCCCTGGGCGGCGACAGCGACACCCTGACCGCCATCACCGGCGCGGTGGCCGAAGCCTTTTACGGCATACCGAACGCCCTGCGCGAACACACCCTCGCCATCCTACCGCGCGACATTGCCGAAACCCTGTTGGCATTTGAAGCACGGTTCGGCAACAGTCAAAAGCAGCCTGCACCTTACCCCGCCGGCTGAAACAACCTTTCCGCCGACACAGCCACCCTTCAAAACCCAACCAAGGACGACAATGAACCACGCCAACCTCCTCCGCAGCGCAACTCTGCTGACCGCCCTGCTCATGCAGCCTGCATGGGCCGACACATTCGCCCACGACGGCTGCCAATACCAGGGCGCCAGCCTGCACGGCAAACCGCACGGGCAAGGCGCGCTCACCTGCGCGGACGGCCGCGTCTATACCGGCGCCTTCAAAAACGGCCAGTTTCACGGCAAAGGGCAATATGTCGTCCCGAACCGCCACAGTCTGATGCTCGCGCCGTTCAACATGAACAGCGACAAATTGCGCAACATGGTGCTGACCGGCACCTTTGTGAACGGCCTGGCCAACGGCAAATTCAAAGTCTTCCAAGAGGGCAAGCACGTTTTCGATATGCAGTTTGACCGCGGCATCGTCACCAACATGACCCTGCCGCAGAAACGCTGACGTGCAGGCTGCCTGAAAAAACACGTCTATGTCGGCAGGCCATGTGTCGGCAATCCCCCACATACCCAACCGCCACAGTGCAGGCTGCTTTTGCCATAACGTGCATTAAAAGCAGCCTGCACGCTTATTAACGCAGCACAAAACCGCAAAATACTGTAAAATCACGTAAAATCGAAATACAGCAAAAAGGATCAATATGAGCTACTACACCCGCGTTGAATGCGCTTGGGATGATGGCGATTATGTGCAAGGCAATTTGTCGGTAGACGATATCCTGCCTGTGGCCGAAAAATGGCTGAAGCAAATGAATATCCACCCTGACGTGCTAGATGATGTGGCTGCCTCTATTAATCAGCCGATGGAGACCGGTTTCAACGGCCTCTATTCCAGCCTGATTATCGACCTGTTCGCCCACATTGCCCAAGCCTTCCCCAGTGTACATTTCTTCGTGCGCGGCGTGGGCGAAGAGTTTGACGATATGTGGCTGTGCGAATTCGAACAAGGCGAACTGGTGCGGCAGCAGGATTTTTATCCGCCAGACGAAGAAATAGACGAAGAATAGAATAAGGCTACCTGAAAATTTCAGCTGCGCTTTCAGGTAATCTCCCCCTAAACCAACCCAGGACAAACACTATGACCATCAAATCCGACAAATGGATACGCCGCATGGCCGAACAGCACGGCATGATCGAGCCGTTCGAGCCCAACCAAATCAAAGAGCAAGACGGCCGCCGCATCATTTCCTACGGCACGTCCAGCTACGGCTACGACATCCGCTGCGCCAACGAATTCAAAATCTTCACCAACATCAACAGCACCATCGTCGATCCGAAAAACTTCGACCCGAAAAACTTCGTGACCGTGGAAGACGACTGCTGCATCATCCCGCCCAATTCCTTCGCGCTGGCACGCACGGTGGAATATTTCCGCATCCCGCGCAACGTGCTGACCGTATGCTTGGGCAAATCCACCTACGCGCGCTGCGGCATCATCGTGAACGTGACCCCGTTTGAGCCGGAATGGGAAGGCTATGTGACACTGGAATTCTCCAACACCACACCGCTGCCCGCCAAAATCTATGCCGGCGAAGGCGTGGCGCAGGTACTGTTTTTTGAAAGCGACGAAATCTGCGAAACATCCTACAAAGACCGCAGCGGCAAATACATGGGGCAAACGGGCGTTACCCTGCCGAAGGCCTGATGGCCGGTTCAAAGCAGCCTGCACCCGCACCAACGCTCATCAAAAGCAGCCTGCACCCCGCCGAAACCAAACCCAATCCTCATCCACATTTGAATCAGGTAATCATCATGTTCAAAAAATTACTGCTCTGCACCCTCCTTGCCGCTTCGGGTATTGCCATGGCGACCCCGGCCAATCCGCACCAACCCAGCTACGGCACATGGCAAAGCCGGGACAAAAGCAAAAGCATTACCCTGTCGTCCAAAGGCCTGAATATCGTGGTCAACGCACCGGCCTCCTGCAAACGGCGCAACCAGTGGGGGCAGGAAATCTCTTGGGTGAGCGGCAAGCAGCTCCGCAGCGATATTAACGAAAGCCTGGAACTGAACGACCAACTGGACGATGACAAAGGCAGCTACCGCGCCGAAATGGCAGCCGTATTGCCCAAAATCCGAGACAATGCGCGTTATTTCAAAATCCTCGGCTATTTGAGTTGCAGCGACGGGGCAAGCGGCTTGATACAAATCGATGCCAATACTGCGCTGTTGGTCGAAATCGCCCCCGATGAGTTTTATACCGTTGTCCGCAAACGCAAACCTTGATTTGACAAACCCGATGGCTAACAAAACCACCAACGCCTACACCGCCCTCATCCAAGCCCTGCGCATCCTGCCCAACGTGGGCGCGAAAACCGCGCAGCGCATGGCGCACACCCTGTTGCAGGAAAACCGCGAAGGTGCGGCAGAACTGGCCGCCGCCTTGGACACCGCGCTCAAACAGGTCGGCAACTGCCAAAGCTGCAACACGTTTTGCGAAGGCGAAACTTGCGAAATCTGTGCCGACGAAACGCGCGACCCGACGCGCCTAATGATTGTCCACATGCCCGCCGATGTGGCCGCCATGGAAGCCGCCCGCTGCCACGACGGGCTGTATTTCGTGCTGATGGGGCAGGTCAGCCCCGCGCAGAATATGGATTTGGGCAGCATTGCGCTGGAAAAGCTGATTACTCGGCTTTCCGGCAGCCCCGTGGCCGAAATCATCATCGCCACCTCGTTCACGGCTGAAGGCGACGCCACCGCCTATATTCTGTCCGAACTCTTCAAAGGCCAGCCCTACAAAATCAGCCGTCTGGCACGCGGCATGCCGCTGGGCAGCGAATTGGAATATGTCGATGCGGGCACGCTCGCCCAAGCCGTATACGAACGCAGCCTGCTGCAAGAAGGTGAAACCTCATGACCCAAAACGGATTTATTGCCTTATTCGTCTGTACCCTGTCGTGTTGGATGCCGAACGTATTGGCCGTTTCCAGCTTTTCCGCCATTCCCGTCAAGCAGGTGGCCGCGGTGCAAAAGCAGCCTGCACCCGTATCGAAAACCAACCTGCTGCTGGACAAGGAACGCCTGCGCGACGCACAGCAACAACTGCTCGGACGGCCGGAACTGGCGCAGCGCCCGCTGTATGTGTTGGACAAAGTGGATTTTTTTGACGGAACCCGCCCGCGCATCGAACTGATTGTCGCGCACCGGAGCGGCAAAGACGTGCCGCTGAATATTTACACCTTCGAAAACGGAACGTGGCGTGCCGAGCCCATCGAACAAGATTATTCGGACAACTATATCGCCAAGCACCAAATGCAGCTGGACGACACGGATTGGGCACAGGTGGCCGATGTTGCCCGCGTGTGGCAGGAAAAAGCCAGAGAAGTGAAGGCGGTGGAAACCGAGCCGTATTATATTTCGCTGGTGTGGCTGCCGCCGCAACGGAAGCGTTTTTGGCACACCGCCACGCTGGAAGCCGTGGGCAAGCAGTATTATTTGAGCCTACACGAAAACGGCACCGTTTGGGAATGGAAACGGCCGGCCGCCGAAAAAGAATAACGCCACCCCCCGAAAAAGCAGCCTGCACCCGTTTTGCCGCCTATCGCCCGAAGACACGGCCAAACAAAGTGCAGGCTGCTTTTGGCGCATTTGCGTTATAATGCACCCGTATCACCCACCGAATAGAGAAAAAATGAACACCAAAGAAAGAACCTGCTCGTTTTGCGGCAAAGACGAACACCAAGTCAAAATGCTGATTGAAGGCGAAGACGCGTTTATCTGCAACGAATGCGCGGCCGCCTGCGCCCAATTAAGCGGCAACGATGCATCCGCGGGCGTGAAAGCACCGCAAACCGACGACACGCCGCTGCCCACGCCGGCACAACTGGTCGCACAATTAAACGAACATGTTATCGGCCAGGAAAATGCCAAAAAAGCGCTGGCCGTCGCCGTATATAACCACTACAAACGCCTGCGCCAACCCGAAGCCGACAGCCGCGTGGAGCTGAACAAATCCAATGTGCTGATGATTGGCCCGACCGGTTCGGGCAAAACCTATATGGTGCAATCGCTGGCGCGGCAGCTGAACGTGCCCTTCGCCATGGCCGACGCCACCACGCTGACCGAAGCGGGCTATGTGGGCGAAGACGTGGAGACCATCATCACCAAGCTGCTGGGCAACTGCGATTTCAACGTGGAAAAAGCGCAGCATGGCATTATTTATATTGACGAAATCGACAAAATTTCGCGCAAGAGCGACAGCCCGTCCATCACGCGTGACGTGTCGGGCGAAGGCGTACAGCAGGCATTGCTCAAACTCATCGAAGGCACTATGGCCAGCGTGCCGCAGCAGGGCGGCCGCCGCAACCCGAACCAGCAGTTCATCAATGTCGATACGTCCAACATCCTGTTCATCTGCGGCGGCGCGTTTGCCGGTTTGGACAAAGTCATCCGCCAGCGCACCGAAAAAGGCGGCATCGGCTTCGGCGCGGACGTGCACAGCAAAGATGAAGACAGCAAAATCGGCGAACTGTTCGCCCAAGTGGAACCCGAGGATTTGATTAAATTCGGCCTGATTCCCGAACTCATCGGCCGCCTGCCGGTGCTGACATCGCTGAACGAATTAGACGAAGATGCCTTGGTGCGCATTCTCACCGAGCCGAAAAACGCGCTGGTCAAACAATACCAAGCCTTGTTCGCGATGGAAAACAAAACTTTGGAAATGGACGAATCCGCCCTGCGCGCCGTCGCCCAACTGGCGATGAAGCGCAAAACCGGCGCGCGCGGCCTGCGTTCCATCATGGAGCGCGTGCTGCTGGACACCATGTACCTGCTGCCCGATTTGCCGGAAGTGGCGAAGGTCGTGGTGCGCCGCGAACACGTGGAACAAGGCACACAGCCACAATTTTTCACCGCCGACGGCAAAGAATGGGCGGCGAAATAAAATAAAGTGCAGGCTGCTTTCCGGCATTTTCACACGCCATCCGAAAGCAGCCTGCACCCGCATTGACCGACCCACCGTAACGAATCTCCCCACCAACACGAAAGGAAAGATGATGCTCGACAGCAAACCTGCGCTGGCCACCGCGCTCAATCACCGCTCCATCCGCAAATTCACCGACCAACCCATCAGCACGGAAATACTGGAAGCCGTGCTTCATGCCGGGCAAATGGCCTCCACGTCCAGCTTTATGCAAGCGGTGAGCGTGATTCGGGTGACCGACCCTGCCCTGCGCGCCCAAATCCGCCAAATCTGCGCCAATGCCTATCAAGGCAAACTGGGGCATCATTATGTGGAAAACTGCGCCGAATTTCTGGTGTTCTGCATCGACACCGAACGCTACCGCCAACTGGCCGCCGACATCCAAATCGACTGGACGGAAGTGCTGCTCACGGGCGCAGTGGATGTGGGCATTTTTGCGCAAAACGTACTTTTAACCGCCGAATCATTGGGTTTGGGCGGCGTGTTCATCGGCAGCCTGCGCAACGATTTGCCGCAGTTGAGCCAAATTTTGCAGCTGCCCAAAGGCGTGGTGCCGATGGTGGGTATGTGCCTGGGCTATCCCGACCACGACCCCGGCCAGCGTCCGCGCCTGCCGCTTTCCGTGGTGATGGGCGAAAACCGTTACCGCACCGCCACGGCCGAAGAATTGGCGCAATATGACGAAGTGGTTCGCGAGTATTACCAAAACCGCAGCAAACTGGATTTGACTTGGACGCAGCAAATCCGCAACAACCTGTGCTGCGAAGTGCGCCCGTCCGTGCTGCCGTATCTGCAAGAACAAGGGTTTGCGAAAAAATAAACCCGCACGCAACCAAAAGCAGCCTGCACTTTCGTCATGATGAACGTGCAGGCTGCTTTTAATTTTATTTGGCCGGATATTCAGCAGAAATCGCCCCATAAGGTCTGCATGGCCGCGATAGCCGCCAGCGACGCGGTTTCGGTACGCAACACCCGTTTGCCCAGCGTGATGGCTTCAAACCCGGCTTCCACCGCCGCCTGTTCTTCCGCCGCCGTCCAGCCGCCTTCCGGGCCGATAAGCAGATACACCGGCCGTTGTGCAGGCTGCTTTTGGCGCAGGCTTTGGGCATTTTTCAGGCTCATCAGCAGCTTCAAGCCGTCTTCCGCGGCAGCTTGGCGCAGGTAATCGGCCAGGCGCAGAATCGGGTGTACCGGCGGTACGGTATCGCGGCCGCATTGTTCGCAGGCGGAAACGGCAATTTCCTGCCAACGCTGCACGCGCTTGTCGGCACGTTCGCCCTGCAGCCGCACCACGCAGCGCTCGCTCAATACGGGCGTGATGCTGGCCACGCCCAATTCCACGCTTTTCTGCAGGGTGAAATCCATGCGCTCGCCGCTGGAAACGGCCTGAATCAGATGAATCCGCAACGGGCTTTCGCTGTCGCTTTCCAAAACGCTGCCGATGGTGCAGGCTGCTTTTCGTTTTTCCACCTGCTGCAAAGTGGCGGCGACGCGCATTCCCCGCCCGTCAAACAGCACAATTTCGTCGCCCGCCTGCAAGCGCAGCACATGGATATGGCGCACGATGCTTTCCGGCAGGGCCAATTCGCCTTGATTCGGCAGTTGGGGCAGATAAAAACGCGGCATTTGTGGTACTATCCTTATTTTTCGCAAACGTTTATTTTAACAAAAAGCACGCCATGAACGCGATTGAGTTGTTACAGGATTTGGTGCGCCGGGTGGCCGCACAGGAAATCATGCCCTATTATCTGAAAGTGGAAAGCGCCCGCAAGGCAGACGGCAGCATGCTTTCCAAGGCGGATTTGGCGGCGCAGAAAGCGTTTGAGTGCAGCCTGCCCGAGATTATCGATGCGCCCGTGCTGGGCGAAGAAATGACCTCCGAAAAGCAGCACCTTTTGTGGAACAGCGCCCAACAAGGCCTGTGGGTACTCGACCCTCTGGACGGCACGAACAATTTTGTCAACGGCATTCCGCATTTTGCCGTGTCGGTGGCATATGTGCAGCATGGCCGCGCGCAGCTGGGCGTGGTGTACAACCCTGTTTCGAAAGAATGTTTTTCCGCCGTGCGCGGACAGGGCGCATGGCTCAACGGCACACCGCTGCCGCTGCGCAGCGTGCCGAAATCCCTGCGCGAAGCCGTGGCCGGTGTGGAAATCCGCCGCCTGCGCCCCGCACGGTTGGTGAACAGCATCAACAATTTTGCGCCGTTCGGCACTTTGCGCAGCATGGGCAGCAGCACGCTGGACTGGTGCTACCTCGCCGCCGGCCGATACGATATTTATGTGCACGGCGGCCAAAACCTGTGGGATTACGCCGCCGGCGCGCTGATTTTTGAAGAATCGGGCGGCCTGCTCGCCACCTTGGAAGGCGACAGCTTTTGGAGCGGCCAGCATGCCTTCCAGCGTTCCGTCATTGCCGCAGGGCAGCCTGCACTGTTCGAAAGCTGGCTCAAATGGATACGCAATAACCAATAGCCCGTACAGGCTGCTTTTTTATCGCACTATATCAATACATTAACCAGAAATCATCCATTCATATCAAAGTGCAGGCTGCTTTGGCACATCCGCCCATTTGCCGCCGCCTTTGTTCACTATCGACCCCGCATTATGCTTGTACTCGGAATTGAAAGTTCGTGCGATGAAACCGGCATCGCGCTGTACGACACGCAAAAAGGCTTAATCGCCAACCAGTTGCACACCCAAATGGCCATGCACGCCGAATATGGCGGCGTGGTGCCCGAATTGGCCAGCCGCGACCACATCCGCCGGCTCGTGCCGCTCACACAGGCGGCTTTGCAGGAAGCGGGCGTGCAATATGCCGACATCGACGCGATTGCCTACACGCAAGGCCCCGGCTTGGGCGGCGCGCTGTTGGCCGGTGCGGCTTATGCCAACGCGATGGCCTTTGCATTGGGCAAACCCGTCCTGCCCGTGCACCATTTGGAAGGCCACCTGCTTTCGCCGCTGCTGTCGGAAAAGCAGCCTGCATTCCCCTTCGTCGCCCTGCTCGTATCGGGCGGCCACACGCAATTCATGGCTGTGCGCGGCTTCGGCGATTACGAACTTTTGGGCGAAACGGTGGACGACGCGGCCGGCGAAGCCTTCGACAAAACCGGCAAACTCATCGGCCTACCTTATCCCGCCGGCGCGCTATTGTCCGAATACGCCAAACTCGGCTCGCCCGACGCATTCGCCTTTCCGCGCCCCATGCTGCACAGCCACGATTTGCAGATGAGCTTTTCCGGCCTGAAAACCGCCGTGCTTACTGCCGTGGAAAAAACGCGCGCCGAATTGAAACTCGCCATGGACGACCCGTTGCCCGAAACCGTCCGCAACGATATTTGCCGCTGCTTCCAAGACGCGGTGGCCGACGTATTGACCGCCAAAACCCAGCGCGCCCTGCTGCAAACGGGCTTCCGCACGCTGGTGGTGGCCGGCGGCGTGGGCGCCAACTGGAAATTGCGCGAAAACCTGTCGCACATCAGCGTGAAAACATCGCCCAAAGCCGCAGCGGAAACCGTGCAGACCTATTTCCCGCCGCTGCCGCTGTGCACCGACAACGGCGCAATGATTGCCTTTGCCGGCGCGATGCGTTTGCAACACGGCGTGCAGTTCGCCCAAACCGCCGACGCATTCAATGTGAAGCCGCGCTGGCCGCTGAGCGATATTGTGAAGCAGCCTGCACTTTAAAAATCATTCAAAATCAGCATAATAAATCCAAATCCATCGTGCAGGCTGCTTTTGCCGCCTGAACCGCCCATTCCGAAAGAGCGCCATGTCCCACGTCCTCGTCATCCAGCATCCGCAGCTGCCGCAGCTTTCACTGCCCGCCACCGAACGGCGGTTTGCGCTGTCGCAACATTGCCAAGCCACGTTTGCCCGCATTCCCGTGCCGGCGGATACGCAGTTGGACGATGAAGTCCGCCGTGAATTGCAGGCAGCCTGCACCGATTTTGCCGTGTTGCCTGATTTGGCGTTCGGCCGCGATGTGCGCTTGATTGTCAGCGACATGGACAGCACGCTCATCACCATTGAATGCATTGACGAAATTGCCGCGCAGGCAGGTTTGAAAGCGCAAGTGGCCGAAATTACCGAACGCGCCATGCGCGGCGAACTGGATTTCGAACAATCGCTGCGCCGCCGCGTCGCCCTGCTGGAAGGCATTGCCGAAAGCAGCCTGCACGCCGTCTATGCCGACACGCTCAAACTCACCGACGGCGCGGAATATCTGTTGCAGGAATGCCACAAACACCAAGTGCCGTTCGTGCTGGTGTCCGGCGGCTTCACCTTTTTCACCGACCGCCTCAAAACGCGGCTGGGCTTTGAACACGCCTTTGCCAACGAATTGGAAGTGGCAGGCGGCAAACTTACCGGGCGCGTACTCGGCCGCGTGATTGACGCGCAGGCCAAAGCCGAAATTCTGGCGCAGTTTGCCGCGCAATACGGCGGCCGTTCCGTTGCCGTCGGCGACGGTGCCAACGACATCCCCATGTTGCAGGCTGCCGACTTCGGCATTGCCTTTCACGCCAAACCGAAAACCCAAGCCCATGCCGATTTGTGCATCAACCACAACGGTTTGGCCGCCCTGCGCCACTGGTTCGCCTAAATCCGTCGCCCCCGCTTGAAAAAAAAGCAGCCTGCACCCATTTAGATTCCACTTATCAGACTATCCAGAGAAAATCATGGCCCGTAAAAAAACCGAATGCATCACATTGCCGACCCTGCCCCTGCGCGACATGGTGGTTTACCCCCACATGGTGCTGCCCCTGTTTGTCGGCCGCAGCAAATCCGTTGCCGCCCTGAACGCCGTGGCAGAAGAAGAACAAAACGTCTTCTTGCTGGCGCAACGCAATGCGGGCATTGAAGACCCCACCCCCGAAGACCTCCACGAAATCGGCACCATCGCACGCGTGATGCAGGTGTTGAAGCTGCCGGACGGCACCGTGAAGGTGCTGGTGGAAGGCGCACAGCGCGCCAAAGCCGTGTCCATCCACGACAACGGCGAATATTTTGAAGCCCAAGTCGAAGTGCTGGCCGAACACGACAGCGCACCGGAAAACAGCGAAGCCCTGCGCCGCACCCTGCTGGCTCAGTTCGACCAATACGTCAAAGCCAACAAAAAAATCCCCGCCGAAGTCGTGGCCAGCATTCACGATATTGACGACAACAGCCGCCTGTCCGACATCATCGCCGCCCATTTGCAGCTTAAACTGGAGCACCGTCAAAACCTGCTGGATTTGACCGATGTCGGCGCGCGTATGGAATACCTGCTGGCGCAAATCGAAGGCGAATTGGAAATTTCCCAGTTGGAAAAACGCATTCGCGGCAAAGTGAAGCGCCAAATGGAGAAAAACCAGCGCGATTATTATTTGAACGAGCAAATCAAAGTCATCCAAAAAGAATTGGGCGACGATGAAGATGCCAATGATTTTGAAAAGCTGGAACAGCAAATCAAAGCCGCCGGCATGAGCAAAGAAGGCGAAGACAAAGCCTTGTCCGAATTACGCAAACTGAAAATGATGCCGCCGATGTCGTCCGAAAGCACCGTGGTGCGCAATTACATCGAAACGCTCATCGAGCTGCCGTGGAAGAAAAAAACGCGCGTGAGCAAAGACTTGGCCAAAGCCGATTTGGTGCTGAACGAAGACCATTACGGTTTGGAAAAAGTGAAAGAGCGCATTTTGGAATATTTGGCGGTACAAAAACGCACCGACAAACTCAAAGGTCCGATTTTGTGCTTGGTCGGCCCGCCGGGCGTGGGCAAAACCTCGTTGGGCGAAAGCATTGCCAAAGCCACGGGGCGCAAATATGTGCGTATGGCCTTGGGCGGCGTGAAAGACGAAAGCGAAATCCGCGGACACCGCCGCACCTACATCGGCTCGATGCCAGGCAAAATCATGCAGAGCATGACCAAAGCAGGCGTGAAAAACCCTCTGTTCCTGCTGGACGAAATCGACAAATTGGGCAGCGACTTCCGTGGCGACCCTGCCGCCGCTTTACTGGAAGTGCTTGACCCGGAACAAAACTCCGCGTTTTCCGACCACTTTGTCGAAGTGGATTTCGATTTGAGCGACGTGATGTTTATCGCCACGTCCAACAGCTTCGATATTCCGCCCGCCCTGCTCGACCGCATGGAAATTATCCGTTTGTCCGGCTACACGGAAGACGAAAAAATCAACATTGCCATGCAATACCTCGTGCCCAAACAGATGAAGCGCAACGGCGTGAAAGACGGCGAATTGAGCATTGCCGAAAGCGCGGTGCGCGACATTGTGCGCTACTACACGCGCGAGGCCGGCGTGCGTTCGCTTGACCGCGAAATTGCCAAAATCTGCCGCAAAGCCGTGATTAAAAACGAGCTTGCAGGCAGCCTGCACACCGGTTCGCGCAAAAAAGCCAAAGCCATCACGGTGAACAGCGACAATTTGGGCGAATTTTTGGGCGTGCGCCGCTTCGATTACGGTGTAAAAGCCGGCGAAAACCGCATCGGCCAAGTTACCGGCCTGGCATGGACGGAAGTCGGCGGCGAATTGCTGACGATTGAAGCCGTCGCGCTTAAAGGCAAGGGCAATATCGTGCGTACCGGCAAACTGGGCGATGTGATGCAGGAATCCATTTCCGCCGCGTGGTCGGTGGTGCGTTCCCGCGCCGAAAGTTTGGGTATTGCGCCGGAATTTTACGAGAAAAACGACATGCACGTGCACGTTCCCGAAGGGGCAACGCCGAAAGACGGCCCAAGCGCGGGCATTGCCATGACGCTGGCCATGGTGTCCGCATTAACCAACATTCCCGTGCGCGCCGATGTTGCCATGACGGGCGAAATCACCCTGCGCGGCGAAGTATTGCCTATTGGCGGCCTGAAAGAAAAACTGCTGGCGGCATTGCGCGGCGGTATCAAACATGTGCTGATTCCGAAAGACAACGTGAAGGATTTGGAAGAAATCCCGCAAAACGTGAAAGACGGCCTGGAAATTCACGCGGTGCAATGGATTGACGAAGTGTTCGAGCACGGTTTGGAATACCAGCCGCAACCTTTTGCTGCGGATGCCCTGCCGGAAAACGCCATCAGCGTGCAGCCTGCACCCAAAAAACGTCGTTCCACTGCGCCAAAACATTAAATCTGTGGTCAATAAGCGATAAATTGTCATCAAAAACACGTTTATCGCTTATTTTGCGCTTGACACAATTTCACGGGAATTGTATAAATTCGTTATATTGAAATCGCTTGTAATGCCGAGCTTTCAGTGTTACCACCCAATCCTCCACATCATTCTGAAAGGAATTTTCATGAATAAATCTGAACTCATCGATGCCGTTGCCAAAGAATCCGGCTTAACCAAGGCAGATGCTGCAAAAGCCGTTGATGCATTTACCAATGTTGTAAAAAATGCGCTGAAAGCAGACGACACGATTACTTTGGTGGGTTTCGGTACTTTCAAAGTGGCCGAACGTGCCGAGCGTCAAGGTTTGAATCCAAAAACACGCGAAGCCATTACCATTCCTGCCGCCCGCGTGCCTAAATTCACACCGGGCAAAGGCCTGAAAGACGCTTTGGCCGCACCTGCAAAAGCCGGTAAAGCAAAGAAAAAATAAATTGATATTGATGTATTAAAAAACCGCCCTTGAAATTTCAGGGGCGGTTTTTCCATTGGGCGTTTTATAAAAATGCTTGGAAGCGCTGTTTCAAATCCAACACGATAAAAGCAGCCTGCAAGGCAAATGCCAGCACGCTCAACACGATAATCTGCCGTGCGCGGACAACGATTGCGCCCGTATTCCACGCCCAATGCGCCAATGCGGCCATGGCCATCAGCCACAGAGTCATACCCCACCAGAGTGCAGGCTGCATATAAAACGCGCCCAACGCGGCGGCAACATACACGCTGAAACCATCGGGGAATATGGCATAAGTGGTCGCGGCGGTTAAGGCCAGGGCACAGTGCATGGCCAGCAGGCTTTGGGCAAAATAAGTCAGCATCGGGCCGGCGGTGCTGCGGTATTCCTGCGCATCGGGCTGTTTCTGCACATGGTTTACCCAGAAAAAAATACTGGTGAGCAGGATATAGGCGTGTGCCAGATATAGGTTGGCGGTATGGGTCACGCCCATCACCCGCGGCAGGAGCTCCGCAGAAAACCACGCGGCGGCCAACCAAATCACGATGCTTGCCCAAAACCATTGCCATGCGCCGTATTTCAGCGATTGCCAAAAAAACAGCACGACAACCGCCAATGTGATACTGCTGTGAATATCCAAACCTTCTTCCTTTCACGGTGCAGGCTGCTTTTGACGATGTGCAAAAAGCAGCCTGCACGTTTATGAATAATGCAATTCGCCTTCAAACACGGTGACGGCGGGGCCGGTCATCCACACGGGTTCGCCTTCTGCCCAACGGATATACAAATCGCCACCGGGCAGGCTCACGCGCACATCTTCGCCGGCGGCCAGCAAGCCCCAGCGCACACCGGACACCACTGCCGCACACGCCCCCGTACCGCACGCCTGAGTTTCGCCGGAACCGCGTTCAAATACGCGCAGGCGGATGTGGTGCGCATCGACAATCTGCATAAAACCCACATTCACTCGCGCAGGGAAACGCGGATGGTTTTGCAATGCCGCGCCCCATTCGGCCACGGGCGCGCTTGCCGTATCTTCCACCAGCATGACCGCATGCGGATTGCCCATGCTCAGTAACGACATTTGCGCGCTGTCCAATTCGTTCACCACGATATAACTTTTTTCGCCCGCCTGTTCGCCGGAACGCAGCACAAACGGCACGTCTTGCGGCGCGAACTGCGGCTGGCCCATATTGACGGTAATCAGGCCGTTGTCGTTCAGGCTCGGTTCGATAATGCCGCGCGCCGTCTCCACGCGGATGGTGCGTTTGTCGGTCAGCCCGTGCTCCGATACGAATTTAACGAAGCAGCGCGCGCCGTTGCCGCATTGTTCCACTTCGCCGCCGTCGGCATTGAAAATGCGGTAACGGAAATCGACATCCGGGGTGTCGGTTTTTTCCACCAGCAGCAGTTGGTCGAAGCCGATACCCGTGTGTCGGTCTGCCCACGCTTGAATTTGCGCTGCATCGGGGCGGAAGGTTTGGCGCGTTCCGTCAATGACCATGAAGTCGTTGCCCAAACCGTGCATTTTGCTGAATTTCAGTGTTGCCATGATGATTCCTTAATCGGATATAGAGAAGTGCAGGCTGCTTTCGATGAAAAAGCAGCCTGCACCCTGTCGCTGTTTAACGCGGACGGCCGCGGCGTTTGGGCTGGTGTTTCGCCATTTCCTGATTGACCGCCTGCTTCGTCATGCGTTCGCTCAAGCGTTTTTCCGCTTCCTGCACCGAGCAGTTCATGGCCTGGCTGGCGATATACAGCGCATCTTTGCGCGCTTTGCCGCCCGTGAAATACATGCGGCGCAAATCGGCCGGGTGGATTTTGCCTTTTTTCAAATCGATATTGAATTTGGCGGCGCTTTCCAGCAAACGCTTCTGCCGTAAATACAGCGTGCCGGTTGCCCCCGCCACAATCGCCGCCACAGCCACCACGCCGATAATGGCGGCCAGCCACCATGCCGCGCCGAACAAATAGGCAATCACGGCAATTACCGAGGCCATTATCAGCCAAATCAAAACCACGCGTTTTTTATCCATTGTGTTTCCTTGTAAAAAATCAAACAATTAATCTGTCCGGCTCAAACGCATCAGCAGATGGCGCAAGCTGTCCCACGCATTGCCGTCTTCCGCGCCTTTGATTTGCCGGTCGATTTTGGCGCATTCTTGCAGCAATTCCAACCACTGCCCCGCCGAAAACCGATAAGCAGCCTGCGCCGCATATTGTGCCTTATCGCCCCACAGGCGCAGCTCGTTGCGCACCTGCGTCACTGTTTTGCCCTGCCGCAATGCCGCCGCCAAACGAATCATCGTGCGGATGTCTTCCGCCACCGACCACAGCATTAACACGGGCTCGTCACCTTCGGCCTGCAAGCCGTCCAGCAAACGCGCCACCCGCTCCATATCGCCCGCCATCCACGCGGAGGACAGTTGGAACACGTCAAACCGCGCCACTTGCGCAATCGCCTGTTCAATATCGGCCGTTTGCAGCAGATGCCCGGCTTCATACAGCAGCGATAATTTGTCAATTTCTTGTTTGGCGGCCAGCAGGTTGCCTTCCACACGCTCGGCAAACAGCGTCAGCGCGTCGCTTTCAATGTCCAACCGGTACTGCCGCAGGCGTTCGCGTATCCATGCAGGCAGTGCGTGCCCCGTGACCGGCAGTGCTTCGACCACGGCGCCCAATCGGGAAAACGCGCCGAACCATTTGCTTTGCTGCTGCGCTTTGTCGAGCTTGGGCAACACCAGCACCAATACCATGCCATCGGGCAGGCGTTCTGCCAGTTCGCACAACGCATCGCCGCCGTTTTTGCCGGGTTTGCCGGAAGGAATGTGGATTTCCAACCATTTCTGCTCGGAAAACAAGCCCATGCTCTGCGTTTCCGCCAGCACTGCATTCCAGTCGAAATGGCTGCCTTCCACCGTATAAACGGTGCGCTGCCGATAACCCTGCTGCTGTGCGGCGGCACGGAGCATATCGACCGCTTCGATGCGCAGCAATTCTTCGTCGCCGTGAATCAGATAGGATTTTTGCAGCGGCGCGTGCAGGCTTTGCGCCAGTTGGCTATTGTTCATACGCGTAACAGATTATTCTTTGGGCAAAAATGCCAAACGCCGCACGATTTGTGCCGCCGCATCTTGGCGCATTTCCTGCCACAGCAGGGCTTCTTCGTGTTCTTTGCCCAAAATGGTTTCGTCGCGGTAACTCATGCTGCGGCGCACCTCCACCTGTATGGGCGCGCCCCACGCTTTGCCGCGGCGATATGCCTGCGCCGATACGCGCAGCGAATAGAGGTATTCGTTCAATTTCGCGCCGCGCGTGATGGTGTAAATATCGCGTTTTTCCGCCACGTCCAGCACGCGGATTTCGGCATCGGCATCGCGGTGCAGGCTGCCTTTGGCACGAAGCAGCGCGGTTTGCAAATCAGCGTCGAGTTGCGCCCCGCTCACGCGCCATTGCGTTGCGGGTAACGTGTCCTGCGGCAGGCTTCCTTTCAAATGGAAGCCGCAGCCGCCCAGCGCAGCCGCCAAAATGATGGCGGTTATTTTTGCATTCATATTGCTTATCCGTTGCCAATTCCGTTCACGCGCCACATTATAGCTGGCAAGTTAAAAAAAGTAAAAATCCAACGCCTGCCCGTGTGTGCGGCACGGCGGCAAAGCTGCTAAAATAGGCGCTTTAGCTTCGCAGAAACTCCGTTTTCCCACTGAAAAAGCAGCCTGCACCTTAAAACTTCAGTTTTTGCCGATGCAGCGCCGCGCTATTTTATTTTCCGGCCCTTGTTGCCCAGAACTCAATATAAACGCAACACAAAAGCAGCCTGCACTTTCTGCCAACCCCACCCCGCCAACACATCCCATGAACTACCCCATCCCCCCCGCAAAACAAAAAACCGTCTGGTCCGCCCTTTCCACCGGCAGCCTGCCGCTGGTTCTGTCGCAGCAGCTGCCGCAGGGCACGCCAAAAATCGTGCTCACCGCCGACAGCGAAACCGCGCTGCGCCTGCAAACCGCATGGCAATTCTTCCGCCCGCAGGACAACGCACTATTCCTGCCCGATTGGGAAACGCTGCCTTACGAGCGTTTTTCGCCGCATCAGGATTTGGTGTCCGAGCGGCTGTCGGTGCTGTGGCAGCTGAAAAACGGTGCGGCGGACGTGCTGTTCGCGCCCGTGTCCACCGCCATGCAGCGGCTTGCGCCGTCGTCTTTCCTGATGGGGCGCACGTTTTGGCTAAAAACGGGGCAAACGCTGGATTTGGACAGGCTGCGCGAAAACCTGGTGGAAGCGGGTTATGCCGCCGTGTCCAACGTGGTGGCGGCGGGCGAATTTGCCGTGCGCGGCGGGATTGTAGACCTGTTCCCCATGGGCGCGGATTTGCCCTACCGCATTGATTTGTTTGACAATGAAATCGACAGTATCAAAACCTTCGACCCGGATACGCAGCGCACGCTCGCGCCCGTGTCCGAAATCCGCCTGCTGCCCGCGCACGAGTTCCCCACCGATGCGGACGCGCAGAAAATCTTCCGCAACCGTTTCCGCGAAGAAATCCCAAGCAACCCGAACGAGGCGACCGTGTACCAAGCCGTGGGCAAGGGGCAGTTCGGCGCTGGCGTGGAATATTACCTACCGCTGTTTTTTGAAGACGGCTGCGCGGATTTGTTTGATTATATTGGGGAAAACGCGATTATCGTCTGCACGGACGATGTGCACGCCCGCGCGCACCGTTTTTGGGACGAGGTGAAATCGCGGCACACGATGGCGCAGGGCGACCCGAGCTATCCGCCGCTGCCGCCGCAGTCGCTGTATCTGCTGCCCGACCGGTTTGCAGGCTGCCTGAAACGTTATCCGCAGGTGTGGACGCAGGCGGATGCAAAGAGCGGCCTGCCGGACGTGGCCGTGAACCGTCAGTCGGACGAGCCTTTGGCGGCGTTGGCGCGCTTTCAGACTGCCTTCGGCGGCAAAATCCTACTGTGCGCGGAGAGCGCTGGGCGGCGCGAAACGATGACGGGCTTTTTGAAGCAGCACGGCTTTGACGTGAGACCCGTGTCGGGCTGGGCGGAATTTTTGTCGGATAAGTTTTCAGGCAGCCTGAAAGCCAACAGCGTGGCGCTGGCTGTTGCACCGTTGTCGCAGGGGTTTGTGTTGGGCGAAAGCAGCCTGCATGCCGAAAGGCTACCTGAAAATGCTGCGGATAAACTTTCAGGTAGCCCCAACCACCCCGAAAGCAGCCTACACCCTTCAATCGGGCAGCAACCCGCTCCCTCCCCCGTGGGGGAGGGCTGGGGAGAGGGCGACACGTCCGCGCCCCAAACCGAAATTTCCGCCGAAAGCAGCCTGTACCTTGCCGTCATCACCGAATCCGAGCTGTATCAATACGTTGC
>ERZ772807.37-NODE-37-length-89352-cov-11.567421_pt1 | contig 89352 bp, 89 predicted proteins | sample MGYA00511472_ERZ772807 | MGnify/ENA primary metagenome ERZ772807 (study PRJEB29015, sample SAMEA2737947) | human oral metagenome | biome: human oral; feature: human-associated habitat; material: dental | place: China | collected 2039 ... | reverse complement strand
TCCACGCCCGCAACACCTGCCATCATCTAAATCCAAATCGGCCATTAGATTCTGTTCAGATTTTATTTGATTGTGGAACAGATTGGCCACGCAATTAATGCAATGGAAGCAAAAATAAAAGAACTTGGCCCCGACAATGTATCAAGACATTGTGGTAATCATTCTAAAAGAAATGTATTTGACATTTCATACAACCCTACAAAACTGACAAACGAAAAAGTTTTTTGCAACAAATAAATCTAAAAGTTAAAGATAAAAGTATTTCGAAATTTATAGACGAAAAAAAGAGAAATTGTTTTCATATCGAGATTATACAAAAGAAATAACATAAATATGAAAAGGTTTATTTTCATCGCAATAATCGCTATCGGTTGTATTTCATGCACAGCTAGGCGAAAGACACTGAAAACAAGTTTTCCCAGCAGAAAAGATACATTATTTGTAGATAAAGAAAGATGCGCAGTATCTTTCAAGTTAAGCTTGGGTGAATTAAATGACCTAAAAAAAACATATAAGGAAAAAGAAGATTTTTATACGACATCAGATGGCATAGCTGAAGATAAATTCCAAATAAAAACATTCTTGGAAGAAAACAACATATCCATCATTTATGCCGATACAACAATAGGAGTTATAAGGTTCAAAGATTGTGATGTCAATATAACTAATACGCCCATTATAAAAACAATATGGACAAGTATCATTTTATACAATCATGGCAAAAAGTATGCCGTAATACAATATCCAAATTCTGATTTTACTTCTGCACTCATATCTAATCCTCTAATACATCTAAGTATTTTGATTTACATGAAGGAAACAAGTTGGGCGAAAAGCATATAAAACAAGTACGAAACTCCAAATGGTTTGGTGAGTATGAATATTTCCTTTCGGATACTACCATTGCGCCCTCACCTTTTATAGAATATACATTAAGCATCACAGCTAACCGATGTGTATTTAGTGGTAATGGGCACATGACTGCCTTCGAGGTCCTATGTAGCGTAAAAGCCGAGACAGAAGATAAACTTTCCTTTGATTTTGCTAAATCATTGACGGAAGACGAACCGATGCCCAATCTTGACAGAGGCATTTCACCCATAGTGAACTTATATTATAAAGAAGGAAAATATTATTTCGAAAGTCCATTCATCAGCAATTTTGAAGGTAAGAAAAATGTAAAAATCAAATGTAGAAAGGTAAACCGTCATGGCTTTTAACATTTCTATAAACTACCCTCGATTTATAGAAATATAAGGGGTAAAGACAACCTCCTATGCTCGTTTCTTACTGAAATGGCGAATCTGCCTCCCCGTCCGTCCTAATCTTTTTGCCACCGGTACATCTTGCATTAAGGTTTGTAGTGTAAAATTTAAGTTCGTGGACCTGCCACGCCATCCCGAAGACGTAGTGGGCTACGTCAAGAGATGATGACAGACAAGATAAGATGCCGACATCATCTTTAATACGACATATTTTGACATCGACCCCCTCATATAAGTCATTCCCTCATAAGAGTAAGCATTTTGAAAATGCTTACTCTTACCGAATTACTTTCGAAGATTGACCGTTGCGCGTGACAATGCGCACCACATAGGTGCCCTTAGGTAGCGGCATGGTGGCACGATTGTCCGAAACGGCATGGCTATGGCTCACGAGCATGCCGCTCAGACTGTAGACTTCGATGCGAACAAGTCCCGCCTGCTGCACCTCTAACATGCCGTCGGCAAAGCGCAGATGCCCCGTGAACGGCACGGTTTGAATGCCATTGGGCTGCTCGTCGGGATATTTATTGAACGGACCTTTGACAATCGACACGTAGAAAGGTGGTGCTGCAGCCGGCCACAAATCTTTCGCCTTGCCATCCACCTCACCCATGACGGCCAGCCGATAGGTGCGGTTGTTGATGATTTTCAAATCGGCTGGTTTGAGCCATCCCGTGACGATTTGCTCAGAGAAGTGGGCATCGCTGAGGTCCACCTGCTGCGGCTTCTTCATGAGCACAATCTGTCGTTCGTTCTCGGTGTCGATTAAACACAAGGAAAGGCCGCCCTGATAGTGTGCACCATCGGCCAAGGTAACAACGCAGTTGAGTTTGAAAAGCGGCGTGAAGCTGATGTCGATGTCCTCGTTGGGGATGGTAGACATGGCGTTGTCCTGCACAAAGCCGACCGCATTTTGCAACACATTGCTCGGCACTTCGCCCTGCTCCACCGTCGCATAGAACGGTGTTTCGCGCATGTCGGTGCGCACGGGGCATTGCTCATGGGTATCGGCTTGGAAGATGGTGGTGCGCAATTCGTAGCGGCCGGCGGCCATGTCGGTGGGCAAGGAAATGGGGAGTGTGACGCGTGTGGCGGCAAACATTTCGAAATCTACTTTGTTTTGCGTTTGTACGGTATAGGCCACCGCACCTTGATCGTTGATGAAATCCACCTTCACCTGCCCGTCGAAGGGCATGCTGTTGAGCTTGCGAATGTTCAGACGCAGGGTGTTGGTGCCGCCCGTCCGCAGTTTCTTGTCAAACGTGGGCAGCGTTTCAAACTGATAGGCGTTGGTTGCTGCGGGCAGTTCGACATAGGTGATTTTTCCTTGTTTCACCTCCATCACCACACGCGGCGCCTGCTTCATGCGCACCCAATCGCCCCAAAGAGTGCCGCCTTTCCATGCCGCGCAAATGGGGGCGAGGATGTATCGCCCATCCGCAAGCCCCGAGAGGTCGGTCGTGATGACGACATCTTCTTCAACCAATCCGCCGGAAGGCTGTTCGCCATCGTTAAACTTAAAGCGCTCTTGCGTGTAGCCGCCCTTGCTGTGCGCGGCAGATGCACACGGCCGCACCAACTGATGGTCGGTGGTGTAGATGCCGATGCCCACGTCGCCGCGGAACTTATCGTAGCTTTGGTTGACGAAATGGCTGAACGACAGCTGCGCATGGGCCGTTAACTGCGTGGGCGGCGTGCCGACAAAGTGCATCTCGCCGCTCAGATTAAACGCCAAGTTGGGTGCACCGGCAGCAATGTCGGGATCGAGTTTCGGTGTGCCCGGTTTGTTGGGATGTGCCGCAATGATGTGCAGACGCAGACCGAAACTCAGCGGCCGGCCTTGAAACTCACTGCCTGTAGACGAGAGGTTGAGCGCCGTGAGCGAGTAGTAACCATCGGCTCCCCCGTCCCATCCGAAGTTCATGTGGAACATACCTTCGCTGTCGAAACCGTCGCAAACCCAAGCGTGACCGCTGCCGCCACCACGCGGATCGCCCGAGATGTAGAGTGGAAAGCCATGGCGAAGCTCGTCCTGAATGATTTCGGCGAAATGAGCGTTGCCCTCGTTTGCCTTGGTCACGATGGCCGCATCATAATCGAAATGGTCGCGCAAGGCCTTGGCTGCCGACGAGCTCTGCGCGCCACTGCCGCTCGGTGTATATTGCATGTAGACGGAGATGCCGGCATCGTTCATCAGCAAAGCCACAGCATCTTCCTGCTGTGCCGTAGCCCGTTGCCGGCTATAATCGTTGAGCATGTTGCCCCAATCATAATGCGACTGGCAGAAGTCGGCTTCGCGTTGCGCATGTTCATAATTCACCGTGTAGCGATTTTTGCCGCGTCCTTGTGCGGGCCAACGATGGAAATTCATGATTTGTGCCATCGCCGTAGCCACACATCCCGTGAAATAACCTGTTTTTTTATTGTAGGGATAGCCCTGCCCCCATTTCGTTTTCAACAGCGGAGCCACAACGCCTCCGCCGGCCGTTCGGGTGGATTTTGCAGCCCCAACGAGGCGCCCGCCCTGTTTCAAATGCGTGTAAACCTGCCGATAGGCCTGCAGCAGATAGCGCGCTTCGGGGTTGAGCCTCGTCGTGTCCATTTGCCCCGTCGCGCTATAGGCCAACACTTCGCCCATGGCATCGTCGCCCGCCACCACAACGAAGCCGTGCCCACGCGCATCATTCACTATATAATAAGGTGAGGCGTTTGCCACTGCGCCACTGCGTGTGGGCTGCCGCTTCAGCGCATCCTTCCCCACTTCCACATAGCGGCGGGCAATGGATAAGGCTGCTTTGGGCGTGATGTCGCGTGCCGAAAGCTGTAGAGAAACGAATAAAAACAAACTGAAAAGCAAGGAGCGAGCCACACCACGAGCCGCATTTTTTCCCCTTGTAAAACGAATAAGCGCGTAATCTATTTGCATGAAAAAAAATCTTATCGTATTAAGTACGGCTGCAAAGTTAGTGCTTTTTCCGTTGAAACCGTACCTGTTTGTGGAAAAACTCCTATCAAAAAGGTGGGAAAACACCCCCTTCTCCATCGGCAAGCCCTCGCCAGCAACCTTTTCTTGAATTAGTCCATCGGAGAGCACCTCGCCACGACTATACACTTATGTTTATAATGCAGAGAGCACCTCGCCACGACTATTCACTCATGTTTGTGACGCAGCGAACTATTCGCCACGACTATACACTTATGTTTGTGATGCAGCGAACTGTTCGCCACGACTATACATTTATGTTTGTGATGCGGCGAACTGTTCGCCGCGACTATGCACTCATGTTTGTGCAGCGGCGAGCAGCTCTCCACGACTATACACTTATGTTTGTGATGCGGCGAACTATTCGCCACGACTATACAATTATATTTGTGATGCGGCGAACTATTCTTCAGCAATTTTGTGACACGGAGCCACATGAGAAATGGTAGGGGCGGCGCCTGTGTGCCCGCCCGAACGTCCGCGCAGCGGCGTTTCCATCCATAAAGAGCACATCCCCCACCCACAAAGGAGCCGTTTCCATGCGTAGAAATGTTTGTGCATTGCGCATGATGCACACCTGCTACTGATGGATGCGCCCTCGTGGGCAACGTAGTGCGCCTGGCAATATAGCTGCAACTGACGTAGCCCGCTAATTTAACATGGCCTTGCCTGGCACGGCAAATATCACTAAAATCTTGATTATCTCGTTGCAAAGCCGTGCCTACTTCAGTTATTTTTTGTACTTTTGCAGCACATTTAATATAGGATAATTAAGGAAAGAACATGCAGGACATTAGGAATATTGCGGTGATTGCGCACGTCGATCACGGAAAAACAACGCTGGTGGACAAGATGATGCTGGCCGGAAAGTTGTTTCGTGAAGGGCAGGATAACAGTGGCGAAGTGCTCGACGCCAACGATTTGGAACGCGAACGCGGCATCACCATTCTCTCGAAGAACGTGTCGATTACTTGGAAAGGCACGAAAATTAACATCTTGGACACGCCGGGCCACTCGGACTTTGGCGGCGAAGTGGAACGTGTGTTGAACATGGCCGATGGCTGTTTGTTGCTCGTCGATGCCTTCGAAGGCCCGATGCCACAAACGCGTTTCGTGCTACAAAAGGCGTTGCAATTGGGTTTGAAGCCCATTGTTGTGGTCAACAAGGTGGACAAGCCCAACTGCCGACCAGAGGAAGTCTATGAGATGGTGTTCGATTTGATGTGCGACCTCAATGCCACCGAAGAGCAGTTAGACTTCGAGGTGGTTTATGGTTCGGCCAAAAACGGTTGGATGGCTGCCGATTGGAAGCAGCCTACCGACAACATCGATTACCTGTTGGATAAGATTGTGGAGGTTATTCCTGCGCCCAAACATATCGACGGCACACCACAGATGCTGATTACATCGCTCGACTATTCGAACTACACGGGGCGTATCGCCGTTGGGCGCGTGCATCGCGGCACACTCAAGAGCGGGCAGAACATCACCATTTGCCACCGCGACGGCACACAAGAGAAGACGAAGATTAAAGAACTGCGCACCTTCGAAGGCATGGGGAGCACGCCTGCCGAGAGCGTAAGCAGCGGTGATATCTGCGCGGTTGTAGGTTTGGAACGCTTCGAAATCGGCGACACCATTGCCGATTGGGAAAACCCCGAGGCCTTGCCTCCCATTGCTGTCGACGAACCTACGATGAGCATGCTCTTCACCATCAACGATTCGCCCTTCTTTGGTCGCGAAGGAAAGTTCTGCACCTCTCGCCACATCAACGACCGACTCAATAAAGAGTTAGAGAAGAACCTGGCTCTTCGCGTGCGCCCATTCGAAGACACGACCGATAAATGGATTGTCAGCGGGCGCGGTGTGCTCCACCTTTCGGTGCTTGTTGAGACCATGCGCCGCGAGGGATATGAGCTGCAAGTGGGACAACCACAGGTGATTTATAAAGAAATCGATGGCGTGAAGTGTGAGCCCATTGAGGAGCTCTCCATCAACGTGCCGCAAGACTACTCCAGCAAGATGGTTGATATGGTGACGCGTCGCAAAGGCGAACTCACCGGCATGGACACTGAAGGCGATCGCGTCAACATCACATTCGAGATTCCTTCGCGTGGCATCATCGGCCTGCGCACCAACGTGCTCACGGCGTCACAAGGCGAAGCCATCATGGCCCACCGCTATAAAGAGTATCAACCCTTCAAAGGCGACATCACACGCCGACTGAATGGCTCGATGATTGTCATGGAGACGGGCACGGCCTACGCCTATTCGCTCGACAAGTTGCAAGATCGCGGAAAATTCTTCATCGACCCAGGTGAAGAGGTCTACGCCGGACAAGTGGTCGGAGAGCACGTACACGACAACGACCTCGTCATCAACGTCACGAAAGCAAAACAGCTTACCAATGTCCGCGCGAGTGGTTCAGACGACAAGGCGCGTGTCATTCCTAAGACCGTGATGAGTCTTGAAGAATGTCTCGAGTATATCAAAGCCGACGAATACGTCGAAGTGACACCAAAGAGCATGCGCATGCGCAAAATCATCCTTGATCACACAGAGCGCAAGCGTGCCAATAAAGAATAAACGTTTAAAAACATCATTCACACATGACCGGATTGTATATTTTCGCAGCGCTGATTATCATCGCGCTTGCAGGATGGGCCGTTGCTGAGTTAAAGGCAAAGACCATCCACTTTGAACATTCAGAAGCTGAAAAAGAAGAGGCCGAGCTCCTCTACGAAGAGCAGAAAGAGCATGGTTTCAGAGAGCAAAATCTCGACGATTTGCTCAAGCATAACAGCACCAAAGGTTACGACGCTGTATAGTTGGTTGTAAGCCTTGCGCAGGCATTGTTCCCGCGTGCAACACACCAAAAAGACGAGTGCTTCATCATGGATCTCTCCAATGATGAAGCACTCGCTTGTTCGTGCCGCATCAAAATGCAATGTCAAGACCGGCATCAACCACCGTGTAGTCTTTGCGCACGGGCACGATAGGCAAAGTGTCGTAAATCAAGCGATAAGTACCCCGAATGCCTATCTTGGGTGTGACATGATAAGCCACATCCACTGCGCCACCAAAGCGCGCAGCCTTAAAATAGCTATCGGGCTTACCCTGATGTATGGCAGTGGCGGTAAATTCCCAATGTTCACCTATCGAATGTCTGAAACTCAGCGACACATGGCTCTTCACACTACGGCTATAGGCGTTGTCGTCGATACCCGCAGGAGCATCGGGATAGGCCCATTTCTCAAACTCATAAAACATGCCAACCGCCGCAAACATCAGACAGTGTTCACTGTTCACTAAGCGATAGCGCGACTGCAACCCACTCGACACTTTGAACGTCATGCCACGGCTCCCGGCCCACTGAGATTCGGCGTAGGGATAAACTTCAAACGCATGGCTCAGCAAGTAGCGATATTCCGCGTGCACGTAACCCCCACTCACCGTCACTTTCCTTCCATAAGTCGAAAACTCCAACTTGTTGATGAGATTGACTACGCGATTGCGGTTAATCAGCAAATTCAAATTGGCGGTGTTCTTTAGCGTCAGCACATTCTCCTTCTCTGTCTTGAAGTCAACCACCGGCTGCAACGATCCTTGAATAGTCTTCGTGCTGTCGATAGCCATCGTCATATTTTCCGTAAAAAGCATCTGTGCACGCATAGGCAGCGCAAGCAACAGCCCCAACCAAACATAGAGCATCCTATTCGCCCACGTGCAATTTTCCATTAAAACCTTTCGTTTCATTCTATTACGTCTTATCATAAATGATTTGCGGCTGCAAAGGTAACGATAAAACCTCACATCATCAAATGATAGCGCTCCTTTCATTGCCACAGCACCCCTTCTCACCTCTCTTCGCTTGTGCCGGATGACCGCAGAAGCCCTTGCTGCAAATGCTCGCCACAGCCACATTTACCTACTTTTAGGTATTGCCTACCTCCCCCACTGTCGCTACCTTTGCGTCATCAAATCCATCAATCAAACAGTATGCACATACTCCACAACAGACTATCCCTACTTAGTCTCCTCCTCTTAGCATCCTTAGCCACGATGGCGCAGACAACAACCAACAACACAGCTACGACCAAACGCGACTCGCTAAAACCACAAAAGCACATCGGTGACGAAACCATCCTCCTACAAGGAATTACCGTCATGGGACGTAACGAAGCGCGCCAGTTGCGCGAAAGCGGCATGCCCGTATCAGTGATGACATCGAAAGAGTTGCAGGGTACCGCCTCATCTATGAACGATGTGTTGGCGCGCGTTGCAGGCGTCACCATTCGTAATACGGGCGGCGTCGGTAGCGCATCAAGGCTCTCTGTGCGTGGTTTGGAAGGCAAGCGTTTGGGCCTATTCGTCGATGAGACAGCGATGAATCAATTCAGCAATTTCATCACGCTCAACGATATACCTACCGATATGATTGCGCGCATCGAAATTTACAAAGGCATTGTTCCCTATAAGTTCGGCGGCAGCGCATTAGGCGGTGCAATCAATGTCGTGACGAAGGAATATCCGCCTATCTATTTTGATGCATCATACGAGATTGGCTCGTTTAACACCCACCGCCTCAACACCGTGTTCAAGCGCACGTATGCGCCGTTAGGGTTGCAATTCGGCATGGGCGGCTTCTTCACCTATTCGGCAAACAACTATTACATGACACTCCACAATTTGGGTGATTTGCGTGTGAGGCGCAACCACGATGCCTTTCGAAAGGGTGTTATCGCGGGGAGCATTAAAGCCACTAAGTGGTGGTTCGATGAGTTGAAAGCCGAACTTATCTACACCGGCACGCATCAGCAGTTGCAGGGCATCGACTTAGACGTGCGTGAGGCCTACACCCATTCGCAAGCTATCGCCACCTCACTCAAAGCCAAGCGTGAGACGTTTTTCATCGACGGACTGGCTTTCGATTTCGAAGCGGCCTTCGATATCGGAAACTACGGCGTCAGCGATTACGCAAAAACCGTTTACGACTGGTTTGGCAACAGCCGCCCATCGCAATCGCCCCTCGGCGGCGAAACCAGTACGCATCCTTATGACGGACACAACAAGAATCTCGATGGCACCGGCAAGCTCAATCTCAACTACACCATCAATCGGCATCACTCCCTCAACCTCAATCTCTACGAAGCCTACACGAAGCTCAAGCCGCACGATGAATTAATGGACGCGGCCTATGGTTTCCGTACGCAATTCGACAGCTATATGAACAGCCTCACTGCCGGACTGTCCTACGACCTCCTCCTGTTCCGCGATCGCTTTCAAAGTGCATTCACCCTCCGCAGCTATCACTATCATTCGTCCACCGAGAAACTCCCCTCCTTCTACGTACCAACGCCCGAGCAAGTGCGCGTCACCAAACACTCCTTCGGATGGAACGAATCCATGCGTTATCGTCTCACCCCCGAACTCATGTTCAAAGCGTCTTACAGCAGCGAAATGCGCATTCCCAGCGATGAGGAACTTGTCGGCAACGGCTATTCCATCCTGCCTTCCCCAACGCTCAAACCCGAGCATGTGCGATCCTGTAACCTCGGCACACTCTATCGGCGCACGCTGAAGACCGACGGCATCTTCGAAGCAGAGGTCAACGGCTTCTATACGCATCTCACCGACATGATTCGTTACACGCCATCGATGGTTCCCACACTCGCGCAATACGTCAATGTCGGCGAAACCACCACTTACGGCATCGAAGGCGAAGTTAAGTGGGACGTGTTGCCGTGGCTCTATACCTACGCCAACGCCACTTATCAGAATTTGCGTGATACACAACGCTTCACTGAAGGTTCAACCGTCCCCAACCCCACTTATCATAAGCGCATCCCCAACATACCTTATCTTTTGGGCAACGCCGGTATCGAATGTCATCGCGAAAACCTCATTGGCAAGCGCAGCAATACTCGTTTCCTCATCGATGCTTCCTATGTGCACCAATACTTCTATGACTACGAGATGACCATTTACCAAGATCGCAAAATCCCAACAGCAATCACCTTCGACACGGCGCTCGAACACAGCGTGATGAACCAAACACTCACGTTCAGTCTCAAAATCAAGAACGTGCTCAACCGTGAAGTGGTGAGCGAACTCAATCATCCGCTCCCGGGACGTTATGTAGCCTTTAAAGTACGCTACTTACTGCATTGAGCCGCTCCTACCCCATCGAACATTCACAATTTTATGTAATATAAAAACAAAACGTATGAACAAACATCTTTTATTCAGTGCTTTCGCACTCATGTGCTGCTTGACAGCGTGCGAAAAGAACGACGATCCAACACCGGCGCCGCAGCCGTCGCGCATCGGTGGCACACTCGTCATGGCGACAACCGTTCTCAATCCCAGCGGCACCTCCGGCAGCTGTTATGTACAGACGCTAACCGACACCGCAGCCGTTTCTATCGACAACAACCGCGCGATACCGGGCGGATTTGGCAATCCTTTCACTGTGCAAGGCAAGAATGTTTACGTCTTCCCCGATTACATGGGTCAGTCAAAAGCAGCGTTACAGCGCTTTGTCATCGATGCCAACCATCAGCTCGTGAAAGCCGGCGAAATGATGTTGCCGGCCGGTTCTGCAGCTTCGCAGGTCGTCGAAGTAAACGATCACACAGCTTATGTTTCGTGCCAGAACTTAGGAAAAGTGCTCGTCTTCGACTTTAAACAAATGAAGCAAACCGGCGAAATCGATTTAAACAGTCTGTCGGGTGCAGGAGTACGCGTAGGTCCCTCGTGCATGATTGTGCGCGATGGGAAAGTATTCATCGCGCTCTCACAATTCAATGCGCAATGGATGCCGGCTAAAAACAGCATCGAGTTTGCCATGGTGGATGCCCAGACCAATCGCCTCGAGAAGCACATCAAGAATGAATCACTCGGCTTGGCGTTTCCCTCACGCCCTATCGACAGTGGAACGCTCTTCATGGATGAGAAAGGCGATATCTACTTCGCATGCATTGGTTCGTTTGGTTTGGTTCCCGGCATCAACGCCGGCTTTGCACGCATCAAAAAGGGCGAAACCGACATCGATCCCACCTATAGCATACGGCTTGATCAGACCAACATCGAAGGGCTCAACATCAAGGCCGACTATGTGGCGAGCCTTAAGTATGCCGGCAATGGCATCGCTTACGGACATGTGGGCTGCAACGCGTTAGCCCCATCGGCAACAGCCAACCCTTACAGCGCGAAGACATCCGTCGCGGTGGCCGTTGATCTCTATCACAAAACCATCACAGCCATCAAAGGAATCCCTGTGTCAAGTCCCCACGGTCTCGCCGTCACGAAATACAACGATCTCATCATTTTCGGTTGTTCGAGCGACAACGCCACAGGCTTCTTCTATTATGACACAAAGACGAAACGCACCCGTGGTCCCGTCATCAAGACTGCCGGCAATCCCATGCACATCGAATATATCAAAGATTAAAATACGCCAATCGTCATGCTTCACGTCAGCAACAGCGTGACCATACGATAGCGTAAAAGCATCAAAATAAACGATGGTCTGCACCCACTGTGCAGGCCATCATTTTTGATATCCTATAGGCTGTTTGAATCATGCAGCGGCAGCGTTGCTCATACGATACTCATGCAGGCTACGCGCAACAGCACCTCGGTCATCACCATTTCTCTTGTAGCTACGACGTACGCAGCGTTGCAACGATGAGAAGTGGCGAGGCATCAGCGCAGCCGGCTGCTCACGACATCAACCTTTCGGCGTGATTTCGGCATGGCCCTGCCCAGAGGGTTTGCCGCTTTCTCCGCCACCTTCGCTTCCCTGCTGCGGCGTTGTGCCGGGCTTATTCTTATCCTTGCCACCTTGATTTGCATCAGGCTTCGGCGTGATCTCGGCGCTGCCATGCTGCCCGTTCGCTCCGTTCGAAGGTTTGTTATGCGCATTGTTCTTCTTTCCGCCTGCGCCACTGCCCTCTTTCTTGCTATGCTTGTCAGCAGCGTTTGGGCGTGGTTTGATCTCTACTAATTGCCCTTTCACAACGCGTGCCCACAGCTTCGTGTCTTTGCTCTTTACATACAATTCATAACGCGCAATTTGATTGATGTTCAATACTCTACCTGTAAACACTACATCATTAGCAGCATAACCTTTGCTTGCTGCAAATGCGGGAATCAGAGGCTCGATGCGTCGTGCAACTCTCTCTTTTGCCATAGCCTGCGTGATGGAATGTTGCTTCTTTTTCGACTTCTTCTTCGTAGCATAGTCGGCCAATACGTGGTTGAGCGCATCCACCAACTCAACAATCATCTGCTTGTCGGCCTTGTCCGTCGCCTGGTGATAGGCACTTTGAATCTTGCTGCAAATCAGTGCAAAAGCAGCATTGGTGTCTTTGCGATGGTTGCTGAATGGCGCCTTCTCCAATGCCGATTCATTGAGATGGCGCTGCTTCACCAACTTGTCACACTCTTCGTTGACGGTCTTTAGCTCGCCGATAACATTGGCCACATTCAATTTGGTGAGTGCTGCGTTGAGTGGCTTTAAATCCATCAGTACGCCATCAATATAGCCGCTCTTCGCCTCGACCGACCTACGTTGCATACCGTGATAAGGCTTCAGCACCCAAGCCACCTTCTCTGCGGCCTCGGCGATGTTGCCAATCACCGACTTTTGCTGTACGCGCACCATGCTGAATAGCTGCGAGATGAGCGACACACGCTTTTTGTCTAAATCATTTAACTGCTTGACGAGTTCCGAAGCCTTGCGTCGATTGTTGTTGTCCACTTCGCCGTCAATCGACGTATGCCACGACGACAAATCATCGTCGGTGAGCGTGAGCTTCTGCTTGTCATAACCGATTACCAACTGATGCAGCCGCTGATGCAACTGCAAATGAGTGACATTGTTGTGCTGTTTGTAGCCAGCTCTAATTGTTACCAATAAAGGTAATACTTTCTCTACCATAATCTTACTATTTAATAGATGAATAAAAAAAATAAATCTGCTTTAAATCGCTGATGCATCAATCCATGCTGTCGGCATACATCGTTTCAAGTGCACAATCGTGCAGCATGCTGCCGTGGTGTCGTTTCGGCACCTTACTAACTGTTTTGTGTGCCTTATTCTTATATTCTTCCACACTATCTTATTATTTGTGTGGTTCGTTACAGTGTTTTGCCACACAATATTATTGTTTGTGTGGTTGAATATAGTATTTTGCATCACTGTTGCACTACAAAATCGTTTTTGCGTTGTATTAATCGACTTTGCTGCACTGCAAAATCGTTTTTGCGTTGTATTAATCGACTTTGTTGCACTGCAAAATCGTTTTTGTGTTGTATTAATCGACTTTGCTGCATTGCAAAGTCGTTTTTGTGTTGTATTAATCGACTTTGCTGCATTGCAAAATCGTTTTTGTGTTGTATTAATCGACTTTGCTGCACTGCTTGTTATGCAGCGCACAGTGTTTTGCCACACAACATGATTGCTGCATCGTTGCATAATGTTACGCGTCATCATTATGTTGTAAGCCCATGCACAGTGCAACGCATTGACATAACTTATATGCGTGCATGAGGCTTCGGCTTTCGCAAACGGCGAATTGAGTTGCAAAGCCAAGGGTTGAAATATAATGTTTAGCTTTTTCATTAATCTTATTTGTATTTATTTTCTTAAAAGAGAAAGAGCTTCCCATCTTCCGCCTGCTCATCGCAACGTTTTTCGGGGCATCTGTTGTCTCTGCACCTGTCAAAGGTCGGTGCTCACCATTTCTAACTGCTTACTGCCCACAAAACTAAAGGATGTAAACGAGAAAAGCAAGTTTTTTAGATGTTATTTCGTGTTAATCTTTACTAACAGCTCGCTGCATGCTTTCGCCGCGTGCTTTTTTCCCGCATCAAAGCACGATGCAAATAGGCAAAATCTGTTCTGCAAACCATCGGTCGCAGCGACTGTGTGGCAAAAAATAAATGTGGGATCCATAAAAAGTGTTCTTGTTTTCTTGCTTGTACTAAAATAAATAGGTATCTTTGTAGCAGATTTCCAACAGCATACGACAAGCATATCAAAACCCAACACAATAGCTATGAACATCAAAAATTTATTTTGCAAGCAGCTACGCCTTGTGATCGAATGGAAAGAACAGGACATGGGCATTCTGTTCCATCAGCTTAACACACCAACCGACGAAATTAAAAATGCCAGCCAGTTGATTGTGGCGCCGGGGCAGGGATGTCTCGTGGTGTATGATGGGAAACCGAGAGAGGTGCTCACTGCTCCCGGCATCTATCCGTTGCAAACCGACAATCATCCCTTCATCACCACACTGCTCAACTTGGCGCAACAGGCCGAGAGCGAACATAAAATGCGGTTCTACTTCTTCCGCACGGCAGAGTTGGTCAATGTGCTGTGGGGCACTGCGTCGCCCGTGAAATATGAGGAACCACACTATCATTTCCCCGTCGCACTGGGCGCATGCGGCAACTTCTCCGTGAAGATTGATGATGCCGCGACGATGTTTTGCACCCTTCTTGGCACGGTGAGCGACTACACGGCGCAAGACGTGCAAACATTGGTATCGTCGAGGATTGTCGCGCCGCTCACCTCCTACCTTGCTGCCAAGGCCTATCCCTATACCGAGATCGACAGCCACCTGCTCGACATATCCTTAGTGCTGAAAGCGCGCACGGCCGAAGAGCTGCAACGGTTGGGCCTGACACTCACCGATTTTCGCATTGATGCAGCCACATTTGATACCGAAACAATGGCACGCATCAACAGCATCGCAGCGATGACCGCCGAAAAGCAGGCCGCGCAAGAGGTTGATTTAGATTATGTGGGCATGCAGAAGCTCGCGGCGCTACGTGATGCTGCGCGCAATGAGGGCGGACTCGCCGGCGCGGGATTGCAATTAGGTGCCGGTGTGCAACTTGCCAAAGATGTCTTCTCTGACGTGCGGAGCAATGCTGCCGCAACGCTGCCGCAGGAAACAGACGCCGGAACGCGTTTGCAAAAGCTGAAAAAACTGCGTGCTGACGAACTGATCAGTGAGGAAGAATATCAACAAAAGAAACAAGAAATTTTGTCACAATTATGAAACGCATTCTCATCCTATCGGGCATCGTGTTGCTTACCAATTTGCTCGTGGGCTTCATCATTTCGGGCTATGCCGGTTTGAATTTGCTCTTCACGTGCATGGCCATCGTGCTCAACACGTTGCTGCTGTTCGCCACCTTCATACGTCCCATGAAGTCAACCCATCGTTATTCGTTGGGCATGGTCTTCTTCGGCATCGGTGGTTTGGAATTTCTCACGGGATTCTTCGCTCCGCAGACATGGCATGATAATTGGTGGCTCGTGATGACATTAGTGCTCACGTGTGTCCAGGTCATTGTGCTGGTTTTGAACTTCACACTGGCAAAAGAGTCGTAAAACGTGCTATGGCAACCCAGCTGAAACCCATCAAGTGTCCGCAATGCGGCAGCGAGAAGCACGACGACCTCGGCGAAAAGCTGTTTCGCTGTCGCAGCTGTGGCACCGAGTTCTTCTTAGACGATGATGACATCACCATTCACATCAAGCATCATTTCGATGTGCCGCGCACCTCTCCGCTTGGTAACCTGCGCACAGATACATCGAAGAAAATTGCGGTGATCATCGCCACCGTGACCATCACATTGTTCTTTTTGCTTTTTGAATTCGTGCTTTGGGACCATCCATCGCTGCCGAAGATAAAAGCGGCACCCATCGAGGTCCACGATAACGTAGAATTCTCTTCGCTCCTTATGCGCAAGAAAAAAGCAGTGCTTTTCTACATCGTCGACCGAAATTGTGTCAATGGTGAAGACGAGGAAGCGCGCAAAGCGAAAGAGGGTGTGTTTTATGGGTTTAAAGATTGCGACACGGGCGAAGTGCTCGCCGAGTATCGGTTGGCCTCGCGCGATGAAAGCGAAATGCGGCAGCTGTTCACCTCTTCATATTTAGGATTTTTGCGCCTTTCGGCAAGTCCGCGGTGTTTCATCGTGTTTGATGGAGCAAAACTCTATGAACTGAAAATAGATGAAATGCAGCTCGACGACCTTACGCCAACGTTGATACAAGAGAAAAAGCCGCTGTCGACGGGTATTGCCAACATGAAGGTATTGAGCCGCTCTTACGGCGAGGGTCTGATTATCACGAACAATCTTTCGGAGAAATATTATTACTTTCCGCAGTCCAATCGGTTATACAGCGATGAAGCTTTTGACTATGCGCAGGACCTGAATATGCACGAATTGCAAGGGCAGAAGATAGAGAAGGTGATGTTTATGCTGGAAAGGAAAGAAAATGACGGTCGGCAGATGCAACAGGGTAACTTGCGACTGTGGCGCGTGCCTGTAACCTATTATCCGGGTGACCCAAATAAGATTTATGACTTCTGGGTGTTCAATGGTTACTACAAAACGCAGCATGGCAATCGCATTCACGATGCACACCCCATCGGCAAGTGGTCTATTGGTTTCAATGCAGCCATCATGTATCAAAATCAGCATTTTCTGCTGCTCAAATACAACCCCATAGTGGGCGAGAATGCCAATGTGGTGTTTCAACTGCGCAGCAATGTCGGCGAAGTGCTGTGGACGCAAGCCATTCCGTATTGCCGTCTTGACGAGCAGGTGGTTTATGATGGTTCGGCGCTGTGGTTATCGCAATCGCAGTGGAAAAAAGATAGCTATGGCGATACCCGTTTCGTTCGGCTCGATATTTACAATGGCAGCGTGACGATGAGAGACGGGCTACACAAGCGTTACACCCTAAATGAAAAGAAAGAGTGATGCAGCAGCATGATTTCCCCGCGCAACAGGTGCGCACATGCTTGCAGGGCATGTTGCTGCTCATCGGGCTGTGGGTTTGTGGTGCAGAACAGGCTGCGGCGCAAAAGCACTGTGCCGACTATTACGCCAACGGTCGTCTTTGCGAAGAGGGCACAATGGACACTGTCAACGATTGCAAGGTGGGCGAATGGAAACGCTATTACAAAACGGGCGAATTGCGCGAGGTGGAACACTATCAGCACGGCCGATTGGAAGGCGAGATGAAAAGCTATTTTGAAAGCGGGCGCCTGTTTTTCCATGGCTCTTATGCGGCAGGCAAGCAGCACGGTCAACAGCTCACTTACTTTGACAAGGTAAACGCCAAGGGCAAACAGTATCTGTATAAGCGTGAAACCTATCAGGACGGGCTGCGCGAGGGCATGCAATACGAGTATGACGGAAAGGGACGCCTTTATAATAAGGCGCGTTACGAGGCGGGGCAATGTGTTGCCGACACCACATTCGAGGTTGATGGCATTTATACGACTGCCCTGCGCAGGTTAGCACCCACCAACGACCGTTCGGAAGGGCGATGGGTCTGCGATGAGCATTTTTATCCCTATCCGGCTCCCTCTTCGACGCGCAGCATCGCGAAAGGCAAACGAAAGGCTACCAAGCGGCAAGGCCTATCGACCGCGAAGCCTAAGCCGACACCTCAACAGGTCGCACCAAGGCCCAAACGCATGAAAGTGAATCCCGATGGGAGCGTCACCATGGAATAACGGCAGCAGCGCAAAACTTGCAGCACGGTTTGTTTGCGACCTTAATTAAATTTAAAAAGCAAAGGGCAACGCATCGTTTCTTTCACCTATTTTATTATCTTTACACCCTATAACAAACCTGTTTATGCGACTACTTTTCAATATCAATTATGTAACCATGTTGGGTGAAGAGCTTTTGCTCAACCTCGTCAGACAGACTGGTGCCGAAACAACGAAGCACACGGTCTATAGAATGTCGTCTGATGATGGAAAGAACTGGTGGTATGAATGCAACGACCCGTCACTGACGCAGGGCATGCAACTGAGCTACTATTACAGTGTGGATGATGGCGGAAACACGCCACAGACGGAATGGCGCACGCTGCCTCATCGCTTGGATTTGACCGCCGTCAAAGGTGATTGCTACACCGTTTACAATCAATGGTCAGAGATGCCCGAGGACACCTATCTTTATAGTGCGGCATTCACTGCTTGCATCGAGCCGCGACGACTTAAGTCGCTGCAGGTGACTCCTTTTGAAAAGACAGTGCGCCTGATTGTGCGCGCGCCGCAACTGCGCAGTAACGAATGCCTCCGCCTAACGGGCGAGGCCGATGTTTTGGGCACTTGGGATGCTTTCAAAGCGCTGCCGATGTATGAGCATCAACACAACGAGTGGGTGATAGATGTAAACTTCGATACGCTCCGTACCGATCAGCTTGTTTTTAAGTTTGTTGCCGTGCAGCAGAATAACATGCACGCTTTGTTATGGGAGACGGGAGCCAATCGCACGCTTCAACTGCCCAAGATGAATGCCGGCGAAGTGTTGGTTTATGACTTGTCGCAGGCTTTCTTTGCCATCAGCAACCGTCGTGTGGCAGGAACACTCGTGCCGTTGTTCTCGTTGCGCAGCAAGCAGAGTTTCGGTGTGGGTGACTTTGGCGATTTAAAGCGTTTCATTGAATGGGCGGCAGCGACCCATCAACGCGTGGTGCAATTACTGCCCATCAACGACACAACAACTACCCACACTTGGCATGATTCCTATCCCTATAGCTGCATCAGTGTGTTTGCGCTTCATCCGCAGTATGTTGATCTCAATGCCCTACCGCCATTGCAGGGTGCCAAGCAAAAGGAACACTTTGCTGCATTGCAAAAAGAGCTTAATGCGCTGCCTGAACTGGACTACGAACGCGTGAATGAGGCTAAGCTGGCCTATCTCTGCGCCATCTATCGTCAAGAAGGGGCTGCTGTGCTGATGAGCGAGGCTTTCTGTTCGTTTTTTCATGCTGCGCAGGAATGGCTCGTGCCTTATGCTTATTATGCTTATCTGCGCGACAAACACGGCACAGCCGACTGTGCGCAGTGGCAGGGACACACGCGATGGAGCGAGGCCGACAGAGCGGCGTTGAGCACACCGGGAACAAAGGAATATGGCCGCGTGTCGTTCTTTTATTATGTGCAGTATATTTTGCACACGCAGTTGTTGGCGGCGCATGCTGCTGCGCGTAAGGCCGGCATCGTTCTTAAGGGCGATATTCCTATTGGCGTTAACCGGCAAGGGTGCGATGTGTGGACGGTGCCTCATTTCTTTCATTTAGACGGTCAGGCAGGTGCGCCGCCCGATGATTTTGCCGTCTGCGGACAAAACTGGGGCTTTCCCACCTATAATTGGGAAATGTTGTTGGCTGACGGATGTCAATGGTGGACGAAGCGCCTGATGCACATGAGTCAGTATTTCGACGCTTACCGCATTGATCACGTCTTAGGCTTCTTCCGTATTTGGGAAATCCCCATTTCGGCTATGCAAGGCCTTGTCGGACAGTTTTCGCCTGCTTTGGGGCTCACCTGCGAGGAAATCAAAGCTCGTGGTTTGCAGTTTTCAGCGTCTCAATCCACACAACCCTTTATTCGCGACTGGATTTTGGAACGTCTGTTCCCCACGCAGGTAGCGCATGTTAAAGCACACTATCTGCAACAGCTGCATGAGGGTGTCTATGCTTTCAAACCGCAGTATGACACGCAACAGAAAGTAGCGCAAGCATTCGCCGGCAAGCATGCGTCGCAAGATTGCATACTTCGCGATGGCCTCTACACCCTACTCGCCAATGTGCTCTTTCTGCGCGACCGACGCGACAGCAACCTGTTTCATCCGCGCATTGCCGCACAAAGCACTTTGGCATACGAGGCGCTTGCCGATGACGACAAACGGGCTTTCGACGCACTCTATAACGATTATTATTATCAGCGCAACAATCAATTCTGGTATCGCGAGGCCATGAGAAAGCTGCCGCAGCTCATCGCAGCTACTTCGATGCTTGTTTGTGCTGAAGATTTGGGTATGGTGCCTACTTGCGTGGCTTGGGTAATGGAGGAATTGCGCATTTTGAGTCTGGAAGTGCAAAGCATGCCCAAGGCGAGCAACACTGCGTTCACCTGTTTGAGTGACAGTGCTTATCGTTCTGTTTGCACGCCTACTACACACGACATGCCTACGCTGCGACAGTGGTGGGACGAAGACAGCGGGCGTGCACAGTGTTATTACAACACTGTTCTTCATCGCGGCGGCGCTGCTCCACATCCGCTACCCGGTTGGCTGGCACATGACATCCTTGCACATCAGTTAGAAAGCCCCAGCATGCTTTGTGTGCTGTCGATACAAGACTGGATGGCGATAGATGAGAAACTGCGTTTGCCCGATGCTACGGCGGAGCGCATCAACATCCCATCTGATCCGCAGCATTATTGGCGTTATCGCATGCACGTGAACCTTGACGACTTGCTGCATAACGATGATTTCAAAGAAAACGTCTCGGAACTGGTGTTGCAGTCGGGGCGTTACTGATGCTTGCACTGTTATCTTGCGACAGATACGCAAAACAGGCTTGTGAAGCAACTTGCGGAGCAGTTTTATGGCATGCGTTTCATCATCTTGAACTATAAAATCCTATTTAATTCTTTATGCATACAATGCTCATCAAGCGTTATTTCGTGACATTATTGGTCACCCTCATTTTGCAAATGGCGCAAGCCCAGCGTCTCTTCAATGAGCTTTTTCTGCAACCTCATCAAACCACCTTTACGCTGAATGCACCTCAGCAACCTATATTGCGGCTTTATGCTGATGGCGAAGGAGGCAAACCGCTGCAGCAATATAAAATGAGAGCGGCGGGGAAGCATCGTTGGACACTCACCCTGAAGCGCAATTTGCAAGGAAAGTTCTATACGTTCGACATCGGGCATGGCGAAACGCCCGGCGTCTTTGCTACGGCCGTTGGCGTGAATGGCAAACGCGCCGCCATCATCGACAGGGCTACCACCAACCCTGCCGGATGGGCGCAAGATAAGCGTCCGGCACTCCTTTCGCCTGCTGATCAGGTGATTTATGAACTGCACGTGCGCGACTTCACCCACAAGATGCCCAACAACGCGCATCCCGATAAGTTTCTTGGTGTTGCAGACACCGCAGCCCTTGCGCACCTCAAGCGCCTTGGTGTGACAGCCGTGCATTTGCTTCCGAGCTTTGATTTCTCCTCTATTGATGAGACGAAACCTCATCTTCCGGCATACAACTGGGGCTACGATCCACAGAATTACAATGTTCCTGAAGGGAGTTATGCCACCAATGCTTATGACCCTGCTACGCGCATCAAGGAGTTTAAACAAATGGTGCAAGCGTTGCATCGCGCCGGTATCCGTGTCATCCTGGATGTGGTTTATAATCATACTGCTGATATTGAGCACAGCAACTTCCAGCGCACTTATCCTGATTATTATTACCGTAAGTGTGCTGATGGCAGTTATTCCGATGGTTCGGGATGTGGTAACGAGACTGCATCAGAAAAACCTTTGATGCGAGCATTCATCATCGAGAGCATAGTTTATTGGGCGCAAGAATATCATATTGATGGCTTTCGCTTTGACTTGATGGGCGTGCACGACATCAAGACCATGAATGCCGCATGTCGCGCGCTGCATAAAATCGATCCTTCTATCTTCATCTATGGCGAAGGATGGAGTGCCGGGCAATGCGCTTATCCGTCTCATTTACTCGCAAGCAAGGCGCACATGAAGCAAATGCCCGGCATAGCTGCGTTCAGTGATGAGCTGCGCGACGGACTGCGTGGCCCATTCTATGACGACAAGCAAGGGGCATTCATCGCAGGCGTATCAGGCGCGGAAGAGCGTATTAAGTTTGGCATCGTGGGCGGCATAGCGCATCCGCAGGTTAATATGCAACAGGTGGGCGGTGATCATTTGCCGTGGAACGATGATCCGACACAGTTCATCAGCTATGTAAGCTGCCACGATGACATGTGCTTAGTTGATCGTCTGCGCGCATCTGTGCCCAACCTTACGCCCGAAATGCTCGTGCGTCTCGATTGCTTGGCGCAAAGTGTTGTGATGCTCTCACAAGGTGTGCCATTCATGTTAAGCGGTGAAGAGATGCTGCGCGATAAGCAAGGTGTGCATAACAGCTATCAGTCGCCTATCGAAATCAATGCTTTACCTTGGCAAAACCTGCAACGCTATCCTCAGGTGTTTGCTTATTATCAGCGCCTCATTGCGCTGCGTCGCCATCATCCTGCCTTTCGTTTGGGCGATGCCAACTTGATACGTCAGCATCTGTCGTTCTTACCCACACAACCTAATCTCGTGGGATTTATGCTCACGGGACATGCGGGAGGTGACGTGTGGAACAACATCATCGTGGTGTTTAATGCGAATAATGAAGCGCGCGAAGTAACAGTTCCCAAAGGACGTTACACGATAGTGGCCAGCAACGGCACAATCAATGAGACGGGTTGGGGAAGTGTTGAAACCGACTACTTATGGGTTGATGCACATAGCATGCTGATAGCACATCAATAATGTTACAGAACACATGTTTTGAAAAATGATGGATGCATGGAGTGAGGCACACTGATGCCAGCTCCATGCATTCCTGTTTGGTAATAATCCTATAATTTTGATGAAACAACTTCGTTCTTCTGCCAACAAACCTAATCGTTTGATGTCCTTATCATGGCCTATCAATCATTTGATTTAGCCGCATCGTCCACCTTTTGTGTCCCACGAACATGATCCTTTGCCGTCAGTCCCTGCTTCACTTCGATGTTGATACCATCACTTAAGCCTGTAACGATCTTGCGCCGCACATAGGTCTTCGTCTTTCCAGCACCTTGCACTACGTACACGTATGTGTTATTTCCTTCAAACTCTACCGCGCTTTCAGGAATCGTCAGCACATGATTGGCAGCGGCTAAGATGATTTCTGCGTTAGCGCTATAACCCGACCGTATCTGCGATTTGCCTAATTTTGTCACAGCCGCCTTAATCTCAAACTGATTGGCGCCATTATTATCAACCGCCTTGGGTGAGATATATTCCAAACGCGCCTCTAACGTTTCATCCTGCAAAGCACCGATTGTAATTTTCATCGGCATGCCCACAACCAAACGTCCCACCTCGGTTTCGTCAATATTTCCGCGGAAAATGAGATCGCTCATGTCTGCAACTGTGGCGATGGTCGTACCATCATTAAAGGTGTTACTCAGAATAACGGTGTTTCCCACCTTCACCGGAATGTCGAGAATCAGTCCACTAATGGTTGAACGTATCAACGTAGAGCTCGACTTCGCATTACTCTTCGAAACACCATCGCGCACCACTTCGAGCGCCTCTTCTGCTGATCTCACCTCCTCTTGATTCTGTTTGTAAGTCTGTTTGGTCTTCTCAAACTCCTCCGCTGCAATGAGTCCTTTGTCAAACAACGCCTTCATTCGCTGGTAATCCGTCGTTGCTTGCCGCATGTTGATACCGGCCAAACGCACACGTGCCTGCGCCGAACTGAGCTGTCCCATATCGGGAATGACTTTGATTTTAGCAATCACTTCGCCTGCTGTTACGGTTTGTCCCGCCACTTTCAGCATCTCAGAGATGATGCCACTCATCTGTGGTTTTACATTAATTTCTGTACGTGGTTCAATTTTACCCGTAATAATCGTGGTCTTTTTCAAATCTAACACACGTGGCGTAAACTCATCATACACCACCTCTTGCGGACGTGATTTCGCCCAAAGAAATACGAATGTGCCCACAAAAAGCAAGGCCACAAGGCTTGCAACAATGATTTTTAGATACTTTTTCATGCTGTCTATCGAATGTTTTATTGTTTTCTTATTTCAAATTCTACTACTCGTCACGCATCGCATCAACAGGCTTGATGGCCATAGCACGCAAGGCTGGTGCCAAACCCGCCAATACACCAAGAGTACTCAGCAAGACAACGGCGCCCCAAGCCGTCCAAAAACCTATTTGATAATGCGTGGTGACGACGCCGTCTGTTGTCGAAGCTAACTCGGCCATCTGCAAGATCCCCACAGCAAAGAGCAATCCACCCATGCCGGCAGAAATCGTAAGAATGATGCTTTCCGCAATGATTTGTCCGAGGATAATACGAGGCGTGGCTCCGATGGCGCGCCGAATACCAATCTCATTGGTGCGTTCTTTCACCGTCACCATCATGATGTTCGATACGCCAATGGCACCTGCGAGTATCGTTCCGATGCCCACGAGGAGGATTAAGAAGTTGACACCGCGGAAAAGACTGTCAATCATACCAAACATCACTTCAGTGTTAAAGATGCTGATAGCTTTTTCATCGGTGGGGTTAATCTGATGGTTGTGCGCAATGACACGGCGTATCTTGGGCATGATGTCACTCACATGCACGCCCGGTTTCGCCGTTCCGCAGATGAGAGGCACTTCATCTCCATAGTTATAAGCCTCACGCATGAGCGAGATAGGTAGCACAATGGCCTCATCACTACTTCCGTTGACGCTGATTTTTCCATGGGCATAGTCAACACCCACCACACGATAGTAAATAGAATCCACACGGATAAGTTTTCCCAAGGGATTGTCACCGTTGGGAAAAAGCGTCTTGTAAACGCGCTTTCCGATGACACATACCTTGCGCTTTTGCTGCATATCCATGGCATTGATGTAGCGTCCATACTTCAATTTGGGCGTTTCAACACCTTGATATTCGGGCAACACACCTTTCACACTGCACGAATATTTCTTGTCACCATGGGTTGCATTCGCTCCCCACCGTGCAAGCACTGGCGCCACAATATCCAACTCCTTCACCTGCGCTTTCAGGCGTTCAATATCGTCATAGTTCATCTTCCACGAACGGCCTTTGCGGAAACCTGCATAGGGTTTAGTGGTGTTCTGTGCAAAAACAATCACCGAATTGGTGGCAAAGCCTTCGAAATTGCGCGACAACAGTTGCTGCAACCCACTGCCTCCACCAATCAAACCGAGCAACATAAACACGCCCCAAAACACCCCGAAGCCCGTTAAGAACGAACGACTCTTATTGCGTGAGAGGGTTGTAAAAATCTCTTTATAGGTATCTATGTCTAATTTCATGCTGCGTTTTATTTTAAATTGCGTTGCCAAACGACCATTTCTTTCTCCCCATATATATTAAGGTGTAACCATCATGCCATTTATTCGGCTCTCAATGCCTCAATAGGGCGTATCTTAGCCGCCTTTCGTGCAGGCATCAAACCAGCCAATGTGCCCGCAACAACCATCACAAGCAATGCTTTGATACACACATCCAAACCCACTGTGGGGTTAACAAACATGGATGCATGAAACAATCCAGCGTCAACTTCTTTGTTAGCATACATGATGTTCATATATTCGTTGGCCACAATGCCGAGTAGCATACCAATGTAACCAAAGAAAGTGGTAATGATGATACTCTCAATGATAATGAGTTTCAGTACAGCCCAGGGAGTAGCTCCAATGGCTTTTCGAATACCAAACTCGCGTGTTCGTTCTTTTACGGTGATGAGCATGATGTTAGAAACGCCCACAATGCCGCTCAACAACGTAAACAACCCTACAATCCACAGTGCCGTTCGGATGATATTCGAGCCTTGATCCATCTGCATATTCTGCGTAAACCGATTGTCAATCCACACGGCATTGTCGTCATCAGGCGCAGCTTCGTGCCGCTTGTTGATACTAGCACGCAGGCTCTTCTCAAAGGCTTCATTAGCCTCTTCGGTTTCCAAACCGTGAAATGAAAAATTAATCTGCTCCATCTTGTTGCCTCCACCATACATGGTTCTCAACGTAGTGAAAGGCGTGTTGCCATAGGAAATGCTCCCCGATTGATTCTTTTTATAAATGCCCACTACCTGAAAAGCATAGTTACCCACATCAACATATTGCCCGATGAGGCTCTGAATAGGGCGCGAAGTGAGTTCTTTCGCCTGCTCGTCAGCCAGCACAATCACCTTTCGCTGCCTTTCGTTGTCCATGTTGTTGATAAAGCGCCCGTAGCGAATTTCCAACTTGTTAATGGCCTGATAGTTGGGAAACACACCCAAAACCGGACTCGAAGTATAGTTATCACCATAGGAAATGGTAAGCGGTCCTTCAGAAAACACGGCACCAATCTCGTCGATATGGGCGGGAAAATGATCTTTGGTCAAGGCAAAATCCTGATCGTTTAATTGCACCGAGCGCCCCTCCTTAAACCCCTTATAAGGCTTAGACGTCGTGTTACCAAAGACCTCCATCGAGTTAGCCAAAAACTGATTGCTGTTTTGTTCGGTGGCATGAATGAGTCCATTGCCTGCACCCAAAAGGAAGATGAGCATAAAAATACCCCACGCCACGGCAAAACCTGTGAGCGCAGTGCGCAACTTATTGCGCTTTGCAGTAGACCAAATTTCGGATAGAATGTCTCTCATAAATTGCTATTGATTGCTCCCATGAACATGAATAACGTGGAAAAGGCCCTGATGATGCCCCGCAAACCATGCCCCACACAAATGTTGTTACACAACAGTGGCAAGACACATTGCAAGGTTTGAAGCCATTTTCATTTCATCATACCATTGATACCAAAGGGCGAAGCATCGTGGTCGCGGTTCTCTTCAATGCGCCCTATGATGCCGTCTTTGATGTGAATAATCTTGTTAGTTTCGTTGGCTACGCCACTTTCATGCGTCACCACGACAATCGTCTTATGCTCTTCAGCATTGAGTTGCTTGAGCAACTGCATCACCTCAACCGACGTTTTACTGTCCAATGCCCCCGTAGGTTCGTCGGCAAGGATGAGCTTGGGTTGCGTAATCAAGGCTCGTGCGATGGCCACACGCTGCCGTTGTCCGCCCGACATTTCATTGGGATAGTGAGCAGCCCACGGCAGAAGTCCCATCTTTTCAAGATATTCCATCGCCAGCTGTCTGCGCTTTCGCCGGCTCACCCCCTGATAGAACAACGGCAATTCAACATTTTCAACGGCCGTCTTGAACCCTATAAGGTTGAAACTTTGGAAGATAAAACCAATCATCTCGTTGCGATAGTGTGCGGCTTTCGTTTCCGAAAGGTCGCGTATCAGCGTGTCGCCGAGCACATATTCGCCGCAATCATAGTTATCAAGGATACCTAAGATGTTGAGCAAAGTAGATTTACCCGAGCCCGATGCGCCCATAATCGAGACAAATTCTCCCGCTGCAATGTCAAGGTTGATGCCTTTCAGCACGTGCAAAGGTTGTGCACCTTGATAGGTTTTGTGTATATTTTTTAAATGTATCATACGCTTGTTTGACAACAAAATGAAGTAGAAGGTTGCATCACCGATAACATTTTTCGCCTTAAACCTTATATTTTTTCAATTTTTAAGGTTGCATCGCAATAATCAATCACGGCAGGTCGGTGGGTGATAAAGATAATCGTCTTGGCATGATCCGAGAGAATGTTCTTCAGCAACTGCCGTTCAGTCGCAGGGTCTAACGCACTCGTCGCCTCGTCAAAAAGCATGATAGCACGGTCTCTGAGCAGGCTTCGAGCGATGGCTATGCGCTGTGCTTGCCCCTCACTAAGCCCGCCTCCTTGCTCCGAACAAAGGGTATTAAGCCCCAAGGGCAGCGATTTCACAAAGTCAGCACAACTCGTGTGCAAGGCTTCATACATCTCTTCGTCGGTTGCATCGAGCTTTCCAAGCCGCAGGTTCTCGCGTATGGTGCCACTCAACAGCGTGTTACCCTGTGGCACATAGACGAAATTGCAGCGGTGTCGCGGCGTGAGGGTCTCGTTATGTCGTGCATCATAGATTTCAACTTCCCCCTCTTGCGGCGACAAGAGCGCCAGCAACATGCGCACAAGGGTTGTCTTTCCCGCCCCCGTTTCGCCCAAGATAGCGGTACAACTGCCGGGTTTGAAATCAAACGAGAGCTGATCTATCACCTTCTCCGTACCATCGGCATAGGTATAGCCAATGCAATTCAACCGAATGCCGCATGGCGTTTTCATGTAGATGGGCCCTCCTTGCTCCTCAAGCGGCTCCTCTTCAAGCTCCATCAGCCGCTCTGCTGCGGTGAAAACACCGACAAATGCCGGAAAGAGTTTCGTCAGACTGCGCGCCGGACCCTGTATCTTGTTCACTAATTGCAAGAAAGCTGTCATGCCGCCAAATGTCAAAGTGTGATCCAACATGCGCAAGGCTGCCCATAAGAAAGCTATTAAATAGCCCACAGCAAAGCCCAAATTCACAATGACATTGCTGAGAACACTGAACTTTGTTCGGCGCACAACATGGTGGCGCAGCTCACTTTGCATGTCCTCTAAGCGTTCAACCATCGTGCGATTGCGCTCCAAAGTTTTAATCAACATGCGATGTTGCAGTGTCTCTTGCAACACGCTTTGCACCTTACTGTCACTATCTCTCACTTGCCGGGTGAGCCTGCGCATCTGCCCAACATAAAGCTTACTGAAAAGCAAGAACAATGGAAAAATGGCAATAACGGTGACGGAAAGCCACTTATCCATCGAGAAAAGATAGCAAAAAGCACCGACAAACAAGGCCAAGACGGACAACGTATTGGGAATGACTTCGGTTAAGAAATTCACCACATTGCTCACATCAAACTCCAAACGATTGAGCACATCGGCCGAGTGATGATGCTCCCTACCCTGCCAAACAGCTTTCAACAGCCGGTCGAGCATGCGCTGCTGCATGCGGTTTTGCGCCTGAATACCCAGAATGTTGCGCACCCACACGCCAGCGATGTTCAACGAAAAGTCGAGCAATATCAAGGCTGCCATCAGCCCCACCGCACCATAAATGCTGCCCGGAAGCGTGCCCGAAGCCACATCAATCGCATGTTTGATGGCCCACACCTGCGCCAAATTCACCACCACACCCAACAAACCGATGAGCGCATTGAGCACCGCTTGCAACTGATTGCCGCGCCAAGCATGCCACAACCATTTCATAATGGTGCGCGCATCGTACTTGAAATCAGGAATCTTTAATAATGTCTTTATCCGCATGCCTTCATCGTTGATCTACACCCCACATCAATTTTTCGCGCAACGTGGTAAAAAAACTTTGACCTTGCAGCTTCACCACCTTCACCACATGCTGTGCCTTGGTAATCGAAAGCTGCACCCCGTCGGCCATCTTCATGCTGCGTCCGTCAATGGCTACCAAGAAACTATGCGACCGCGACTCCACTTCTAAATCAATCTTGCTGCTATCGTTGATGACAATGGGACGCAGGTTGAGGCTGTGGGGTGCCACAGGCGTCAGGCAAAGGCTACCGCTCTGGGGCACAATGATGGGGCCTCCATTCGACAAGCTGTAGGCCGTGCTGCCCGTGGGTGTCGCAACAATCAAACCATCGGCCTGGTATTCTCCCAACAACGCGCCATCAACACGTGCCGAAATGCGAATCATAGCGGCCGTATCGCGCTTCAAAATGGCAATATCATTGAGTGCAAACGGATTCCATTCGCCCGCCGAACAAGTGGCATGAAGCTGTATCACCGTGTGGTTTTCAAGGGTGTAATGGCCAGCAAACACCTCCGATAACATCACCATAAGCTGCTCAGGATGAACATCAGCCAAGAAACCTAAACGCCCCATGTTCACGCCGATGATGGGAATTTCGCGTGCACCAATGCGATTTACAGCACGCAGAAAGGTGCCATCGCCACCCATTGAGAGCACAAAATCCACCTCTTCTAACGTCGCAGGCTCAATGAAAAGCCGTGCATGATGCGCTGCTAAGAAGTTTGTGGCCTGCTCAAGATAGGGCGCAATCGCCCCACTTCGATATTCATTGCCTAAGAAAGCAAATGTTAGTTGCTGTTGCATGGATAGAAATGCTTTGCTAAATCAATTTTTATTATTATATTTGCAAATATAAACAAAATATCAAAGATAATGGCAAAAGTATATGAGTTTTTAGCCAATGGCTTCGAAGAGATGGAAGCCCTTGCCCCGGTTGACATTCTACGTCGTGGCGGTTTAGAGGTGAAAACCGTGAGCATCACGGGGACTTTAGAAGTAACCAGTTCGCATGGTGTGACTCTCTTGGCCGATCTTCGTTTTGAAGATGCGGGGCATTTCGACGATGCCGACATGCTCCTGCTGCCGGGTGGCCTGCCTGGCTCTACGCATTTGAATGAACACGAAGGCTTAAAAGCGTTGCTCCGGCGCCACCATCAGGCGGCAAAGCGCATCGGAGCCATCTGCGCAGCACCAATGGTTTTAGCCGGTTGTGGCATCCTTGATGGCAAGAAAGCGACATGCAGCCCTGGATTTGAACGCTACTTCAATGCGTCAACCACCTACACCGGCACACTATTTCAGGAGGATGGCAATGTCATTACAGGCGAAGGTCCGGCGGCAACCCTACCCTATGCCTATCAGATTTTAAGCTATTTCGTCGACAAGTCTGTCGTGAAGCAGTTGCAAGATGGCATGCAATACACCCATTTGCTAAGCCAAGCATAAACTAACGGCCAGGCCTTTGTGGGCGGGCAAACAAAGATAAAACGGCAATTCATAAGGCACACGTCGTGCAAAAGCATAGCAATGGGGAGCTAAAAGCATGGAAATTGCATCACAAAGGCTATGCTTTTACCACCTAAAAGCATAGCTTTTGCAAGACATGGTGCCGCTAACGTTATTATGGACTATATCATTATCGTCGCTGGTGGCAAAGGTATGCGCATGGGAGCCGATATTCCCAAGCAGTTTCTTTTGCTCGGGGGGAGACCCATTCTCATGCGCACCATGGAGCAGTTCTACAACTATTCGGCAGACTTACAGCTGATTGTGGTGCTCCCCAAAGCACAACAGCACCATTGGAAACAACTGTGTAACGATTACAATTTCACCATTCCGCATTGCATTGTCGATGGCGGACAGACACGTTTCGACTCATGTAAACACGGGTTAGCCGCCATTCCCGCAGGCGAAAGCGGCGTGGTGGGCATCCACGATGGCGTGCGTCCATTCGTTACACCCGACCTCATTGACCGTTGTTTCACAGCTGCCCGCGAGCATGCAGCCGCACTACCGGCACTTCTCCCCCACGACTCGCTCTGCCATGTGGGGCAGAATGGCGAGGCACGGCATGTGCCACGCGAGCAATATCGCTTGGCGCAAACCCCACAAGTGTTTGACATCGCCCTTCTTCGGCGCGCCTATCAACAGCCCTTCCAAGACCATTTCACCGACGATGCATCGGTGGTTGAAGCCTTGGGAGAGCGAATAACCTTGGTAGAGGGGACGCGAGAGAACATCAAAATCACGACCCCCTTTGATTTAAAAGTGGCTGAAACCCTGCTGTAACCATGCCCGACATTCTCGAACAAGACATCATGTATCTGCCTGGAGTGGGACCCAAACGCAAAGAAATCTTGGCGAAAGAGCTCCAAATCAACACGTGGGGCGACCTCTTAGAGTACTATCCTTATAAATATGTGGATAGAAGTAAGGTCTACACCATCAACGAGTTGAACGGCAATATGCCTTTTGTGCAGCTCAAAGGTAAGATACTCAGTTTCGAGGAGTTTGCCACAACGCCACGCAAAAAGCGCTTGGTGGCACATTTCAGCGATGGCCATGGTGTGGTCGACTTGGTGTGGTTTCGCGGCGTTCAATATGTCAGCAAAACCTATCAGTTAGGCGTTGAATACATTGTTTTCGGCAAACCGTCGGTCTATGGCGGCCGTTTTCAGTTTGCACATCCCGAAATGGAGGAGGCAACCACCTTGCAACTCAACGAGATGGGCATGCAACCTTATTATATAACCACGGAGCGAATGAAGAACGGGGGCATCACAAGTCGGGCCATAGAGAAGCTCACCAAGACACTCATCGCAAGGCTTCCGCAAGGCAGTTTGCCCGAGACATTGCCGCCATTCATCACGCAACCGCTGCATCTTCTTTCGCGCGAAGCGGCCTTTCATGGCATTCACTACCCTCACTCTTTGGACGAATTGCAGCGCGCACAAGTGCGATTGAAGTTTGAAGAGCTTTTCTATGTGCAGCTCAACATTCTGCGTTATGCGCACGACCGCCGCCGAAAATACAGCGGATATCGCTTCCATCAAGTGGGACAAGTGTTTCATCAATTCTACGAAAACAACCTGCCCTTCGCCCTGACGGGTGCACAAAAGCGCGTGATGCACGAGATAAGAGCCGACATGGACAGTGGAAAACAGATGAACCGGCTGCTGCAAGGCGATGTGGGGTCGGGCAAAACGCTGGTCGCTTTGATGACGATGTTGATTGCCATTGGTAACGGTTTTCAGGCCTGCATCATGGCACCTACCGAAATTTTAGCCGAGCAACATTTTGCCACCATCAAGGAATTCCTGCACGATATGCCCGTAGAAGTGGCGTTACTGACCGGCGTTGTAAAAGGGAAACGTCGCCAAACCCTGCTCGAACGTTTGGCCAAAGGCGAGATAAACATTCTCGTTGGCACCCACGCTGTCATCGAAGACACCGTGCAATTTGCACGCCTTGGCTTGGCTGTTGTCGACGAACAACATCGCTTTGGCGTGGCACAACGCGCACGATTATGGGCAAAAAGCGAGCAACCGCCTCACATTCTCGTGATGACAGCTACCCCCATTCCACGCACCTTAGCCATGACCATCTATGGCGATTTGGAAGTAAGTGTGATTGATGAGCTGCCGCCCGGCCGCAAACCGATTGAGACACTGCACAAATATGACACCCAAATCACGAGTCTGTATCAAGGCATACGCCAGCAGATTGAGCAGGGAAGGCAGGTTTATGTGGTGTTTCCACTCATCAAAGAGAACGAGAAAAACGATTTAAAAGATTTGGAGAAAGGCTACGAAAACCTCTGCGAAATCTTTCCACAATATGCTATTAGCAAAGTGCATGGCAAACTGAAACCGGCTGAAAAGGAAGAAGAAATGCGCAAGTTTGTGCAGGGTGAGACACAAATTTTAGTGGCAACAACGGTGATAGAAGTGGGAGTCAACGTGCCCAATGCATCGGTAATGGTCATTATGGATGCCCAACGATTTGGCCTTTCGCAGCTCCATCAGTTGCGAGGGCGCGTGGGACGTGGCGCCAAACAATCCTATTGCATTCTCGTCACAGGCTATAAACTCAGCGAAGAGACCCGCAAACGCATCGACATCATGTGTGAAACCAACGATGGTTTCCGCATTGCCGAGGCCGATTTAAAGCTGCGCGGTCCCGGCGATCTTGAGGGAACGCAACAGAGTGGCATTGCCTTTGACCTGAAGATTGCGAACATTGCACACGACGGGCAGTTGGTGCAAATGGCACGAGAGGTGGCACAAAAGATTATAGAAAGCGATCCATTAGGCGAAAATCCCGCACACCAAATGCTGTGGCAGCGCCTGAAAGCCTTGCGTAAAACCAATGTCAACTGGGCGGCTATTTCGTAAATAAAGCCGGTAGTGCATAGGCTAAAAAGGCAAAAACAGACGCGTTGCGTTTCTAAAAGTAGTCTAAAATACGTTAACAACAGATGAACGTGCTATTTTTTTTACTAACTTTGCCACGCTTTTAATTAGAAAACAGGTCTGTATTTGGACCTTACCCAATGCTTTCTTGATGCACATTGCTTTCATCTTAATTGGGTCTGAATCTAAAAACTGATGTATGAGTTTTAAAAAGAGCATTCAAAGCATTACAATAATTGCGACATTCGCTTGTGCCATCCTCCCTGCACAGGCACAAGATTTATTAGCACGTCAGGCGCCTATTGACAGAAAAATGAAGGCGGTTGACACGCTTGCACTGAGAAGTATCATCGAAAAAGAGCAAGAACAATCGCCGGCATCTGAACTTTATCAAGAGTGGGACAACCGCTATGCACATAAAAGAACACAGATGCCCGACACGTTTAAGATTGATTTGCGCCATTTTTGCATGCCTACTCCCAGCCGTGTGGTGACCAGTAATTTCGGTAACCGCTGGGGAAGGCCGCACAAAGGATTAGACATCAAAGTGTATATTGGCGACACCATCCGCGCTGCATTCAGTGGTAAAGTGCGCATCGTACGCTATGAAGCAGGTGGCTATGGCAAATATATCGTCATCAGACATCCCAACGGTTTGGAGACCATTTACGGTCATCTTTCAGAGCAATTGGTAAGCGAAAACCAATCAGTTAAAGCCGGAGAAGTGATTGGCTTGGGCGGAAACACGGGGCGAAGCACAGGTTCTCACTTGCACTTCGAGACACGATTGTGTGGCGTGGCGCTCAATCCGGCATTGATGTTCGACTTCAGAAATCAGGATGTCACGGGCGATTACTATGTATATAATGTGAACACCTACGACGAAGAGTCGGTTGAAGCAACACGCCTTCGTGGAAAAGTGGGCAATGGTGGCTACACAAGAGATTTGGTACAGAATGGCGAACCCGGCAGCTACAAGGACAAGAAGCATGCTGATAATGACGAGTTGCTCTATCATAAGGTGAAGAATGGCGAAACACTTGCGTCGATAGCGAAGCTAAGAGGCGTGACTGTTGAGAAGATTTGCAGCCTCAACCACCTCAGTGCTAACGCCAAAGTACGTCCGGGAATGATCCTAAGATACTCATAACAGATCCTTTTTCAACATCAATAAATACTTGAAAGTTTTTGGAGTCGCGGGCGTTATGTAACGCTTGCGGCTTTTTATTTCACCCCCTACGAGACATTTTGTCTCATCGATTCACAACTTCTGTATAACTCTTTTTGCACATGCGCAAGATTATTCATATTGATATGGATGCTTTTTTCGCGAGCGTTGAACAGCGCGATCATCCCGAACTGCGAGGAAAACCCATTGCAGTGGGCTATGATGATGTGCGTGGAGTGGTGTCAACTGCCAGCTATGAAGCACGAAAATATGGCGTGCGGTCGGCCATGTCAATGCAAATAGCCAAGCGCATGTGCAAGGATTTAATCGTGGTTCCGGGTCGCTATGAACGCTATAAAGAGGTGTCATGGGCCATCCATTCCATCTTTCATGATTATACAGATTTGGTAGAACCCCTATCACTTGATGAGGCTTTTTTAGATGTAACGCACAATAAAAAAGGCATGCCGTTGGCCTCAGAGATTGCAAAAGAGATTAAACAGCGCATCAAAGACGAGCTGCATCTCACAGCATCGGCCGGCATATCTTACAACAAATTATTGGCTAAAATTGCATCCGATTATCGCAAACCCGATGGCCTATACATCATTCATCCCGATCAAGCACTCGACTTTATCGCACAATTACAGGTGGAAGACCTATGGGGTGTTGGGCCAAAGACGGCGCAGAAGATGCACAAAATGGGGATTTTTAATGGCGAACAGCTGCGCCAATGCTCAGTAGGACATCTCAAATCGGTCTTCGGAAAGATGGGACCTGTCTTCTATAACTATGCACGTGGCATTGATGAACGGCCGGTTGTGACCAACTATGTGCGCAAATCGGTGGGGTGTGAGCATACTTTTTCAGAAGATCTCATCCGACCTTCGGCTATATTGATTGCGCTTTATCACTTGGTTGTGGAGCTTACCGAGCGCTTAGAAAAGAGTAAATTTGTAGGAAAGACGGTGACCTTGAAAATAAAATACAACGATTTTCAGCAGATTACGCGTAGCATCACCACCCACAAAAAGCTGCAAACCAAGAAAGATATTCTACCTTTGGCCAAACAATTACTGCACCAAATCCATTATAGCAATGTGCACCCCATACGCCTGATGGGCTTAACAGTCTCCAATTCGGTGACGGAAGATGGAAAAATAAAAACAGAATGGGTGCAATTAGAGCTTGACTTTAAGGTGTAATAGCAATAAATACTTACCTTTGTAGCATGGAAACAATCGCACTCAACGACCTCACAATTGGTTATCATCACAACTGTATTGCGGCGCATTTGCAGGCCTCTTTGTCGGCAGGAACCCTCACTTGTCTGTTAGGTTCAAACGGCATGGGCAAATCAACCCTACTCAACACCATGAGCGGAGCATTGCCTCCACTCGACGGAACCGTCGACATTGCGGGGAAAAGCATTGCAGCCTATTCGGCAAAAGCTTTGGCCAAACAGATGAGTATCGTGCTCACACGTCCCATAACCGTGCAGCAATTATGTGTCAATGAATTAGTGGCTTTAGGGCGATACCCCTATACTGACCACTGGGGACGCCTCACTTCGCACGATGAAACCATTGTCATGGAGAGCCTATCGTTAGTGGGGATGCAGGCTTTCTCCCAAAGAAAGGTGGGCACACTCAGCGATGGCGAACGCCAAAAGGTGATGATAGCGAAAGCTTTGGCTCAGCAAACGCCCATCATTCTCTTAGACGAACCCACGGCATTCCTTGATTTTCCGAGTAAGATTGACATGCTAAAGCTACTTAAACACTTGGCCCATCGATTGCAAAAAACCATTCTTCTGTCAACCCATGACCTTGCTTTTGCCTTGAAAATGGCCGACAACCTGTGGCTTATGCAAGCCGGAAAGCTGCACGAAGGCACACCAAAACAGTTAGCCGATACAGGCCTTTTGGCAAACTATATCCATCAAAAGGATGTGACTTTCAACCCACAAACCATGGAAATATCATATCAATCAAAGGTCGATATATAGCCCTATTGCTCACCACATCACTCCCACCTGCGCGCAAGAGCATTCACCGTTCCTTGCAATATCATTCACTTTTACATGCAATATCATCGATATTTGCATGTAATATCATCCATATTTGCTCACCATATCGCCTATATTACTTGCCCTTAACGCATACTTCGCACGACATTCCTGCAGGGAAGGCACAAAAAGAAAAGGACACTCCGCTATACGAAGTGTCCTTTTTATTTATCTGCCTCATGAACTATTCCAAGGCTTGTTCAATATCTGCAATGATATCATCAACGTTTTCAATACCCACAGAGAGTCGAATTAAGTCGGGCGCAATACCTGCTTCACGGAGTTGTTCATCTGTAAGTTGTCTGTGTGTGTGGCTTGCTGGATGCAAAACGCATGTACGCACATCGGCCACATGGGTCACAATTGAAATAAAATCAAGGCGATCGATAAACCGAATTGCATCTTCTCGTGAACCTTTCAAGCCAAAAGCGATAACACCACACGACCCATTTGGGAGATATTTTTGCCCTAAAGCGTAATACTTATTTGAAGGAAGACCGCAATAATTCACCCATGCCACCCTCTCATTCTTTTCCAACCACTCGGCAACCTTCTGCGCATTCGCACAATGTTGCTTCATTCGAAGATACAAAGTCTCAAGACCTAAATTAAGAAGGAATGAATTTTGAGGTGCAGGAATACTTCCTAAATCTCTCATCAGTTGCGTGATAAGTTTGGTGAGATAGGCCATTTTTCCAAAGGTTTGGGTATAAATAATCCCATGATAGCTCTCATCTGGCGTAGTCAGCCCATGGAACTTCTCAGGATAGGCCTCCCAATTAAAGTGGCCAGAGTCAACCACTGCACCACCAACCTGTGTAGCATGTCCATCCATATACTTGGTTGTAGAATGGGTAACGATGTCACAACCCCATTCGAATGGGCGGCAATTGATGGGTGTTGCAAACGTATTGTCTATGATTAAGGGTATACCATGCTGATGAGCCATCGTTGCAAAGCGTTCTATATCGAATACCTTTCCCCCAGGATTGGATATGATTTCGCCAAAGAAGCATTTTGTGTTGGGGCGGAATGCAGCCTCTATTTTGGCGTCATCCCACTCCGGATCGATAAAGGTGCATGTAATTCCTAACTTTTTCAGCGTAACTCCAAAGAGATTGAATGTACCACCATAGATTGTATTGGACGTAATAAAGTGGTCGCCAGCCTCACAAAGATTGACAATCGCATAGAAGTTTGCCGCCTGACCAGACGATGTGAGCACCGCACCAATACCTCCTTCAAGGGCAGCTATCTTCTTTGCAACAGCATCATTGGTAGGGTTTGCCAGGCGAGTATAGAAATATCCGCTATCTTCTAAGTCAAATAGGCGTGCCATTTGCTCACTACTCTCATATTTGAAAGTTGTGCTTTGGTAGATAGGCAACTGTTGGGGCTCTCCTTTTTTAGGCTTCCATCCGCCATGAATGCAGATGGTTTCAAGACTTTTTTTCATCTTATCATTGCTTTTTATATACGGTCTAACTTTGTCATGACTTCTGTTTCTTGATGCTTTTCGGAGAAACCCAACGATGGATAATACGGTTGACAGGACCAAGGATAAATATTATCTAAAGATAGGAATCGCATCTAATTATCGTGTTGACGCGTGTTCATGCGCGCTTCCACTACATTTACGACATAATCACCAAGCTTTTCACACTCCTGAATAATGTCCATATATATCGTTCCTATGGTGTAAGTGTAAGCATGTGAGTTGACATCATTGATGTTTTGCGTGCGCAACTGATTGCGATAGTTGTTGATTTCGTTCTCAATATTGAACGACTTATTCACATCAATAGTCTCACGATTGTGCTTAAACATGTAGTTCATTTGCTCCAAAGCATTGTTGGTAAGCGTGAACATCTGGTGGATATGGTTATATTGTTGCGGCGTGAAATCCTCCTTTCCATTCATGCGTCGGTGAATAGTTCGCGCCATATTGAAGCAGCTATCGCCGATACTTTCAATCTCACTAATCTCACGAAGCATGGCACGAATCTTAGCCTTTGTCTCATCGCTCAAATGCAAATCGCTCACCTCATTGAGGTAGTTGGCAATCTCAATCTCCATGCTATCGCTGATACCTTCATATTTTTCAATGCGGTTATAAATATCCATGAATTTCTTTTCGTCGCGCTCTTCCAAGAGATTGCGCACCATACCAAACATGCGTTGAATGCGTTCGGCAAAACTGGAAATCTCCTTTTGCGCTTCAAGCACCGAGAGTTCTGGGGTTTTCATGATACCCGTTTGGATGAAACGCAAGCGGAAATCATCCTCATCAGCCTGCTTCTTGGGCTTAATAATAAAGCAAACAATCTGTTCAATCTGCTTGATAAAGCCCATCAATACGCAAGTGTTGATGACGTTGAAAGCTGTATGGAAGGCCGCCAAAGCAAAACTTAATTTCGCTGCATTGGCCGCAAATCCCGGGTCGTGGGCCTTGAGTTGATCATCATAGTTCACCAATCCGCACACCGCATGCACAAAGGGATGGAAGACAATGAGCATCCATAGCACACCAAAGAGGTTGAAGAACATGTGGGCAAAAGCCGCTCTTCGCGCCTGCGTGTTGGCCGTGAGCGAAGCCAATATCGAGGTAACAGTGGTGCCAACATTCTCGCCCATCACCAAAGCTATGCCCTGATAGATGGGCAAAACGCCCGTAGAACAAAGAATCATCGTGATGGCCATGATGGCAGCCGAGCTGTGAACGAGCATCGTTAGCACGCCACCAATGAGCAAAAAGAGAATGGTTGTCGAGAAACTTGTGGGGTCGAAAGTGGCAAAGAAGTCAATAACGGCTTGGTTATGTGCTAAATCCATCTCCTTACCGGTGGCGCTTAACGTGCCCAAACCAAGGAACAGAAAGGAGATACCAAAAATAAAATCGCCGATAATCTTGCGTTTCTTCGAATAAATTAAGACGAGGGCTATGGTGAAAGCGGGCCACACAAAATCGGTGAAATGAAACGAAAAGCCCGCACTCATGATCCAAGCTGTGAGCGTTGTGCCGATGTTTGCACCCATAATCACCGAAATAGCTTGCGCCAAGGTGAGCAATCCTGCATTCACAAACGACACCGTCATCACCGTAGTTGCTGTGGAACTTTGCACCGCTGCCGTGACAAATGCACCGGTAAGAATGCCTGTGAAACGGTTGGTTGTCATAGCGCCTAACACATGTCTGAGCTGTGGTCCCGCCATTTTCTGCAAGCTGTCGCTCATCGCTTTCATGCCATACATCAGCAAGGCCAACGCGCCTATGAGCTTAAAAATTATCCAAATCGACATATTATTTTGATTTTATATCATCTAAATCATGTGGGAATACAATCTTTTTTATACCTTTGAATAGGTCGAAGCGCACTTTGCACGCCTGACCGGACATCACATTGCAGAGATATAAACATTATAAACATGGAACATCAAGTTCAAATTCGTTGCAAAAATAATAAAAAAACAATGAAAGTGGCCATCGGAAGCACACTTTCTGAAGTTTTTTCTGCTTTTCAGTTGACAATGGCTTTTGGTCCCATCTGCGCCAAAGTGAACAACAAGGTCGAGGGAATGCACTTTCGCGTGTACCATAATAAAGATGTGGAGTTTTTGGATATGCACAGCGCTTCGGCCTCAAGAAACTACACGCGCACGCTGTTCTTTGTGCTGTGCAAAGCCGTGCACGACTGCTATCCCAAGAGTTATGTGGTGATTGACATACCTGTTTCCAACGGTTATTTTGTGAATGTAGACCTCGGTCGCCCGCTCGAAGCTACCGACATCACGCGCATTCGCGAGCGTATGCAGGCCATTATCGATGCGCGAATGCCCGTGAGACGTTTCGAAGTGACCACCGAAGCGGCCGTAGAAATGTTCAGAACGCGTGGTGACGAGGCCAAGGCTAAGCTGTTGGAAAGCTCGGGAAAGCTCTACACCACGTATTATCAGATTGACGACTACGTAGACTTCTACTACGGTTCGCTGCTCACCAACACGCGTCAGCTCTATCTTTTTGGATTGGAACCCTATTTCGACGGCCTGTTGTTGCGCATCCCTTCGTTGGACAATCCGGCGCAACTGCCCGAGATAACGCAACAAAACAAGATGTTCGAGCTGTTTAAAGAGCACCATGCTTGGCAGAAAATCTTGGGCATTCGCACCGTGGGCGATTTCAATGAAGCCGTGAAACAGGGGCATGCCATTGATTTAATTCACGTGAGCGAGGCCTTGCAAGAGAAGAAAATTGCGCAGATTGCCGACGAGATTGCCGCGCGCAATGGTGTGAAATTGGTGTTGCTGGCGGGGCCTTCGTCGTCGGGAAAGACCACCACTTGCAAGCGCCTGTCGATTCAACTCTTGGCCAATGGCATCAAACCGCTGCAGATTAGTTTGGACGATTATTTTGTCAACCGCGCCGATACGCCGAAAGATGCACAAGGAAATTATGATTACGAGAGTCTTTATGCGCTCGATTTGCCGCTGCTCAACCAGCAGTTCAACGCACTGTTTCGCGGTGAAGAGGTGGAATTGCCCAAATATAATTTCCAAACGGGCATGCGCGAAAAGAGTGGCAAACGATTGAAGATGCAGCCCCACAACGTGCTTGTGGTCGAAGGCATTCACGCGCTCAACCCCGAGCTCACCGCACAAATTCCGAGCGAACAGCAGTACAAGGTGTATGCATCGGCGCTGACAACCATTCTACTTGACGACCATAACTATATCCCCACCACCGACAATCGGTTGCTGCGCCGCATTGTTCGCGACAACAAGTATCGCGGCGTGAGCGCACAAGAGACCATCAAACGCTGGCCATCGGTGCGGGCCGGCGAGAACAAATGGATTTTTCCGTATCAGGAAAATGCCGATGCCGTGTTCAACACTGCCATGCTTTTCGAGCTGGCCGTGCTGAAAACGCAAGTCGAACCCTTGTTAGAACAAGTGCCCGAATGGTGTGATGAATACAGCGAAGCCTACCGATTAAAGAAGTTTTTGCACTATCTTCGCCCCATCAGCAACCACGACATTCCGCCCACGTCACTGCTGCGCGAGTTCTTAGGCGGAAGCTCATTTAAGTATTAAACGCACGCCGTTCATCGCCGACGAGTGGCACAAGCGAAAAGAAACACCACCACTTTTCAACGCAAAAGCTATCACTTTGCAGGGCAATGTCAATGACTTTACCCACAAAAGTGATAGCTTTTTCTTGGTGCCATGCCGCACTTGCGACAACAAGCACAGGGCGAGCCGCCTACAATGATTTGCGATAACAACGGTGACGCCGATGCAGCTCGGAGTCGAAATACGTCCATTCGCTTTGCACTGCATGATTGCTTTCCATCTGGTGCATGGCCTCGGCCCACTGAAAACCGCACTTGCGGAAGCGCAAGATGAGATCGTTAAAGATCAAGGCGTTGGCACCTTTCTTGCGATATTCGGGCAGCACGGCAATCATCAGCAGGTCGACCGTGTCGGTTTTGTGCCACTTCAACACCTTTAACAGCTGCCACCAACCGAAAGGAAACAGGCGGCCGTCGCGCGTCTTTTGCAATGCTTTGGCAAACGAAGGGAAACAAATGCCCACGCCAATCATCTCGTTGTTGCGCGACCGATCGACCACCGACGACACCAAATCCAAATCGGCCACCTTAATATATTCGTTCACCAACTGCGTGATTTGCGCATCGGACAGTTCCGAATAGCCATACAACTCCTTAAACGTGGCGTTGATAATCTCGAACACACGCCGCCCCTTGCCCTCGTGCAACAGCTCGTGACGGGTGAACTTGTGCACGTGAATGTCGTAGCGCCGCTCAATCATCTCGCCAATTTTCGCAAACTTTGGCGGAATCACCTCGGGCACTTTGATGCGAAACTCCACGTAGTCGTTGTCCTTTTCAAAGCCCGCCATGTGCTCCATGTGGCGCACGTAATAGGGGAAATTATAATTGACATACATCGTTGAAAGGCGGTCGAAACCCTCAACCATCATGCCTTCGCGATCCATATCGGTGAACCCCAACGGGCCAACGATGGCATTCATGCCGCGCTCGCGCCCCCATGTCTCCACCGTTTCGAGCAATTTGCGCGACACTTCCTCGTCGTCAACAAAGTCGAACCAGCCGAAACGCACCACCCGCTGCTGCCACTTTTCGTTGGCCCGACGATTGATAATGGCTGCCACACGGCCCACTATCTGCTCGCCTTTGAAGGCCAGAAAATAGCAAGCCTCGCAACATTCGAACGACGCATTGCGGTCGCTGCGCAGCGTGTTCATCTCATCTTGAAATAAAAAAGGAACGGCGCAGTCGTTGCCCCGATAGAGGTCGTAATAGAATTGGACGAACTTTCGCAAGTCAGCCCGACTTTCAACCCGCTTGATTTTAATCATTGAATGCTCCATCATGCAATTTTTAACGCACAAAAGTAGCAATTATTTCTGAATTAAAGCGTATCTTTGCCCCACAAATCGGCGGAGCACCCCGATGAAAGGGCGCTGCTGCACAGGTAAAAAGATTGTAGAAATGAAAACAGGATTAGTGCTCGAAGGCGGCGCATTGCGTGGGCTCTACACCATGGGCATCGTCGATGTGCTCACCGAGCAGCGCATTTTCTTCGATGGCATGATTGGCGTTTCGGCAGGAGCAGCCTTTGGTTGCAACTACAAGAGCCGGCAACCCGGTCGCGTGTTGCGCTACAATCAGCGCTTTGCCCACGACTGGCGCTATTGCAGTGTGCGCTCGTGGCTTTGCACGGGCGACTTGTTTGGTGCCGATTTTGGCTACCATCAGGTGCCCGAAGAGCTCGATCCGTTTGATTTCAAGACGTTCTATGCCAACCCAACTGCGTTTTGGCTCGTAGCCACCGACGTGGAAACGGGCGAGGCCGTCTACCGACAAGCCACCGAAGACATGCACATCGATGAGCTGTGCGAGTGGATTCGCGCCTCATCCTCCATGCCGCTGGTTTCGCAATGGGTTGAAATCAAGGGGCAAAAGCTGCTCGACGGCGGATTAGCCGATGCCATTCCGCTCCGGTTTTTCAACGAGCAAGGCTACGAGCGCAACGTGGTCATCCTCACGCAACCGCGCGGCTACATCAAGCAACCCAACGCGCTCATGCCCCTCATGCGCCTCGTTTACTATCGCCATCCGCGCTTTGTGCAGACCATTGCGCAGCGCCACGAGATGTACAATGCGCAACTGCGCTACGTCGAGGCACAGGAGAAGGCCGGCAAGGCTTTCGTCATTGCGCCCGAGGCAAAACTGCCCATCCGGCACATCACCCACGACCCGCAGCGCATGCAACGCACCTACGACATCGGCCGCAAGCAGGCTTTGGCGCTCCTGCCACAGCTAAAAGCGTTTCTCGAAAACGAAACAACACGATAAAACAAAATATAACAACGAACATTTTAAATTTTTTGAATATGGAAAGATTACCCAACGACCCGATGATTTTGTTCAGCACAGTCAACATGTTGCTGCGCGACAACTATCAATCGTTAGACGAACTGTGCGACGACATGCACGTGAAACGTCAAGACATTGAATCGAAGTTGGCCGATGCTGGTTTCGAATACAATGTAAAGAACAACAAGTTTTGGTAAATCTCCGCGTGCCGAAAGGCCGCAAACGCTCATCGGGGCGAAGATGCAACACAACATCTTCGCCCCGATTATTTTTCGCTTCGCCTGCCGGCATCGTTGCATCAACGCCTCCTGCGCGTCAAGAAAAAGTCGCTGTTTCTTGACGAACGAGCCTGCGGCGCAGAAAAAAGTCACTATTTTTTGACGAACGAGCCTCCGGCGCAGAAAAAAGTCACTATTTTATGGGGCACAGAACGAAACGTATATAGAAGATGAGAGGCCGAAAAGGAATGAAGTTGTTTAATATCAAGATGTTACGCGTATTTAGATAGTTGAAGCTCCCCAAAACGAAATGTTACATCGTGTTACATTCGTGTTACATCTGAGGGTTTATCCGACTGACGATTGATACATAAATGTTACATGGGTGTTAATTTGGCGTTACAAATGAGGGATGCGGAGCGATGAGGGGGTGATTGTATCGCCTCTTTTTTGTTGCCTCTTTTAAAAATATTATATGCGTTTTTTATTCTATATATTTATTATTTGGTATATTTGCAGCAAGCAAATAATAAGAATATGGCAAAGGTTATACATGTGCATCTACTGCATGGAATAGAGGGAACGAAGCAGAAGGATTGGTATTTCAGCAGCATATCAGCTGTATATACGGTATTCACGTCGAAACAGGTTGGGGCGACACGTAATTACTTGCTCCATGCAGGGCTTTCAGGCAATGGCACAATCGTTACGAAACGGGCTGTAATAAAGCAATCTACGCTGATTTCGGGCGGTTCGGGAGCGATGTATAAGGACTGAAAAGAGACGGGCTTAGAACGCTATAAAAATGGCATTAGAATGGGAGGTAATGGCAGGAATGGCATTACCTCTTTTTTGGGGTATATGAACGAGGTTGATTTTGGGAAAAATACATAAAAACATGTGGATTTTAGCGATTGGACGGACAGATGGACGGACAGATGGACGGACAAATGGACGGACAAATGGACGGACAAATGGACGGACAAATGGACGGACAAAAACTAAATAATGGACGGACAAAACTCGATTTTTCACCCCGCTTGCTATGGGGGTATAAATACCATTACACCAAAAATAAGTGTAAAAATCGCCACGATACCCCCCCCTATAAATACCATTTCGTTTTTGGGTACACCTTATTATATATAGTAGGAAAGCCGCAATTTACCGCATTTTCAGGGGGATAAAAAATGTTTTGATCTGCTTGTAGGAGGGGGAACTTTTAAGTGAGGGAGGCAATGGGAGTACGCTTGGATGTTCGTGGGAGATGTGAACCGATCAGGATTAAGGGTGACATGATAGTGGTGACATGATTAGAAGTTTACCTTAACATTTCCATGATGCGGAAGCAGTCTACACTACGTTTGCAGTGGTCGGCGAATGGGCATTGGAGGCAAGCTGTTCCATTTTGAGCGTTAATTGACGTATCTGTTCCTTGAGATGCCCTATTTCCTCTGCTTGCTCTTTTATTGTAGCATCTCTCTCACGGATTAACATCAGAAACGGGTCTACAAGGGCGTTGCTTTTTTCTATAATATCTTGTTTATTAGTGATGTTATTAGTATCTTTGGAGAGAGGGGTTGGCTCTTCACAAGAGGGGGAAGAGGCAGAAGTACTTTTCGTTTTGAGCATTGAGCCATACCCAGTGAGAAGCCAATCAATAGATATTTGTTCACATTTTGAAAACACAAGCGGGATATCAATTGAGTTTCGGCTTTTCCAATTAGATAACGTAGCCTTACTTATACCAAGCAACTCCGCAAGTGCATTATCTGAAGAGAGATTTAACCCTTTTTTAAGCCTCTCTATAGCATCTTTTGAAGAAATTGTTTTCATTTCGTAAATTTTATTGCCAAATAATTTGGTAGTTTTCAAATTGTGTATTATCTTTGCAACGTGTCAGAATTAAAACACGCGCCAAAAATACGAAAAAATGGTGAGAGTAACAAATTTAAGGACAAAGAGTATGAACGAGAATCTTTTAGACAAGGTCAGTACAGAAAAGGTAGAAGCGTTGATTAATGCTTTAGACGCAGTGATTGGCGATATGCGTAGTGTTGAGGAAAGCCAACTTGTGCGGTTTCGGGACAAAGCCTATTATACATGTATCTCGCTTTATTACTCGATTTTTGAGGCGCTCAAACGACGCGTGAATGTTATTCAAGGTGAATAGATTGTAGGATAACAAAGCGGGCAGCATGGACTGCCGGGTCGCTCCCGCAGGGTTCGATTCCCTGTGCCCGCCCAAGAAAAGTTTAATTATTAAAAAGTGAGATAATGAAAAAAAAGAACATTTCAAGGCTTTATAGGAGCCAAGAGAAGTATGCTGAAGCGTTGAATGCTACTCATAGGAAGCCCTCTATAGAGTTCAATGCTTTTCGTGAGCAAGGAACGGATTATTGTAGCCATCGAACTGAAAGTTGCCAAGCGGCGTTTCAAGTAGCAATGGTGCAAGACCATTTGCGCATGTTGCAAGAAATGCTCGGTAAGACTTGGCGTCCACAATATCCACTATGTCGAGAATATCATTCAGGAGTTTTACAGTTGCTTCAGCTATTTGAAGTGCTGCAAAGCGAAGAAGCAGCTGGTCTGGGTGGTTTGTCCACTTCTTTTGCTTCCGTTGAGACTCTGATAGCGAAATGTATTTCAGAATGTCTTTCCGGTTGTTCCTCACGAAGTCGAAATATGCATAAAATCCTTTCTCTCGTAAGAGACTATAGAGTTGTTCGACCTCTTCAGGACGGAAGTTGCAGCGTATCTCTTCTGCAGATCCACTCGATTTTGCAAGATAATTATAAAGACTCATATTTATGTATTTTATTTGATATTCTCCTTGGCTGTCGAAGCGGTATTGCCTCAAAAGCTGTAGAGTTATAAAATCGGCTGTAAAGTTAGTGAAAATAAACGAATTAAACTAAGTGAGATGATGAAAAGATACATTCATATCAAGAAGGAAGACCGCGAATTTATTATGAAGTCTTTCGGTATCACGGAGCAAAGTGTTATGAATGCTCTCAACTTCGATACAAAGCGCGGTAATTCAGATACGGCGAAGCGTGTGCGTAGGTTAGCGATGGCGCGTGGTGGTATTGTTATGGTGGAAGCTCCTGAGGGGGAACTCTTTCATGACTCGGACGGCTATATACGAGGGTATTTACCAGGCGAGGTGCTGATAGAACTCTCGAAGACAGATGGCAGTGGCGTCGTATTCAAAAGAGGCGAACGCATGCGCAGCTATAAGAACGTGTCGTTGACTGATATTCCCGGTATCCAGGCCTACGCAGCAGGATTGAAGTAAGGAGGCTGAAGATGGAGTATTATCAAAAGCGATTATGCATTTCGATGAACGAACTTGTGGGCAAGGGTGTAATGACTCGTGGCTGCTATGATAAACTTGTCGTCCGAAGGCAAATAGAAGTGACACGTCGTGGAAATAGAAGTTGTTACGCACTCGTTGCTTATGATAGTCTCCCTGAGAAATACAAGGATATGGTTGATGCAATGTACCCGGACAAGGGAAAGGTGATGCTTCAGGAGTGGGTGAGAAAGAACTATCACCGCGACCAGAACGCACAGGTATGGTTTTCTGACCGCGAGAAGGTGGGCTTCGACCTGAACCCCCGGCAGGTGAACGAGTATGTGGTGAATGCGAGTGTGCTGAACTGCTGCCTTTACCTCTATGACAATGCCTCTGCCCGCATGAAGCTCATGGGCAAGACCTATAGCTGGGAACAGATGGCCGACTGCGTGTCGAGCCTGAAAGAACTTTACGGGCACACACTGCCGGAAAGCATGCTGCGCTTTCGCATGAAAGCCAATGCCTATCGCCGCGACGGTTACGCAAGCCTTGTGAGCGGCAAGTTCGGTAATCAGAACAAGCGACTCGTGGATTATCCGACCGAACGGCTCATCGTGAGCCTCGCATGCCGTGGCAACAAACCCTACAGCACGGAAGTTCATGAGCTGTACATCGGCTTTGTATTAGGAGAGATTGCTGCGGTATACGACCCGGAGACCGGCGAACTGTTCAACCCCGACAATTTCAAGAAGAAAAACGGGGAGCCGAAGACACTGAGTCTGTCGACGATAGACTATTATCTGACGCTTCCACGCAACAAGGTGCTCATCGAGAAGGCGCAACTGAGTTGGACGGCATTCATGCATGAGCAGGCACCCCACATGCATCGTCACGGTGGCGACTTCTCACTGAGCCAAATCACGATGGACGACGTGGATCTGCCACGCCGCATGAAAGGCAATCAGACGGTACACGCCTACTATGCCTACGATGTGGTGAGTCAGTGCCGTATAGGACTGGCCTACGGACGAAAGAAAGACGACCGCCTTGTAGTGGATTGTTTCCGCGACATGTTCCGCCTAATAGCCAAGCATGGCTGGGGCATTCCTGCCGGTATTGAAGTAGAGAATCACCTGATGAGCAAATATCGCGAGGGTTTCCTGCTGGCCGGAGAAATGTTCACGTTCGTGCGCTTCGGTGCACCTCAGAACTCTCAGGAGAAATATGCAGAGAACCTCAACGGAGCGTTCAAGACAACCATCGCCCATAAGAACCATGAGGGCATCGGGCGTTTCTATAATAAGGGAAAGCGCAGGAAGGAAAGCCGCAAAATCAGCGATGAGACCAACGACCTCTATGAGGACTTGAAATATTACAGTTGGGAGCAGCTTGTGGCCGAGGATCGTGCAGACTGCGAGGAGTGGAACAACACCCTGCATCCCGACCAAAAGAAATTTCCGGGCATGACACGATGGCAGGTGTTGGAAACACGCATCAACCCAATGCTGTTACCCTACGATGCACGGAGTCTTTCATGGTATATTGGCGAGCATGTGGAGACGAGTATCCGCCGTAACTCGACGGTACGGGTGGCACATGAGGACTGGTGGCTGAGCGACACGAGCGTTCTGGAGAAATTGGAGCCGAATAACTACAAGGTGACGGCCTGCTATCTGCCCGACAATGAAGGTAATCCCGGCGAAGTCTTTATTTATCAAGGCGGTAAATTCATTGACACCGTGGAAAAGGTGAAGACCTACAGCCGCGTAATGGCAGAACAGACGGAAGAAGACCAAGTGGCCTTCGTGGAGCAGCAGAAGAAAGTGGCGCGTTTTGGAAAATATATAGAAGACCACAAGGTTACTCCCGTTGGCATCATCAGGCGTAAGGAAACGGCCATACAGGAAGACGTCGCTTCGCTAACCATCCAGCCGCCTCCCCAACAGGATGACTACGAGGATGACTACATACCTCAGATGACAGACTTCAGGAACAAGGGAGTGGCTGCCGTTTGAACAAATCATTAGTTTATACATTATAACAATATTAAAACAGCATTTGAACATGATTACAACGGAACAGAAAACAATGATCTTGGCTGCGGTGAAAGAAAACCGTACCAACTATCCAAGTGACGCGAAGCATGCGGCAGCACTCGGTATATCGGCCAGCGTGTATAACGGGCTAAAAAAGGGACAGACAGACAAGGCCTTGAGTGAGGGGGCATGGATTGGTATCGCCCGCCGGCTGAACGTAACCCTGCGCCCCGGTATGGCGTGGATGCCGGCCAAGACCCCCACATTCGAATTTGTGACGGCACAGTTGGAAATCTGTCAGCAGGGCAGTCTGAGTGCAATCCTCTGCGACATGCCTAACATCGGCAAGACATTCACCGCGCGGCATTACGTGCAGACACACAAGAATGCTGTGTACATCGACTGCTCACAGGTGAAGACAAAGACACAACTCGTGCGCAAGATAGCTGCCGAGTTCGGTGTGAACAGCAACGGCTGGTATCACAACGTATATGAAGACCTGTGCTACTACCTACGTAGCATTGACCACCCGCTTATAATCCTTGATGAAGCGGGCGACCTCAAGAACGAGGCGATGTTGGAACTGAAAGCACTATGGAACGCCACCGAACGTTGCTGTGCTTGGTACATGATGGGGGCAGACGGTCTGAAAGAGCGCATCCGCCGATCTATCGAGATGAAGATGGTAGGCTACACGGAGATGTTCAGCCGTTATGGTGACCGCTATTCAAAGGTGACACCAGACGATGGACGCGAACGCGAGCAGTTCCTAATGGGGCAGGCGCGCATCGTAGCACAAGTGAATGCTCCGGAAGGGACAGACATCGGAGCCTTGGTACGCCGTAGTCGAGGAGGTCTTCGGAGGGTATACACAGAAATAGAAAAGATGAAGAAAGGAGCATAATATGACAAACATTGAGATTCTGACGCATCAGGCGTTGCAATCAATCGACTGCAAGATGTGTGACCAAAATGAAATAAACTGGGAGCAGCGCAGGTATGAGATTGCCAAAGACCTTTATATCCAAATCTGCCAACAGGCTAAATTAGAAGGTGATAATACTGCTGGAGATGTATTCAGAAGTATGGCATGGTTATCTCGTGTGGCTGCCGATTACTTAATAGAGGTTCTGAAAAAATAACTATGACAAAACGCGCATACAGTCCGAAAGATATTGCAGCCAAGAGATGGGTGACTCTCCCTTGGGGCAAGAAATGGAGCGAGCCGTTTGGTGAACCTGCAGTGAATGCCTCGTGGTTCATCAGCGGGGCCAGTGCACAGGGAAAGAGCTCTTTCGTCATGCAGTTGAGCAAGGAGTTGTGTAAATATGGGATAGTACTCTATTTGAGTTATGAGGAGATGGTCAATCAAAGTTTCCAACGTCGTATGGGCTATCTTGGCATGAAAGGAGTGCAAGGCCGATTCCGTGTAGTAGCGGATGAAACAATCGAAGAAGTTGAGCAGCGGCTGTCGAAACCGAAGTCACCGAAGTTCATCATCATCGACTCGTTTCAAGTGGGCATGGATCTCTACGGGTGGGACTACGCGAAGGCCGTAGCACTGATGAAACGCTTCAAGCACAAATGCTTCATCTTCATCAGTCAGGAAGACAAGAGTCAGCCAACAGGAAAGCCTGCCCGCCGATTGCGATATATCTGTGATATGAAAGTGCGCGTGATAGGCTATCGTGCTTACTGCCAAGGGCGCTCGGTGGACGGAGCCGGAAGTAGTTTCGTGGTGTGGGAGAAAGGAGTACTTCAATCAACCAATAACATTGTAAAAAATCAGTGATATGGCAAACAAGCGAGACAACCTACTCTATAGGTTACGAAAAAAGGGCGTACAGACCAATACCCGCGAACGCATTATCTTCTTTGTCGTGGGTGGCGAGCCGTTCAAGATAAGGCAGATAAGGCGGCTGTGCCGTGAGTCTCATTTCAACGTACAATTAGTAATACAATAGACAATATGAATACTTATATTTTAATGTTATCAAAAACCTTTCCAAAGGGACATCTCCATGCCGGAGAACAAACCTTTTTTAAGGAGAAACTCGGTATAAGCAAACTGCATACTATTCGTGCAAATTATTCTCTATGGGAACAGCGTATTGCAGAAATACAAGCAGGTAAAGGTGTATTGTCTATCCGGCAATGGGTGGGTGAACCGTATAAGAGCAAGCAGGTTGAAATTACACAGCTGACTGCAAATGAGGGTGTCGGTATTCAAAAACTAATATTTATCGACAATAATATCATGCTACCTGTTATTGAATATGGGTCAGGTAACGAATTCAAATCAATGGATAGATACATGTTTGCAAAAAATGACGGCCTTTCTTTCAAAGATTGGAAAGCGTGGTTCAGAAACTATGATTTATCAAATCCGTTGGCAATCATTCATTTTACAAATTTTAGATATTAATATTAAGATGAGCAAGGAAAAACGAACTATTGAAATCACCCCCGGGCTGATGAGCCCAGGAGGGAGTATGAAAGAATGTTTTTTAAGCCGTAGCCACGTGTGCACCTATTGTCAGGGCAACGGCTACCACTGGCAGGAAAACTGCTATCGTGAACGCTACAAGCATGGGTGCCCCGTGTGTGGAGGCAGCGGACGGCTTGATGCCGTGGTGACGATTGAGTGGAAAGCAGGAGACAGATAAAAACATAAAAAGCAAAACGAATATGACACAATTAAGACACTATTCAATGACACCGAACGACAAACCGGAATGGCTGTTGCGGTTGCAGTTTGAAGTCAGTCAGCACTACGCCATGCGTGGCATTGACAACACGCCCGAGGAGTGGATGGACTTGCTCGATTTCATCGACGCCTTCATTCAAACGCTCTACACGCGTCGCGATATCATGGTGAGGAGCGAGGTGGCAGCCGACCTGCAAACCGAAGACGGAGAGACACGTCTGCTGATTAAGCGCAATGGTAAGCCTTTGCAAGTGTATTACATGCAACCCTTAAACGAACCGCAATGACCCACGAACGCAACTACGCTCGCTTCTACACCCTGCTGAAGCTGCTACCGGGTGCAGATAAGGAAACGCTCGTAGCGCAATACACCGACGGCCGCACCTTCTCGCTGCGCGAAACTACACCGCAGGAATACGACCTGATGTGTGGCGATATGGAACGTCTCACGGGCCACGATGCGCAGCGCGAAGCCTTGCGCCGACAACTCCGGCGCAGGCGCAGCGAAGTGCTAAAGCTCATGCAACAGCTCGGCATCGACACCACCAACTGGAACCGTGTGAATGCTTTCTGCGAAGATGCACGCATTGCTGGCAAAGCCTTCCGCCACATCAGCATCGACGAATTGGAAGTCCTTGCTGTGAAGCTGCGGGCGATAAAACGGAAAGGCGGGCTGAAAGAGCAAGAGAACAAAGATAAACCTGGCACTACCTCTTATGTCTTCATCAACATGGGGCATGCCACAAAATGTTAAGTATATGAATGAAGAAACAAAAGTGACCGTTGAAATGACGGCAGAGGAGAAAGCCCGCTTTGAGGCTTTCCGGAAGTCTGAAGAAAAACGCGCAGCAGAAGCTAAGGCGCGTGCTGACCGCGAGATGTACAAACAGCTGGTAGATGACGAGATAGAGAAATCCATCCCCGTGCTGCTTGCAGTAAGCGAAAAAATCAAGCAGAGCAAGCAACAGGTGCTTGATAATTTCAAGACGATCCTTGAACTCAAGGGAAATATCTTTAAGACCGTTAGGGATGACCAAAAGAGCCACACCTTCACCAACTCCGAAGGCAGCAAGCGCATCACACTTGGCGTATATGTAACCGACGGCTATCGGGACACTGTCGAGGACGGCATTGGTATTGTGAAGGAGTACATCGAGAGTTTGGCCAAAGATGAGAAGACAAAGTCGCTGGTGAGCATGGTGCTGCGTCTGCTTTCACGTGATGCTAAGGGAACGCTCAAGGCTTCGCGTATCGTACAGCTGCGCAAAGTGGCAGAGGAGACAGGAGACAGCCGTTTCCTCGAGGGCGTTCGTATCATAGAAGAAAGCTATCAGCCCGAGGTAAGCAAGCAGTTTATCCGAGCAGAACAGAAAGATGCCAACGGCATGTGGAGAAGCATTCCGCTGGGCATGACGGAAAGTTAAAGCTGTAATACACTGACTGTATGTAAAAAAATCCCTGTAACGCTTGTAGTTACAGGGATTTTTTATTACTTTTGCATATGTTGGTCAATGCATAAAGGTAAAAATAAAGGTAAAGATGGCAAAAGGAAGAAACAAACAACTCATCGACGAGCGCGATAAGAAACTTTTCGAGCGGTTCTACTACTGGTCCGAGGTGCAGCGTCTGCGCTTCGACGATGTCATTCATAAACTTTCTACAGAGGAGTTCTTTATTTGCGAGGCCACCACGCTGCGCATCATCAAGCGTATGCTGATGGAAGGCGCGACTGTGGACGGACAGACCGTTAAACGGAGCCGGTACATGGGCTTCAGGTCCTTACGGAAACAGAAATCGTCTTCTTCGCAATTGTCGCTCTTTCCCGAGTAGTTTCTGACGTGGCGCAGGTGTAGGTTGCCTCATACACCTTTATCCCGTGATTGAACGTAAAGAACTTTGAGCGGGTACGTATCAAAGCCCCCTCGCTACTTGCCCTATAACCCTGCAACAATGCGTGCAGGGCTTTTCTTTTTTCCTCGCGTTGCATAATTCGGTCTGTTGTTTGGCTTCCGGCATGCGTATCTTCGTAGCAGTCGATAGCAAGCCGCACACGCACTTCGCATACGCCGCGCTGTGAAAGGTCGCCCGCGTCGCTCCATTCTGTGCCTGGCATGTCAATCAAGATGGCCGGGAAAGTAAGCGGATACATATCGATGTTTTCGTCGTCGAGGGCCTCGAGCTGGCCATAGTCCTCGTCCACGGTACGCGCCCAAGGCAGCTCACTGGCAATCTTATTGATGAGATTAACGAGAAGTGATTCCATTTTTTATTTCATTTAATTTGTTAATGACGATTTGATTAATCTTTATACGCAGTTCTTTACTATCACCGATGAACTGTCGCCGGGGTATTTTTGCGGTAATATTGAGTTTCGTTTTCTTGGTTAGTGCCAGCGAACGCCACTTCCTTGCCTCTTCGGGCAGTTCTTTCGGTAGTTTACCTTTACCCTTTACGCCTGCCAATGCATATACTTTAGCCCATGCCATCTTACGCATTTTTGGTGTAACAGTAGGATTTGTGTGAATAGTGCCGCCCTCGTTGTGGATACGTGCATACGGCACAGGGTTGACAACCGTCACCTGTCCCGGTGCAGATACGGCATCGACGCTGTTCATCAGATGATTACGCTCTGATGTCAGCGGCTTGTAAGGGCTGTCTGCTTCTTGCCGCCTTGTCTTCTTCCAGGCGTGCAGTCCGTCATCGGTAAAGCCACCGTCACGGAAGTTCTGACGGAAGTGGTTCTTTGCTATGATGGCCGCCTTGCGTGGTATTTCGTCACGCATGGCACGTTCCACCTGCTTCGGTGCACGGGCGATGATGTCGGCTATTTGTTTAGCATTCATAAAAATAATTGCTTAAAAGTTTGTTCATAACGAAATATTTCATATCTTTGCATCGGTACTGGAGAGCCGGCTTGCCGTCTCCGGAACCTCCCATAACGTTAGACTTCATAAGTCTAACGTTTTGTTTTGCCTCCATACACCAGTAATTTATTCTTCCAATGCACCATGATAATCCGTTCTTTCCTACTTTGCAAAAGGTAGCCGTTAACAGTTCGGTGTATCATTTCCCTACCTACGAAACTCGGTATCTCCAGCACGATGTTGTCTGCTTGCCTCTTGGCTTTCTTAATGTGGTTGATAATAGCGTTATGCTGTTCCTTCATGTTGGCATCTTTTTTCAAGCCATACATGGATTTTCCGTCGAACAGCAGACCGTTTATCAGGTAGTCAGGGTTCTTTCCCTCTTTTACACCAGGCGGCAGCAGTTTACGACGCAACCTACGTCCTTCCTCAGTTGTCTGTTCCAATCGGGGCAACAGATATACCTTTGTCTTCAGTTTGTCAGCGAGGAAGTTTGCAAGGCGTTTGTTGTCAGCAAGCTCATTTTCACCGTGATAAGGACTGATAAGTACCTGCCCTTTGTATGTACGCTTGTAGGTGCCTACTTCAGGTGGTTGAATGCTGGGGTTGCCCCACTCTTTACCCGGCAGCTTGGCATCAATATACGGGCAATGGAAACAGTCTTTTTTGCGATTCTGAAACACTGCCTTAATCCGATTCCTAATACCTTTCGGCTTATAGAATGGGCAGTGGGCACAGTTCTCAGGGAAGTAGGGGTGCGTGTCATTAATCAGATGCCCGTCTCGTCCGGGATTGTTGTCCAGTCCCTGCTGCGGACTTGGAGTCGGCATATCCTCCACCAGTTCCTCCGGTGAAGCAGGTTCATCGGTGGCCTCAAGTGAGCACTTGCAGTTCCATCGATCCTGCGGATGATGCTTCGCCCAAAATGGGTGGTCCACGGGCAGCGTGAGTTTCTTTTCCCAGTAGGACCGGTGCGAAGCCTCGGCATCGGGCGACGTGGTAGGCATCCATCGCAGATTGGGCATTACGTCTTTATTGCGGACAAACTCCTGCCAGTCGGCCGCGGCGTGTGCCCGCAGTACGGCCGTGTTGTATTCTGTCTTTAGCCATGCACCCACGTGGTGCGATGAGATGCTTTGAACATCATTCAACCACTGTTCGAACGGTTTTAAATGGCCGTTCGAATCCAACAATTTAGAAGCCATCGCCTCACCCATGGCATGTACCTTGAATGCGGCGAACACCTCATTGCCGTGCCGCATGGCGTTTAGAAAATCGTCATTGTGCCGTGGCTGGTAGTCGCCACGTGCCAATCCCTGTACTGCAGCCTCGTGCAACAGTTGCAGCAGTTCACGCCACATGCCCGGTTCAATCTCGGTGGACGTGTCGAAACCGTCGTACACCTCGTGCAGGAAGTCATTCAAGATGTCGGCAGAAAAGCTGACATTCCCACCGGCGTTGCGGAAGTGGCTGTGACATCCGCAGTGGTTGCCACCGTAATAAAGGCTGTCGATTAGAAATCGTTGTCTGCCCCGACAGGCTTCGGGGCTATACCGAAAAAACGGCTCAGGGCGTTAGTGGGCGGTGTGGGCTTAGCGGGAGGTGTAGGTTCTGTGGACTCTTGTTGCAGTCGTTCGCGCAGTGCAGCACGCTCATCCTCTTTCTTTGTTTTTAATTCGCTGTAGTTCTCGGGCTTGGCTATACCGAAGGTCTCGTACAGATAATCGTCGTCGATGGGCAGGCCCATATTGGCACACTTCTGCACGATATCGATTTGCTGCGCCACGTCCACCTTGTCCTTCTTGGCGTAAACGAACTCGCCACCTTCGGTGTTGAAGCCAAGATTGGCAAAGATGTCGCGCATCTGATAGTTCAGGATATCAAGGATGAACTCACGGTCGTCCGCATTCATCTCGTCCTCTTCTTCCTTGTGTATCGTGCCGAGTGCTTGCGTGCCGGTACTCTTGGCATCGGTGGTGAGGGTATTGCCCAGTACGCGGATGCTGATTTTACTGTCCCAATATTCTGCAAAGGTGCGATACAACTCGCTGCTGCCTGTTTTGTTGGCCGCCTCGAGCAGTTTCAGGTCGCTGTCCTTGGGGTGAATATACACCGCGTTCGTGCCTTGTGAGCGTGCCTCTCGGATAAGCGTCCTGCGTGCTTCTTCGTCGCCCGCATCGTAGGTATACTCGCGGATCGGCATACCAAATATGTTACAGAAGCGTGCCCAGTCGCCCATATTACCCTTCTTATACAGAACAGCGGGTAGTATCTCAGCAAAGATGCCCAGCCCTCGCTCCGATCCGACAAACAGTGTGTTGGGGTACAATTCAATAGGCTCACCTTCTATATCGCCCTGGTAGCGCAACAGGAGGCGGTGCACGGGGTCGTAGTGCTTGCGGTCTATAGAGTCGACGCGGATATTGCCGTCCTCTCCCATGCGGAACTGCACCAAGGTGAAGCCCCAAAACTCGGAGAGGATGAGTTCCTTGCGCAGCTCTTTGAACCACGGCGAGCGCAGCTGCTTGTTGATCGCCTCGTCGGGCTTGCCGTCGCGTTTAAACTCAACCGGGATTTGCGTCACTCCGCGCAACCGCTTCGCCATGACACCCGTGAGGTGCAGGTCGAAATTCGCACTCTCGTACATGTCATATAGCCGCACGCGGTTACTGTAGTCGATACCCTGCGCCGACGTGACGGCGTTCATGTAATGTTGCAGGTTGAAATGAAACAGCTCCGGCATCTGTAGTACCACGTCCGGCTGCCGTTCTCCCGGTTTGGTGAGCATACCGCCCTGTGTAATACGGCGGTTGCTTGCCCGTTTATCTCTTAAATTTCCCATTTTGCTTAACTATGATATTGTGAATTATGCATGATGAATTACCCCAACACCGGCCTTACTTCGTCGGCTTTGATTTGCCAGCGCGACTTATCCTCAAGTTCATCAGCAGGCAGCAAGGGAGCACCGTCGATGGTCACGTCGCCCCGCATGACCCCTTTGAGCCACTCTACGGCGCGGTCGTATCGATCCTGTCGTATCTTCGACATCTTATACGGATTATGTTGACAAAAGATGTGGAAGATGGTGATATCCAGGGCGAACATCAGCACCAGGGCGTGGCGGTCGGTGCCGCGTGCGGAGAAAATCTTGTCGCAGTCGTACTTCTTGTTCAGATACGAGCGCATTTCGGCGACGGCCCGATCTTCGCATATCTCTACAATCTGCGGGTCGTAGTCGGCCGTTCCCTGTCGTAGTAGACTGTCGAGTATCTCCTTGTGTATACTCGCGTCGTAGTCGGTTATGTCTATAAAGTTGCTCATATTTACAATATAAAAGGGTTGTCTTTGTTCATATCCTCGTCATTAAGGGCGATGGTATAGGTTGGCTCCAGTTCCCCCGTCTTTTGGTCTACCATCGTCACGCCGCCCTCGATAGCATCCGGTCCATCGGCAGGGTATGGAAGCGTCAGCTCGAAGAGCTTAAATTGGTTGATGAGTTCCTGCATGTGCGGGTTGTCTTTCTCTTCATCGTTGAATATCCATGTGCCCAGTCGGTCGAGTGGCTCCAGGTTCGCCTCGATACGCGTGGCCTTGTCGGTCTTCTTTCGCGTATCTTCGCGAATGAAGAGCTGCGTCTTCCGCTTGGCACACTCCTCACGCAACAAGGGCTTGAAGACCTGCTGATAAAAAGGGTCCTGCAGCTTGTTGTTTTCGATGTACCAGTACACGTTCGTCTTGCCTGCCACGTATTTGTCTAATTCAAAATACCAGCCAATAAAACGGGCGTTGGTTTCATGGGCCAGGAAACCTTTTATTACGTAGTAGACACCCTTATACTTACCGATAAGCCACAGGGCCTTGGTGGAGCTTCCTTTTTTCTTGCTGTCCGAGTAGGCGGGGTCGCCATACCCGATCAGGAAGCGGAACTTTTTTAAAGATGGCACTTTTCCGAAGGACAGGTTCTTAAATACCTTTCCCTCGGAAATGGGATTATTAAAAAACTCTGCCTGTATGGCGGCCGCACTGTAACCGGAAAGATACTCGTCAATCATCTCTTCGGTGTTCTTTGACCAAACGGATTTACCGTTTTTGTCCCGAATATTCACAATGTCCCAGTTTTTGGCAATCTTCCCAGCACGCTTAATACAGCAGTCTTGAGCAATGATGTTTCCGCACCACAGTATTAATGAGGGTTTGGAAATAGACCGTGTCGGAAGCAACGCCCGTTCCGCCCAGTCCCACTTCTTTTGAAGCGTCACGGGATTTCGGCAATCCTCGTCGGTATCGAAGTCGTCGAAGTAAATAACATCGGGGCGTGTGGCACCGTTACGCATTCCACGTGGAGCTGCCCCTGCACCCAGTGCGATGAACTTCGCGCCACAGCGGCAGGTAAATTCGCTTGTTGTCCACTGACCGAGGAGTACCTGTTTCCCATAAAATTGCTTGAGCCTTCCATTGCTTTCGAAGTTTGTTTTATAGGGTGTCAACAGGCGGATGGCAGCGTCGCCCGTTGCGGAGGCCAACACGAAGAAGTGTTTGCGTTTCGTCAATGCTAAGTACATCAGCACGAACATGGTCACGGTCGACTTTGCCAGTTCACGGCTCCAGGACAGTACTTCATACCATTTGCTGTTTTCCGTGAGCCGTCTGATGGCTTTTAGCTGAAATGGTGCGAACTCGCTTTCCGCATATTCCGGAAAAAAATATTTAATCCATGCGATGGGGTCTTTCTCCAGTTCTGCCCGCTGCCGTTCTATCTCACGGCGGGAGAGACTTTCGTCCACCGGAATATTTTTGGCCAACCCCTCATGGAACTTAACCCACAGCTCTAATGATTGTTTATCCGTCTGCTTGCTCATGACTTCGTTCCTGCAGCTTGGTCTTTGATAAATGCATCAAAGAGGTTGTTGAACTGTTTGGCTGCCTCTATGTCCAGTGGCCGCAGCCAGCTTAGAAAGCGCATGGCAACGGATACACAATCGGGCACGCCGATGTCGCCCTCGAGCTTCTTGATGGAGCCGGCCAGCTTGGAGAGTGCATCGGCTTCCTGTGTGGTGGCAAACCTTTCACCATCTGCCCGCGCATTGATTTTTTTGTTGATTTCAACGATCTGTCGGTTCCATTGTGCGATAATCTGTGCCGGCGTGATGGTAACGGAAGCCTTTATCTCTTCCCAGTTCTCCGTCTTCACCCAGCGGCTTACCGTCTGCCGGGTGGTACCTACCTTGTCGGCAATCTCCTCTTGTGTATAATTTCCGTCGAGATACAGCGATTTTGCGATACCTTTTTTGTCTATTGTCGTCTTCATCTGGAATATGTTGTTAGAATGCAAAGTTCATGTTTTTTGTGTGATTATAAAAATATAAAATACCTCTTATAATGCTGAAATGCAATGATATACGAACGGATGGACGTTGCGTTTTTGTCGTTTTGTCAGCTCAAAAAGTGCCCTTATCTTTGCGTCAAAAACCAACGGAATGCAGAAACAATTTTTCAACACAATCCCTTCGGAAGGCGGTGAGGTAGCGATCCTGCTTTACGGCGATGTCGGAGACGGACAACACGTGGACAGTGCCCGCGTGGTTGCCGAGCTGATGGCACTACAAGCACAGTATGACAAGATAGACGTGCGCATCAACAGCTGTGGCGGTGATGTATTTTCAGGCATGGCTATTTATACAGCCTTAAGAAACAGCAAGGCTGACATCACTATCTATATTGATGGTGTGGCTGCCAGTATCGCAGGTGTGATAGCTCTATGTGGTAAACCCCTGTATATGTCGCCCTATGCCAAGCTGATGCTGCACTCGGTCAGCGGCGGTGCGTGGGGCAATGCATCAGACCTCAGGGAGATGGCCACACAGATGGAAGCTCTGCAGGGTGACTTGGCCGGGATGATTGCAGGCCGGTGCGGTATGAAAAAGGAGGATGTACTATCTATATACTTCGATGAAAAGGATCACTGGCTCTCCGCCCGTGAAGCACTCGAGATAAAACTTATCGACGGCATCTATGAGATGGCAGAAGAGCCGGTGCCCACTCAGACGACAGAAGCGATTTATACATATTTCAACAACCGGTTGCAGATGCAGCCATTAAAACAAAATGAAGAAATGGGATTATTAGATTCAATCAAAAAGGTCCCTTCATTCGCTAACATGGCGAGTGAAGACGATGTGCTCGCGCATATCCGCGATCTCGAGAACAAGGCCACAAAAGTGGACGCACTGGAAAAGGCTGTCAACACCTATAAGCAGAAATTGCAAGAGGTGGAAGACAAAGAAGTAACGGCTTTCATCGACAAGGCCATTGCCGAGAAGCGCATCACCGATGCGCAGAAAGAGAGTTTTGCCGCACTCATGAAGAGCGACCGTGAAAATACAGAGAAACTCATCAATAGCATGAAGCCCCAGCCCGAGCGTCGTATTACTGATGTGTTCGACGGCGGAACCTCTCCCGCATCACTCTCGGATAAGACGTGGGACGAACTGGATAAGGCCGGACAGCTGTCTAATCTGCGCAACGCAGACCTGAACGCTTTTAAGGCGAAGTACAAAGAGAAATTCGGCATAGACTACAAAGAGTAGAATTGCATTCGAACACGATTTGAATAACATTTAAACAGAATAAGAGAATGGCATTAAACATCAGTATTTGGCAGGGCACGCTGGTAGAGAACTTCTACCCCGACAACAGCTTTGCCTCGAAATCAGTAGACGATTCAGTTTTCGTCAAAGCACATAAGGTAATTATCCCCAACGCGGGTAAGCCTTCAAACGTGAAGAAGAACCGCACGGCAAAGCCTGCGACAGTCAACACCCGCACAGACAATGACCTCGAGTACGAGATCGATGAGTTGACAACCGACCCGATCTACATCCCGAACATTGACACGGTGGAACTATCGTACGACAAGCGCAGCTCCATCATCAGCAACGACCGTACTCAGTTGCAGAATGAGGCGCATGTGAACCTGCTCGAACGCTGGGGTGCAGGCATACCTGCAGCCAATGTGCTACTTACTACCGGTACCGTCGAGCGTGCCGCACACACCTCTGAGACTGCCACCGGCAAGCGCAAGCGCATCACCAAGGATGACCTGCTGGCAATCATGACGCGCATGGATGCCGATAACGTTCCTGAAGAGGGACGCTATATTCTTCTCGATGCGTACATGTACGCCGACCTGCTGGCTGACCTTACAGAAAGCGACAAGTGGATGCTTCAAAACTCGGCAAATGCGCAAAAGGGCATCGTGGGCAACCTGTGGGGACTGAATGTCATGAAGCGCAGCAAAGTGCTTCGTGTAAAAAGCGACAAGACATTGCTGTCGTGGGACGAAGAAGCCGTTGCCGGTGAGTTGGCTGCCGCTCTCGCATGGCAAGAACAGTCGGTGAGCCGTGCACTGGGCGAAGTAAAGATGTTCGACTCGACGAACAATCCGATGTACTACGGTGATATCTATTCGTTCCTGCTCCGCACGGGCGGTTCGGTACGCCGCTACGACAAGAAGGGAGTCTACCTGCTTGCGGAAGCCGCTAAATAAGAAAGGAGTTGCGTATGTTACCACGAATTAAAATACAATTTCTGAACGGGCAATTGGGTACTGTCGGGGAAAGCCCCGACGGACTCTTTGCCCTCGTGTGTGGCGCAGCAGCTGTCACGAAGAAACTCGAACTCGGCAAGGCCTATACCTTGCATACCTTCGACGAATTAGATGCGCTGGGTGTGACGGCCGAGAACAACCCCCGCTTGTACAAGCATGTGCAGGACTTTTATACCGAGGCGGAGGAAGGAACGAAGCTTATCATCTTCCCGGTTGACAAGACCAAGACTTTCACCGAGCTCTGCGATAAGGACACGGGAGTCATCAAGGAACTCATCACGGCCGAGAACGGTGCCCTTCGCGGTATTTTCGTAGCAGGAGACGGGCGCGAGGCGACCATCACCACGAACGGACTTGACAACGACCTTTTTACTGCTCTGCCCAAGGCGCAGCAGCTGGCAGAGTGGGCGACCGTATCACTCTATGCTCCGCTTTTCGTCATCTTGGAAGGCCGCGGCTACAAGGACGGCGCAGTGAAAGATCTGCACAAGGAGGCCTACAACCGTGTTGGTGTGCTCATCGGTGACACGGTGAAAGCCTCCGAGGGGGCTGCTGTTGGGTTGATGGCGGGCCGACTGGCTACACTGCCCGTACAGCGTAATATAGCGCGTGTGAAGAACGGCGCGCTCAAGCCCGTCGCCATGTTCATCGGCGAAAAGCCGGTGGAAGAGAACGCCTCGGCTGTGAGTGACCTCTACGATGCCGGCTACATCACTCCGCGCAAGTACGTGGGCAAAGCAGGCTACTTCTTCACCGATGACCGCCTGGCCTGCGAGCAGACCGACGATTATGCCCATATCACGGCGCGCCGTACCATCGACAAGGCATACCGTATCGCCTACGCCGCCTTGCTTGAGCTGATGATGGATGAGCTGTCCGTCAATGAAGATGGCACGCTGCAGCATGGCATCATCATGGCCTGGCAGCAGATGATGGAGAATGCCGTCAACCGCGCTATGACTGCAGCGGGCGAACTGTCTGCCGATACCGACGGCACAGGCTGCAAGGCTTACGTCGACCCGACACAAAATGTTCTCTCAACCTCGAAGATTGAACTCACGCTGAAGGTGCGGCCGTTCGGCTACGCTCGTTACGTAGACGTAAAGCTGGGCTTTCAGGTCGAAACAGGAAAATAAAAACCCACAGCTAATCCCCCGGGCATACTACTCCCCTCTCTCTTCGGAGAGGGGTCGGGGGTGAGGCTTTAAACACAAAAAAAATATGTTTAACAGCAGAGAATACGAATGGGCGGACATCGATGTCGTGATGGCCGGACGCCCCGTCACCGGTATCCGCGGCATCAAGTATAACACCAAGAAAGAAAAGGAGCTGGTCTATGCAAAAGGTAACAAGCCTCACGCTGTACAGTCGGGCAACTACGACCATAGCGGGGAGATTACGCTTCTGCAAAGTGAATACAACGCCTTGCGTCAGGCCGCCAAAGGCGATATCCTTGGCGTTTCGCTCGATATCGTGGTGGCTTACGGCAATCCCACACGTGGTGACGCCATCACGACCGACATTCTTGTCGGTGTGGAGTTCACCGAAGACAACACCGAGTGGAAGCAGGGTGACAAGTTTCAGGAAAAGACCATCCCCTTTGTCTTTCTCGACAGGAAAAGCATTTAAGACCTGCGCCCACCCGCTAATAAAGCGAAGAAAGGGCAGGGGTAAAAGTTATTCATTCAATTAAATTACAGAATCATGAAGTTTACAAAAGAACAGATACAGGAGTGGAAGAAGAAGCACGGCGACCTTTTTGAGATTACCGTCGACGGCAAAAGCTGCATTCTGCACCGCCCCACGCGGCGTGACTTAAGCTACGCAAGCGTCATCAAAGACCCTATTAAAATGAGTGAAACAATGCTGGGGCAGTTATGGGTTGCCGGCGATGAAGAGCTCAAAACCAACGATGAACTCTTCATGGCCGTAGTCAGCAAGATGGACGAAGTGCTGAAAGTAAAGGAGGCCGAGATAAAAAAACTTTAGAGGAGGCCGGGGTCGAAGACTTCAATAGTGCACAGGATATCATCTTCATTGACACCATGCTGCGCTATTACCTGAGTATAGACCCTGAACTCCTACCGGACGAAAAATGGGCATGGACCCTCAGCTCGCTCAAAGAGATTAGAAGAATAGAAAAAGAAGCCAATGGACAGCGTACTTAAGTTTCTGATAAAACTGCAGGCCGACGGTGGCAATGTGCTGACGGTGAGCCGGCAGACATCAAACCAGCTGGACGAGATATCGCGTAGGGCACGTGCTACCGGGGCACGCTTGCGCGAGGCTTTTTCGTTTTCTTCACTCAAGAGTTCGCTGATGTCCATTCCAGGTATGGCACTCCTTACCAATCCCTATGCGCTTGGCGCAGGGGCCATCGGTGCCATCACCAAGATCGGTGCCGAAGCCGAGCAGACTTCTGTGGCTTTCACAACCTTGGTGGGCAGTGAGACCAAGGCCAAGGGCATGCTCGACGAGATTGCGAAATTCGCTGCAGCCTCCCCCTTCGGAAAGCTGGACCTGACGGAGAACGCAAAAACGATGCTGAACTTCGGTGTAGAAACCGGAAGAGTGCTTCCCCTCCTGAAACAGTTAGGGGATATTTCCGGCGGAAACAAGGACCGCCTGCAAAGTCTGTCTTTGGTACTCGGGCAGGTATCGGCCGCCGGAAGGCTGCAAGGGCAGGATAACCTGCAGTTCATCAATGCCGGCTTCAACCCCTTGCAGGAACTTGCGAAGATGACCGGCAAGTCATACGCCGAGCTTCAGGACAAGATGTCAAAGGGGCAGATTACCTTTGAGAACGTCACACAGGCTATACGCCATGCCACCGGTGCCGGGGGCAAGTTCTTCGGCATGATGGACAAGCAGTCGCAGACGGCAGCGGGAAAATTCGCAACCGTAAAGGATATTGTTATCCAGCAGGCCGTCGATATCTACGGAAAGCTACAGCCCTTGATATCGAAGATACTTGACTTGCTTATCAAAATCGTCCCCGTCATCTCATCTGGGATAATGAAAGTCATCCATGGCATCGAACATGTGATAGATTTTGTTTTGCGGTTCAAGACGGAAATCGGTTATCTTGCAGCGGTCATCGGCGTTGCAGCTGTTGTCTTCAATGCACACGCCATAGCCATGACAGCCTATGCGGCTGTTATGGGCATCGTCACCGCAGCAACAAGGATATGGACCGGCGTGCAGTGGCTTCTCAACGTAGCGATGAGTGCAAACCCCATCGGCCTTATTATTATAGGTATCGCCGCATTGGTCGCAGCTGTCGTTTATTGCTGGAACAAGTTTGCCGGCTTCCGTGCCTTCATTCTTACGATGTGGGACACGCTGAAAGGTTTTGGGAATATCATCAAGGAGTATGTCATCAACCGGTTCAACGATATGCTTTCCGGGCTCGGTAAACTCGGTGAGGCCCTCCGGAAACTTTTCACGGGTGACTTTAAAGGCGCAGCCTCCGCAGCCGCGGAAGGTCTCAAGAAACTATCCGGTGCAGAGAGTGTAGCCAAGGCCGTCAGTAGTACCAAGCAGCTCATCGGCAAGGTCGGCGGGAACTACCAAGCTCACCTACAGAACGAGAGGAGCAAGGATAAGAAGAAACAGGCGGCGGGAAGCGGAAACAAAATCAGTACGCCGGGGTTGGTCGGAAGCACGGAGACTGTTGTCTTCGGCAAAGAAAAGCCTGGTAAGAAGAAGAAAGGCCGTAAAGGTGGGCGCAAGTCTGCTGAGGAGATAGCCACTGGCGGCACCCGCAACACCTCCATCAGCATGCATATCGGCAAATTCTTCGATAATATCAATGTTTACATGAACGACAAGACCGACACGGCAGAGCTCGAACGGACTATCCTGCAGAGCATCAACCGGGCGTTGGCCATCGCAACGAGTACGGACAGATGAATATGACACGTTTTTTGCTTGAGAACATGGCCTTACGGGTCACGGGTGGCAAGGTGCCACCCTATTGGCTGATGGGCAAGACCGTTCTTCGTGAAGTGGACAATAACGACTTTGGCGGACTTCGGGGAATGACCGACGAGGAACTGGAGGATATCGTCCGGACGAACGCCCTCGGAATTCCGATGGTGATGCCACTGAGTCTCCGGTTGGACGTGGAGGGTGCTGAGGAATGGTTGCTGCCCGAGGAGCCGATGATCAGCATCACGGGACAGAATATCATCACAAGGCGGCATGTCAGCAAGGGAAGACTCAGGGGGAGCATCAAGGAACGTTGGACACAGGATGACTATACTGTAAAGGTTGAAGGCCTGCTATTGGGAAGAGACGGACGCTATCCAAAAAACGACGTGGAGCGGCTCCGCCGGTATTGCGAAGCTGGGAAAGTGAAAGTGCTTTGCCCCCTGCTGGAGATTTTCGGCATCACGCAGATTGCGATAGAAAGCTGGGATATTCCCTTCACGAGCGGAACGACGAATCAGAACTACGAGATAACAGCCTACAGCGATGACATCTACAAGTTGCTCATCGCCAGGAGGTAGGCTAAAAGGAGGATGACAGATGTACACTATGGGCTACGAAATCAGTATAGGCAACTACCGGCTGGGAATGTTGGACAGTGTGGAAATCCACAAAAGTGTGGAACTGCTGGCCGACGTGGCAACGATAACGCTGCCCAGTGCGGAATACAACACGGCACTGGACGTGGAGGGAAAGATTAATCGCGGTGACGCTGTGAGCATCAAAATAGGCTATACAGAGGAGGGGCTGAAGGAAGAATTCAGAGGCTGGTTGCAGCGGATTTCAACGGATGGAGGGAATATAAGACTGTATTGCGAAGACGACCTTTTTTCATTCAGGAAAGAGTTGAAAAATGAAGAACTCAAGAAGGTTCCATTGGAGCAGTTGCTGAGAAAGGTCGTCCGTGGTGTGGGAAAGAACTACAATATAGACTGTTCCTACAAATGGACGTATGCAAAGTTCGTCATTCATGCGGCTACGGGTTACGACGTGCTGAAGAAAATACAGGAGGAATGCGGTGCGGACATCTATCTGAAGAACGGAACGCTGCACGTGCATCCCCCGGGGGCTGTGGTGGGCCGTGAACGATATTACGACTTTGCACAAAATGTGGAACAGGAGGATCTCACTTACAGGAATGCAGCTGACAAGCGAATCAGGGTCGTAGTGAAGGCCAATATGCCTGACGGTACCGTAAGGGAGATCGAGGTAAGGTCGACGGGTGGTGAGAAAGTAGAGATAAAATGCGCCACTTCGGACAGGGCAAGTATGAGAATGCGTGGTGAGTTGGAAATTCGACGGCGCAGTTTTGATGGCTACGACGGGAGCATCACCACCTGGCTGATACCGGAATGTGTTCCCGGAGACAGTGCGGTCCTGCATGACGGAGACTATCCGAAAAAGGACGGCACGTACTTCGTCAGGAGCGTCACGACGACCTTTTCACGGGAAGGCGGAAAGCGGAAGATAGAATTAGGTTTTAAATTGAATTGACAAAAATGGACAGATACAAAGAATTGGCAGAAATGCTCAGACTGACACGCGGCAACCCCGGGCGGATAACACTGGCACAGGGTATCGTGACGAAAGTAGAAGGTGAGCTGTGTGACGTAAAAATGGGAAGCCTGACGGTCACAGATGTAAGGCTCCGGGCCTCGGAGGCTTCAAGAGATGATGACATGCTGGTGGTACCGCGGATTGGTTCAGCGGTGATCGTGGGCAGCTTGTCCGGGGACATGTCGCAGCTGGTGGTGTTGGCTGTGGACAGTGTAGAAAGGGTCGTCATCAACGGAGGAAAACTCGGCGGGCTGGTGAAGATTGACTTGCTGACGGCGAAAATCAATGAACTCGTAAAGGCATTCAACACCCATGTACATACCGCCCCGAACGGACCGACAACAGTTCCGACCGTACCGGCTGCAGAACTCAAGCGGGCGGATTACGAGGATGAGAATATCAAGCATTAAACATAAAGCGTATGAAAGGACTGTTGCTGACGGACATGGAACTGGTACCGAGCGTGAAGAAAGATGCTCATGGACTTATCGCCATGGGGCTACCCATAGGCGACCCGACAAGGCAGAACCAAGCCCTGATACTGGCACTGCATAAAGGGGAACTCAAGGAGTATCCGCAGATAGGCTGTGGTATCAGCGACATGCTGCAAGACAACGACCCGTTGTATTGGCGCAGCCTTATCCGCGAGCAATTGGAGATGGACGGACAAAAGGTGAACGGCATAAAGCTGACACTGAAAAGTATAGACATTGACGCAACATATTAAAATAAAGATACAATTTAAAGATACAATGATGATAGAACATTTTTTACAAAAACTTATTGAAGCCCTCTCCACAGTGTGGGGCTGGCTTCTGTGCGCAGTTCTGCTGCTGATGAATTTTATCGTAGGTTATGAGAAAATGGTGGGCTTCACGGCCATGGCTGTCGTGCTCGATGCGATTTGGGGCATCGCGGCAAGCCTGATGCAGAAACGCTTCGCGCTGAGCGGGCTGGCGCGCGACACTTTCGCCAAGCTCGCCGTGTACGGCACGGCCGTTTTTATCTTTATCCTGATTGATAAATTGGTGGGTGTCGGTAGCGGGTTGACCACTGGTGTCATCTGCATCGGAATCATCCTGGTGGAACTCTGGAGCACGGCAGGCAGTATGCTGATTTGCTTCCCGAACATGCCTTTCTTGAAGATTCTGAAGAAGGCACTGGCGGGCGAGATTGCAAGTAAACTGAATGTGCGCCCCGAAGATGTGACAGAGGCCTTGGAAACCTTACATGCAAAGAAAGTATGAGAACTATCAAATACATCGCCGTGCACTGTACGGCCGGCTCACAACACACCACTATCAAGGAGCTGCAGCAGGAGTTCAAGCGCAAATGGTGGAAGAGTCCGGGCTACCACTACGTGGTGGCTGCCGACGGAACCATCACGCAGCTACTCAGTGAAGAAAAGCCCAGCAACGGCGTGAAGGGCTATAACAATGTGCTGATTAACGTGGCTTATATCGGCGGTATAGATGCCGAAGGCAAGCCCACGGACAACCGTACGGCGGAGCAGAAGACGGCCCTGCGCGCGCTGCTGAAGCTGCTGCATGGGAAATATCCGGCAGCAATTATTCAGGGGCACCGCGACTTCTCGCCCGACCTCAACCATGACGGGCGGATTACGCCGGGCGAGTACATAAAAGCCTGTCCGTGCTTCGACGCGAAGGCAGAATATGCAGACATCTAATCTAACGACAGACGTATGAAAACAGCGAAATTATTTTTGTGGCTTATCCTGACGGCACTTGCCTGTATAGGATGCTCCCGCAAGGTGTATGTACCGGTGGAGAATGTCAGCCGCGACACATTCCGCATCGTCAGTCACGATACGATGAAGATAACCGGGCGTCTTGTACCCGTTTCCCTTCCACTACCCGAATATTACAAGCAGCAGGTAACGCGAGATACAAGCTCCGTGCTGAAGAACGGCCTGTACCGATCGGTGGCAAGTCTCCATGACGGCATGCTGATACATACGCTTGAAAATCTGCCGGGAGCAGCAATCGAAGGAATGGCTGTGGTGCATGACACTATCCGTATAACTACGCATGACAAGGAGCATAAACACTACAGGGAAAACCCCAAAGTCGTTTACAAGGAAAAGGAATTGAGCTGGGTGGAAAAAGCGGCTATGAAGACAGGCTTCGTAACATTCTGCCTGGCACTGATATCGGTTGTTTATTTTGTTGTAAGATGGAAGTTGAAGTAAAGGACGGTCAGACACTGGCGGACATTGCCATACAAGAGACAGGTACTGCCGATACCGTCATGGACCTGGCACGACTGAACGGGATAAGCCCCACAGCGAAACTGGAGGCCGGACGGCGACTGCTGTTGCCCGAAGTACCGAACAAGCGCATGCAAGCTTATAGTAAGACCAATGACATCTCTCCAGCCTGTTCACTGTCTGAGGAGACAGAACAGGAACATGGCGGCATTTCGGAGATGTGCGTGGGTGTGGACTTTGAAATCCAATAAGGACGGAAAAGCAATAACAAAACAGAATATGAGAACAATAGCGGAAATCAAGGAAAGCATGATGACGGATTTCATGCACAATAACGACCTTGCAAAGGTATACGGCTTCGAGGTCGGGACCGACTTCTACGGAACCTTCAGCCGGGTGAGTGTGGAGAGTCTGCTGCTATACATCGTGGCGGTAGCGGTTTGGGTACTGGAAAGTATTGTGGCCGACTATAAGTCGGAGGTGGAACACCTTATCGAAGCCGAGACTCCTCACCGCGCAAAATGGTACCGAGACCGCACGCTGAGGTTCATGCAGGGGCACGAGTTGCAACAGGAAACGGACCGATACGACACGGAGGGAATGACAGAGTCGGAGATTGCCCGGGCAAGGGTAGTCAAGTATGCCGCTGCCTCTGAAAGCCCTGATTCTTCAATTCTGATCGTAAAGGTCGCTGGAGAGAAAGACGGCCGGCGAAGCCCCTTGGACACAGAAACAGAACATGAGGTGGCTGCCTACCTTGCAGAGATAAAGGACGCGGGAGTAAGGATCAGTCTGGTCAACCGCAAGCCCGACCGGTTCGACTGCGAGCTGGATATCTACTACAATCCCGTACTGTTGCCTTCGTCGGTAGAGGAAAACTGCCGGGAGACAATCGGGAACTACATAAGAAACCTGCCTTTCAATGGTGAATATACGAACATGGCACTGACAGACGCACTGCAAGTGGTAGAGGGGGTGAAAATTGTCGAACTCAAGACAGCATACGCGCAGGCAGAGGAAAACGGGAAAAGAGACCTTATCAATGCCCGATATGTGCCGGCAGCAGGCTATTTCGAGGAAAGAAGTATCACGATTAACATGAAAGCGTACTGACCATGCAGCGAACAGACTTTAAACGATTAGCCGTTGAGCTACTTCCCGTATGCCTGAGAAAGCCTGTAATGACCAGCCTACTGAGAAGCCTCATGCAGGGAATAGTTATTGCCTACATGGAATTCCTCTCCTGGAAGGAAGAACGGGATTACGAGATAAAGCACAATGGGCAGGTATGCCATCTACGTGGAATGCTGAACGATGCCTTCGACCCTGTCCGGCGCAAAATTACGATTACGGATACGGAAGAGAAAGAAACCGACCATGTCTTTATCTTCAAGCGAGAGACGGCACGTGTCAGACGGCTCCGGCACAGAAAGGCAGAACTTCCCGTCATCATCAACGTTCAGGGCTTCGGCGGTGCAGCCGGCAGTAACTTCACCGTGAACGTGCCGATGGAGGTGGCGGAGGAGGCAGACATGGCTCGGCTGCGTGCCATGGTGGATGCCTATAAGTTAGCAGGGAAAAAATGGACAATGAACTATCAACGAAATATAGAAGGAAATGAAAACGGTAATAGCAAATTTTTTGCAGCAGCCAAACAGGGACTTTCCCTTGGACTGTGAGACGATGGATGCCATGCAGATGAATACGGCCCTCGTGGCCGTGCTCGGGAATATTGCTGGCGACAAGTCAGTACTGACCGGCTGCCGGCCCGATGAAGCCGGAACCAGTGTCGGTGAAGGGTATGTGTTCGTTAAGACGAAGGATTTCCCCGACGGTGAGGTGCTCTATTTCGAGGGCGGTAGTGTGACAACAGGTGTATGTGTAAAAACAGAGGATATCGGTGTGCAGGCACAGGGCTACAGCTACCCGAAGGCTTATGTGCGTCGGATACTTGCAGCCGGTCTGGGTACAGAGAATTTCAAATGGGAAGATTTTAAATACATCAAGACCAATGCGGAACTGGAGAAACTCATCGCTGAGTTTAGGAAACAGCATGAAGAGGATCTCCAAAGACTTGCGCCTTCACCCCTGGGCTGCGTGCAGATGTGGGCGGGGAAGAATGTCCCCGACAACTACGTGCTCTGTGACGGGAGGCAACTGAAAACGGAGGATTATCCGGAACTTTCCACTGTACTGGATGGAGCATTCAATACGGCAAAATCGGCTTCGGGAATCCCTTACAGAACGAGTAGGGGATACTTCCGCGTACCTGACTTGCGGGGACGGTTTATCGTCGGACAGGACGAGACCGACGAGGAATACAATGTCCAGGGAAACACGGGTGGAGAGAAGATGCACAGGTTGACAACCGATGAATTACCAACCCATAGACACGTCTTCACGGACGACAGTAATGCAAACAATGCGAATTTCCCAATAGCAGCAGAGTTGAGAAACGAAGGTGTGACCGAAGCTGGAAAGACTTTTAAACCAGATATGGCATCGTCGGATAACCAAGGAACATCTGCATCAAAAGCTGGCGGTGGTTATGCCTACCTAACGGGCTACACTGGCTTGAATGGGCAGCATGAGAACCGGCCACCCTATTACGTGCTTGCCTACATCATGCGAGTGAAATAAATTAACGACGTTCGAATAACATTAAAACATCAGTAAAATGGCGATAACAAGCATATCACAACTGAAGGAGTGGTTCCGCAGCGGAAAATATCCCACGGGACAGCAGTTTGCATCCCTTATGGACAGCTTTATCCACAAGTCAGATTCCATCAGGGTGGACAACGTGAAGAATCTGCCGGAATTCCTCAATGAAAAGTTCGACAAGAAGCAGGGTGACAGTCTACGCAGGGAACACGATGCCCTGCAACGGGCCTTTGACCTGTTTAAGGCTGCTGGAGACCTGACGGAATTCTACAAGAAGACGGATACCTACTCGAAACAGGAGGTAAATGAGAAGCTGTCTGCTATCCCGAAGATGAGTTATAAGGCTGTTGATTCCCTGCCTTCAAATCCTGCCGAAAAGGTAATCTATGTCCTGCAACATGGAGAAAACTGGACTGAAAATATGTTCACTGACGGGAAGTGGATTACCCTTGCGACACATACAGGCATCTATGGTAATCTCGAGAACAAGGTGGCAGACCTGGCGCAGGAGATTGTCGGTATCAATCATCCCCTATCCTTTACACAGGGTTATGTGAAAAATACAGGTGATTTGGTTACTACAAGTGGTGTATATCGGTTCAGTCAACTTCTGCCTGTAAAGACGGGAGATATTGTTAGGTATAAAGCCTGCGGCAGTGAAAACACATTGGCTCTTGCGGCGTATAGTGGAAATACATGTATCGTTGCGAAGTCTATTGTCGGAAATAGTCAGATTGTAGAGGCTACATACACTGTTCCTGCGGGGGTAGACGGTATAAGACTGACGATTCATACTGGCAGTGTGACAGAGGATGAAGCTTATGTCCGGATTGAAGGCATACAAGCCGCAGTGGGGAAAATGGAGGGGTCGCTCGTAAAGAACACGACCGACATCAGTGCCCTCGCCCGTGAACTGCGCGGCATTGTCTACACCATTGATGCGTTTGCTCTGAGAGAACAACGCGTTTATGTAAAGGATAAGGCCGTTCATTCCGGCGACAAGGGCTGGGTCTCGTTCAGACTGACAAGTATTCCGGATGGCACCAAATCTGTAGCGTTACACTATAATTCGCAGTCTTCTGCCACATACGCAATAAGTGCATGGGATAAGAATAATAATTTCCTTGATGGTGTAGTGATGACAGAAGGTAATAGACAAACGGCGGAATTGACATTGCCCAAAGATACAGCCTATATCATAGCGACATCTACAGTCACGGGGACTACTGATGACAACGATGTCAGACTCAGGATGATTGGGTCGTCAGCAAGTCTGACTGAGCGGGTAAACAGTTTGCAGAAGCAGGTGGATAAAGGTGTATCCGCATCTACGCCAAGGAACTATCTATTTATGAAAAATAGGAATTCAATCAACTTCACCTTTGACGACTCAACTTCGCAGGACAGTGATATCAAGAAAGTCTTTGACGAGTTCAATGTAAAATGCGGCTTTGCCATCATCACAGCTTCGGAGAGATATCGGAATTTCCACAACGAAGGTTTTGAACTGCTTGCCCATGGCATAGGGGCTTTCAGTGCAGACTCCATCACTGAGGATACTGTCAGGACTGCAATGCAAAAAGGAAAGTCTGTTGTAGAAAGTCTTGGTGTAGAATGCCATGGGTGGGTAACGCCCTCTTCACAGCTTAAAAGCAACTTTCAGCCCGTCGTGTGCGATTACTTCGACTATGGCTACACCATCTACAAAGGGAACGACACCACAGGACAGACGATACCCAAGACCGCAAAGTCCTATCAGCTGTGGAGAATACATATCGCCACGCTGTTGAAAGACTATCAGCGCATCATTGGCGAAGCCGTATCCGAGAATGGTGCCCTCGCTGTATATGGACATGGTTATGAGATCGGAAACCTGTGGACGCTTGATCAGCTACGCACCTTACTTTCCTATTGTAAGGGCAAAATAGAGGTGCTTACGCCGTCTGAAAGTTTCCTGAAGCTGTTCTCAATCAGGCACAATGAACGTCTTTGATGCGTGGCTGGCGCAGGATGGTGATTCATAAACTTGCAGTCGACCTTCACAGATTACTCTCTGCAAAGCTGTTATAAGCCCTTCCGGGAGTGGGCAAAAAGAAAAGCCCCCGGCCTGTTAAAATAGTCGTCTCACTTACTATATAACACAAAACGCCACATGAGCGCAGCCAGGGGCATTATACCCTTTGACCGCTCACGTGGTCTTTTTTGTGTGCATATTATGCGCTATAATAAGTGAGACAATGCAAAGATACAAAGTTTTGTGATAATGAAGATAATAGAAGTCTTGAAATTTAACAGGGAGCTGATAAATAGGCTCAAAATGTCCGGTATCAGGCTGGAGGATGCAGAATATGTAGACTTATACACCGATTACACCACATTGTTAGAGCATGGTGAAAAAGTGTCGTATATCGTGGCCAGACTGTCTGAAAAGTATGCGGTAAGTGAACGTAAGGTGTACGGGCTTATCAAACGCTTTCAAAGCGACTGCAAGATGCCTGCAGTATGATTTACGGAAAAAGTTCTTTTTCCTTGCTGAATATGGCGAATTTTGTCATACTAATTTTAGTGAGACAATGAGAAGACAATACCTTTCAGCACCGCTTCCTTTTCAGGGACAGAAGCGGATGTTTGCCAAGGAGTACATCAAGGTGCTCCAACAGTTCCCTGAGAGTACAACTTTCGTAGACTTATTCGGGGGAAGTGGGTTACTGTCACATATCGCCAAGTATCAGAAGCCGGACTCTACTGTGGTATATAATGATTTCGACGGTTACAGGCTTCGGCTGGAGCATATCCCGCAGACGAATGAGCTGTTAGCGGAACTAAGAAAAATCGTAGATGTTGCACGGCACAAGCCTATATTGGGAGAGGTACGTGAACGCGTACTGTCCTGCATACGCAGGCATGAGCGTACCTACGGATATGTTGATTATATAACGCTGTCCTCGTCGGTAATGTTCTCAATGAAATATGCTACCGAGTTCTCAGACTTTGAGAAAGAGACCCTGTACAATAACATCAAGGCTACCGACTATCCGTCTTGCAGCGACTACCTCAACGGGCTGACCATTACCTCCTGTGATTATAAGGAGGTGTTTGAGCGATACAAGGATGTACCGGGTGTGGTGTTCCTCGTCGATCCCCCATACCTGAGTACGGATAGCAAGACCTACAAGATGTATTGGAAGCTGTCTGATTACCTTGACGTGTTGACCGTTCTCTCTGGACATCGCTTCATTTACTTCACTTCGAACAAGTCTTCTATAGTGGAGCTTTGTGAATGGATAGGCAAGAATAAGCTCATCGGAAACCCCTTTGAAAACTGCCTCCGCCGGGAGTTCAATGCCCACATGAATTACAATGCGTCTTATACGGACATCATGCTTTATACTGATGTCGCTTGAATAGCATTCTAATACCGTTTGAACGATGGGTAAATACTATCAGATACTGGACAACGTGTTGGAGCAGGAAAAGCCCCAGACCAATTAAGAAAGGGAACATCCGTTACCTGCTCAACGAGCGGTTGTCCTTGACACCAGCCAATCTGCTCGACATCTTTGAGAGCCACGGCATAGCACGCAAGAAATTGAGAAATGAACTACAGTTGTTCATGCAAGGTGAGAAAGACGCTCTGAGATTCTTTAATTTCAGGGCATCTTTTATACGGGGAGGGAACTCGGAAAAAGTACATTTCGTTTTATGTAAGCGAACGCTTCGTTTTACAATTTCGCAACGTTTCGTTTTGCGGATTATAATTTTTTGACGAACGAGCCTCCGGCGCAGAAAAAAGTCGCCGTTTTTTGACGCGCAACCTTGCAGCGCAGAAAATCCTGAGGCGCTACTGCCAAACAACCTTGCGGCGCAGAAAATCCCGAGGCGCTGCTGCCAAACAACCCTGCGGCGCAGAAATTCCTGAGGCGCTACTGCCAAACAACCTTGCGGCGCAGAAAATCCTGAGGCGCTACTGCCAAACAACCCTGCGGCGCAGAAAATCCCGAGGCGCTGCTGCCAAACAACCTTGCGGCGCAGAAAATCCATCGGGAAAAGTGGATGGATGAAAAAGGCGAGCATGCTTCACAGCACACTCGCCCGCTCATTTATTCAAATTTTATCTGCTAATGAAAGCTTTTTAATCGTCAATCGCTGACGTGATGGGGTTGCCGACGCAGGCATTGGGCATCTGAATGTGGAGCAATGCACAAATGGTGGGGGCAATGTCGGTCATGCGTGTGGGGGCGAACGTCTCGCCTTTGTCGACGCCCCAGCCCATGAAAATGAGCGGAATGTGGGCATCGTCGGGGTTCCACAGCCCGTGGGTGGTGCCTTTATAGGTGGGCGATGCCTTCACATTAATCCATCCGGGATGGGTGACGATGAGCAAATCGCCTCCCCGTTCGCGGCTGTATCCGTTGATGATGCGTTCGCGGATGGGCTGCGGAATGGGCTGCGTTTCGACGTTGTTGTAGTCGACAACATAGGTGATGTGGGGCTGTTTTTCGAGCCATTCCTTCGCGGCGGCCTTCACTTTGTTGAGGTCTAATCCCGCGTTTTGGATGGCCTGGTGGTCGAGATAGATGCGCAGCGAGTTTTCGCCCAGCAGCAATTTGGCGCCGGTTGCAAATTGTTTTTGCAAGGCCTCGTTGAGCTTTGTGGCGAGCGTCCACGCTTCAAATCCTCCGGCGGGCATCTTGTGGCTGCGCATAAAGTTGGGATTGTGGGAGCCACCGTGGTCGGCCGAGAGGAAAAGCAGGTAGTTGCCGCGGCCGACAGTGGTGTCTAAGGTGTTGAGGAAGCGCGTCAAGTCGCGGTCGAGCTGCAAATAGGCGTCGTGGATTTCCTGCCCGCGGGTGCTGAATTTGTGCCCGATAGCGTCGGTCGACGAGACGCTGATGGCGAGCATGTCGGTTTCGTTTCCTTGTCCGAGCCGTTCGTTCCTGAGGGCTGCTTCGGCCATGTCAAAAGTCATGGAGATGCCCTTGACGTTGGTTTTGAGGTCGAATCCCGGTGCCGTCTTGTGGGTTTTGTTGAATTGTTCCACCCAGGCGGGCAGCTGTTGCATGTAATACGTGCTCGAAACGAAGTGTCCGGCGCGTGTGTCCCACCAATAAGCTGCGTCGGCACTGTGGCCGGCCGGCAGGATGGCGGCGCGGTCTTTGAGCGCCACGCCAACGACCTTTGCGCGGAAATTGGTGGCGAGTTTCAGCTCATCGCCGATGGTTGAAGCGAGCAGATTGCGGGGCGACATCTTGCCTTCGACGGTCGTTGAGCCCACGCTTTGCACACTGTCGTCCTGGCAACAATAGGTGGGTCGGCCGTTGATGAAGAAGTCGTTGCCGAGAATTCCGGTCAAAGCCGGCACGCTGCCCGTGTAGATCGACGAGTGACCAATGGCCGTAACGGTGGGAATATAGGGTATCATGGTGTTTTGGCAGCTGCGCCCTTCGCGCAACAGGCGTTTAAATCCGCCCTCTCCAAACTCGTTGTTGTAATAATAAAGGTAGTCCCAACGCATTTGGTCGACTACGATTCCGACAACCAATTTCGGTCGTCTCACCTGTGCATTGAGCACGGTGCAGCATGCTAAGAGCAAGCCTATAAAAATGGATTTTTTCATTGTGATGCGGAGTTAGTTTGCTTCAAGTTCGTGGATGCGCGCAAGGAAATAGGCCTTCACGTCGCTCCATTTATAATAAGGTGCGGTTGCGCTGTCGATGGGCAGCCGTGCTTCGTGCTCGTTGCGCAGAATTTTCACCAGGATGTCTTTCTTCGTTGGGTGGCGATAGAACACGAGTTGGATGTTGCAGGCCATGGGGAAGATGCGGTAATCCCGCCATCCGCGCTCGTCAAGCTCTCCGAGATTGTCGACGCGCATGCCCAAGTTATCGAGGTTCATGAGGCAGGAAAGCGGCATCACCATGGTGTCGTGGCCATAGCGTAGCGTTGCTCCGGGATGTTGAAAGCGGATGCAACTGTCGGCTTCGGCAATGATTTTGCGCAGCAGGAACCGCTGCGACGAGGGCTGATGTCCGCCGTTGAGGGGCGAAGGTCCGTAGGCAATGTACCAATAGGCGTTTTGCACTTGCCAGAGATTGTAGAGCTCATCGTCGGTGAAGAGGTCGTAGAGGCTCATCGTGTGGCGCAACTCTGTGCTCTGCAAGTCGCCCGCTTGACGGAAAAGTGTTTCGTAGAGGGCGAGCGTGTCGACATGGTTTTTCCAATATTGCGTGTCGTTAAACAGCTCATTCATCACGCGTGCGGGCTGCTCGTGCTGCTTCTTGAAGTCAAGATAAGCCTGCTTGGCGGTCGCGGTGAAGCGCTTTTTGAAAAGTGTTGTGTCGTCGTGGTTCATGTAATACATGTCGTGGTTGCTGGCATCGTGGCTGATAACGAGCTGCGGATTGCGGCGCACCAGCTGTTGCAAAGCGTTCTCCATGCTGAGAATGCAGCGTATGATGGTGGTGCTTTTGGCGTCGATATGCGTTTTGCCGGCGAAGATTTCGGGGAAATTCTTCATCATGCGTGCGGCAATCTGTTGGTGTTGCTGTGCGCCGAGCAATGTGAGTTCGCCGTCGCGTCCGGCGGCTGCATCGCGAATGATGCGCAGTTTCTGCAACACTTCCTTTCCTTTCGGCGTGAGTTTGCCGAGCGAGTCGGCCTGCATGAGCCACACAACGGGGCGCTGATAGTCGCGTTCGCCGATGAGCCAGCGGCTGCCATGTCGGCCATAATGGCTCAAGTAAAACGGCACATAGCCCTTGGGTGCCGGCGTGAACGGCTGCTTTTGTGGTCCCGGATAAGCCAAATAGTTGGCTGCCGACACACGTCTGTCGGCTTTAAAAATGCTTCTTGTTGATTGTGCTTGGCTGCTGAAGCAGACGCTTAGCATGGCCAATCCTAATAAATAATGTTTCATCTCATTATACGTAGGTTTACATGTCATGCAAAGTTAGCAGAAAATATTGGATGCTCCCAACGTTTTGCGCCAAAAAACCATGAAGAATGAATTTTTACGGCGAAATGTGTTTAATGCCGTCTTTCTTTTTGTTTTGTTTCTGATTATCGTTACCTTTGCATTTGTTTTTTCAGAATTCGCACATGGCACAGAAGTTAATACAAACGCAGGAGCAGAAGTTGGCGCAGAACATGCGGCTGTCGCAGCAACAGTTGTTGCAGATTCATTTGCTCGAAATGCCACTCACCGAGTTAGAAGAAAACATCAATGCCGAATTGGACGATAATCCGGCGTTGGAGAAAGCCGACAACGATGCGCTGTCCTTGGATGAAGAACAGCACGAAGACGACAACGAACCCACCGACTTTGAAGCGCAAACCGAGAAGGAGGAACGGCAAGATGCACTCGACGCTGCACTCGAAAATATCGACAGCGACGACGTGATGCCCACGCCAAACTATGCCAACAACCACGACAATGCCGATTATGAAGAGATGGTTTATGGCGACACGCTGTCGTTCTATGACCGGTTGAAAGAGCAAATGGGCATGCTCACCCTCAGCGATGAGGAGCACGCCGTGATGGAATACCTCATCGGCAGTTTGGACGACGACGGCCTCTTGCGCAAAGATTTGGGCATGCTGAGCGACGAGTTGGCCATCTATCACAACATCGACGTGACGCCCGAGCAGATTGAAGCCGTGCTGAAGAAGCTGCAAAGCATGGATCCTGCCGGCATCGGTGCGCGCTCGTTGCAAGAGTGTCTGCTGCTGCAAGTGGCACGATGGCGCGAAGAAGGCGAGAGCACGCCACACGTGTTAGACCTGTTAGAAGTGATTTTCGCGCAATACTTCGATGCGTTTACCAAAAATAATTGGGACAAGATCAAAACACAATTACATCTCACCGATGTGCAAGTGGAGGCGCTGCAACACGAAATCCGCAAGCTCAATCCCAAGCCGGGAGCCGCGTTGGGCGAGACCGAGGGGCGCAGTTTGCAACAGATAACCCCCGACTTTATCGTCGACACAGCTGACGATGGCACCGTCACCTTCAGCCTCAATAACGGTCAATTACCCGAATTAAGGGTGTCGTCCTCGTTCAAAGAGATGGCCGATGCCTATAAACAAAACAAGGAGGGCATGAGCCGTCAGACCAAAGAGGCGTTGCTCTATGCCAAAGAAAAGGTGGCGCGGGCGCAAGGTTACATCGCTGCCATCAAGCAAAGGCAGCGCACGATGATGCTCACCATGGGTGCTATCATCGAGTGGCAGAAACGCTTTTTCCAGGAAGGAGATGAGACAGAACTGCGCCCAATGATTTTAAAAGACATCGCCGACCGCACAGGATTGGACATTTCTACCGTGAGTCGTGTGAGCAATGTGAAGTATGCGCAGACCCGATGGGGCACCTTTCCCCTACGCTTCTTCTTCACCGACACCTTCACATCAAGCACGGGCGAGGCTTTCTCGACGCGTCAAATGCGATTGGCTTTCAAAGCGATTGTGGACAACGAAGACAAGCAACATCCGCTGAGCGACGATGCTTTGGCCAAGGCTATGGCTGCAAAAGGGTTTCCCATTGCGCGGCGTACAGCGGCCAAATATCGCGAACAGCTGAACATTCCCACAGCCAAGCTGCGCAAAGAAACATAGCCTTCGGAAACGATGGATAACAAACGCAAAAGCAAAAGCATGCAGATTGGTGCGCAAAGTGGTGCAAATAAGGCCACAAAAGCGCCTTGTTTAGGCTGCAAAATGGCATCGTTTGCAAAAGAATAGCCACACAGGCACAACATAAGGACAAAAAGATTACATCAAATTGCAATAGGAGGAGCGCACAAACGCAAATGAAAGAGAAAGATTTTATCTTGGCCGCACGGGTGGTGAGCATGGTGTTTACCCCGTTCTATCTGCCCCTTGTGGGGTTGATGGCCCTGTTTGTGTTCAGCTATATGAGCCAACTTCCCACGGGCTACAAGCTCTCTGTGCTTGCCTTGGTCTACTTCTTCACCATTTTGTTGCCCACCTTTCTCATTCGGTTCTACCGGCGCTATCAGGGCTGGAAGGCCTTCGATTTCATTGTGAAAGAGCGGCGCATGGTGCCCTATGTCATCTCCATCGTGTGCTATTCGGCCGCCTATTACACGATGAACGCCCTGCACATTCCCCATTTCATGGGCAGCATTCTCATTGCCGCGCTGCTCATTCAGGTGTTTTGTGCCTTCATTAATGTGGGTTGGAAAGTGTCGGTTCATGCCGCAGCCATCGGGGGTGTGGTCGGTGCCTTGCTGGCTTTCTCGCTCATTTTCGGTTTCAATCCGTTGTGGTGGCTCTGTCTCACCATCTTCATCTCGGGCATTGTGGGCAGCAGTCGCATGCTGTTGCGCCAACATTCGCTGTCGCAAGTGGTGGTGGCCTGGCTCATCGGCTTCTTCATTGCCTTTATTGTCATCGCCCGATTTTAATTCAGCATTCTTTTAAGCATCAATTTATAACATCATTCATTATGACACCAATCGTTAGCATTATTATGGGTAGCACGAGCGATTTGCCCGTGATGGAGAAAGCTTGTCAATGGTTGAACAACCACAAAATAGCGTTCGAAGTGAATGCTTTGTCGGCACATCGCACGCCCGATGCCGTCGAACGTTTCGCCAAAGGTGCGCAGGCGCGCGGCATTCAAGTGATTATAGCCGCAGCAGGCATGTCGGCTGCTTTGCCGGGTGTGATTGCAGCCTCAACCACTTTGCCCGTTATTGGCGTGCCCATCAAAGGCATGTTGGACGGGTTAGACGCGATGTTGTCGATCATTCAGATGCCTCCCGGCATTCCGGTTGCCACCGTTGGCGTGAATGCAGCGCAAAATGCGGCCATCTTAGCGGCGCAAATCATTGCACTTTCCAATAAGGATGTAGCGGCACAGGTGGCCGAATGGAAGGCGAACTTGGGGCAAAAAATTGAGAAAGCCAATGCCGATTTGGCACAAGTGAACTACGAATATAAATGTAATTAAGTCCCCTTTCGCGGGCAACTCCTTCGCCACGGGCTTGCAAGGTGCAGGCCATTGGCAGGCAGTGAACGGTTAAAAAAGAGAAACGGATGGTTGATATTTTTCAATATAAACGCAGGGAAACGAGCACGGTGCATATTGGTGACTTGGAGATGGGAAGCGCATTTCCCATTCGGGTGCAAAGCATGACCACCACAAACACCAACGATACCGAGGCATGTGTGCGTCAAGCCCGGGAGATTATCGATGCGGGAGGCGAGTTAGTGCGCCTCACGACACAGGGAATACGCGAGGCCGAGAACCTCAAAAACATTCATGAAGGCCTTCATGCGTTGGGCTATCACACGCCGTTGGTGGCCGATGTGCATTTCAATCCCAACGTGGCCGATGTGGCATCTCGCTTCACCGAGAAGGTAAGAATTAATCCCGGCAACTATGTTGATCCTGCAAGAAAGTTTATTTTGCAAGAATATTCCGACGAAGAATATGCCGGAGAGCTGAAGAAAATCGAGGCACGCTTTGTGCCTTTTCTCAATCTCTGCAAGGAAAACCACACGGCCATACGGATTGGGGTGAACCATGGTAGCCTGTCAGATCGCATCAGAAACCGCTATGGTGATACGCCCGAGGGCATTGTTGAGAGCTGCATGGAGTTCTTACGCATCTGTCAACGCGAGGCTTTCCACGATGTAGTGATTTCGATTAAAGCCTCCAACACCGTGGTCATGGTGCGGTCGGTGCGCCTGTTGGTGGCCGAAATGGAGAAAGAAGACATGCACTATCCGTTGCATTTGGGTGTGACCGAGGCCGGCGAAGGTGAGGATGGGCGCATCAAAAGTGCCGTAGGTATTGGTGCTTTGCTGGCCGATGGCATTGGTGATACCATCAGAGTGAGCCTCAGTGAAGAACCGGCAGCCGAGATTCCCGTGGCACGTCATTTGGTTGATTACATCGGAAAGAAGGATGGGCATTTGCTCGTTCCGGGGACAATGGCCAAGGCTTTCAACTGGATTCGTCCCGAACGGCGATTCACCCGCGCCGTGAAAGGTATTGGAGGCAGCAACCATCCTGTGGTTATCGCCTCTGCATGGAGCGGCAATGCGCAGGAGGCCGATTATATTTATGCGGGACAACAATTACCCAAGGACTGGAAAGAAGGGCAGAAATACCTCATTGATTACGACCAATATGCCCAACTTGACAACACAACGGGCGTTTATCCCATCTTTCCTGTGTCAGCCGTTCCATTCATCGGTATGACAAAAGCCGATCTCAAGTTCCTCGTATTGCAGTTTGGTGCGCCTGCTGAAGAATATCTAACTTGCTTGAAACTGCACCCCGAAGTGGTGGTGGTTTGTATGAGCAACCATCAAAATCGTTTGGCCGACCAGCGTGCGTTAGTGCACGAGATGTGGGCTGCCGGAGCCTATAACCCCGTGATATTTGCAGAAATGTATCAGCATTCGGCCGGCGAAAAAAGCGAGTTTCAGTTGGAAGCGGCAGCCGATTTGGGGGCCTTGATGATTGATGGGCTCACCGATGGCATTTGGTTGATGAACGATGGCGACCTGTCTCAGCAGGTGATTACCGACACCGCCTTTGGCATTTTGCAGGCGGCTCGTCTCAGAACAAGTAAAACCGAGTACATCAGTTGTCCCGGATGCGGACGCACCCTCTATGATCTGCGTGAGACCATCGCCCGCATTCGTGAAGCAACGAAAGACATGAAGGGGCTGAAAATAGGCATCATGGGCTGCATTGTGAATGGCCCCGGTGAGATGGCCGATGCCGATTATGGCTATGTTGGTGCAGGTGTTAACCGCGTAAGCCTGTATAGAAAGCAGGTTTGCGTGGAGAAAAATATTCCTCAGGAAGTGGCCGTCGACCACCTATTAGCGTTGATTCGTAAGGATAGAGAGCAAGGAACAGAAGTATAGGTCGTTAGAAGTAGATGGTAAGAAGAATGAAAGTGGTCTCTTAAACCTATCCTTTATGGCACTACCAATCAACATAGAAGACTTGCTGCATAAACAAAGGGTCGAGTCAAATCGTATTGAATTTAAAAAGGGATGGAATCCTTCGTCCATTTATCGTACAATCTGTGCCTTTGCAAATGATTTTGATAATTTAGGTGGAGGATATATTCTAATTGGTGTAGAAGAAGAGAATGGTTTGGCGAAACGTCCTGTATGGGGTATCCCAAATGATCAATTGGATAAGATTCAGCGCGAGATTCATCAGTATAATCAACTTTTTGAGCCCTTTTATGCTCCCCGTATATCTGTGGAAGACGTTGATGAAAAGAGTGTTTTAGTTATTTGGGCTCCTTCGGGGGCAGAACGTCCTTATGCTGTTCCTGCAGAAGTTCATGCGAAAAACAAGAAACCTACCTATTATATCCGTTATGGAACGTCTTCTATTGAAGCCAAAGGTGAGTTCTTAGAACAACTGCGCGATATGGCTAATCATGTACCTTTTGACGATAGAGGGAATGAGAATATTTTTCAAAAAGACCTTTCTCCAGTACTTTTAATGGAGTATCTGCAAACAGTAGGCAGTAAACTGGCTCATAGTGACTTGACAAATCGTTTTGAACAAGTATTAGATGACATGGGATTGTTAGAAGGTCCTTCGGAAAAAAGAGTCGTTAAGAATGTTGCTGCAATGATGTTTTGCAACACACCAAATAAATTCTTTCCTGTGACACAAGTTGATATTGTTATCTTTCCTGAAGGGCGAGAAGCAAATCCTAATCATATAATTGAAGTTCCTTCAATAACAGGTGCAGTTCCAACGATGATAAAGAATACGTTAGATTATCTTAAAGTGAATGTTATTAAAGAGCAGATTATCAAGCCTAAAGACCATGAGCAGTCAATAACATATTACAATTACCCCTATCAAGCTTTGGAAGAAGCCGTTGTGAATGCGCTTTATCACAGAGATTATCGTGAACGAGAACCTGTTGAGATAACAATAGAACCCCACCAGATAAGTATTTTGAGTTATTCCGGCCCTGACAGATCAATTAGCAATGAAGCAATAAAAGAAGCTAAGTTGCTAAGAACAAGGAGATATAAAAACAGAAGGTTGGGTGAGTTCCTAAAAGAATTAGGCTTAACAGAGGGACGCGCGACGGGCATTCCTACGATTCAAAAGACATTAAAAGAAAATGGTTCGAATAAAGCTACGATAGAGACCGACGAAGCAAGGAGCTATTTTTTAATAGATATCCCTTGCCATCCAAACTTCAAGCAAATTCAGAATAGGGATGGAAAATTAGCGTTACAATATTCTAAACTTCACCATGTCTTGTCCAAGATGTGTCCAAGATATGTCCAAGATGTAGGTGTTGAGGTGGAAAAGGGTTGGCTTTTATGCTTACAACGTTGTGGAGTAGCCATTTCGGCTGTCGAGTTATTAGATGGGATAGAAGATGTTTCATTGAAACAAAGAAAGCGGAAATATCTTCAGCCTCTTTTAGATTTTGGGCTTATTGAGATGACAATGCCTAATGTTCCAACGTCGCGTAAGCAAAAATATGTGCTCACGACCAATGGGAAAAGTGTATTATCTCAAATCCAAGCAGAATAGAAGTGACACCGAAAAGGCTTCTAACAGCTAAAAATTGCGTACCTTTGCAAACATATAGATGAGCGAACAATCATTGTTTGTATAGTAAATTTGTAGAAGGAGTAGTTCATTTAAACGATAAAACGATATGCAAGAGACAAGACAAAATAAGATTTCAAGGTTGTTTCAAAAGGAGTTGGCAACCATTTTTCAAGAACAAACCCGGGCGATGCATGGCCTGATGGTGAGCGTTACGCGGACGAAAGTAAGTCCCGATTTGGGTATTTGCACGGCCTATCTGAGCGTTTTCCCGAGTGAAAAGGGTGACGAATTGCTCGAAAATGTGCGCAAGAATGTGAAAGCCATACGCTATGAGTTGGGTAGCCGCATTCACAATCAGGTGCGCATCATTCCCGAATTGCGCTTCTTTATCGACGACAGCCTCGACTATATAGAACACATCGATGAATTGTTGAAAAAATAAAGGCCAGCATTAGGCTTCGCGTCGACATGAATTTTCCTTTTTATATTGCCAAACGTTATCTCTTTTCGAAAAAGAGCACCAACGTGATTAATGTCATTTCGCTGATTTCGGTCATCGGAGTTGCTGTTGCCACCATGGCCTTAGTAATTGTGTTGAGCGTGTTTAATGGCTTTCATGATTTGGTAGCTACCTTCTTTACCAACTTCGATCCTCAATTAGAAGTGGTGCCCACAATGGGGAAAACGGCTGCGGCCAACGATCCATTGTTGACCAAAGTGAAGGCGTTGAAGGCGATTGATGTGGCGACCGAAACGGTGGAAGATCAGGCTTTGGCCATCTATCAGGGGCGACAAGCCATGGTAAAGGTGAAGGGTGTGGACGACAACTTCGACCAATTAACCCACATTCGCGACATTTTATTTGGCGATGGCAACTATAGTCTGCACGCAGGCAACCTACAATATGGTATCATGGGTATCCGGTTGGCCAACAATCTGGGCACGGGTGCACGCTTTGGCGACTATCTTCGCATCTATGCGCCACAGAAAAATGGGCAATTTGATGCCACCAATCCGAGTGATGCCTTTGTGGTCGACTCGCTGTTATCGCCGGGTGTGGTGTTTGCCGTGAACCAAAGCAAATATGACAAGAACTATATCATTGCGCCCATTGCCTTTGCTCGCCATCTGTTTGGGCAGCAAGGACGCCTCTCGGCCTTGGAGTTGCGTTTGAAAGAGGGAAGCAATTTGGATGCTGTGAAACGTGCTATTCAAGCTATCGTTGGCAAGAAATATAAGGTGTTGGACCGCTTTGAGCAGCAAGAAGACACGTTTAAGATCATGCAAATTGAAAAGATGATTGCCTATATCTTCCTCACTTTCATCTTAATGGTGGCTTGTTTTAACATCATTGGGTCGCTATCTATGCTCATCATTGACAAGAAAAACGATGTTGAAACGCTGCGCCATTTGGGCGCAGATGACAGGCAAATTGCACGCATTTTCTTGTTTGAAGGTCGACTTATCTCCGCTTTTGGAGCTATCTTAGGTATTGGTTTAGGACTGCTTCTGTGCTGGCTTCAACAACAATATGGTTTGGTGTCGTTGGGCAACAGCGCCGGGAGCTTTGTGGTAAATGCCTATCCCGTGAGCGTACACTATGACGATGTGCTGCTTATTTTCATCACTGTGCTCGCCGTTGGCTGGCTCTCGGTGTGGTATCCCGTTCGGGTGATGAGCAAAAATATAGAAAGGGGTTAACTTTTGAGGCTAACCCCTTCCTATCATCTATTCCTTTCTTATTCCTTGGGAGTGCATCTTTGCGCCATAAGTTCGTCTAAATTCGCCCTGAGTGATAGGTTCTCTCGTTCAAAAAGAACCGCTTTACAGTCACGATTACGCGATAGACGGTAGAAACTCACGCAATCCTTAATGCTTTACGCAATTTCGTTTATAGTTTTTATCCAATACTTTCATTACTGTGCAGTTATAATTGTCGAAAAACACTTGGGACTCTGAATCCAAAGACCCTAAAACATTTTGTTTTGATTACTTGGCTGTTCCAAAACAAAGTATTACCTTTGCCGCCACAAATAAAACGATACAACATCTCACATATATATAACAGATATAGAGAAATTGTAAACATTCGGGATAGAAATGCTATTTCTTAATGGGTGATAATAGAGTTGGTTTCCGTGTCGGAAGCGGACTTTCTTCACATAAAACGCAAGGTTGCCTGCCTCCAACAAGGAGGAATAAAAACAACTGGAAATGCAAAAAAATAAAAAGAAGAACGATGTCTTCCAAGAATTTAAAATACAAATCAAGATAACAACAATAAAATAGACTATATGGAAAGTAATAAACGGACATACACAATGCCTACAATAAAAGTTTATCCGATACAAGAAGACTGTCTTTTACA